>Ga0182030_10000707_pt1 | contig 64939 bp, 60 predicted proteins | sample 812S3MmetaG_FD_121299 | JGI IMG/M metagenome (GOLD analysis project Ga0182030, IMG submission 121299) | Permafrost microbial communities from Stordalen Mire, Sweden - 812S3M metaG (Illumina Assembly) | ecosystem: Environmental > Terrestrial > Soil > Wetlands > Permafrost | place: Sweden... | reverse complement strand
GTTGTTGCGCAGGCAGACCAGCTTGTCGCCGGCGACCGGCAACGGATCCTCGATGTTCTGTTTTTGCCGCACCCGCATGTTGTAGGCGCGCCTGGTATTGTTGCGCCCGACCAGCACCTGGTCGGCGCCCATCACCCGATCGGGATCGAGTTCGGTGCGCGACACCACTTCGCTTTCGCCGTAGCGGCCGATGTCGAGTTCGCGGCCCTCGCGCACGTCCATCGACATCCGCACGATCGGATCGTCCTGGGCCTGGCGGTGCACTTCGGTCAGCATCGCGTCGGGCTCGCAATCGGTGAAGAAGCCGCCGCCCTGGATCGGCGGCAGTTGCGCGGGGTCGCCGAGCACCAGCAGCGGACACTCGAACGACATCAGGTCGCGGCCGAGTTCGGCGTCCACCATCGAGCATTCGTCGATCACGATCAGTTTTGCCTTCGACGCCGGCGCGTCGTCCCACAATTCAAAACTCGGCTGCTCGACGCCGGATTCACGGGCGCGGTAGATCAGCGAGTGGATCGTCGAGGCGTTGTCGCAGCCCTTGTTGCGCATCACCAGCGCGGCCTTGCCGGTGAAGGCGGCGAATTTCACCTCGCCGTCGACGCCGTCGGCGATGTGCCGCGCCAGCGTGGTCTTGCCGGTTCCGGCATAGCCGAACAGCCGGAATACCGGCGGCGTCCCGTTCTTGCCGGGCTTGGCCTTCAGCCAGTCGGCAACGGCGTTCAGCGCGGAATTCTGATGCGGCGTAAAGGTCGGCATGGGATCCCGGCGGCAGGCGGAGCGGACAGGGCGACCGCGACTCAGCCCGAAGCAAAACTAACCATTCGCGCGCTCAACACAAGCCGACTTCCGTGGCGCGGAATTGACCCAAGGAAAGGACCCAAGGAAAGGACCCAAGGCTGGACTTGGCCCTTGCCGGGAATAGACTGCATCCAACAACAAGCCGATCGCGGGAGAGGCGTCATGAAATTCGGCATCTTCTATGAGCTGCAATTGCCGCGTCCCTGGGAAGCCGGCGGCGAACTCAAGCTCTACCAGGACGCGCTGACCCAGCTGGAGATCGCGGACCGCTGCGGCTATGACCATGCCTGGGTGGTGGAGCATCATTTCCTGGAAGAATATTCGCATTCGCCGTCGCCGGAATCGTTCCTCGCCGCCGCCAGCCAGCGTACCCGGAACATCCGCCTCGGCCACGGCATTTTCCAGCTCACCACCAATCATCCCGCGCGCGTCGCCGAGCGCGTCGCGGTGCTCGATCTCTTGAGCAACGGCCGCTGCGAATTCGGAATGGGCGAGAGCGCCTCGATCACCGAACTCACGCCGTTCGGCCGAGACATGGAAACCAAGAAGGAAGTGTTCGAGGAAGCGGTCCGGGCCATCGTCCCGATGTTCAAGGACGGTGGCAGCGAGCATCACGGCAGGTATTTCGACATTCCCCTGCGCAATGTGGTGCCGAAGCCGGTGCAGAAACCGCATCCGCCGTTGTGGATGGCGTGTTCGCAGCTTCCGACCATCGAGCGCGCCGGCCGCAACGGTTTCGGCGCGCTCGGCTTCCAGTTCGTCAGCGCCGACGCCGCGCATGCCTGGGTGCATGCCTATTACAACGCCATCACCAGGCGGCTGAACAAGCTCGCCGATTACCAGATCAACCCGAACATGGCGCTGGTGTCGTTCTTCATGTGTGCCAGGACCGACCAAGAGGCGCGGGCGCGCGCCGACGGCGCCACGTTCTTCCAGTTTGCGCTGCGCTTTTACGGCGCGGCACAAAACCGCCAGCGTCCGGCGCCCGACACCGTCAACATGTGGGACGAATACAACAGATGGAAGCGGGAAAACCCGCAAGCGCAGGAGGCGGCGCTGCGCGGCGGCCTGATCGGCTCCCCCGAGACCATTGCCAGGAAGCTGCGAAGGTTTCGCAGCTCGCATATCGACCAGGTGATCCTGCTCAACCAGGCCGGCAAGAACAGCCACGAGCACATCTGCGAATCGCTGGGATTGTTTGCCAGGGAGGTGATGCCGGAGTTCCGCAGCGATCCCGAACACGACGCATGGAAGGCCGGGGTGATGAGCGGCGCGATCCAGCTCGAGGAGATCGACACCGAGGCCTTCACCGATCGCTACGGCAAATTGGCGATCGATGTCGCCAAGCCGGCGGTCGCGGCGGCGGGCTAGCCGCGCGCGACGAAACAGGGACCGGTTGCGGCGGAACTGCCTTGCGTCGAGCTTAGAACGTCGCGCTCAGCGACGCCGGACTGTCGATGACGACCTTGCTGCCGCGCACGCCGGACCACACCGCCACGATGGTCTGCGGCTCGTTGGCGAGCGGCACCCCGACGACCAGGGTCGTCGGTATGCGGCCGTCGCTTTGCGGCTTCTGTTCGTTGTAGGTGAAGCTCGCCACCACGGGAGAAACAGTGCCGTTCACCGAAATGCCCAGCGTTCCGCCCGGAAAGTCGCCGCCCTGCGCGTAGGGATTCGGCAGGTTCAGGACAACGAGCGCCGTGGTGTCGACGCCTCCCGGAATCGTCAGCTTGAGGCCGGGAATCGGCACGAACGTGCCGGAGTTTGTTGTCTGCGTGCCGCTGGTTTGTGCATAAAAGCCCATATTATGCTCCTCCCTCTCCCGTTGCCGCAACCAGATTAACAACAAAGGGTTGAATGAGGCAATATCGAATTTGTGACAAATGGAAGCGCGACCTTGGATTTCCGGCGCGGTGGGGCAGCGCCCGCCGCCTGCGACGGCGCGTTTATCGCGTTTCCCGCCTCACGAAGCATCAAACAGCGCAATTTCTCTTTCTTCGATGGATCCGTCGGTTCCGCTCTGTCTCGCGACCAGCACATAGTCGCTGCATCGCTCACCGGACCTCTCGGTGGTGAACCGGCGACGAAGTTTGGCGCCATGAACGATATTGAAATAAAGCGCCGCGCTTTCGTCCTCCAGCTGTTGATGGCACGACAGTTCTTCAAAATCGCCGGTGAGGCGACGGACGACATAAAGCGGAATCATGTTCGGGCAGCCTTGCTGAATGGCCCGTGGGCGATCAGACGCAAATCTTGCGCCGAAGATTTCTCGGCAACGACGGCTGGTGGCTGCATCTGTCCCTCCGAAAGCGGAGCCACGACAATAATGGTCAGGCCAGCACGATTTTGAATTCCAAAATTGGGCCGATGGCATGCGCAATATTCTCCGGATCCGGCCGGCGGAAACAAAAGACGCATCTTGAGCGATCCGTCGCCGCGACCTGGAACCGATTTGCAATTTGAGCCGGTATTCCTGCGGCGACGAGACGGACTGCATTTCCATCTAACCCTTCCGGGGAAGGATCTTTCACGGCGCGGGCGGATTGGGCGACAGCAATCTTATTTCCGGCGGGTCACTGGCGGAACTGCGCGGTCGAACCAGATTGGATTGACGTTGTCTCGGACGGAATCGGGTTGGCGAGAGGCCTGCAATGACGGCGCTTCAAGGCACTGCTATCGTGGTGGGGGTCGGCTCCGAACAAGGGCTCGGCGCGGCACTGGCGCGGCGGTTTGCGACCGAAGGGCATCGGGTCGTCGTTTCCGGGCGCACCGAATCGAAAATTGCGCAGGTCGCGCGCGCCATCGTCGATCGCGGCGGAACCGCCGACGCTTTCGCCGCTGACGCCAGCCTCGAACCCGATGTGGTGTCGCTGTTCGATTTCGCCGAGGCCTCCGGCCAGGTCGTCGATCTGGTGGTGTTCAACGCGGGCAATAACGTTCTGCACGACTTCCGCTCCATGCCGGCCGCGCTGTTCGAGCAGACATGGCGGGTGGCGACGTTTGGCGGGTTCCTGGTCGGGCGAGAAGCCGCCCGGCGATTGGCGCCGCGCGGCAGAGGTACGGTCATTTTTACCGGCGCGACGGCAAGTCTGCGCGGCAAGCCGCCGTTCGCCGCCTTCGCGTCCGCCAAGGCCGGGCTTCGCTCCCTGGCGCAATCGATGGCGCGCGAGTTCGGGCCGATGGGAATTCACGTCGCGCATGTTGTGATCGACGGCGGCATCGATGGCGAGAAGCTCAACACCGCGGCGCCGCAATTGAAGCAGGCACGCGGCGCCGATGGAATGCTGAACATCGATGCGATCGCGCAAGCCTATTGGCAGCTTTATTTGCAGCATCCGTCGGCATGGACGCACGAGCTGGATCTGCGGCCATTCAAGGAACCTTTCTAGCACCGCAACCCAGCCAACAACCCGGGAGAACAACATGGGACTGCAAAACGAAAAGATCGCGGCACTGTCGTTCGTAACAGCCGATCTCAATTATCTGGCGCCGCCGCTCGACAGGCCGCGAACCTATACTTTCGAGCCGCCGTCCGGCGAACCCAGATCGAACATCGTGCCGGAGCCGCACCGTCTGCCGATTCATGACCTGCGTCCGATCAGCGCGACGGTCTCGCTGGACCGGGAGGGGTTCGCCCTGGTTCGGCAGAAAAGTTCGGTGCAGGACTTCTACGACGAGGATGAGGTCAAGCGCGTTTACTATCCGGAGGCCGAACGGCTGATCAAGGCGTCGACCGGCGCTGATCGGGTGTTCATCTTCGACCATACCGTCCGCAAGCGCGTGGCGGGCGCGGCAGATGTCCGCGACGGCGGCCCGCGGCAGCCGGTGGCGCGCGTCCACGTCGATCACACCGAGAAATCCGGTCCGCAGCGCGTTCGCGACCTGATCCCGGAAGAGGCCGACCAATTGTTGAAGGGAAGGGTGCAGATCATCAATCTGTGGCGGCCGATACGCGGGCCGTTGCTCGACTCGCCGCTGGCGGTCTGCGATGCCCGCACGGTTCAACCGGACGAACTGGTGGGTTCCGATCTGGTCTATCCGCACCGCGTCGGCGAAACCTACTCGGTGAAATACAATCCCGACCATCGATGGTTCTATGTGCCGGGCATGACGGCCGACGAAATCCTGCTGCTGAAGTGTTTCGATTCCAAGCAGGATGGGCGCGCGCGCTTTGCCCCGCACAGCGCGTTTGCCGATCCGACCACGCCGGTCGACGCGGCTCCGCGCGAGAGCATCGAGTTGCGCACGCTGGTGTTTCACGCCGAGTGAATAGTTGAGGTCGGATCGCACCGGCGACGCCAGTGCGATCCGGGTGAGGGGGCGCCAGCGACAACGCCGCGGCCTCCATGATTGGGGTCCGTCGGCGCGCCCAATCAGGACGTCGTTGTTTACACCAACTGCGCAAATGTGGAGGCGCCCCCTCACCCGAAGCCTCCGGCTTCGACCTCTCCCTGCGCAAGAGGGAGAGGTTGGGGCGCGCCAGGGGATCGCCGCTCTAGTCGACCCGGCCACGCAAGGTCGTCGCCTGACATGGTTCGAACTTCAAGATCGCCAAACTAGTCTGATCCGGCGGGCGCTATGGTAAAACTGCGATCCACGGCCTTGCTGACATCGAGAGTCTTGGCAAGGATGCCATAGCGGGTGGCGCGGTCGGAGGCTTCCTGAACCTGCCTGACGACATCGGCATCGATGACGATCGAGCTGGTTTGCTGCGCGGTATAGGCGCTGAGCACCACGTCTTCGGGGAGTTTGGTCAGATCGGCCGTGCCCTTGGCATATTCGCTGACGTGATCGAGCGACCACAGCCGCGCCTTGTTGAGTCGCCAGATCAGATCCTGCAGGGCGGCACGCTTGGTGGCGATCGCCTGGTCGGTGGCGACCAGGAAGGTGATGGTCGGTGTCAGGCCCTCGCCGTCCGCGACAACCCGCGCGTTGTCCCGGATCGTTGCATAGGACACGTAGGGCTCCCACACCGCCCAGCCGTCGATCGAGCCCGCGAGCAGGGCGACCTTGGCATCTACCGGGCCGAGGGCTGCGAATGTGGCGTCGCCGATTTTATATCCCGCCTTCTCCAGCGTCGCATCGATCAGGAACTGGCCCCAGCCGCCACGGGTGCCGGCCAACCGCTTGCCCTTCAAATCGGCGGCGGTTCTGATCGGCGAATCCTGGCGAACCAGAATGGCCTGGGTCCGGGCGTCGGCGCGGGTGCCTCCGATGGCCTTGATCGCTGCACCGGTGGCATACACCGTCAGGAAAGCCAGATCGCCGGTATAGCCGACATCGAGCGCGCCGGCGTTCAGGGCCTCGAGAATCGGGGCCGCGGCGGGAAACTCCGACCACTCGATTTTGTAAGGCAGATCCCTGGCCAGCCCCGCTATCTCCAGAAGCGAGCGATTGCCGCCCTTCTGATCGCCGACCCGAAGCGTGACGCTGTCCGCGGCCAGCGCCGAGGTGACAATCGCGCATCCCAAGGCTGCGCCGAACAGCGCGGCGCCGGCGTTGCGAAGCCGCGCGCGAAACGCGGATCTGGCTTTGACTGTATTCATGTCGGCAGGTCTTTCTGGTTCGGCCCGCTGCTCGAAGGCCGAGCGCTGTCAGCGATGCACCAAGCCTACGAACAATCGGATTGCAGTCAATAAAATGGCTGACTGAATCTTCGCAACCGCGCGCAACGTTCGTCGTGTTTTTTAAGTCGCGGTGGAATATTGTCTGCGGGCGGCATCAATCGGCGCGCGCAGGCCAGGATCGCGTCGCCGGGCATCATTTGGCTTTTGCTCAAGCGCAAAACCGTTCCATCGCAGAACAAGATGATTGTGGAGATAATCTCCCCGTTCGCTTTGACATTCAAAATTCCATTTCATTGACGATGGCGACGCCGCCACGCATCATCCGAGCATGATTTAAACAGTGAGAGCTGAAGAGCTCGCTGCGATTGAACCCAATTCACTGATCGGACGGGTAACGTTCCGGGCCGCGGCGCGCTGGCGCCGCGCCGAAGCCGCCGTTGCGCCGCCCGAAGCCAGGAGAGAATGATGTCGACAGATGCAAGGCAGGGCAACGCGTTGCTGGACCGCCGCACATTGCTGCGCGCCGGAGCTGCGGCGGCGCTGGCGGCGCCGATCGGTGTATTCGGCGCGCAAGCCTTTCCGCTCCGCAAGCCGGCCGGCGACATCGATTTCTCGCAGTTCCCGATCTGCAGGACCGCATCCGATGCGCCGCCGCCCGGCGGCGCGCCACGAAAACTGAAACTGTCCTGGAATGCCGGCGCGGTCTGCCTCGCGCCGCTGCCGGTCGCCATCGATTATGGCTTCTTCCAGAAGCAGAATCTCGAGGTCGAATTGGTCAACTACAGCGGCTCGACCGACCAGTTGCTGGAGGCCATCGCGACCGGCAAGACCGATGCTGGCCTCGGCATGGCACTGCGCTGGCTGAAGCCGCTGGAACAGGGATTCGACGTCAAGATCGCGGCCGGGACGCATGGCGGCTGCATGCGCGTGCTGTCGCGTACCCATTCGGGGGTCGACCGGCTTGCCGACCTCAAGGGAAAGATTGTCGCGGTCGGGGATCTCGCCGGGCCCGACAAGAACTTCTTTTCGATCCAGCTCGCCAAGCAGGGCATCGATCCCAACAGGGACGTCGAATGGCGGGCCTATCCCGGCAACCTGCTGCAACTTGCCGTCGAGAAGGGCGAGGTCCAGGCGTTCCTCGCCTCCGATCCGATCGCCTATCTTTGGCTGAAGGACAGCGCCTATCAGGAAGTCGCCTCCAACCTGGACGGCGATTACAAGGACAAGACCTGCTGCATCGTCGGATTGCGCGGCAGTCTGGTGCGCGAGGAACCGCAGGCCGCGCGCGCGATTACCCAGGCGCTGCTCGACGCCGCGATGTTCACCGCGCAAAATCCGGACAAGGCCGCGGCATCGTTCCAGCCCTACGCGCCCAAAAGCGCCAGCCTGGAGGATCTGCAGGCGATGGTGCGGTATCACACCCACCATCATCATCCGGTGGGCGCCGTGCTCAAGCAGGAGCTCAAGGCCTATGCGGACGATCTGAAACTCGTTTCCGTGTTCAAGCCGAGCACCGACACGGCGAAGTTTGCGGAGCGGATCTATGTCGACCTATTCGGCGTCTAAGACGGTCGGGTTGCCGCAATCGGCGGAAGAGGGGGCCGCGTTTGCAGGACGTCCGCTGTCGCTTCTGATCGGGTTTCCGGCCGGCGGGACCTGCCTGTTCGCAGGCATCGCCTGGGCCGGCTTTGGCCTCTCCTGCCTGCTGTGGCAGGATCTCGGCGACTGGGCGCGAACCCGGCAACTCGCCATCGCCGCCTTTGTCATCGCCGCCGGCATTGTGGTGACGACGCTGAGCGGAGCCCGGCTTGGCGGTTTCGCCGCCGGCCTGCAAAGGCGAGCGCCCTGGCTGCTGGCGCTCGGATTGCTGCTCACGCTGTGGGAAATCGCGACCGCCAAATTGGCGTGGCTGCCGCTGCCTTTCTTTCCGCCGCCGCAAGCGATCATCGAGGTCTATACCGATGATCTACCCAAGCTTTTGGACAGCGTTGTTGCATCGGTGAAACTGCAGCTCGGCGGTTACGCGATCGGCGCGGCCGTTGGCTTCCTGACCGGCGTGTCGATCGGATGGTCGCGCAGCGTCGGCTACTGGGTGCATCCCGTGCTGCGCTTCATCGGCCCGCTTCCGGCCACGGCATGGCTTCCGTTCGCGTTCTTCACCTTTCCGTCGAGCTGGAGCGCGAGCACGTTCCTGATCGCGCTGGCCACCGCATTTCCGGTCACGGTGCTGACCTGGTCGGGCGTGGCGAGCGTCAGCAATGCCTATTACGACGTGGCGCGGACCCTCGGCGCCAAGCCGGCATTCCTGGTGCTGAAGGTCGCTGTACCGGCGGCGCTGCCGCATGTGTTTGTCGGGCTGTTCATGGGCCTCGGATCGTCCTTCGCCGTGCTGGTGGTCGCCGAAATGATCGGCGTCAAGGCCGGCCTTGGCTGGTATCTGCAGTGGGCGCAGGGCTGGGCGGCCTATGCGAACATGTACGCCGCGCTGATCGTGATGTCGCTGTTGTGCTCGGGCGCGATCACCTTGCTGTTTCGAACCCGCGACCGGCTGCTGGTCTGGCAGAAGGGCGTCGTCAAATGGTAACGCTCGCGGTCGCCGAACCGGTTGTGACGGCGCTGGCCGGCGCCTCGCTGGACGTCGAAGCCGTGAGCCACGCCTTTGACATCGATGGCGCCGTGCTGCCGGTGCTGGATGATGTCAGCTTTGCGGTAAAGCCCGGAGAATTTGTCGCCTTGCTCGGTCCGTCCGGCTGCGGAAAGTCGACCCTGCTGCGCCTGGTCGCCGGGCTTGAACCGCCGCGGTCGGGGACGTTGCGCGAGAACGGCCAACCGATCGCCGGGCCGTTTCCTTCCCGGGTGGTGGTGTTTCAGGATCCGACGCTGTTTCCCTGGCGAAATGTCTGGGACAACGTGGCGTTGGGCCTCGAAGCCCAGGGAATCCTCAAGAGTCAGCGCCACCGCGTCGATGCGGCGATCGATCTGGTGGGCTTGTCGGCATTTCGCAAAGCCTATCCGCATCAGCTGTCCGGCGGCATGGCGCAACGCGTCGCGCTGGCACGGGCGCTGGTGAACGATCCAAAGATACTGATTCTCGACGAGCCTCTCGGCAAGCTCGACTCGCTGACGCGCATCACCATGCAGGCGGAAATTGCCTCGCTTTGGCAGCGCAGCGGATTTACCGCGCTGCTGGTGACCCATGATGTAGAGGAGGCGGTGTTTCTGGCCAACCGTGTCATCGTGTTCAGCGACCGGCCGGCGCGTATCAAGGCCGACATTGCCGTCGATCGCCCCTATCCACGGCACCGCGGCGATGCCAGACTGGCGGAACTGCGCAGGAACATTCTGGGGTTGCTCGGACTGGGCGCAACATGGTGAGCGCGCCGGGCAACGCCATACGCAAAGAGCTTTCGATGGACGCCACCCCGGCCATCTTCGACCGCGCCAATATGCTGGCTGGTGAATTCGCCGCCCGGGCGGCCGAACATGATCGCGATGCGAGCTTTCCATTCGAGAATTTCAACCGGCTGGCCGAGGCGGGATTGCTGGCGCTCACCGTGCCGGCGGCGCTGGGCGGCTCCGGCGCCGGAGCGCTGGCCGCCGCGCGCGTCATCAACATCTTCGGCAAGGCCGATCCGTCGACGGCCCTGGTGCTGTCGATGCATTATATCCAGCATCTGGTGATGGCGAGAAGCACGCGCTGGCCGGGCCGCCTCTCGCGCCGGCTGGCCCGCGAAACCGTCGACGGCGTGGCATTGATCAACGCCCTGCGTGTCGAGCCCGACCTCGGCTCGCCATCGCGCGGCGGCTTGCCGGCGACGATCGCACGCAAGACCGGGACCGGATGGCGGCTCAGCGGCCGCAAGATCTATTCGACCGGAGCGCCGATCCTGAAATGGTACGCGGTGTGGGCCAAGACCGACGAACCCGATATGCGCGTCGGTCTGTTTCTGGTCCCGGCAGGACTGCCGGGCACCCGCATTGTCGAGACCTGGGACCATCTCGGGCTGCGCGCCAGCGGCAGCCATGACATCGTTTTCGACGACGTGGTGTTTCCGCTCGATCACGAAATCGACGTTCGCGCCCCGGAACAATGGCTGGTGCCGGATTTCACCCAGGCCACCGTTCACGCCATCTTTGTCGCGGCGATCTATGACGGCATCGCCCGGGCCGCGCGCGACTGGCTGATTGAATTTCTGAAGACGCGGACGCCGTCGAATCTCGGCGCGGCGCTTGCCACCCTGCCGCGGGCACAGGAGATCGTCGGCGGCATCGAGGCGCGGCTTGCCGTCAATGCCCGGCTGATCGACAGCTTTGCCGCAGACTACGACGATGGCGTCCTGCTCAGCGCCTCCGAATCCAACATCGTCAAGCTTACGGTCACCAACAATGCGATCGCGGTCGTCGAGGACGCGTTGTCGCTCACCAGCAATCACGGTTTGACGCGTGCCAACCCGCTCGAAAGGCATTATCGTGACGTGCTGTGCGGACGCGTCCATACGCCCCAGGACGACGCGACGCGGGTCCATGCCGGGCGGCTGGCGCTCGGCATCTGAACGATGACCGGAAATAACCTGCAACCCTTTGCCATATCTTCGGAGCTGCCCATGTCAGTGGAATTCATCGGATTCATCACCAACAATAATTCGTCCGAGACCATCGTGCGCTCCGGGCCGATCCTCGACCGGCCCCATATCGAGACGGTGGCAAAAGCCCACGAGCTTGCCGGCTTCGACCGGGCCCTGCTGGCGTTTCATTCAACGACCCCGGACGCGCTCCAGATCGGCCAGCATGTCCTCGGCATCACCAAGAAACTCAAGGTCATGATCGCGCAGCGGCCGGGATTCACCGCGCCGACGCTGCTGGCGCGCCAGCTTGCAACCATCGACCAGCTTTCGGAAGGGCGGGTGTCGCTGCATGTCATCACCGGTGGCAACGCCACCGAACTGCGCCAGGACGGCAACACGCTCGATGACAAGGACGAGCGTTACGCGCGCACCGATGAATTTCTCGACATCGTTCGCGCCGAATGGACCAGCGACAAGCCGTTCGACTACCACGGCAAGTACTACCAGGTCGAAAAGGGGTTTTCGCAGATCAAGCCCTATCACCCCGAGGGCATCCACATCTTTGTCGGTGGCGCCTCCGACGCCGCGATCGAGGTTTCCGGCAAGCATGCCGATACCTTCGCGCTGTGGGGCGAATCCTATGCGCAGGTCCGCGACGTGACCGCTCGGGTGCGGGCCGCCGCCGCCAAACATGGGCGACCCACGCCGCGCTTCAGCCTGTCGGTTCGCCCGATCCTTGCCGACAGCGAGGAAAAGGCCTGGCAGAAGGCCGAAGCCATCCTGCAACAGGCCATCGCGTTGCAGGACAAGACCGGTTACCGCAAGCCGGCCGACGGCCACGCGACCGCCGGCGCGCGCCGGTTGCTGGCGCTGGCGGAGCAGGGCACCCGGATCGACAAGCGGCTGTGGACCGAGATCGCCAAGCTCACCGGTGCCAACAGCAACACCACCGCGCTGGTCGGAACGCCGGAGCAGGTCGCCGACGTGTTCGGTGACTATTACGATCTTGGTGTCAGCCATTTCCTGATTCGCGGCTTCGATCCCTTGATCGACGCCATCGAATATGGCCGCGAACTGATCCCGCTGACGCGCAAGCTGATCGCCGAACGAGGCGCCGCCAGGGGGGTTGCAGCGGAATGATGCGCGGCATCCTCGTCGCGGGTGTCCTACTCGGTGCAGTGGCGTCGGCCGGCGCGCAGACCACGTTGCGGGTCGGCGATCAGAAGGGAAATTCCCGGGCGGTGATGGAAGCGGCCGGCGTGCTGCGGGATGTGCCCTACCAGATCGAGTGGAAGGAATTCCCGGCGGCGGCGCCGCTGCTGGAGGCGCTCGGCGCCGGCGCGATCGAAACCGGGCTTGTCGGGGATGCTCCGTTCACCTTTGCCGCGGCCGCCAAGGTGCCGGTAAAGGCGATCGGCGCGATCCGGCAGAGCCAGCAAGGCCTGGCGATCCTGGTTCCCCGCGAGTCGCAGATTCACGATTTCGAGGATCTGCGCGGCAAGAAAATCGCGACCGGCCGCGGCTCGATCGGGCATCAGCTGATTCTGGCAGCATTGGAATCCAAAGGATGGTCTGCGGACGACGTGCAGATCGTGTTTCTCGCGCCGTCGGATGCGAAGGTTGCCTACACCCAGGGCTCGGTCGATGCGTGGTCGACGTGGGAGCCCTATGTCAGCCAGGAGGAAGTCCTGTTCCAGTCGCGGCGTGTCATCACCGCCGAAGGAATCACGCCGGGGCTGGGCTTTCAGGTCGCCTCGCCGGACGCGATCCGCGACAAGCGGCCGCAACTGGAGGATTTCCTTCGCCGGCTCACCGCGGCCCGCGCCTGGTCGCTGAACAATGTCGGCGCTTACGCCGAAACCTGGGGCAGGCTGATGGGCATCCCGCCAGCCGTGCCGCTCAACTGGCTGGGCCGGGCCCAGATCCGCATCACGCCGATCGATGATGGCATTGTGGCTGACGAGCAAAAGACCATCGACCTGTATTTCAGGGCGGGCTTGATCAAGCAGAAGCTCGACGCCGCCGAAATCGTCGATCGCTCGTTCGCGGACGCGATCGGCAAAGGCACCGGCCTGTAGGCCGGCGTGCCGGGAAAACTTCTCCGTCTGCCGGCATGGAAAGCAAATACTTCTCCAGCCGGCGCTTTTTATGCATCAAAAATCGGCTTGAATGGAAGATATTTCTATATACTATCGATCACGGATAGTTTTTTGGAAGGAAATTCTAAAATGCCCGATATTGTCGTGCCGCTCTCGGAGACGCCGCGTCGCATCGACGCGATCGACCGCAAGATCCTGCGCGTGCTGCAGCAGGATGCGTCGCTCTCGGTCGCCGAGATCGGTGAGCGGGTCGGCCTGTCATCGACGCCGTGCTGGAAGCGCATTCAACGCATGGAAAGTGAGGGCATCATCACCGGAAAGGTCGCCCTGGTCGATCAGAACAAGATCGGGCTTGGGCTGTCGGTATTCGTGTCGGTGGAAAGCTATGATCACTCCGAAGCCTGGCTGAAGAAATTTGCCGAGGCGGTCAGCGTGATGCCCGAAGTGATGGAATTCTACCGCATGGCGGGCGATGTCGACTACATGCTGCGGGTCGTGGTCGCGGACATGCCGAGCTACGATATTTTCTACAAGAAACTGATCGGGGCGGTGGCGCTGAAGAACGTGACGTCGCGTTTTGCCATGGAGAAGATCAAGTCGGTGACGGCATTGCCGGTCCCGGCGTTCGAGGCCGCGTAAATCCGCCGGCCGGGCGCAAGGAAACTGATCGAGCCGGACCGCCGTCCAACCATGCAGAGCGCCCGCCGGTCCAGATCGGCGGGCGCTCTTGTCTGACCGGAAACATGACGCCCGGATCGGCGCCGTCCGAGCAATCGATGGCGCCGCCGGAACGCCGGCCAGTCAATCATTCTAGCCGACCGCGTTTCGCGAGAAGATCGTTGTATCGAGTCGATCAACAAAAGAATTCTGTGAGATTGCCGCTGCAGCTGTTTCGCCGTCATATTGCCTTGAATTGACATGGGTTCGCTGCGCGGCGGGTGGGGCGGGCAGCGCCGTGCGCGCCGTGAAATGAGGAAGTCGGATGTCGGATCTCGCGGTTAAGGCGTCGCAGCCGATTGCGTTGCAGGCGCGATTGAACGAGGACTGGCTCGCCGTCGTGATCGGTCTGCTGGTTTTCGCCGCAGCCCTCCTCAGCATCAGCGGAATCGATCTGCTGGGATGGGCGGTGACGACGTCGGTCTATACCGACCTCGGCCAGGCATTGGGTCCGTTTGCAAAGGCCTACGGCTGGCTCGGAGGCGGCGGCGCATTGCTGGCGACCTATGCCGCCTTGCTCGTGGTGCTGAGTGGCGGCGTGGTGACGTTGGGAGGCGATGTCAGGAAATTCGCGATCGCGTTCACCGCGGTGTTCGCCATCGCCTATGCAAGCTGGATTCTCGGCAGCTACGCCTACATCGCCGCGGTGACGCCGGCCGAGCAGCACAAGTTCGGGATCAGTTGGTCGCTCAAGCTGACCAACGAAGGCGGCTTCGTCGTGGCCCTGCTGGCCGGGCTGATCATCGCCAATTTCCTTCCACGCTTCGCCGAGTGGCTGAAGCAGGCAATCCTGCCGGAACTCTATATCAAGATCGCGATCGTGATTCTCGGAGCCACGGTGGCGGTGACCGCCGCCGGCCGGCTCAATCTCGCCTCGTCGCTGCTGCTGCGCGGCGCCGCCGCGATCGTCGAGGCCTATCTGATCTACTGGGCGGTGATCTATTACATCGCGCGCAAATGGTTCGGCTTCAGCCGCGAGTGGTCGGTGCCGCTGGCGTCGGGCATTTCGATCTGCGGCGTGGCGGCGGCGATTGCCACCGGCGGCGCGATCAGGGCCCGGCCGGCGGTGCCGATCCTGGTGTCATCGCTGGTGGTGGTTTTTGCGGTCGTCGAAATCCTGATTCTGCCGTTTCTCGCGCAAACCTTCCTGTGGCAGGAGCCGCTGGTGGCCGGCGCCTGGATTGGCCTCGCCATCAAGACCGACGGCGCGGCGGTCGCCGGCGGCGGCATCACCGAATCGCTGATCTTGGCCAAGGCGGCGGCGCAAGGCATCCGCTACCAGCCCGGCTGGATTCTCGCGACCACGACCACCGTCAAGATCTTCATCGACATCTTCATCGGGGTCTGGGCGTTCATTCTCGGCTACATCTGGACCAACCACATCGACAAGGGGCCGGACAAGGCAAAGCCTGTCGAAATCTGGCAGCGCTTCCCGAAATTCATTCTCGGCTTTATCTTCGTGTTTGCCGTCTCGCTCTGGCTCGCGGTCGGCTCCACCCCGGAGATTGCCAAGGCGCTTCCTGCCGCGGCAGGCGAGGCCAATATCTTCCGGGTCATCTTCTTCATCCTGACGTTCTTCTCGATCGGCGTGCTCTCCGACTTCCGCAAGCTGTGGCAGCAGGGCTTTGGCAAGCTCGCGGCGGTCTATGTGGTCAGCCTGTTCGGGTTTGTGATCTGGGTCGGGCTATTGATCTCCTGGCTGTTCTTCAGCGGTTTCAAGCCGCCGCTGGCAAGCTAGGAGAGCGTTTCCGTGAAGCCGATCCTATGGTTTCCTTTGTCATTCCGGGATGCGCTCTGGCCGGCGATAGCCGGATGGAGCGCAGGCCCGGAATCCATAGCCGCTGCGGTGGTTATGGATTCCGGGCTCGCTCATGCCGCGCTTCGCGCGTCACACGCACCCCGGAATGACAATGATCTTTGCTACAGACCGAAATGATCCGAGCTTCAAAATCGCTGAGCTAGTCGGTTCAAGGGGAAGGCCAGATGTCGCAACCCGATCTCAAGAATGAAATCAACGCGGCCGCGGTCGAGCCGCTGCTGCCGATCGAGAAAAAACTGATCGGCTGGAGCCTTGGAATCGGAATCGCGCTGCTGATCGTCCTGATCGCCCTCAACCATTTCGTCCCGATTAAATTCTAGCCAGCTGGGCGGCCCACCATGCCGAATGCGTAGTCGTCCGATGTAGCGGATTCCTGCGCGGAGAATAATTGACTGCGGCGGACGGCCGTGCAGCAGCAAAGGTTCTGCCGCCGTACGGTCCGGCAGATCGTATGTTGCTATTTAGGTGATGCCCTCGACACCCTCTTATGCCAGCGCCAAATTACTGTGGCGGGTTTCGCGTCGCGGAGAACTATCGCCATGAAAAAAGTGCATTCGCTGCTTCGTCTGACGTCGTCTCGGCTACGCCGCCAGTTCGCCGCGATTGTCGAGATTGCCGCGGTCAGCCTGCCCTCCGCCGGGGCCTGATTCAGTGGTTTCGTCGTTCTGATCATGTCAGGCGACGGCCTTGCGAAAGTGTCACTCTCCCCAGGGCGCGCGAGTTGCTCTGATTTTTTTGCGTTGCATCTCGACGAGTCGTCCCTGCGAACGCAGGGACCCATACGGCGAGGAATATCGTTTCGGCACTGGGGCAGAGGCCGTTTTTCATTTTTGAGGCAGGGGTAATGGGTCCCTGCGTTCGCAGGGACGACTCGCTGAGAGTTCGTGCGAGGCCTCGATCGGATCATGTGCGGTCCAATTCAGTCATACGCGACAGCCCTGCACTTTCCAGGGAGAGGTGAGGCCAGCAGACCAGCGCATCCGAGCTCGAAGAGTCTCCCGCATATCGCAACCTTAACGGAGTTGCTCACTAGCCCATCACGCCCCCGCGGGCATGTGCCCCGCCTCCGGTGTCGCTGCGGCCATCGCCTCAAGGATCGTGTGGATGCGTGCTGCGGCCGTGAATATCGGCTGATCAATCCGCGCTGCCCAAACACATGATTAACCGGTCGATGCGCCGTACAGCGGCAAGAATATTGAACTTCCTTGGTTTGTATCGAAGCAATAAATGCACCGTCGCGGCGATGCTGCGCAGCAGGTCGTTGCTATTTTTGCGCAGACCTCGACACGACCCGGCGCCCCCACCATCATCGTGAAGGCGAATGGCCGCAAGCGCGGCGACATTCCTCAGGGAGACGTTGGATGCAGTGGCGGGAATTTCTGAAACTGTCAGCGGCAGCTGTGACGATAGCTGCGTGGCTGCGCGCCAGCTTCATTGAAGCCTGACCGGATCCCGGCATCCCATCACAGAGGATTGAAACATGCGTTGGTTGAAGCGGTTGGTTGCCGTTGCGGTGCTGTCGATGAGCACGGCGCTGGCCGGAATGGGAGCCAGCTACGGGCAGGACAAGGTGGTCCGCATCGGGTTTCAGAAATACGGCAAGCTGGTGCTCTTGAAGAGCAAGGGCAGCCTCGAGCCCAGATTGAAAGCGCTGGGCTACAGCGTGGCATGGACCGAGTTTCCCTCGGGACCGCCGTTGCTGGAGGCGATCAATGTCGGCGCCATCGATTTCGGAAACACCGGCGAGTCGCCGCCGATCTTCGCGCAGGCGGCGGGCGCGCCGATCCGCTACGTCGCCTACGAACCGCCGGCGCCGCAAGGTGAGGCGATCCTGGTTCCGAAGGACAGTCCGCTCACATCGGTCGCCGATCTCAGGGGCAAGAAGGTTGCCCTGAACAAGGGCTCCAATGTGCATTACTTGCTGGTGAAGGCGCTGGAAAAAGCCGGCGTCAAATATTCCGACATCACGCCGGTGTTCCTCGCCCCGGCCGACGCCCGCGCCGCCTTCGAGCGCGGCTCGGTCGATGCCTGGGCGATCTGGGATCCGTTCCAGGCGGCGGCGGAAGCCGCCACGGCGGCCAGGACGCTGACCGACGGCAGCGGCATCGTCGCCAACCATCAGTTCTATTTGTCGTCGCAGAAGTTCCAGGAAGCCGACCCCGTGGCACTCGAGGCGATCCTGGCCGGGCTGCGCGAAGTCGATGACTGGGCCAGGACCGACATTCGCGCCGTCGCCGAACAGCTCAGCCCATCCGTGGGGCTGCCGGCATCCGTGCTCGAGGTTGCGCTGAAGCGGCAGTCCTACGGCATCAGGCCGATCGACGCCGGGGTGATCGCCGGGCAGCAACAGCTGGCCGACACCTTCCTGGCGCTCGGTCTCATCCCCAAGGCCATCACCGTTTCCGAAGTTGCAAGAAAGTCCGGCACATGAGCACCAAAGCGCCCTCCAAAGCCAATATTCTCTGGTTCCTGCCGACCCATGGCGATGGCCGCTATCTCGGCACCACCGCCGGAGGCCGCGAGGTCAACTTCAATTACCTGCGCCAGATCGCGCAGGCCGCCGACCAGCTCGGCTATTTCGGCGTGCTGCTGCCGACCGGGCGAAGCTGCGAGGATTCCTGGGTGGTCGCCTCGGCGGTGGCGCCCTGGACCGAGCGGCTGCGTTATCTCGTCGCGGTGCGGCCCGGCCTGCAATCGCCGACCGTGGCCGCGCGCATGACCGCGACGCTCGACCGGATCTCGAACGGACGCTTGCTGGTCAATGTCGTCACCGGAGGCGATCCCGTCGAGAACAAGGGCGACGGCATCTTTCTTGATCACAACGAGCGCTACGCGGTGACCCGCGAGTTTCTCAATGTCTACAGCGATCTGCTCGCCGGCAAGACGGTCGACGTCGAGGGCAGGCATATCCACATCGAGGATGGCCGCCTGTTGTTCCCGCCGGTGCAGTCGCCGCGTCCGCCGCTGTATTTCGGCGGATCGTCCGACGCCGGCATCGATGTCGCCGTCGACACCGTGGACAAATATCTGACCTGGGGCGAGCCGCCGGCGCAGGTCGCCGAGAAGGTCGACCGCGTCAAGGCGGTTGCCGCCAAGCGCGGCCGCAAGCTCTCCTTTGGCATCCGCCTGCATGTGATTGTTCGCGAAACCAATGCAGAGGCCTGGAACGCCGCCGACGAACTGATCAAGCACGTCACCGACGAGACGGTAGCCTCGGCGCAGAAGATCTTCTCCCGGATGGACTCGGTCGGCCAGCAGCGGATGATGCAGCTGCATGGCGGACGCCGCGACAAGCTCGAGATCAGCCCCAATCTCTGGGCCGGCGTCGGCCTGGTGCGCGGCGGCGCCGGCACGGCGCTGGTCGGCGATCCACCGACCGTGGCGGCGCGGATCCGGGAATACCAGGACGTCGGCATCGACACCTTCATCCTATCGGGCTACCCGCATCTCGAGGAAGCCTATCGCTTCGCCGAGCTGGTGTTTCCGCTGCTGTCGCTGCAGCAGTCGGAAAATGTCACACGACTTCGCGTCAATACCGGGCCGTTCGGCGAAACCATTGCCAACGAACACCGGCCGCAGGTGAAGGCGTCGCAATCATGAGCCTGATCGACAGCCTGCCGCGGCTGCGCCGCTGGCGATTGCCGCGTCCCGACGGCCTGGTGCCATGGATCGTGCCGCTGGCCATCGTGCTGGTCTGGCAGGCCGCCTGCGTCAGCGGCCTGGTGCCGGGAAGGGTGTTGCCGGCGCCGACCGAGGTGGCGTCGGCGGGCTGGAAGCTGCTGCTGTCCGGCGAATTGTTGCGCAACATCTGGGTAAGCTTCTGGCGCGCGATCGTCGGCTTTGCCATCGGCGGCAGCATCGGCTTCGTTTTCGGGCTTGCCAACGGCCTGTCGCAGCTCAGCAACAAGCTCACCGACACCACGCTGCAGATGGTGCGCAACGTTCCGCATCTGGCGCTGATTCCGCTGGTCATCCTGTGGTTCGGAATCGATGAATCGGCAAAGCTGTTCCTGGTGGCGCTCGGCGTGTTCTTCCCGATCTATCTCAACACGCTGCACGGCATCCGGACCGTCGACCCGCAGCTGATCGAGATGGGGCGGATCTACGGCATGAGCGATGGCGAGCTGTTCCGGCGGGTGATCTTCCCGGGCGCGTTGCCGTCGATTTTCGTCGGCGTGCGCTTTGCCCTCGGCATCATGTGGCTGACCTTGATCGTGGCCGAAACCATCGCGGCTTCGTCGGGCCTCGGCTACATGGCGATGCAGGCCCGCGAATTCATGCAGATCGATGTCGTGGTGCTGAGCATCCTGATCTACGCGCTGCTCGGAAAACTCGCCGACAGCACCTCGCGCGCGCTGGAGCGGCTGACGCTGTCCTGGCACCCGGCCTTCCAGAAACATTGAGAGCGCCCATGCAAGAAGCCCTTCGTTTTCTCGCGCCGGAGGCCGAGGCTGTGGATCGCACCGATTTCGTCGAACGGGCGCGGCTGGTCCGGCATGCTCCAGACCTGTCCTCCCGCGGGCTTCCGCTCAGCATTCGCGGCCTGCACAAGTCGTTCGGCGCCAACGAGGTGCTGCGCGGCATCGATCTGCAGATTCCCGCCGGCCAGTTCGTGGCCATCGTCGGCCGCAGCGGCTGCGGCAAAAGCACCCTGCTGCGGCTGATCGCAGGCCTCGAAACCATCGACGCCGGCAGCATCAGCTTTGGCGAGGCAACCCGGCCTGCGGATGTCCGGGTGATGTTCCAGGAGCCGCGGCTGTTGCCATGGGCGCGAGTGCTGTCGAACGTCGAGGTTGGCCTCGGCCGCGACCGCGCCTCTTCGGACGCGCAATTGCGCGCGGAAAAGGCGCTCGCCGAGGTCGGCCTTGAGGACAAGCGCGGCCAGTGGCCGGCGGTGCTGTCCGGCGGACAGAAACAGCGCGTGGCGCTGGCGCGTGCGCTGGTCAGCCATCCGCGCGTGCTGGCGTTCGACGAGCCGCTCGGCGCGCTCGATGCCCTGACGCGGATTTCCATGCAGCGGTTGCTGGAGCGGGTCTGGCACGACCAGGGTTTTACCGCGATCCTGGTCACCCACGACGTGGCGGAAGCCGTCGCGCTGGCCGATCGCGTGCTGGTGATCGAGGACGGTCGCATCGCCAGGGATATCGATGTCGACATCGCGCGCCCCCGCCGCCGCGGTTCGGCCGCATTGGCGGCACTGGAAGGTTCGATCCTGCGCGATCTCTTGCAGTCCGCGGACGAACAAACAGACCTGTGAGGCCATCATGAATACCGCCGTCCGCAACGTCACCATCGATCGCGAGATCGCTGCGACCGACTTTCGCAGCGCCATGCGCCATTTGGCGGGCGGCGTCAGCGTGATCACGGTCGGCCGCGGCAACGACATCACCGGCATGACGGTGACGTCGGTGTCGTCGCTGTCGGTCGATCCGCCCGCCCTGATCGTCAGCATCAACCGGGAATCGTCGTCATGGCCGCTGCTGAAGCGCCACGGCTTCTTCGGTGTCAACATTCTCACCGCCGACCAGCTCGAAATCGCCGAGCGGTTTACCGGCAAGGGTGGGCTGAAGGGCGCCGATCGCTTTACCGGTGCGCAATGGACCACGCTTGTATCCGGCGTGCCGCTGCTGGTCGGGGCCTTGTCGGCGATCGACTGCGCGGCCGAGGACATCATCGAGCGGCACTCTCATGCCATCGTGGTCGGCCGCGTGCTGGATATCCGGACCTCGCAGCCGTCGGCAGCGCTGGCCTATTGGCAGGGCCGATACGTCGCGATCGACCAGGATGAGGATGCCGCGCGGCTGGCGGAAGCCAGTCTGCCGGACCGCACCCGCCCGGTTGGAAATTTGACCTGACCGCCCCGGGACGCCGCAATCGCCGGAGCTGCGGCAGCGCAGCGGTGGCGTTTTTTCCGCGCGCGGCCTAAAACACCGGCAGCTCCGGCGATCGCCGGGCGCGGCGGCGGATCAGGCGATGGAACGAAGGCTTCTCTTGGTCGGCATCGCGGCCGCGGTTCCTGCGGCTCTTGGCCGTTCGGGTCCCTGCGGCGCGACCGGCTACGGCGCCCCGATCCGATGAAGCGCCTGGCGGTCTGGATCTTCTATGGCATCGGCGCGCTTGCGGTCGGCTATCTCGCGTTGTCCGCCTATGCGCGCTTCACCGGGCATGACCTGCAGCCCGGCGATCCCATCCACATCTTCCGAAAACCCGACGCTCCGAACTATTCGGCGGCGACGGAGACCGATTTCGCCTGATGGCGGGAGACGAAGGTGCGGCCCATGGTGATGTTCTTCTGGGCGCGGATCTGGGTATTGTCGTAGGTCCAGCATTCCCCGGAATCATCCAGAAAGCAGACCCAGAGCAGATTGTATTCGGGGCCGTAATCGATCAGCAGGTGGGCGTATCCGTCGCCTTTCGGGGTAATGACGGGGATCGGCGGGTTGAGCTGCAGGGTGGACATGGACCGACTTTCAAACAGGGATGCCGAAGCGCCTGCTTGAAACGGGGGTATCGCAAAACGGTTCCGGCGCGAGGGCGGTCGCCACGCCGGATTTGTCCCGGGTGGCCGGGATGCGCGCCCATGTCCGGTTCCCTACATTGCGTTTGAGGGCGCCCTCAGTGGCGCGATCAGGCCGGCGACGCCGCCACATGAAAGCGATCCTTTCTTGTTGCCGTCATCACGTCGCAACGCGGATGGGTGGAGCGGGCGCGTCCGCCGGAGCTCAACGGGCGATGGCGGAAGCGATAACCATCTGATGTTGTCCATCGAAGCGATGGGTTTCGCGAAGAGCTCCAACCAGCCTACGGGCTCCGATGCCGTCACGATCGGGATTTCAAATTCACCGCAATCCGGGTCGTCGACATCGTCGGCACCAAGCTGCCGACAGGTGCGATAGTGGCCTGACGCGGTATCGGTCCTTGGCTTCTCACCGACTTCTCGGGGCAGGCTGTTTTTACACGACCAACACTCGGAAGTTTGCTCTAGCCGAAGAACAGTTCGCTATGCTTGATTGGCAGCTCAGGTTACGGATCGTCTGTAGGAGCATTCCATGTCCGCCGAACGAGTCGAACGGCGACTGGCAGCGGTGCTGGCGGCGGATGTCGCCGGGTATAGCCGTATCATGGGGGCCGACGAGGAAGGCACCCTGGCCCGCCTAAAGGCCATCCGAAAAACTCTTGTTGATCCGGTGATAAATACCTATCGAGGCCACATCGTCAAGACGACCGGTGACGGTATGCTGGTCGAGTTTGCCAGCGCCGTCGATGCGGTGCGAAGTGCAGCCGAAGTTCAGCGCAGGATGGCCGAGCTGAACGCCACTGTGGCGCAGGAAAAACGAATCGAGTTTCGTATTGGCATCCATGTGGGCGACATCATTTTCGATGACAATGATATCTTCGGCGACGGCGTCAATATCGCCGCGCGGCTTGAGGGAATTGCTGAATCCGGAGGCATCTGCATCTCCGACGACGCGCATCGTCAAGTCCGCGCCAAGGTCAATTTGGTGTTCGACGACATGGGGCTACAGGCGCTAAAAAATATTTCGGAGCCGATGCGCGCCTGGCGAATGCTGGCAGGCGAGGTGCCGGCGCCGGAGCTTGCAAGGCATTCTTCCTCTGGCGCAGGTTCAGGCCTCGCGCTTCCCGACAGGCCATCGATTGCAGTGCTGCCGTTCCAGAACATGTCCGGCGATCTCGATCAGGACTATTTCGCAGACGGCGTCGTGGAGGACATCACCACTGCCCTATCGCAGTTCAAGTCGCTGTTCGTGATCGCGCGCAACTCAAGTTTTACGTACAAAGGACGGGCCGTCGACGTCAAGCAGGTCGGGCGCGAACTGGGCGTTCGGTATGTGCTGGAAGGCAGCGTGCGCAAGGTCGGCAATCGCATCCGAATTAACGGACAGTTGATCGAAGCGTCGACCGGCATGCATCTGTGGGCGGAGAAGATCGACGGTGCACTGGAAGACGTATTCGCCTTGCAGGACGATGTGACCGCGCGAGTCGCGGGCGCCATCGTGCCTTCGATCACGCAGGCCGAGATCGACCGCGCCCAGGTCAAGCCGACCAGCAATCTCGACGCCTACGATTGTTATCTTCGCGCGCAACCTCATTACTATCGGTTCACTCGCGAGGACAGTGATATCGCGGCCGACTACCTGCGGCAGGCGGTCGCCCTCGATCCCGGATACGCGCTGGCCAAGGCGCTTCTTGCCCTCATGCACATCACCCGCTGGATGAATGGATGGAGCGAGCCTGGCGACCGCGAAAGATGCCTCGCGCTGGCGCATGAAGCGATCGCCAATGACGTCAATGATCCTTCCGTGCTGAGGTGGGCCGGACATACGCTCGGCTTCTGGGGCGACTATGACCGTTCGCTTGCGCTACTGGAGAAGGCCGCCCGTCTCAATGTGAACGACTCGCAATTGCTGACGAGGCTGGGTTGGGCCTTGAACTTTGCCTGTCTCGACCCCGACCGTGCGATTTTGAATTTCGAACGCGCGATGCGTCTCAGCCCGCGCGATCCTCAGGTCAGCTTCATGTTGAGCGGGATCGCATTGGCTCACCTCATTGCGGATCGCAATGATCAAGCCTTGCTGTTCTCGCTGAAGAGCATCGGTGAGATGCCACGCTTCGCACCGGGCCATCGTGTCAAGATCGTCGCACTGGCCATCCTCGGAAGGTTGGAGGAAGCCAATAAGGCGGCTGCAGAGTTTCTGGCCCTCGATCCAGGTTTTACCATCCTCGCCCGTCTGCCGCGCTTTCGGGATGCCGCCTTCCAGGCAAAATACTACGGTGGGTTGAAGGCTGCCGGCCTTTCCGATTGAGGCCGCCGCAGCGCTCGTTACCGGTCCGCCAATATTCGGCGGTTGCTGTGGAACCGACCCTGGTCGCCCTGAAGCGGATCCTGCCCTTGGGGCGTGAGCGGGTCGGAGTCGTGCCGTCCGACCCGGCCCTCGGCGCCGGGGGAACCACGGTATCCAGACACCGAGCCGGGGCGTTGCGCGGTCCCGCCGGGCGGTAACGCGCTACTTTGCATGGGGTTGTTTTCGATATTTTGGTCGGAGGGGGCATCGCGCCGGGGACGGATGCGCCTTTGCCCTCCTTCCGGACCAAAACGGGCCGTCGCAAAATCCTCCGGTCAGGCCGTCGCGGCGACGCGATGGTAGTCGCCGGCGCCGGCGGGCGTGATCGGCAGTCCGCCGTCGGCGTATTCATTGAGCTTGTTGCGCAGGGTGCGGATCGAGATGCCCAGGATGTTGGCGGCATGGGTGCGGTTGCCGAGGCAGTGCTTCAGCGTTTCCAGGATCAGGTCGCGCTCGACATCCGCCACCGTGCGCCCGACCAGCGCGCGGGTGACCTGCTCGGCGGCGAAGGTGGCGTGCGCCACCGCCGGCACGGTCTTGGCGAGGTCGAGACGGTCGCCGTCCGGCGTCAGGATAGCGTCGACGCCGATCTCGTCGCCCTGCGCCATCAGCACCGACCGATGCATGGTGTTTTCCAGCTCACGGACGTTGCCCTGCCAGCGGTTGGAGGTCAGCACCCGCCTGGCCTCGGCGGAGATCGGCCGCAACGGCACGCCGTTGGCGTCGGCGTATTTCTTGGCGAAGTGCAGCGCCAGTTCTAGAATGTCCGCCGGCCGCTCGCGCAGCGGCGGTATTTTCAGGTTGACGACGTTGAGCCGGAACAGCAGGTCCTCGCGGAAGCTGCCCTCGCGGACGGCATCGGCCAGATTGCGGTTCGAAGTGGCGATGATGCGGATGTCGACCGGCACCGGCCGGGTGCCGCCGACCCGATCGATCACCCGCTCCTGGATGGCGCGCAGCAGTTTGGATTGCAGCCGCACGTCCATTTCGGAGATTTCGTCCAGCAGCAGGGTGCCGCCGGTGGCTTCCTCGAATTTTCCGATGCGCCGGGCGATCGCGCCGGTGAACGCGCCCTTCTCGTGGCCGAACAATTCGGATTCCAAGAGATGCTCGGGGATCGCCGCGCAGTTGATGCTGATGAACGGCTTCCTGGCGCGGTTGGAGCGGGTGTGGACATAGCGCGCCAGCACCTCCTTGCCGGTGCCGGATTCGCCGGTGATCATGACCGAGGCGTCGGAGCCGGCGATCTGCTGCGCCAGCTTGATCACCTTGGCCATGGCTTCGTCGCGGTAGACCATGTCGCGTGAATCGTTGGCGACGGCGGCGAGCACGGCGGCGATCAATTCCGGGTCGGGCGGCAGCGGGATGTATTCCTTGGCGCCGGCGTGGATCGCGGCAACCGCGGCGCGGGCGTCGTTGGAGATGCCGCAGGCGACGATCGGCACGTGGATATGTTCGGCCTCCAGCCGCATCACCAGGTCGCGGATGTCGAGGGCGACGTCGACCAGCAGCAGGTCGGCGCCCTTGCCGCCGCGCAACACCCGCATCGCCTGTTCGTGGTCCTCCGCATGGGTGACGGAAGCGCCATTGTCCATCGCGATCTTGGTGGCCGTCGTGAGCTGGCCCTTCAATGTGCCAACGATGAGTAGCCGCATGGTAATCTCCTGTTCGTCTGTTCGCGCCGGTCGTGCGCCCAATCGTCAAAAGCGCCTCAGGCGCGTTCCGCCTTGATGATTTCCGTCATGGTTACGCCAAGCTTGTCTTCCACCAGCACCACCTCGCCGCGCGCCACCAGCCGGTTGTTGACGTAGATGTCGATGGCCTCGCCGACGCGGCGGTCGAGCTCGAGCACGGTGCCGGGGCCGAGTTTCAGCAGCTCGCCGACATCCATCTTGGAGCGGCCGAGCACGGCCGAAACCTGCACCGGCACGTCGAACACGGCTTCCAGATCGGCGGCGATGCGCGAGGCCTGTTCGTCGTCGTGATAGGCCACGTCATCGATCGGCGGCGCTCCGGCGGCGTTGAGATCCGGAAGCGGAACCTGGGCGTCGGTGTCACTCATGGCTCAATCCTCATGGCGGTGGATCCGGTCTGACCGCGGGACACCATGTAGCGCCCGACCAGGTCGTTGATTTTCGTTTCGATCGCCGCGCGCTCCAGCACCACGCCGCCGTCGGCCCATTCGATCTTGCAGTCGCCGGTGGGGATTTCCGGCTCCGCAAGGATCACCAGCCGGCCCTCGAAGCCGCTTCGTTTCGCCAGCCGCTCGATGCGCTCGCGCGCGGCCTCGTAGAGGGATTCGTTGATCCGGACCACCAGATGCGGCGTCGAGACCAGGTGCGAGAAACAATCGCGCACCAGCCCGACGATCTCGCCCAGCGGCTCGCTGGCAATCAATTCGCTGCATAATTTGCGCGCCACCGCGACCGCGACATCGACGGCTTCGGTCTCCATCCGGGCCTCGATGCCGGAAAACCCGGTTGCAATGGCCTGAACGGCAATTCCGATCTCCTCGAGCGCCAACGCGGCGCGGCGGTCGCTTTCGGCTTTGGCCTCGCGCTGGGCGGCGTCGAAGCCGTCGCGATAGGCGCGGGCCTCGGCCGCGGCGACCTTCTGGGCTATTTCCGCCGCCGTGGCGGGCCGCTCGCGCGCCTTGTCCGGCGCCGAGAAGTCCATGTCGAACAGGAATTTTGCGGGTGCGGCCATCAATACACCAGTTCGTCGTCGGCGCGGTTCTTGGTCAGCATGATTTCGCCCTTGGCGGCGAGGTCCTTGGCGAGGTTGACCAGCAGCGCCTGCGCCTCGTCGACATCGCGCAGCCGCACCGGTCCCATGGCGGCCATGTCGTCGAGCAGCATCTTGCCGGCGCGGGACGACATATTGCCGAGGAAGAAGGCGCGGACTTCCTCGTTGGCGCTCTTCAGTGCGACGCCGAGCTTGTCCTTGTCGACGTTTCGCATCAAGGTCTGTGCCGATCCGGCGTCCAGCTTGACGAGATCGTCGAAGGTGAACATCAGCGCCTTGATGCGTTCGGCGGATTCTCGGTTTTCCTCTTCCAGCGAGGTGATGAAGCGGGTTTCGGTCTGGCGGTCGAAGTTGTTGAAAATCTCCGCCATCACCTCGTGGGCGTCGCGGCGGCGGGTCTGCGACAGGTTCGACATGAATTCGGTGCGCAGCGTCTGCTCGACGCGCTCGATCACTTCCTTCTGCACCGCCTCCATTCGCAGCATGCGGCCGATCACATCCAGAGCCATGTCCTCGGGCAGGATCGCCAGCACCCGCGCGGCGTGCTCGGACTTCAGCTTCGACAACACCACGGCGATGGTCTGGGGGTATTCATTCTTGAGATAATTGGCGAGCACCTCCTCCTGGACGTTGGAGAGCTTCTCCCACATGTTGCGACCGGCGGGCCCGCGAATTTCGTCCATGATGCCGGTCACGCGCTCGGCGGGAAGATAGAGCTGCAGCAGCCGCTCGGTGCCGTCGAAAGTTCCCATCAACGCGCCCGATGCCGACATCCGCGAGACGAATTCGAGCAGCAGGTCTTCGACCACGTCGGCCTCGACGGTGCCCAGCGTCGACATCACCATCGACAACTCGCGCACTTCGTCGTCGTCGAGCAGCGACCAGACCTTGCCGCCATATTGTTCTCCCAGCGCCAGCATCAGGATCGCGGCGCGTTTCGGGCCGCTCAGCGTCGGCCCTTTCGGACGCGAGCCCTGGCGGCCCGCCAACGAAGAAATGACGTTGGCGATGTCGGCGGCGTTTGTGGTCTGGGGTACGGCCATGTCAGGTCACGCCGGCTCGGTCAGCCATTGACGAATAATGGCGGCGGTTTCGTTCGGATTGCGCTCGGCGAGCTCGCCGACGCGATGCACCGACTGGGCGTGGACCTGGCCCTGGACCTGGGCGACGTCGATCAGCGAGGGGGCGCCGGGCACCAGGCTCTGGCCGGTCGCGCCCGCGGCGGCACTGCCGTCGGCCAGCGCCGGCACCGCGCCGTCGCCGGCGAGCGCCGGAATCACTTCGGAGGCGAGGATCCGCCTGACCAGCGGCCGGATCACCATGAACAGCACGACCAGGCTGAGCAGCATCATGACGCCCAGTTCGATGACGTACATGACGTCGTCCTTGGTGAACTGCAGCATGCCCAGCAGCCCCGACGGTTCGGCGATCGGGACGATCGCCGGCGCCTCCGCGAATTTGAGGTTCACGACCTCGACCTGATCGCCGCGCTTCTGATCGAAGCCGATCGCCGAGCGCACCAGCGTCGCGATGCGCTCCAGCTGTTCCTTGCTGCGTTCCTGGTAGACCATCTCGCCCTTTTCGTTCTTGGAATAGCTGCCGTCGACCAGCACGGCGACCGAGATCCGGTTGACCCGTCCGGCCTCGGTGACTTCGGTCTTGGTAGTGTGCGAAATCTCGTAGTTGTTGGTTTCCTCGGTTTTCTTGCTCTGGTCCTTCGCCGTCGCCGCATTGTCGCCGCGCTGAGCGCCCGGCAATTCGTTGTTGACGGTGACCTGACCGCTATTGTCGCCGGATGCGCTGGATTCCTCCCGGGTCTGGCTCGAGCGCAGCACCCGGCCTTCGGGATCGAAGTGGTCCGAGGTCTGGGTCACCCGGTTGAAGTCGAAGTCCGCCGAGAGCTGGACGCGGGCGCGGCCGGCGCCGACCACCGAGGATACGATCGCCTCGACCTCGTTGCGCATCCGCTTTTCGAAACTGGCGCGGCGCTCGTCTCCGACGGCGTTGTCGGTGGTGTCGCCGCTGGCGCCGTCGGCCAGCAATTGACCGGACTCATCGACGATCGACACCCGCTGCGGCTTCAGGCCGCTGACGGCGGAGGCGACCAGATGGCGGATGGCGCGAATCTGCTGGGGTTCCAGCGCGCCGCGCACCCGCACCACGATCGAGGCCGAGGGTTCGGGGGTTTCGCGGGAAAACAGCGGCCGTTCCGGCAGCACCAGATGGACCCGGGCGGCCTGGATGCGGTCGATGGAGCCGATGGTACGGGCAAGTTCGCCCTCGAGCGCGCGCAGATGATTGATGTTCTGCACGAAACTGGTGGTGCCGAGCGCGTCGGATTTGTCGAAAATCTCGTAGCCGACGCCGCCGCCCTTGGGCAAACCGCCCTCGGCGAGTTTCATGCGCAGCCGCGTGACCTTGTCCTTCGGCACCAGGATCACCGCGCCATCGTTGCGCAGCTCGTAGGGAATCGCCTGGCGCTCCAGGTCCTTGAGGATGGCGGAGGAATCCTCCATGCTGAGGTCGGTAAACAGGGTGGTCATCTGCGGCGTGGTGACGCGCATGATGACAAAGGCGAAAAAGCCGATCAGCGCGGCCGTTACCGCGACCATCGCCATCAACCGCGAAGCGCCCAGACCCTTCAGGAAGCCTACCAGACTCTGCAAACCAACCGCCCCCAAGATTCGGCTCCAGGAGCCGACTGGGCAATTATTGCCTATGGGATGGTTTCGATATGGTTAACGAAGGTTAAGGCCCGCGGGTAAAGTTCAAAATGGCAAAGATCGGCCTCGCAAGCGAAGCCGATTTTCGTCAAATGCAACTGATTGCGGCGATCGTTTATTGGCGATATTGCTGGATGCGGGTGGTGCGCAGTCCGGCAAGGCCATGCTGGTCGATGGAAAACTGCCAGGACAGGAATTCGTCGACCGTCAGGGTATAGCGGCTGCAGGCCTCCTCGAGGGAGAGCAGGCCGCCGCGGACCGCGGCAACGACTTCGGCCTTGCGGCGGATAACCCACCGTTTGGTCCCGGGTGCGGGCAGATCCGCGATGGTTAACGGACTGCCGTCAGGCCCGATGACGTATTTTACCCTCGGGCGATGGGGTTCTGTCATGGCGTACTCACAAACTCTCAACCACTGAACTAACAGTGACAACCTACGCCTCGCGGCTTAAAATTTGCCTAAGCCCAAGGCTCCAATAAGATTCTCCTTGAAAATGCCTGCAACGACTTCATCCCGGCGCCGGAGGGCGCCAGGATGAGGCAGGACATGAATGAAGCGACGATGTTTCCCGATGGCGGCCGCCCGCGCTCCCGCTAGTTGGAACTGCTGGCGCTGGCGACGCTGGCGATCTGGTTGACCGTGTAGGTTTGGCCATTGACCGTCAGCAATGGCGGGGATTTGGCAATGTCGACCGAACTGACCACGCCCTGAACCTGGGTGGTGACGGCCACGGTGCCGCCCGTGCTGTCGGCCGCGGTGGCGGTCAGCGTGTACTGGCCGGCCGGATACTGCGTGCCGTCGGTGCCCTCGCCGTTCCAGGTGAAGGGCTGATTGTTGCCGGCGGAGACCGCGTATTTGCCGGTAAAGACGGTCTGCCCGGTGCTGCTGGCGATCGAGATGTTTACGGTCGAATTGCTCGGCACGCTCAGCTCCCAGGTCGCCGACGAGTTGGTCAGCGCGGCGGTATTGCCGTTGACCACCACCGTCTGGCCGACGAAACCCAGCGCCTGGGTCGATTGCGCGGTCTGCTGCAACGACACCAGCGTCGCCAGCGAGTCATTGGTGTTGAGCTGCTGCTGGACCCCGGCGAATTCGACCAGCTGTTGGGTGAACTGGTTGGTGTCGAGCGGATCGAGCGGGTTCTGGTTCTGCAACTGCGTCGTCAGCAGGGTCAGAAAGCTCTGGAAGTTGCCGGCAATCTGCGAGGATGCCAGCGCGTTGGTGGCGGCGGCCGTCGTGGCCGACGAAGAAGATGAGGCCGACGTTGTTCCCGAAACGACCGGGCTGGCCGATACTGCTGTCATGTCCGTCTCCTCAGACGCTGATGTCCACGCCGCTGCTCGATGCGAGCATCCGGCCATAGGTTCGTCCGGCGACCGCCGCCGGAACGCTGTCGTCGTCGCTGATTACCAGCCGATGGGCGTTGCCGCCGGTCTGGCCGCCGCTGTTCTGGCCGGAAGATGACTGGTCGCGCAGGCTGAATTGCAGGCCGCCGCTGCCGGTCTTGAGGCCGGCATCGTCCAGCGCGCGCTGCAGCTGGGGCGCGTCCTGCTGCAGCATCGACAGCGTATCGGGCTTTTCGACCGTCAGATGCGAGGTCACCTGGCCGTTGCGATCGACATCGATGCGAACGTCGATGCGCCCGAGTTCGGCCGGGTCGAGACGGATTTCGAAACTGCTCTTGCCGTTCTTTACCGATGCGGCGATCTCCATCGCCAGCCCGCTCAACGGCACCGCCGCGCCGGTTGCCGCCGTGACGCTGAATGTTGACGTGGCCGCGGTAGCCGCGGGGAGCTGGGTCTGGATCGCTCCCGCCGCCTGCGCGCCGGCATCCGGCGAACCGGTTGGCGAAGCAGGCGTGGCGCTGGCCGCCGCATGCTCGTGGGTCGATATCGCAGCGGCCGGTGTCGATGAGGAGCCGGCAGAGCCGTCTGCCTTGGCGGCGTCGGTGCTGCCATCGCCGGCAGCTTGCGCAGCGACGACGGCGGGTTGTGGCGGGGCCGTCGCGGACGGATCGGCCTTGCTGGACGCGGCCTCCGCGCTGCCCGATGCCGCGGTCCCCTTGGACGATGCCGCCTTCGGAGCAACGGTTTTGGTCGCGGTGCCATCCGCAGCCAGGGTCGCATCGGCAGCCGCGGTGGCTCCGGTCGCGCCGGTGCCGGTCGCGCTTGCCGCGGTTGGGACAGCGGCGGTCTTTGCAGCGGCAGCCGCCGATGCGGTCGCGCCGGCGGCGTCGGAATCGCTCTTGAGCTGCGCGGCCGATGCCGCGGCGGCTGACGTGCTGGCAGCAATCGCCGCCGCCGCGATCGCCAGCGGTGCCGTGGCGGTGCCGTCAGCCGAAGCCGTGGCAGTCCCCGTCAACGCGGTGGTGACGGGAATAGCCACCGCAACCGGGCTCGGTGTCGTCACAGGCGTGGTTCCGAGCAGCGCCGCGGCGGCCGCCGCCGAGGCGTCGGCGGACGACGACGTTGCGGTTGATTTCGTGGTGTCGGTCTTGGCGGCGCTTGATTTTGCCTTGGAACGCTGCGGCGCGTCGCTGTTGGCGTCGGCGCCGCCGCTGGCGCCCGCGCTGGGGCCGGCATTGGTGTTGGCGCTGGTATTGGCGCTGGCGTTGCTATTCGGGCTGGAATTGGCATCGGTGTTGGTGGGCGGTCCGGCCGAGGCGTTCTGATCGTTTTGATCGTTCGACTCGTTGTTGGCGGGCTGGTTGGCAGCCGCGTTGTCCGGTGGCCCGGTGTTGTCCGCGGCGGGCGGTGCGGCGGCGGCGGCCGACGCGGCGTCTGAGCCGCGTTGCCAGGCGGATTGTGCCTGTGCGGCGGCGCTGTCGTTGCCGGTGTTGGCCGCCGTGCTGCTGTCGACCAGCGCCGCGAAACTGTCGTTTCCCTGCGACGAATTGGACGCGTAGCGGGTGGACCACGGGGTTGCGGCCTGAAAGGACACGTTGGTTGCGGCTTCTGGCGTGACGCTGGACACGGGCGGCCTCTCGCGATGGATCTAACCTTGGATTAGCAAGGACCGGGCCAGCCCGAATTCCATAAAATACCAAGTTATTTCAATGTATTATTCGGGAGTCAGGTAAACTACGGAGTGGCCGTGGGGGGATCCCTTTCTGCCCGCCGGCAAGATTTGCCGTTTGCGGCCCGCAAAACAGGTTGGCGTGATTGCCTCGCGGGAATACCGCCTATATTAAAGAGCAGCTTTTCAGCCGCTTCGATCAAGCCGGCTCGCCGGTCCGGAACCGCTGCAAGGCTTTTCTGACCGCCAGATGGTGAAACCCAAGGTGACTCGCTGACCGCAAGGCAGCTTCCTGATCGCGATGGCATCGCGATCGCATCGATGACCGGAACCATGCTCAACAGTTTGGACCTTGAAGGCCGTCCACAGGACACCAGGATCGTCGTCGCCATGTCGGGCGGCGTGGATTCGTCGGTGACGGCCGCGCTGTTGAAATCCGAAGGCTATGACGTCGTCGGCATCACGTTGCAGCTTTACGATCATGGCGCGGCCACCCACCGCAAGGGCGCCTGCTGCGCCGGGCAGGACATTCACGATGCCCGCGATGTCGCCGAGCGGATCGGCATTCCGCATTACGTGCTGGATTATGAGAGCCGTTTTCGCGAATCGGTGATTGACAGTTTTGCCGATAGCTATGCCTCGGGCGAGACCCCGGTGCCTTGCATCGAATGCAACCGCTCGATCAAGTTTCGCGATCTCATGACGACGGCGCGCGAACTCGGGGCGTCTGCGCTTGCGACCGGGCACTATGTCGCTTCGCGCCGGCTGGCCGACGGATCGCGCGCGCTGGTCTGCGCCGCCGACGCCGATCGCGATCAGAGCTATTTCCTGTTCGCGACCACGCGCGAGCAGCTCGACTATCTGCGCTTTCCGCTCGGCGACATGACCAAGCCGCAGGCCCGCGAGTTGGCGCGGCGCTTCGGTCTGATGGTGGCCGACAAGCAGGATAGCCAGGACATCTGCTTCGTGCCGACCGGGCGCTATACCGATCTGATCGGCCGGTTGCGGCCCAACGCCATCGAGCCCGGCGACATCGTCGACCTCGAGGGCAGCATTATCGGCAGGCATCAGGGCATCGTTCACTTCACCGTCGGGCAGCGGCGCGGGCTCGGCATTGCCGCCCGCGCGCCGCTCTATGTGGTGCGGCTCGACGCCGCCCGCCGTCGCGTCGTGGTCGGACCGCGCGAGGCCTTGCGGATGGACCGCATCGTGCTGCGCGACATCAACTGGATCGGCGACGGTCCGCTCGATGCCGCGGTCGGCGAGGGCCTGGAGATTTTCGTGCGGGTGCGATCGACCCGCGCGCCGCAGCCGGCGTGGCTGCGCGCGACCGACGGCGGCTATGAAGTCGAGCTGATCGCCGGCGAAGAGGGCGTATCTCCCGGTCAGGCCTGCGTGTTCTATGACGCGCCCTCGGGTCAGGCGCGCGTGCTCGGCGGCGGCTTTATCCTGAGCGCGACCGCGAAGGGCGCAATCGCCAGCGGCACGGCGCGCCCGCGGCCGCTGGTCGAAGCCATGCGCGGATAGAGTTCAGGGCGGGGCATGGCTTCAGATATCGACCGCGCGGGGGTCGCAAGGGCTTATGGGCGCTGGGCGCCGGTCTACGATCTGGTGTTCGGCAAGGTGTTCGACCACGGCCGGCAGTCGACCATCGCCGAAGCCGACAGGATCGGCGGCCGGGTGCTCGACGTTGGCGTCGGCACCGGATTGTCGCTGTCGGACTATTCGCGCACCACGAAATTATGCGGCGTCGACATTTCCGAGCCGATGCTGCGCAAGGCGCAGCAGCGGGTGCGGGCGCTCGGCCTGCGCAATGTCGAGACGCTCGCGGTGATGGACGCCAGGAATCTGGCATTCGCGGATTCGTTCTTCGACGCGGTGGTGGCGCAATATGTCATCACCGCGGTGCCGGATCCGGAAGGCACGCTGGACGACTTCATCCGGGTGCTGAAGCCGGGCGGCGAGCTCATCCTGGTCAATCACATCGGCGCCGAAACCGGTCCGCGCCGCGTCTTCGAACTGGCGTTCGCGCCGTTGGCGCGGCGGCTCGGCTGGCGGCCGGAATTTCCATGGGCGCGGCTGGCCGATTGGGCCGCCAAGCACGGCGGCGTCAGCCTGACCGAGCGCCGACCGATGCCGCCGCTGGGGCATTTTTCATTGATCCGTTACCGCAAGGCCTGAGGCAGGCGCCCCGCTTCCCGTACCGGGAGAGGGAAGAAACAGGCACCGCCGGTTTTTTTGAGGAACCTGTTCGCAGGCAGGCCGTTTTCTCTCCATGGCTACAAAACACACGATCTTTCTTTTGGCGGGGCTGTTGGCGGCTTGCGGCGCGGCCAGCGCCCAGGCTCCGCCGACGCCGGCGACGCCCCCGGCCCAGACCGCGCCGGCGGCGTCGGGGCGGGCCACTGAATGCGCGCCGACGTCATCGACATCGCAGGGCAATGTCGTTCCGCAGGGCACGACCGTGGGCCAGGGCAATGAGCCGCTCGGCGACAAGCTGGCGAGATCCGACGGCGTGTTGTGTCCGCCCCCGGGCGTCGATCCGGCGATGCGCGCACCGACGCCCGATGGCGGTACGATGCCGGTACTGCCTCCGCCCGGCAGCCCCGGCGGCGATCCCACCGTCCGGCCCAAATAAGCGCGTTTTGCCAGCGACTTGCCGGCTCAACAGTGGGCCGACGAGTGACTCGGCGAAAACACCGGGTTTGCTTGACATGCCCTCGACCGGCTTCTTATATGCCGCGCGTTCGCGACTGCGGCAGAGACAGCCGGACGGACGCCGTGGCGGGGTAGCTCAGCTGGTTAGAGCACGGGAATCATAATCCTGGGGTCGGGGGTTCGAGTCCCTCTCCCGCTACCAATAAAATCAGGCATTTCCTTACATATCCTCGCGGACCTTTTCGTTCGTACCACGCTTCGTACCACAAATTTTCCGCCACTTGAGTTTGATCGTGCAGAATAACCGTATCCTTGCAGTGCTTGCGAGGAGCCTGGGTCACTCACCGAACGTTGGCAAACGAACTCGTCGCTGTTCAGCCCTCTCAAGGCTGAAACAGGGGTTTGATTCCCCTAGGGAGCGCCACAATACGCTTCTCCCGTCCGCCAGTATTTTGAAGCGTAAGGCGTTCGCTAGAGCCTCCAATCGGAGGCAATAACTTGAAATTACCAAATATTCCCGTCGTTTCGCGGTGTGGGAACGCTACGCTCTGCTCATGGTCTGCGACATGGAGCAAGCATCTGTTCTCGAAATCGTCCAACAACCCGTCCAACAGCGGGGTGAGTCATGCCTGACTTCCTCACTCGCCGCTGCGGAACTTGGCATTTTGTCCGACGCGTTCCCCTGGAATTCTCGCAGTTCGACAAGCGTGGAATTGTGCGTCACTCCACGAAGGTGCGGGTCGCCGTGGACCGCCCTGGCCGCCAGGCCGTTCGGGTTGCCGTACGTTGGCTCGTTCGATTGAACCGCGGGTGACGCATGGCTCTGCCGCCGCTCTACAAGTACCTCAATGTCGATGGCGCGAAGAAGACGCTCGGCAACCGATGCCTGCGGTTCGCCAAGCCGTCGGAATACGAAGACCTTGAGGACATGACCGTTCAAAGCCTGTTTCCGGATGAGCTGGAAACGGCGCTAGTGATCCTGTCGGACGGGTTTGTCGACGCGATCGCGGCCAACCCCTATGCGCCACCGACCTGCTCGCCGAAACTGCGACCAGCGGTCGTCAAGCTGCAGAAGCTATTCCGCGAATATCCTCATCTCGTCCCTTTCATGAAGCAGGAACTTAGGAACGATCCGACGAAGGCCGGGCTCAACGTCGACTACTGGCGGACGCGGTCTGATGCTTTCGTAGAGGAGACGAATGAATTCATGCAGAACTATCGCGTGCTCTGCGTGACGACCGACAAGGCTTCGGAGCGCATGTGGAAGGAGTATGCCAAGGACTCATCAGGCATCGCCCTGCGGATCACGCCGTGCGTCGAGAAGGCCTCGAAATTCGAGCTATTCGCTCCGGTGACGTACCGCGAACAGCGCCCGGCGATCTATGCCAAGACCATCGACTTCGCGGGCGACACGCTGTTCGGCGATCACGCCGCAAAGACGCGGGCTATCATGGACACCATCATTTATTCCAAGACTAATGATTACAAATTCGAGAGCGAATACCGCCTCGCCATTCCGCTGGGTGAAGGCGAGGAAGATTACCGGACGCTGCCTTATCATCCGGAGGAGATCAGTGAACTGTATCTTGGCTCCGCCATGAACGACAAAGACAAGCAGGAGATCCTCGCCACTGCAAAGGCGTTCAATCCCGCGATCAAAGTGTTCCAGGTCAAACAGACGGGATCGATCACCTTCGAAGCCCTCTGACGACGCGGTCTCCAACTTCTCTTTAAAGAGCGTTTCGGGTTGAAAGCCCATCCCCGGCTTTGGCTATATCGGCGGCATAGCAGAGCGAGGATATTCAAATGCAAAAACGAGAACAGGCGGGAATTAACCCGCCGGACGCGGCGTGCCATGTCTGAAACGCCGCCCGATCACCTGAGCAAGACCGGCTCCATTGCGCTGGCACGGCGGCTGGAACGCTACTGGCATGACGAGGGCTTTCCAGCGGTGCGGTTCTGGACCGAGCCGATCGACGAACGCTTCGCCAAGATCGGCACCTACGAGCTTTACCGCATCAATTGCAATCTCGTGAATGGATTGCCGCCGCGTTACCGCGAGTGACGAGACGCGCGATGGCGCAACAGGACCGGCCGGTAAGATCCGCGATCATACGCGGGCTTGCCGCAACAGGACGAGGCGCGCCTTGCCTGTCGCTGCCGCTGTAAAGCGACCGGCCGGACCATGCCATCGTATGGGCGTGCATACCGCAGTGTGTAGCACGATCAAGACGATAGCGCTGGAACGCCCGCAGCAATACGCAATCGCTCTGGTTAAAAATACTGAATTTGCTGATCGATAACCGTAATTGCATAGCATTGAATACACATCCGCACAGAGGCACGACAAGCGACGTGGGGTAACAACATCAGAAGGACACGATGAAACGGATTAACGAAAACGACGCCGTCGCGGCGGGTGGTGGCGGCTGCTCCACCTCGGAGGATGTACGAAAGCACGATACGCTAAGCCGCAAAGGCGCATCAGAGCTTGCGCGGCAGTTGCAGGCGTATTGGCATGGGCAAGGCTTTCCCCTGGCCCGGTTCTGGTCCGAGCCGATCAGCGTACGCATGGGAAACTCGGAACGCACGAGATACACCGGATCGTATGCAATCTTGTTGCCGCCACGTTGAGCGCGCATGCGTCGAGCGCACGGATCAGATGGCGGCCGATGCTGCGCTGCGATCAACAAATCATGGTGTGCTTGACAAAGGCGAGAGTGAATCGCAACCCTTGCGAGCAGGACCGCTACACCCGGCAGGTCTCAACTCATGGTGTCGTTCATCAACATGGACCGGACGGTACGACAAATAATTACACGGCCCGGTACCGCGCAGGACGAAGGTCGGCGCCCTTTCTCCGAATATTCGGAAAACGTGAACCTTATACTGCTGGGCGACCCAGGAGCCGGTAAAACCCACTTGTTCAAAGAAGCAGCCGCAGCCCAAGGCGGCCGCTGGCTGACGGCCCGGTCATTTCTGGTCACGCCCGCAAACCGCCTTTCAGGACAAGACCTATTTATCGATGGCCTTGACGAAAAGCGGTCGGGGCGCGGCGACCGCGACACGGTTGACGCAATGGTCGAGAAGCTGTTTGCCGTCAATCCGCGCAAGGTGCGGATTTCTTGCCGGGCGGCAGATTGGCTCGGCGATAGCGATCTTAAAGCGCTCGGTCCTTACTTCGAGGCGGGCGGTGACCCGCCAGTCTTGCTTCTGGAAAAGCTGACCCGCGAAGAACAGCGCGCGGTTCTGACGACGCAAGGGATAGAAGCAGCGCAGGCCGAACGCTTCCTGGCGCAAGCGGAAGAGCGCGGTCTTGGCGACTTTCTGGAAAATCCTCAAAACCTCCTCATGCTGTGGCGAGCGGTGCAAGGCGGTACGTGGCCTGCTACGCGCCGGGAGCTGTTTGAGCTGGCGACGACGCTCATGCTTCAGGAGTTCGACAAGGATCGAGCCCGTTCCGGCACAGGGGTATTTTCAGTCGCCGAGCTACGCCCGACTGCGGGCGGGATTCTTGCGGCACGCCTCATAAGCGATATCGAAGCCATCGGCCTTTCGGATCAGGAGGGCTCGCCGGATATCCCGGGATATAGAACGTTGAATTTCCTTGAAGCGGAAAAAAGCCAAGCCGCTCTGGGACGGAGGGTTTTTGTTACCGGGCCGGAGCCAGAGACAGTCGATTACGCCCACCGAACCACGGCTGAATATCTCGGCGCCGCATTCCTTGCACAAACCGTTCGCGCAGGCTTGCCTTTCGGACGGGTAGCGGCACTGATGGGTGTCGACGGGCATCCCTCGGCAGAGCTTCGCGGCCTGCATGCATGGCTGGCTGTTCACCTCCCGGAGTACGCGGAACAGCTGATCGATGCAGATCCCTACGGTCTACTGACCTATGGTGATGCGGCATCGCTGACACCGTCCTCCTGCGCCTATTTGGTCCAGGCGTTGGGCAGACTCTCCAAATCCAATCCCTGGTTTCGGTCGGGCAACTGGCAATCGCATTCCATCGGCGCGCTCGCGCGTCCCGACATGGTGAATGAATTCCGCGCCGTCTTGGCCAACCCGGATTCCGGATTCGCAATTCGTTCGGTCGTCGTTGATGCGTTGGCCATGGGAACGCCCTTGCCGGCGATGAAATCTGACCTCGAAGCGATATTGGTGCGCGAACAGTCGCCTTACGCCGAGCGTGTACGCGCATTAGTGGCGCTCTTGCGTCTAGGTGAGGATGGCAGGGTCGCCGTGGTCGCTGCGTTCAGGGCGGGCCTCGGCAACACCCTGAACGGGCTTCGCCTTCGGGCTGAAATCATCGAGCGGCTCTATGGCGAACCGTTTGGCTCGGGTGATGTCGTCGCCCTTATCAATGAATCGCTGGCAGCAGCCGTCGGCCGCACAACGGGCATGTTCTGGGCTCTCGCCGACAAAATTCCCCTCGCCGATTTACCCGCGGTGCTCGATGGGGTTAACCCACCAGCCCGCGACGAAAACGCCTCGCCTGATCGTGATAACTGGGAGCCGGGATCATTTTACGCTCGAATTCTCGTCCGTATGTGGCGGGCGCCCGGCGACTTCGACGCCGGGCGCGCGCTGACATGGCTGCGCAAACGTCAGGCCTTCTCAGGCATGCAAAGCGGCGGCCGTGGACGTGATCTACGCGCGGCTATGCAGGAAGCGCCTGAAAAGCTTCAGGCCCTGGCCGATCACTTTCTTCGAACCGTCGTTGCCGATGACAACCGCTGGCTTTCGCTCAGCCGGTTTCGGGAAGCGACATTCTTTGAAATCTCCACTGAGGCTCTTCTGGAACTCCTGCTAGACAAGATGACCGCCGAGGCTCCGGGCAGCGACCGAGAATTATTCTTCTACGAGGCCTGTTTTGGTCTCGCTTACTCTGCCAAGCAGCCGGACGCCCAGACCACCTTTGCCCGGCTTTATGACCTGGCGGATGGAAGGCAAGATTTACTTGTGGTCCGGGATCGCTCAACCTCGTATCCGTTACCGGATAAATACCTTGATCGAACGTCCCGGCGCCCGGCGGAAGAAGAAGGTAGTTTCGAAACGTTGCGGCAGAATTTCGAAAGAGATGCCGAGCAGATCCGCAGCGGCGCACATCTCGGCTGGCTTGACCATATCGCTAAAATATACTTTGCCTTCTTTGGCGAACTCGAACAGATCGCCACTCCGCGTGAGCGGCTGGTGGCCACTATCGGCGACGCCAATGCTGAAACGGCGCTTGCGGGATTTCGCGCCGCGCTGGCTAGGCCCGACCTGCCGACATTCGCCGAAGCCATTCAACGCATCGGCGACCGGCATGCCTTGTCATGGTGGCACGCGCTAATTGCCGGGCTCAATGAGAAATGGCCGGTCGACGGCTTCAGTGGCATGTCCGACGACCTGCTGAAGTTCTTGGTTGCCTTCGACCTTACTAACCCGGTTTCGGAGGAACGTGACGGCGGTACGCACTGGGTCACCCACCCCTGGAAACAGTTTATCCTCGATCAACGCCCCGAGCTTGCGCGGGATGCCTACGTTGCCGTGGCGCGTGCGCGGTTGGCAAAAGACGAACAACATGTCGACGGCTTGCATGAATTGTTAACTCAAGAAGCATTCGAGCCGTTCCGGCGGGATGTCGCGCTGGCCTTATTACGCGAATTTCCGAACGCTCCTCACTATCGTCTTGCCGAGCTTCTCGATGCGGCGACCAACATCCCGGATGCGCATAAGGATTTTCTCGTCATAGCGGACGATGTTATCTCGGGTGCCTTGACGGTCGATGAGCGCCAACGGGATATGTGGTTGACCACGGCTTACCTTCTGTCCCAGGCCAAATATGAGGCCGAGGTTGAGCGCAGAGTGCGCAGCCAGCCGGCTCTCGTGTTCGATCTGCGGGACAGGAGCGGCTTCGCAATGCGCGGACAGCCATCGGAAAATGCCGTCTCGCTACCGCTCTTGGAAGCGATGGCGCGTATGACAGGCTCTTTGTTCCCGAACGCCCAACATCCATCTCGAGGTTCGTCGGGGGATACCAACGCGTGGGATGCCTCGGAACATTTTCGCAATCTGGTAGGAATGATTTCGGCAATGCCGACCGAGGCAGCGACGAATTCACTCGTTCGCCTTGAAACAATCCCCGAGCTGGCTTCCTACCGGGACAACATCCTTCACGTCCTCGCCAATCAGCGCCAACGAAGGCGGGATACGGAATATGACCGCCCGGATTGGCCGCAAACGGTGAAAGCTCTGGCCAACGGCCCGCCAGCGACCGTGGCGGACCTTCACGCGCTGCTCGTGCAGCAACTGACCGACTTGAAAGCCCGCATCGAGCGAGAGCACACCGACCTCTTCAAATCGTTCTGGAATGTCGATAGCCATGCACGGCCAACTACACCGCGGCCGGAAGAAGCCTGCCGCGATACTTTGCTGGCACTGTTGAAGCCACTTCTTCTCCCGCTAGGCGTTTCGGCGGAGCCCGAAGCGCATATGGTCGGCGACAAACGGGCCGATATGTCCGTTGCGATGCCCGGCCGCAAGATCCTCGTTGAAATCAAGCGCGACTATCACGCCGACGTGTGGACGGCCATTGAAGGCCAGCTAGAACGCTATTACGCCCATGATCCCGAGGCGAAGGGGTTCGGCGTTTTCTGCGTTTTCTGGTTCGGAGACAAGCGACCGTCGGCCATTCCGACTCCGCCCGGGGGTCTGGCACGCCCCGGCTCAGCTTCAGAGATGGAGCGGATGCTGCGCGATCTCATGCCAGCAGAGTACCGTGCCCGGCTTAGTGTGATCGTGATCGACGTCTCCGGGCAACTATAGCGGCATAACACACCGATTTGAACTTTATCGACGCTTCGGTCGAAGGGCTGCTTTCCTCGCGACAGGGTCGGACAAACGGCGTGCGTGCGCATGCATGAAACGATGGCACGTAGGACATACGAGGCACAGATCGGAGAAGTTGGTTACGCGCACGCCCTCGTCGAGGGGATTCATATGATGCACATCAAGTAATGCGCGGGGAGCAATCGGTGTCCCAGCCGCCGCGGTCACGGCGCTGAAATCGCAATTGTCGCAAACGAGCTGATTATCGCGCTTGCGCTGCCGAGCATACGAGTCTGCCAGCCATGCCGCTCGCTTTCGCACCTTTCGCCACTGCGCATCCGTCATGCCCTCGGGCGCAGAGTGGTTCAAGTCATGGTTGATGGCCCTCTCCGTTGCGGGATCGATCTGGCTTCCTTCGGCTTTCGCTATGTCGTCTTCAATACCGATCCAGGCGCTTTGCGTGTGCTTTATTTCGATCGCAAGGCCCGCGATCTGCGTCCGTTCGATCTCTATCAAGGGTCGTAGCGTTCCCGACGGATGGCCGAACAATCGCTGCATAGCGGTTCGGTCGAAGACTTCGTTGGCCATCGGCTGATCGACGATGGCGTAGCTTTCCACAATCGGAAATGCGACGGACCAACGATAACGTTTGCCCGCTTCGGCCCACATGTCTTGAATGCGGGAGTACTCATCCTCGCCGACGATTTGCACGAGTGGCCGTGGCGAGGCCCGTAGACGGTGTACGGCGATCAATCGCCCTGCAAGTTTTCGATGCGCTTCACGTTCCTCAAGGAAGCGCGGATCGGCTTTAAAAGCGGGATTTACCTCACCAAAGGTCAACGTGACGTATTCGAGTACGTAACCACTGCCAAATTGAGCGTTGATAGCTGCCCGGCAGCTTTCGCGGGCAGTCAGAGCACCGCTCCTGGGCGTGAAGCCGAGCCATCGGGTTCCGGCGAGCCAGTCGGCTTTCGCGGCCGTAACCGGATCGGGCAACTCTTCAATTTTCATTGAGCCCCGCGCTGAGCGTCCGAATAGTGCTTCGCCCAGCATAAGGTATTGACCAGCTGCATCTGCTCGATCGTGTGGCAGGGAATTTCGAGGAGGCGCGGGCTCGCGAAGACGACGGAGAGACAGCGCGCGCGGCTGATGGCGACGTTGAGCCGGTTGCGGCTATAGAGAAATTCGATATTGCGCGGCAGGTCTTCGCCCGAAGACGTGGTCATCGAGATTAACACCACAGCGGCTTCCTGCCCCTGAAGCTTGTCGACGGTGCCGACCCGCGCCTTAGCCGGGAGAACTTCACTTAAATGGTTTACCTGCATGTTGTAGGGCGTGACGACAAGAATATCCTCGATACCAATAACTTTCTTAATGCCCTTGCGATCGATCCAGGTTTTGCCAAGCAGCGCGTCGTAAGACTGCTTGAGGCGCTCGGCTTCCGGCGGGCAGCGCTGCGCAAACCCTAGATGGTCCACGGCGACGAAACGTAACCCCGTCGGCGCCAAGGCGCCATCGGTGCTCGTGCCGATGTCGATACGCTGTTGGTGAGCTGATGAGTCGGACACCAGCCGGCCGTCATAGACAGCGTCGGAGATGAACTTGCAAATGTCTGGGTTCATACGGAAGGTGGTCGCCAGGAAAATTCCACGGTCAGGCGGCACCGTGGCCAATCCGTGCAACAAATGGTCGAGGCCGGATATTCCAGAGCCGCCCGGGTGCGCTCCCTGAATGGGCTGCGACAGCTGCATCTGATCGCCGACGAGAACTACGTTCTTCGCGGACACGCCCATCGCGAGAACATTGGCCAGGCTCACCTGGCCGGCTTCGTCGATAAAGAGGTAGTCGAGTTGCTGGTCGAGGTCAGGTCGCGCAAACAGCCATGCCGTGCCGGCGATGAGTTGATGATTGCCTTGGGCAGCGGCGGCACCATTGTTGTCCGTGTTGGCGATCATCGTCCCGTTGAAATATTGCTCTTCCTTGCTTGAACCTTTGACGCCGCTGAAGCGAACGCCCTTTTCTTTGGCGACCGCCTCCACGTCTTTAAGAAGATTATTTATCGCTTTGTGTGAATTGGAAGATACGCCGACACGCTTTTTGTCAGCCAAAAGAGCGACGATTGCGTGCGACGAGGTATAGGTCTTTCCTGCGCCAGGCGGACCTTGAATGAGCATGTAACTTTCATCAAGGCGTTTCAGGGCGGCGACCGATCCTGCAAGTAGTCCAATTCCAGATTCGACGATTGGCGTTCCGGCCTTGTGATTTGCGAGGCGCGGCACCGCCTTTTTCATGATGTCAGTCAGGGCACGGTAGCGCGATTGATCGCCAGCGATAACGGACTCCGCATAGCGATGAACAGCCCCACGCAAGACCAAATCGGGAAGTGGACCTTTGGGAATGAGGGACGCACCATCGGCAATACGCGACCATTTCGGCCCGAGCTTCAGCGAGATACGCCGCTCATCCTCGTTTAGCTCAAAGATTTCACCCGCTGGCTCAAGTGTTCCTGCGCGCAGAACATCGTCGTCGACACGCATCTTGAAGTCTTGGGGTTGGAAGGTGAATGAATAGACCATGGACTTCTTTTCAGCACGCGGTGGTCGCGCCGGGTCGGGGCTAAGGACGCCGATACAATCGGCATCGTCGACCAACTCTTCATCCGTCATTTCCTGCCGCGTGAACATCGCCCAGAATTTCGGCTTTGCCTCGCGGCGGTGGAAGTCAAGCAGGTAAGCTAACAATGTCCGCCACGGCCGATCCTCGGGCGGGCATCCGACGGTAAGTGATTGGATATGCGCCGCGGTGCGCTGCTCTGCTTCAACACGCCTCTGCTCTTTGGCGGGATCAGCCTTTTCAGGAGCAATGTCGGTAGGCCAAGCCAAACCGGCGGGACGCAGCGTCACAAGCCAGTCACGGCACTGCGCTAGGGACTGACAGTCAATCTTGTTGTACGCCTCGATCTCATCGAGGAACGCCTTATTGCCTAAACGACGGAACTTCTCATAGATGACAATGCTGTCACCAGCGGTGGTGACCGATCCTGAGCGTGGGGTTTTGAGATAGAACGCTTCGACGTTCTTGATCGAATACTTGGGTTCGGAAAGCCGCACTGCCTCGCGTACGATTTTGTAAGCATCAACAAGCTTGTGCCGGCGTAGCAAGTTGTCGACCTCTGTCTCCCGCGTCCCATGAAACATTGCGAGGCGCTTTAAGGCTGACTGTTCGTAACTGGCGTAGTGATAGATGTACGCACCGGGATAGGCATTAAGACGCGCGGTCATAAAGTCGATCGTATCCTCAAACGCCTTCTTTTCATCCGCGCGGTTATGTGCCCAAAAAGCCGTGAACTGCTCCTGGCCTTTATCGAAGTGAACGATACCGAACAGATATTCGAGCCCCATTTCGTAAAGCGGGTCACCCTCCATATCGAAGAACAAATCGCCTGGATCGGGTTTGGGAAGCCGAGCAAATCCGCGCCCTGCCGAAGGCGGCAGCATCTCGTGCTGATTTTTGCCTGTATCGCGGCGCGCCACTTGCAACGCGGCCTGCGACCGTAACCGTGACAAGACGCCAGCTTGCACGTTTGGAATGCGGGTTGTTGCGGGCATGGCGGCAAGCTGATGCATCGTGGTAATACCACCGGCGCGAACCTTTTCGATCTGGCCACGGTTGATATTAGCGACGAGACTGAGATGATCGCTTTCTTCCCACACGGCTTCGCATGTTTCTGCCCAGCGGCAAAATGTGCAATGGCCGCAAGGCTCCGGGACTGACGTTGCGGGCGGCGCGCCAACAAAAGCTACAAAGCGCCCCTGTGCGACGCCGTAGTAGTGGCGCACATCCGCAGTGCGAAGCGAGATCTTGTTGCCATCGCCGAGCACCACATGCATATGTGGCGGCTCAACACCTTGCGCCACGCCTAGCAAATCTGCGTATACGCATAGTTGAATGACATGCTTTGGCTTCGCGGTGCGCGCGAGCTTAGTGTCGGCAACATCATACGCATAGTTCCCCAGGCGCGATGCGACGCCGTTCACCCGCAACAGGAAATCGGAATAGCCATGCCACGGCGTATTGAAAAGTGCGCCCTGGTACACAACATCGGCGCCCGCTTCCATAGCGGCACGGGTGGCAGCGACACGCGTATCGAGCGTCCCCTTGTCGGAGACCTCAACAACCTTCCGGCCTTCACCTTTGAGCCGCGAAAGAAATGCCTTCTCGTGCTCGATACCCTTTTCTTGCAGAAGTTGGGCATGTTCGTCGTCTACTGGCAATGCTACGGGGACTGTTAGCTGCCGCAGATCGTTGAACGACGCATGCGAGCAACCAAGGTAATTTACTAGGTCGCTTGCCGAATAAAGCCGCTTCCCACCTTCCTCCCGCATGATCGCCCCCTAAGTTGTTTTATTCGGCAGCGTCCCTGCCGATATCATGGCCTAACAACGCGGCCCGCAAAATTTCTTTTCCATCCGAAAAATCGTAGATGCTCTTGATTTTTTGGCCGTCCCAAACGAAGCGATAATGCGCACCCTGAACAGCGTTTGGCAGTAATTCACCGTCAAACACACCAAGGAACTGGCGCTCTCCGAAACCCGGCCGGCAAAACAGAATGCCCGGCGAACCGCTCTCCAGAAGTTGATGCCCGATGTCGCGGCGCTCTTTTTTTGAAAGGTTCGGATCGAGCACGGTTAAATCGTGAAAAGAACCTGCAATACGTCGAGACAAAACACGCATGTCGAGACCCATCGCGGGCTCATTCGTGCTGCTAAGGAATTCCTCGCGGCGGCGTATGGCATAGGCCAGCGCCGTATCTAGATCGCTTGCGAGTTCAAGACAGCCATGAGTTTCGTCGAGGAAGAATGTGCCATCCGGGGGCTTGTACGCGAACGGTGCATGATTCCAGTTTTGGTACTTGCCCGAGGGTTTTCCACTCGACTTCGGTACGCTCGATGCCTGTTGAAGCGCTATTAATCGAGGGTTTGTGCGTGCTTCTAGCGCTTTTGTAGCATGCTGCAATTCGACGTCACAGAGCCGTTCATATACCTCGACAGTTGGAAACCGCGAGGGGATCAATTGATAGCAGTTCTGATCAAAAGAACGGGTTCGGTACTTCACCATTAGCCTCCGCGATGGGCATCAACGTAGGTTCGAACTTTGTAGATATCGGCCAGCTTGCCATCGAGCATCACATCGAGCGCGGATCGGCCCGCAAAATACCTGTTGGAACGGTGTAGCCACGTATCCGCGGCTTGCGGATCGGGCACAACAATTTGTAGCGCTTTATAAATCGAGGCGAGGTGCGAAACGCGATCCTCGGTGTCGGCTGATAACTGGCCGCCCTCTTTCTTCCACTTATAGAACGTCGATCGCGCGGGCGCGCCAAGCAGCGTGATCTGCTGATCAATGGTGAGATTCCAAGCTTCGGCGAGCTTGAAAAAGATGTCCAACGCTCGGCTGGGGGAGACGTCCTCAGATGTTGGGGCTGGGTTTACGTCATTCGGCATATGGGCTCCCTAGTTTGTCCAAAATCGAACTTGACGTACCATATTCGTTCGATTACAGATAGTCCATAAGCGGACTAAATATTCGTTTTAGTCCGGATTCGAACGAATATCTGCGTTTTGGCTCCTAATGTGGGGTCAGGGCCACATCCAAAAGGACCCTACCATGGAACATATCAACCCGCCCGAGAACCCCAAGCAAGCCGAAAGCCAGCCTCCTGATTCGAGCGCTGTGCTTGTTGAACTGCTGGAAATCGACATCGAAATCGAGATCGAGGACCGCGAAGAGCCGATGGGCTTTTCAATGGTGGTCGATGAACGCTTCCACGAGACGGTCCGTGCCCGCATCGGCTTCAACGAAGAGATGCACCTCTTCGAACACGGCCACGACAAACCGCTTCCGTGCCCGCCGCACGGACGCAAGGTCATCCGCCTAGTGGGGCATCGCTGCCCCGTCGTCACGGTGCAGGTGCGTTACGAGCACCGCACGATTGAACAACGCTTCGTCCCGTCCGAAACGGTTTTCAAGGCCTTGCAGTGGGCCGTGAGTAAGAAGGGCTTCGGCCTTGATCCCGTGGCAGCGGCGAAAGCCAATCTGATCTTGCCGGGTGCTGCTGCACCGCTTCCACGCGAGGCGGCGCTCGGCAAGTTCGTTAAACACGGCCATTGCACGCTGGTCGTGGACCTGACGCTGAAGGATTTCAGCAATGGTTGAGGCGAACCTTTCAGCCGCGCAACGGACGCTGGAGGCGCATCTTCACTCGGTGCGCTTTCTAGCCGCGGTCGAACAAGGCCGCTGGAAGATCGTTCGCTACGCCTTTCCAACGCTAGAGGTGAATGTCACAGGTTTCGACCCGCCGACCGGGCAAAGCGCGACGCTCGGATTTCATCTGCTCTGCGACAATTTCCCGGCGGTAGGTCCGTATATCCAGCATTGGGATCACACCACGGGCAAGCGGCCTGCTCCGCTGGCAACCAGCTCACCTAGCGTGGTTGATGCGTTCAAGCACTGGACCGACCAGCAGCCAGGAACATACGGCGGCATTTATCGCCCGTGGCAGCGTTTGGCCGCGCTGCACAACGGCTGGGCAGCGAAACGCCCTGATCTCGTCTGGCACCGCGGTCGACACATCACTTTCATTATGGAGCGCCTGTATGAACTGGTTTCTGAACACGCTGCTTTCTTGGGCCAGGCGCGCGCCGCCTAGAATTACCTGCGCGTACGCCACCTGGGAAGCTGGGGTGAACGAACTTGCGCGTCGTACCTTGCGCGAGACGCGCGAAAGCGGCGCTTATCTTCTTGGCCGCACAATGAAAAACGGCGTGTATGAGATCCTCGAATTCGTCTTCTACGATGACGTTGATCCAAAAGCACTTGCCACCGGCATCGTGACCATCCGTGAGACCGCGCTGCCACGCCTCTGGGAGATTTGCCGCGCGCGTGGGTACGGCGTTGTCGCCGACATACACGTTCATCCGGGAGGCTACTGGCAAAGTGCCTCTGACCAAGCAGGTCCCGTAATGCCGCGTGCCGGCCATATTGCATTCATTTTGCCGAATTACGCGCGCGGAAATCCCAAGCCAGGCGCCATAGGAATGTATGAATTCCTGGGAGAAGGTCAGTGGGCTGATCACAGCCCTCATGGCAATCGCTTTCTAAAGTTGCGGTGGTCATGATGGCAGATCACTGGAAGCGTTCACGTATCACAAAAGCCTTCACCGATGCCGCGCGCGCCAATTCGTTCACCGAGGCAGAAGCTCGGCTCGATGCGATACATATCGCGGTTGTGGTTGGGGTTGATCAGATCGCCACCGCCGCCGGTCAGGCTGCGGCGCTCACCGCCATCGCAACAGCCTTGAAATGCTTTGGGCGCGTTACGCTCGTCACCTCCGATGATGCGCCGTTGATCGCAAAATTGCCCGTCGGCACCACACTTCACCGCGCCGCGCGCCGGCTGGGGGCACGAATTTCTGAAACACTGGGCCGCAAGACCACGCACACGATCGTCATCGGTACGGCAGCTAAAAGCGGGCCTTTGTCGATTCATTGCTGGTGGGACCGCTGGCTTTCAGGAACGCGCGCCCGCGGCGAGCTGCCTGGAGATTCACGACTGGCCATTTCAGGCACATTTTCTGCGGGGCTGGCAGTTCGCCAAATCTTCGCCTGTGTTCTCGCTGGAAAGATGCTTCGCGCGCGGGACGCCAGCGTTTCGCTTTGGGTTCCATGGGTACAAGCCGATCGAGACGACATCGGACCCGAGCAATTTGATGTGCCAGACAATTTCTGGTTTCTTGGCCTCGGTCACCTCGGCCAAGGTTTCATTTGGAATCTTTGCTTACTCGGCACCAAAGGCGGCCGTGCCGTCCTGCAGGATGACCAAGACATCGCTATCGAGAATGAAGCAACCAGCCTTCTGGTAGTAACAAAGGATCTTGGAGAAAAGAAAACGCGCATTGCAGCACGATGGCTCAAGGCTGCCGGCTGGACACCGAACCTGATCGAACGACGGCATCAGGGGGACATCCGACTTTCACCTGAGGACCCGCCCATTCTGTTGTGTGGCCTCGACCGCGTTCAACCGCGCCTAGTCATGGCAAAGCATGGCTTTGACTACATGATCGACGCCGGCTTAGGCCACGGCCCCCACGATTTTGAAGGAATTCAGTTGCGAGTCATCGCGAAGGGAGAACCAATTGACGATCTCTGGGCTGATGCAGGCAGCAGCCAAACGCCCGAGCGCGCTCCTAACGCGGCTTACGTCAATCTCGAACACGAAATTGGACAATGCGGTGTCGTAAGCTTTGCCGAAGCCAGCACCTCAGTGCCCTTCGTAGGCGCGGCCGCCGGTGCACTAGTGATCGCTCAGGCCATTCGCCTGGCTTCGTTGCAAACGACAACCCGGTTTTTGCAAATGGAGTTGGGCTCACCGGAAATGGTCTCCATGGCAGGGTTTGCCAAATCACCACAAGTCAATCTCGGCAGCGCCTCAGTATGGCTGGGGAGATGACCGAAACATGAAGGCAGTGCTGACGAAAGATCATTCGCCGCCTCGCAGTTTGGGCGGCCCATTAGCAGGCGTCCACCCTGCGGGCTTAATTCGATACATCAACGGCAAACTATTTCAGGTAAATTGGAACCAGAAAAAAGGGCGCTCGTACCTTCCATGAAATATCCAATCATACGCTTTAAGAGTCTGACGGTGGCGCTTAAGGAACTGGCGCCGTTCGTCCGAGATGGTCGGCATCTTCAGAATGGCAGGCCGTTCGATCGCTTGGGCGGAATGCTTTCCCGAGAGGTTTTGGCAAACTGGCTGATTTGCGCTGCTGCTAATTCGGAAGGCGAAGCCGAGTATTTAACGTTTACCAGCGACCCGGTCGGCGGTGACGGCATTCTTCACGACACCAAAACCAATGAAGCATGGCCAACCGAGCATGTGATGGTGCCCATGACGCGTGACGAAGGCGCTGTGGATGTTGAAGCCCGAATACTAGCAGCAATCGATAACAAACAGCAAAAGGGTGGCGCAGCCTATGCGCGCGGAAAAACTCTCGTTGTATTCGTCAATGCCGGAGGCGGTGTGTGGCACCCCAACAGAGTGGCCAAACAACTTCCTGCGACTCTAGACTTCGCCACCGTGTGGGTTGTGAGCCTTCAGGCCGTTGAGGACGGAGACTATGTTTACGGCGTAACTAATTTTCATGTTGACGGCGGCGACGCGCCGACGTGGACGATCCGTATCGCTAAAGATTTCGACGCTTGGAAGACAACGCGCATTCAATGAATATCGCTATGCGCTGCACTAATCAAATTTCGATAGGCTCAATATGAAAAAGCTTTTGGTTATACTCGGCGCCGGAAGCTCTATTCTGATTGGCATGCCGTCCGTCTCCGCGATTGACGCTCTGATGGCAACGTGGAGCGACACGTGGTCGCGCGAGCATGGCTTAGACAACTATTACCGCAAAACGTGGAGCGCGGTTGAGTCTTACTATGCCGCCGCAACACCGAGCATTCGACCGACGCCGAATTTTGAGAAGGTTCTCGGCGAGATGATCGGATTAGCGCATTGGATGGAGCCTTCGCCGTTCGGCCACGCGCTGCGTCAGATCATCTCACCGGATGGACGGCCCCTTGGAATGTCATTCGGTTCAGGGGCTTACGCGGTAACGGTCAGCGTGACGGACCAGGTCACCTACCTGTTGAAGAAACTGGCCGAGCATATGCGTGCTGAATGCGATTCCGCGCGTATCTCGACACAAGCGGGCTTTGCTCAATACAACGCGCTGTTTGATCGGCTTCGCGCGTCGTTCGACGTTGGCGTTTTCAATCTCAACTACGACACGGCCCTTCTCACTGCATGGCCGAATGCTTTTACCGGCTTTGGAAGCTCCGGCCAGTTTGAGCCCGCCGCGATCCATCAGCGCGCCGAATGGGGTTTTGCCTACCATCTTCATGGGAGCGTTCATCACACGCTCGTGCATCCTTTCGGCGATGATGTCCGGTGGCAAGCCGATCTCGCTGGAAAATTTTTCGACGGTCATCAAGGTAATTCCACCGACCGCCGATCGGACAACCGGTCTTTTCCAAAAACAAGCTTGATCGCGGGCGGCTTTAAGCTTGATCAGCTGTTGGTGGAACCTTTTCAGTCGTTCTATGCCGCCTTGATCCGGCGCGTTTACGAGGCCGACGCAATTCTCATCGGCGGATACGGATTTGGCGACATGCACGTGAACCGCGCGCTTCTGAACCGAATGCGGCAAACGGGCCGCAGACCGCCCGCTATGATTCTAACCCATTCGCGCAATGTCTATCCCATGGAGTTCCGCCGAGACGAATGGGGCACAAACGTAAACATTTCGCTTCACGCGCCTACTGGGTTTCGTGAACCGGGCCACGCGTCTCCTCCCGACATTGACGAACTCGTCAGCCGCGATGGCTTTGAGGTGTCGAGTGTGCACAAAGTCGCTATTTGGCATGGCGGTTTTGTTGAGGCAACGCGCCGGTTGGATGCGTGGGTGCCATGGCTCGACGGCACAGTTGACGACGACGCTCTAAGCGCCGTGATATCGCCGATCACTTAAAGGCATCATCCGTAACGACCGTGATGTTCCCGATAAAGAGGCACCCGGGACCGCGTGAGCATAGCGACGCCGAAGGCGGCACGCGGGACGAGTGCAGTCCCGAGACCGGTTAAAAGGGCAAGCTCGCGATTTCCGACTCTGCTGCCGACGCTTCAAGGGTTGGCTCAATCCTTTGGCGTCTGGCACCACCGATTCTCCGGAGGGGATGAGCCATTTTCCGTTAACTTGCCCACTAGCCCGTCAGTGGTGGGGCTGAAGATCGGGGCTAGGCGGCGAGCGACCGGTGGTAATTATAGGGCTTTGACTGGAGGCTAAGCAGGGCGTTGAGAGGGTCGACTTCAGGCTAAACCTGAAGTTCTGCCGTACGCTTCAACCATGACCGGGATGGAAAGCGTCGACCTTGTCGCGCGCTTCGCCATTGCCGCTATCGGCTCGCTCGGGCGTCCTCCTTTAGCCAGCACGGCTGTCTGCTCGACAAGCGCCTATCGGCCGTCGTGACAATGACCGGCTGCATGCTTTGCCATGTGAATTGGATCGGGTTCCAAACCGCCGCATTCCGACCATCTAGACTTATCGTTTGCGCAGACGGAGATGCCTTCCAGAAACCAGCAGCCAGTTCTGCCGAGCCCTTGCCAAGCTGTAGATGCGGGGTACCTTCCTAAAGTCGACGAGGGCACGACATCGTCACCCCTTCGGCAACAGCATGGTTGGCGGAGACAGGGTCATTGGAGGCAAGGATTTGAAACGGACAGCGATCGCAGAAAAGTCGTGTTCGGCCTGCGACGGCGAGGGCGTCGTACCGGTCGTGAAACCGGCGATGGCGGGCCGCCGGATCTACCCGCCGAGATGCACGAAATGCGAAGGTAAAGGCCGAGTGCCGGACAAGGCCGGCAAGTGATCCGATCAGTCGCTGGACGGTCGCCGCGATCGAGTCCTGTTCACAACCGATCGCCAACACCGGGAGGGAAAGCGGCCGCTGTCGGCTCCGGGTTGCGCGAACACTTGTGGATATCCTACTCTTTGTCGGCTACGATCGCCTTTGCGGGTTTTTCCACTGGACCCGACGCGGCTGGACGGGGGCGGACCGAAGGTCGATGGCTGCACTTGGATACACCTTCGTGCTTTCGTAGATCGGCCAATGACACGAAAACACCTTGACAGTGACCTATCACGAACCACAAAAACCACTGCAGCGCAGGCCTAACTTGAATTTTTTGCAAACCGCAACATACGGAGTTCATACCCTTCTTGATGCTTTTTCGGTATCTGGCAACCGTTTTGGTATCGTTTGATCCCCTTTCTTACCACCCGCTGCACCTCCATTCCGGCTTTTGACCTTGGCAGCGAGCTCCGTTTTTCCGACTTTTTCGTTTATCCCGACAATCCGCTTTTTCGTCCGTTGGGCGATCTGTTTCGGCGTAAGTCCGGCCTTGCGGAGCGACCGGATCAGGACGACGAACTTGAACGGATAGCGCTCCTGCTCCGTCATCCGGACGAAGAAGCCCCAAGGGTCCCCTCCCGGCGCGTGGGCACGGTACGTCTCGACGACGCGTTCGTGCCAATACCTCACGGTCTCCTGCCTTTTCTTCCGTGCCTCGGACGTCTCCCGTGCGAGGCGGCGTCCCCGCAGCAGGTGCTGCGTCGTGAGGGTCTGCATGCACAGGAGGTAGGCGATGTCGACGGGCCGGATCTTCTTCTCTTCAAGCAGGCGTTCGAGATGCGGCAGGTCGTCCCGCACGATCTCGGCGCGGCGCGGGGCGTTGCGCTCGAGCCAGTCGTAGGTCAGGAGCCGGGCGCAGACCGGATCCTTCCTCAGATAGGGGTTCATCCGGCGGGTCATCTGATGGAGGAAGAGCCTGGCCGTCTTCCTCGCCTTGGTCTTGCCGTGACCGCCGCGGAAGCGTCCGGCGTCACCTGCGAATTCGTGGTTCCTCGTGAGGACCTTGAGCAGACGTCGGCGATCGGCGGCGACGGCGAAGACGCGGTCCGTATCGGGCCTGCCGTCCCGGACGTAGTTCAGGCTGCGGCGTAGCGCGATGACGGCGAGAAGGTCGCGGCGTTCTTCCTCGAACTGTTGGTCGAAGAAGTCCACCAGACGCTCGGGAATCTGACCCCCGTAGTGGCCGCACTGTCTAGCCTGCGAGGTGAACCTGAGGTGACAGTCCGCCTGGGAGACTTGGAGACCCTCCTCGTCGACGAAGAGGAAGTCGCCTCCGATCCCCAGCCGCTCGCGTTTCTCGAGGTATGCGTCGATCGCGGCGGCCACCAGCGGCAGGAGCACCACGGAGTAGGGGCGGCCGATCTGGTTAAGCGTTTCGAGCCGGTCGGCCCGGTAGTCGGCGAGCGTGAACTCGACCGCCTGATGGAGTTTGACCCGGGCGCAGGCGAGCAACGCCGCGAGCGCGGCATAGAGCAGCGCCTTGAAGACCGAGGTTTTCCCGGTCGAAAGCCAAACGTCGGGGTCGATCAGCATGAGCACGTCGCCGGGAGTGAGCCGCGGCGTCACCCACGTGGGCGCGACCCGCCTGATGCGGACGACCTTCTTGCGCGCGGCCTTCCGTCCCATGACTCAGAAGTCCTCCGGCGGCGGCGCAGACGGTTTGGGCGGGATGGGCGCGCGCGGCATCGCCGGGAGATCTCCGCGCGGATTCACCAGATCGAGGAAGGTCATCGTCGCCTCGTCCGGCGGCCGCGGCCTCGGACCAGGCTGCTTCTTCTGTTCCACGAAATAGTATTTCATGGCCGACCCGATGCTGTTTCCGATCAGCTGCGCCGCACGGAAGGGATCGAAACCGGCTTCGACCTGTTGGGTCATGCACGCCGTCTTCATCTTGTGGCTCGAACTCTCAATCCCGAGGTCGAAACACAGATCGTCGATCAGGTCGTCCATGTCCCACACGGGACCGCCGCGACCGTCGTGGATGATGTAGCTTGTTTCCGGCCTCGACCACTTTTCCAGGGCGGCCTTGCGACGGTCGTTCGCGCGCCATGTACCGAACATCGTTTCGACGAACGGAAGCATGTCGGTCTTCTTGCGCGGTTTGTTGTCGTAGTCCGGCGAGCGCGTACCCGCCCGCACGACCTGATGGTTGTCGAAATCGATGTAGCCGCGGTAGTGATGCTCCTTCCATCCCATATGAAGGGCGGTGGTGAGGCGGATCCCGACCGTTTCGTAGGCCAGCACGTGCCGCGTTACGGGCAAATACTTCGCGCGGAAGACCTCGTCTTCGCGCTTCCATTCCAGGTGCCAATCTCCGTCGTGCCACACCCATTCGCTCGCCCAGCCGCCGTTTTCCCACACGAAACCGCGGCTCCGGTGGATGAGCAGCCGGGCCTCCGTCCACATGAGAGGCGTCGACTGCCTCCGATCGATCTTCAGCGTCTCGAAGTCGAGGCGGACCTGGGGCCTGTACCTCTTGGCCAGCCAGGCCAGCGACTGCCGGACGACCGAAACGTAGTCCGCCACGCACGTGTCCATCGCGCCCTTCGGTTGTCCCCTGACGTCGAGCTGCGCGCCGCCCTCCAGGGCTTCCTCGACCAACCACTGCTTGATCTCCGTCGCCAGCAGCGCGTGGTGTGTCTGCAGCGTGCGATCGTTGAAGAAGTCCTTGGCCATACGTTCGGCGCGCGAACTCATGAGTCGGGTCGTCGTGCTGGGATCCCGCACGTTGCGTGAATGGTTGACCAGGATCCGCTTCTGTATCTTCTCGGAATCGATGTTCTTGTCGACGTCCCTCAGTTCGAGATACCGGCGCATGATCGCCTTGAAGCGCACGGTGGCCGGCGCATTCTGTACCTGAAGCAGGAAGAGAAGATCCGCGGCCAAGTCCGCAAAAACCTCCTGGACTTTCTCCAGCTTCAACGCATCCTCCACCGTCATGCCGTCTTCGACACGCGCGCCGGTGGTCTTCTGCTCGCCCGTCTCGTCGTACTTGACCACGAACGTCGCCGCGGAGTCCTTCGTCTCCTTTCGGATCACGACGCGTGGCGGCGCGCCGCCGAGGTCGAAGTCGTCTCGGAGCTTTTTCAGCGTGGCCAGCAACCGGTTGAGCCGCTGCCCGGGCGTTTCCGGGCCTTCGCCTGCCTTCTTCTTTGCTTGCCTCGCACTCCGCGGGATCTTCGGTTTGTCCGGCTCGGTGAAGACGCGGTTGAGCCGCTTCTGCCACGGCTTGTCCCTGTTGAAGTCCACCGGGTACGGAAGATGATCCTCCTTGATGGATCGTTCATAGCGCCGGCTTGTCATGGGCACCGCTCCGCTTGGGTCGCGCCCGGAGACGTACTCTCAGGCGGAATTCGCGGATCTGGAGACCGGGTAGCAAACGTCATGCGGGTGGACGCCGCGCGGGCAGACCCGAACGGATACGCAGCCGGCGCGCGCGAGGGGGCTGCGCCGCCGGTTCCTGGTCCCGCCTCGCTTCTGGTCCTGCAATCTTTCGCGATCAACGATGGTCTCCGTGTTCCAAGCCGCGGCCTTGCCGGGCGGCGTTCAAGTCGCCATATAACGACGATGAAGCGAGAGTCAACAAGACGATGGATCGCGAAGCGGTATGGTTAACGAACCGAATTGCCGTGATTTAAGAAGTGAATCCTTGAAATTCTGTTCCTTTACAGTTCGTTATTTTGGTCGTAAAACGGCGTAGAACACGTTTTTCAAGGATTCGTTGTTGTCAACGATCCTAAGGATTCGGAGACTGCATGGTCACTTCACTAAGGCTCGCGGACGTCGTCGCTGGCGCATTAGGTCTGTCGGCCCAGACCGTCGTCCAGCACGTCAAGAACCTCCAGGCCCACGAACTCCTGCTCTCGACCGGCCGCGGTCGGGGCGCGGCGCAGATGCGGCCGCTCGACGCCGCGCGCCTCGTCCTCGCGACGGCCGGCTCGGACCTCGTCAAGGACTCGGTCGAAACGGTGGAGTCCTTCGGAAGACTCCTTCCGATCGGACGTGCGGGCACGCCGGGCGCCAACATCCGCCTGGAAGACCACTTGGCGGGATTGCTGACGGACATCGCCGCCCGCGCGCGCGCCGGCGAGCACGCCGATGCGGACGGCCGCCCGTCCTATCTCAGCCTTTCGCTGCTGTCGGCGGCCTCGATCGGGCGCCCGCTGCCGCGCGCCGCCGTCGCGCGCCGCATCCTTGCGCGCGGGGTCGGTGCCATAAGCTTCGCGACCGGCGATTGGCCGACGCCCGAAGTCTCCGCGGGAAGCTACGCCGCGCGCGTCGGAGCGGCGGGGCTGGTCCGCGAGCGGCACGTGACGATCGGCGCGCTCGAGAGGATCGCTTCGAGCCTGTGACGGTCCGGTGGTCGGGAGCACGGCTTCGGGCCACCCGGACTGCGACTAGCGCCGATCGCGGATGCGGCGGATCGCCGCCAGATCTTCGTCCAGGTCGGAATCTTCGGCATCGGGATCGTCGGTGTAGTCGTTGTCGGGCGCGTCCGAAGCAGGCAGCGATGTGCAGACGGACAGCAACGCAAGCGCGTCCAGAGTCGTAAAATGTTTGCCGTTAACCACGCTTATGGGCAACCTTCCAATTTTTGCGGCATGCCGAAGTGACCGCTCGGACAGCAGGTTTGGAAACACCAGACGTGCAGCTTCTCCGAGCGTGAGTAGCTCGTCGTTTCGCCACATGGCGGGATCCGGGCGTGCGGCGACCCGGTCGATCGTGCGTTTGGTCATTACGGTCCTGAAGACGTCGGGGGAGCTGATTTCGGAGAAGTCGAGCGAGGGATCAGGGAGCCAGCACCACGGGGGACGACCCCGACAACGAAGCCCACCGTCCGGGGGTATGTGCGCCGCACGCGACCTTCGCGGCGATCGACGGGGACGGGAACGACAACGCCACGACCAGACGGCGGCGATCGGAAACGCCCGGGATCCCGGCCAGTACGCCGGCGCTGTCGAGCTCCTCGCGACGCAGTCGGGTCATCACGTCGACGCTGTCGTTGGTCTGGTAGCGGACTTCCGAACCGGCGGCCACGATGAAACGGTTGCCCGACCAGTACCCGCGGGCCCAGAGGCCCAGGTACCGCAGCTCGAATTCTTCGGCGCCCAGCGGAGCGGTGCCGATACCGATCGACATGTCTTCGCCATCGACGACGTCGCTGGCCGCATCGGGCAGTCCCGGACACTCGGGGCTGGCCTTGTGGAACAGCCGGCAACCGGCGTCGACCAGCAAGCGTAGCGCATCGGCGTAGATCCTGTCATGGGTCGACCGATCCGGCCCGGTCAACTGGGGCGGGGTCGGATTGCTTCCCTTGGCGACGGTCGCCACTCCCACCTCGATCGCTAGGCTGGTCAGTCTGTATTCGAAATCGAGCACGAGCGACTTGTCGAAGGATGATCCGAAGCAGCCGGCGACGACGTAGATGTGCTTCGCGTAGGGCTTCGACGGGTCCGCGGCGTGTCTCATCAGACGGTTCAGGGGTCGGTAGCTTTCGCCGAAATAGACGACATATCCATCCGTCAACGCATAGGCGCCCGCGCCTTTGATCAAGCCGGCATTAGACACCGCACTGAGCTCCGTCATCGGAAAGGCATGGACCTCGGCGCGGCAGGCGGGGTCCGCAACCCGGCGATATTCGATAGCATCGCCGAAAGGGCGGTGAATGATGGTGGTCGTGGCGATCGTGGAACTCTTCATGTTCATGGTGCGCTCCGGGGATGGCGTGCGTGGTTCGGTGGTTACGTCGAGGGTTGAGTGAGCTTTGGGGGCGGCCACCCTTGGGCTTCAAACGCCTTCATCTCGATCGGTAGACTGTCGGTCACGATCGCCGTCGAAGGATTCGAGGCTTCGAGCGATCGCCTTGGAGACCAGCGTCCAGACGCTCTGCCGCCGATCGTGGTCGAGGACGGTCGCGAACGTCGACCGTCCGGCCGACATCGAAATCGGATTCGCTCCTTCGGCGAGCTCGACGAGGTAGTCGCTGCGGTCGGCTAGGTCCGACATGTTAGCGATGGTCATCGTGGCGATCGTCCGGCGGAACGCGCGGGATCCGCCAGGCAGCATTTCGACTTTAACCAGCAGCATCGTCTACATTCTCCTTTTTAGGATCGCGGGTCCTTCGACGGTCGTGCCTGATCCGGCGAGCGAACCGGATGGCGTTCGAGCAGACGCAAGATCGCTGGCCGGTCGAGATGGCTCGAGCGTTCGAGTTCGGTGGCAATGGCGGTTACGGTCGTGTTCCCGTAAGGCGAAACGAAACGAATTCGGTGTTGATCAAGGAACGCTCCATATGAGGGATCCGTCAGCGGAGGCGGCGAGGCAAGGGGACGCACCACATCGGCACGTAGCGGTGTCCGCCCTTCGTATTTTCGGGCGCGTAGTATCGACGTCACGTCGAGATGGCACCTCGCGCAGAGTGTCGTGAGATCTTCCGCCAATTCCGCGTACAGCCTTTCGTAGGTTCTATGGTGAACTTGCAGCTGGTCCTGTCCGCTGTCAGCGTTGCAGAGGCGGCAGCGCCGACCGGAAGCCTCGATCTCCTCCAATCGCGCGGGACTTTGACGCCATGCGGCGCTGCCGATGTATTGCACATAACGGGAGTAGGCCGCCTCGTTGACGGATCCAGTCGCAGCCGAGCGACGCCTCACAGTTCCGTGCATTCGGCCCCCTCCATTTCCGCGATGGCTACCGCGATCAGCTTCCAGACCGACTGACGGCGCGCGTGCCCCCGGACCTTCAGACCGCATATCTTGGCCGCCTCGCCGGTGAGCGGATTCGCGCTTTCCACCGTGGTGATGTCGTAGTCCGATACGTCTGCGAGGTTAGAAATATTGGCGATCGTCATGGTCGCAAGCGTGCGACGAAAGTCCGAGGCGCCGCCGGGGTGTAGATCAACTGAGATTTTGAGCAAGATTGGCCTCCGATCGTTTTTTGGCTCCATCTTCCGTCACGAGGTGGTCGGGATTACCCACCAGCACCTCGATATCCGATTTGCTGAGGTATCAGGCGTCCTCGAGACGGCCAACGACGGTAGCGATGACGCCCAGGCATGTATCCGCCGGGAATGATATCGACCGTGATGACGAGCAATGAAGCCTCCTTCGGTGGTCAGTGATTGGCGGTGCCGGCCGGGGGCGCAGGCGGTGATGTGGCCTCGAAGATCCGGCGGATTTCATCGCCCGAGAGGTGCCGGCGGATCCGGAGCTGTTCGGCTACCGCGAGGATCGCGCCGCGATGCTCCCGGACGACCTTGTCGGCGCGGGCCTGCAGCCGGCGCATATGTCGCTCGACCCGCGACCGCATTTTCAGGTCGGTGCGGACCGCCTCGATCGCTGCCTCATGGGAGACGAGATAGACCAGCGTGTTCCCGAGCCCGGTCGACGCATGGAGACTCGCGACGAACTGCGTCACGATGGCCAGGTCGGAGTCCGTATCGCCACCGCTGCCGAGCGCGACGTCCCCGATGATCAAAGCCTCCGCAGCCCGTCCGCAAAGCGTAACGACAGCCCGCCGCTCGATTGCATCCCTCGTGACCAGGTCGTTGGTCTCGCCGTGGATGAAGGTGCGGCCGTGCGACCCCGTCTGGCCGCCGATGATGCAACGCTGCAGGACGCCCGCCGGGACCGCCAACGAGCCGACCGCGTGTGCGGCCTCGTGTACACTGATCCGCATCAGCATGTCGGGCGCGATCTCCGCGATCGGCGCGACGGACTGAACCAGGTCGTCGAGCGTCAGCTCCCGGCCGGCGTAGCGCGCGATCCGCCGGGCGCCACGGACTATCATCATGACATCCGCGGGCGTCGAGCCCGCGAGCAGGTGACCGACGTCCGTCAGGTCGGCACCGGCAAGGTCGTTATGCAGATGGTAGCGCAAGATGTTGAGAATGCCCGGGTGATCCGGACGCTTCACCTCGATCGCGCGCTCTAAGCGGCCGGGACGCAAGAGGGCGGCATCGACGCCAGCGATGTTGTTGGTGGCGCCGATCACCACAATGCCGGCCCTTTTTCCGGCAACCGCATTGTCAAGGCTCAACATGAAGTCGGTCAGGACACTGGTCCACCACTCCGCGGCGCGTGGCGTCATTGTTGCACGGTTAGGTAGTGCGTCGATTTCGTCCAGGAATAAAATCGCGCAGGGCGACGCCAAAGCTGCGGCCTGTTCGAACATCGCCCTGGAATTTTTGATGACTGAATCCAGGTATCCCGGCCCTGACGCGAAGAGGTCGGCGATGGAAAAGGCGATGAGCGGCACGGAGCAGGCCTCGGCCAAAATTCGCGCGTACAAACTTTTCCCGAGGCCTGGCTCCGAAAATAGAACCACGCCACGGTCGATCGCATCCCAGCCGATGCGGCCGGCCTTGAAGTCCGCGATGTCGCGTGCCAGCGAAAGACCCCAAACGCGCGCGTCGCCGTACTCGACGGCGGTTTCGAGTGCTGGCAGCCTCTGAGAGGACCCGGTGCCGCCGTGCATGCCGGCGGCCTGCTTCCGGAGGAGCTCGACGATTTCTGCCGGCGAGGCATCGGTGCGGAAGGCCGCAAGCAGATGGTGGAAATCGAGTCCAAGCACGGTCTTCTCGTCGACTGCAGCCGGAGGCCTCCGGCCGGTGAACAAGCGGATGGCGCGGCTGATGTTGGCGCCGTCCAGCGGCTGCATCCGGATGGTCAGGTCGGCCGCAGCCGCGAGCACCGACGGGAGCGCCTCGGCATGCGTAGCGAAGCCGATCATGGACTTGCGGCGCGAAAGATCGATGGCGACCTCCTTGTTTCGGTCGGACCTCTGCTGCGGCGTCTTGTTACTCAAGTCGGCTACCACCTCCCAGCGCGGTCCGAACTGCCTGAGGAACAGCGCTTTCACCGGGTCGATCCAGCCCGCGGCCGGCACCACGACCACCACCGCGAGTCCGCTCGACGCATCGTTCAACTGCCGCCGGACGGCCTTGGTGGTGGCGCGCAGGAACGCCGGCAGGACGATGGCGCAGCGCGCCGAGCAGGCAGTCCGTGTTGGCGCTGCAGGTGGCGCGTTGCCCTCTTGGTCGGCAACGGGGGCGATTTCCGGTGGATCGAGCCCGATCGTCTCCTCGATGGCCGGGATGATGTCGCCGCGGCGCCGCGGCTTCTTTGCGGGCGCAGGCGCACGCCTGCGCCCGGCGCGCTTCTTTGGGGCGGCACGCTTCTTTTTCGCCGGCGACCGGGCGGTTTGCTTCTTCGCAAGCTTTCTGCTCATGCAAGGCTCCTGACGAGGGTTGCGGGGCCAAGCGGGCGCGAAACGAGATCCAGATCAATCAGGGCGGAGCAGGCCATGGCCATGACGGCCGGCGTCGGATCCCGGTCGGCGCGGATCGAGGACAGCAAGCGCCCGAGGCTCATCGGGCCGTCGTCGTTCAGTATCTGCAGCACGCGCATCCGCATGCCGATGCCGACCGGATGCAGCCGGTATTGCCAAACCAGGCGGCTATTGGCGAAACGCGGCTCGCGCTGGATGTCGGCCGCCGTCAGCGTCAGCGGCCTCAGGCCGAGATCGGCCAGCGCGATCAGCGCCAGGCCCTCGCGCTCGATATCGCGCAGCGGCCGCGCCGGCACGACATCCAGTAGATAACGGCCGTCATCGCGGCCAAGAACGATGGCGTTGAGTTCTACCGGTTCCGATTGCACACGCGCCGACGCCACGAACTCGATCGACCTGACGAGCGGATCGAGCGTCGCCTGAATAAGCGCGTCTCGAACGAGCGCACATCCCGTCGGGATCGCGGTGACAGTTTTGGACGATATGAAGAGTGGGCCGTCTGGCACGTGATGCAGGGAGAGCATGTTTCGACACCGGAAATCGCAGGAAGGACAGGGTTTGCCGCTTCGCTCGGATTTGAATTCTTGTCGGTGTCGGTCATGGCTACCCCCTTCAGATGTAGATGCTCAGATATCCGATGCTCAGATATCGATGACGTAGTTCGGGTCGAAAGCCTCGTTGTCCCAGGTCGTCTCTCGCGGCGGCCAGGGGCCGTAACCCTTCTGGTTGGTGACCAGAAGGGTGCCGCCGACCCGGCGTTCATAGGTCTCGTGGGTATGGCCGTGAATCCATGCGGTCACACCCATGGCCATCAGGTCGCTGGCGTCGCTCGTGTAGGCCGCCGAGGAGATGTCCCGCTCAAAACCACGACGCACGGCCGTCGGATGCGGTCCCATATGTGTGACCACGATGCGGGGGCCGGTCGCCGGCTTTCGCAGTTCGCGGGCGATGAAATCCCGCGACTCCATGTGCCGCTTCAAGGTGTCCTGCGGCCGCAGGCGGAACTCGTAATTTTTGTGCCGTATCTTCCGGTAATCGTTCATGACCTCGCCCGCCGTCATCATGGCGTAGTCGGGGTCGCCGAACAGGTCGAAGTCCGTCCAAAAAGTGCAGCCGATAAAGGTCACGCCGTCGATCACGACGACCTCGTTCTCGATCACATGGACATTGGTGCCGGCGGCGGCCGCGCGCGCCTTCCGGATCGTGATATCGATGTCCTGCCCATAGGCCTCATGGTTGCCGCTGACATAGATCACCGGCTTGTCGGGGACGCGGGCCAGCAACCAGGCGACCCCGCGCTCCATGCGCGTAGTCAGGTCACCGGCAACGACCAGGACGTCGTAATCCGGACGCTCGCCGAGCCCGGGCAGGTCCCAGCCGCGGGTGAGTTCTAGATGCAGGTCGCTCAGGATCCAGAGGCGCAAGTGTTTAACCCTCGGCGGTGTCGGTTTCGTCGTCGGCCAACTTTTTCAGTGATCAAAGGTCCTACGGCGGCTCGATGCGGGCGATGAAATCACAAGTTCGGATGACCTCGGAAATCTCGGTTGGGAATTCCCACCCGTGGTGAAATACATTCAACGCGGTGCTGTCCATCGTCTCGAACGTCGGCTCCAGCGACACGTGCACAATGAAAGGCTTGTGCTCCTTGCGGTTCTGCACCCAATACCAGCCTTCCTTGATGTCCTGTCTTGCTATCGCCACGACGCGATCTCCGGAAAGTCTACAAGTTCACGATCTGCGATCAGACCGG
>Ga0182030_10000706_pt1 | contig 64946 bp, 56 predicted proteins | sample 812S3MmetaG_FD_121299 | JGI IMG/M metagenome (GOLD analysis project Ga0182030, IMG submission 121299) | Permafrost microbial communities from Stordalen Mire, Sweden - 812S3M metaG (Illumina Assembly) | ecosystem: Environmental > Terrestrial > Soil > Wetlands > Permafrost | place: Sweden... | reverse complement strand
CGTCACTGCCCATCGGAGTTCAATACGGTAATCCGCCAACATCCATCAGTCCAACGGCGGCCCTTTGGCTCTTTTGCAATTTCAGCTTTCTGCTGCTTCCATCTAAGTCCGACAGGCTGCTAGCGTCCAAAATCCCAGACGAGCGCGTAGGTCTCGCGGGGGGATACGACCCCCGGGGTTCCGGGGGAGCCGCCGGCTTTCACTACCTCCAGCTCATAGGTGCCCGGACCGAGGCCGGTAATGTAAACGTGTTGCACATTGTCCACGAGGCTAGTGCTCGATGCGAGGCGGGTTCCGTTTGCATCATAGGCGAACAGGGCGAGGCGATTGATCGCTTTCCGGTTGTAGCCTTTATTCCATACGAGCGTGCTGATCAGGGCGCCGGTCCCGCTGGTGATGATGCGATAATGATTGACGCCCTGGGCGGTGGAAGCGCTCTGGATGGAGCGGTAATCCCAGCCTTGCGGCATCGGGAAAGCGCTCCCGCGCGCGAGCGGGGGATGGCGCCTGGAGTGGGAAAGACCGGTTGCTGAAGGCGCATGCGAGCCGGCGGCCAGCTCGGAGTAGGAATTGAAAATGTTGAGGACGCCGGCGCCGTAGTGGGGATCGAGCGGGGCGGTGGGAGTATGCGTCCAGCCGGATGGTTTTACGGCGCCGTTGAGCAGGAGGGCCTTGACGGTGCGGGAATCTACTTTGGCGGCGGTATCAGAGCCGGTGCGATTGCCGCCCTGGATGAGGATCGCGGCGGCGCCGGAGACGAGCGGGGTGGAGAAGCTGGTGACATCGGCTGGCGCGGTGATATCGGGCTTGCAGCGGCCATCGGCGGTCGGGCCGGTGCTCGATGAGCCTCCATAGGCGGCGACGCCGAGGCCATTGTAACAGTCCGACGGGGTCAGGACCGGGCCGCCGTTGCCGATGCCGGAGACGACCACTGTGTGACACAAGGCGATGTAATCGTCATAGGCCTGGTCCTGGGTGGCGTTGTGATTGCCGAACTCGAAGCTCTGGTTGAATACCTGCGCGGGGAGAGGTTTGTGCGTCTGGATGACCAGCGTGTAGAAAAAAATCATCTCGAAATTTTCCACCTGCTCGAGGCCGGGGACGACGCCGGTGTTTTCGCCATAGAAGTTCTCGGCCACCATGTCGGCGTGGCCGGACTCGCTGCCGACGCTGTTTGGAAAGGCGCCCGATGCTCCGGCAGCGGAATAGTAAGCAAACAGCGCGACTGGCTGCCCCGGTGATCCCGGGTCGGCCTCGAATTGTCCCGCGCCTGGCCCGGCGAACTCCACCTGGGCGGCGGTTACCCCGAGGCCAGTGAGCGTGGGGTCGTGCGCCCACAATGCGGTGAGCCCGATCGTGTCCATGATGGCGGAGTTTTGGCCGCGAGCGGGTACAAAGCTCCACGCGCAAAAGGCAATGAGGAGCATTGGACGGTTCATCGGGCGGGCTCCTAGTCAGGCTTCGCCTTAGAGCAAGTTAGAAGTAAGAAGTTAAAAGTTAAAAGTGGGTAGTGCCGCTTCGCGGGGTTTAAGGAAACCTGACTCATTTGCAGCGGGTTTTGGAATTCAAGGCATCCTAGATGCGGAATAACGCGCCCATGCGCGTGCCGAGGATACGGCTGGCGGCGCCAATGGTCAAAGCGAGGAACAACATTGCCCAGACGCCAAGGGCGCATGCGAGGAAGCGGCCCTCGCCGAGCAATTGGAAGAGCTCGTAGATGGCTTTTGTGATGGGGTAATCGGTGGTGCGCTGGGCGAGGACGAGGGAGTCGGAGACCTCCAGCATGGCGAATGCGAAAGCCATGAGCATGCCGGCAAGTACGTTGCCGCTAATGAGAGGGAGGGTGATGCGGCGGAGTGTGCGCCAGGGGGTGGCGCCGACGCTTTGGGCGGCTTCCTCGAAGGTCACGCTGGTCTGTTGCAGGCCGGCCACGACGGCGCGGACCATGTAGGGGAGACGGCGGATTCCATAGGCCACGACGAGCAATAGGGTGGGGTTGTGGAGGCCGGGATTGAGCGCGGCCAGGGGGCGGCCGGGCTGGCTGAGGGCGATGTAACCGAAGGCGAGCACGAGGCCGGGCACGGCGAGCGGGAGCATCGTCAGGCCGTCGAGGACCATGGCGCCGGCTTTCATCTCGGCGCGGCGGCGGGTGAGGACCCAGGCGATTCCGATACCCAAGGTCACGTCGAGGACTGTAGCCAATGCGGAGTAGCGGACGCTGTTGCCGATGGAGGGAATGGTGAGCGAGTGGCCGAGGGCTTCCCGGTAATGGGCGAGGGTCCAACCGGAGGGGAGAATGGCGCCGTACCAATCGCCGGCGAATGAGAGGAGGACCACGGCGGCATGGGGGAGCAGGGCGATTGCGATCACGACTGAAAACAGGAGGGTGCAGAGCCAGGCGTTGATGCCTTGGGGCCGGCGCGTTGCGCGGCCCATTGTGGCCCGGCCTGCCACGGGGACCGGAGCGCGGCCCAGGAAGAAGCGCGTCACGGCGTAGAGACCCATGGCGGCTGCGAGCATCACGACCACGAGGGCGAATGGCATTCCATTGCCGGAGAGCTCCCTCATTCCGGAAAAAATCTGGACCGGGAGGATGCGGGTGAAATTGAACATGAGCGGGGTGCCGAGTTCCGTGAAGGCCCAGATGAAGACGATTGATCCGCCGGCGAAAATGCCGGGCATCATCAAGGGGAGCGTCACGCGGCGGAACTTGCGCCAGCCGGTGCAGCCGAGGTTTTCCGCGGCTTCCTCGAGGGCGGGATCGATGTTGGCGAGCGCGGCGGCGGCATTGAGATAGAGGATCGGGTAAAGGTGGAGGCCGTTGAGGAGGACGATGCCGGCAAAACGGCCGCGGCCGAGCCAATCGATGGTCTGGTTATGAGGGAGTAGTGCTACGGCGTGGAGGACGGCATTGAGCGCCCCCATCTGGCCGAATACGGCGCGCATCCCGATGGCGCCAACGAATGGCGGGAGGACCATCGGGGCGAGAGCGAGGGCTGTGAGCCAGGGCTTGAGAGGAAATTCATAGCGATCTCCCACCCATGCCAGCGGGAGTGCAAGGAGCAGGGCGATGAGCGTGCTGCCCACGCCCATGAGGACGGCGTTCCAAAGGCCTTCGAGGTAGATCGGGTTGCGGAAGACTTCTGTTAGATAAGCGAGCGATCCCCTCCCCTGCGGATTCACGAAAGCGCCGATTACGCTCTCCAGCACGGGCCAGAGAAGGAAGACCGCGAGGAAGGCGCCGGATAGCCAAAGGATGATCGTAGCCGCCGTCTTTGACACGGGGGGAGCTAAGCAGGCGCTCCGTCAAAGAGCAACTTCATGCGGAACGACGTTCAGACGGCGGTCACGATCCGCGGCGAACGCAAAGCACGCCTGAATGTCGTCGGCGGTGAGGTCCGGAAAATCGTCCAATACCTCGGAAATGGTCATACCGCCGCCGAGATAGTCGAAAACGTCGGCTACCGTGATGCGCGTGCCGCGAATGCAAGGCTTGCCGCTGCGGATACGCGGGTCGATGGTGATCCGCTCACGGTAATTCATGGGAAGAAAGTAGGTTTTGGGAGGTTTCGAGTCAAGGAAGGCCCGGAAGTGGGTAGCGTATCGGTTTGAGTGTAAACCGTCTGGACTGACCCAGCACCTCTCGCTACACGAAGACCATGACACCCGCTGACCTCATCTGGAACAGGGCGTGCAAAGGCGGAGGTCCGAATCCATGCAACGGTGACCGTGCGCTTGCCGCGCTCCTTAAAGCCCACGGTCTAGCCATGAACGGAGGTGTCCTGCACGCGGTGGAGTGCCTGAATGCTTCGGAGTTGGCTGATGCGGAGTCCGGCTACCGTTTCTTCAGCTTCGACGCAGTCGCTGACCTCCTTTCACTCGCACGAAAGCTCTGGGAGGAAGATGAGAACCTCGAATTCTATGAACGCGAATTGAACCACGACTATGCAATTCTGATTCCTGATGATTCCTCATTGCAAGAACGGTTCGAGGCCGTCCATCGGACACGTCCGTCAGAGTTTTCCCGCTTTTAGCTTTCCCAATTTCAAACTGATGTACTACCCGGAAGTACTGATTCAGCTTCCCTCGTAGGCCCGTTTGAGCGCGGCGATGTCCATTTTTACTGATTGAATCATCGCCTGCCAGACTCGGGCGGATTTTTCGGGGTCCTTGTCGTCCAGCATTTCGGAGAGGATGGAGGGGATGATCTGCCAGGAGAGATTTCTGCCGCCCCTGCCGGGGCTTATGCCGTGGTGGGACGCAACCCGGGGGCTCACGCCCCCGGCTAATTTCGGGCAGTCCCTCCGGGACTCAGGAGCCAGCGACGGCGCCATCATCGGCGCCATCATTTAAGCAGAAAGCGAATGATCCACCATTTCAGCAGGCAGCGAATGCTTGCCCATTTAAGCAATGGTTCTCAGGTACAGTTCGCGCTCAAAGCAAGGCTCCAGGCTCCATCCCCCCCAACAAAGGCTTTCCGCTTCGCGGGAATCCTGATTTCCTAGGGTGCCGTTGATTAATGGGAGGGGCATTTGCTGGAAGCGATTGGGCCGTTTTTCAAGGCGCGAGCGAAGCGGCAATACCCGCAGCGGTCTTGCCCGAGCGAGCAACGCGGAAAAACGGCCCAATCGCTTCCAGCCCCTACGGGTTGCACTGAAAAGAGGCCGGGGGCCGCGTTGGATTCTCAGTTACAGCCCACTGCGGGGATGCGCCTTCGAATCCGCCTTGCCCTCGGCCTCTTTTGAGTGCAACAAATGCCCCTCCCATTAATCAGCGGTTCCCTAATTTCCTGTGCAAATGAAGATCTATATCAATGGCGCTTACCTTCCCGAGTCCGAGGCGAAAATCTCGGTTTTTGACCATGGGCTGCTTTATGGAGACGGGGTCTTCGAGGGGATTCGCTTTTATAATGGGCGCGTCTTTCGGCTGGAGGGCCACCTCGACCGGCTGTGGGATTCGGCCCGGGCGATCGCGCTGAACATGCCGCTTTCCCGTGAGGCGATGACGGCGGCGCTGATCGAGACCGTGCGCCAGAACGAGCTGCGGGACGGGTATATCCGGCTCATTGTCACGCGGGGCATCGGGACCCTGGGGCTCAATCCGGAGAATTGCAAAAGCGCGAGTGTAATCATCATCGCGGCGAGCATCGCCCTTTACCCGGAAGAGCAATACCGGCGCGGGCTGGACGTGATCACGTGCGGCACGCGGCGGATGTCGCCGGCGGCGCTGAGTCCGCAGGTCAAGTCGCTGAATTATCTGAACAACATCCTCGCGAAGATCGAGGCGATGCAGGCGGGCGCGGGCGAAGGGCTGATGCTCAACGAACAGGGGTACGTCGCGGAGTGCACGGGGGATAATATATTCGTGTTCAAGCGCGGGGTGCTGGTTACGCCGCCGATCTCGGCGGGGGGCCTGAGGGGGATCACGCGAGATGTGGTGATTGAGATCGCGCGGGAGTTTGGCATGCCATTCCAGGAGCCGGAGGTGACACGGTATGACATCTACACCGCGGACGAGTGTTTCCTGACGGGGACGGCGGCGGAGATCATCCCAGTGATCTCGCTGGACAAGCGGCTGATCGGGACCGGGACGCCGGGTCCGGTGACGGCCCGTTACATTGCCCGTTTCCGCGAGTTGACACGAGCCTCCGGCACGCCAATTTATTAGGTAACCAAAATGCCCACCCATAACCCACCGGTCAGCCGCCGCAGTCTTCCCGCGAGCGGGCGGCTGCGCGTTGCGTTGATGGGAAACCAACCATGACCTGCGACGTCTGCAAATCCAATGAGGCAAGCGTTTTCCTGACGCAGATCGTGGACGGGAAAATGCAGAAGGTGAACCTGTGCGACAGTTGCTCGAAGGCGAAGGGGGTGGACGACCCGACGGGGTTTGCGCTGGCGGACCTGCTGCTGGGGCTGGGCGCGGCGCAGGAGATCGAGCGCGGGTCCGGGTCGGCGCAACGGTGCCCGGGGTGCGGGTTCAGCCAGGCTGACTTTAAGAAAACAGGGAGGCTCGGCTGCGCTCAGTGCTACGAGACTTTTGGCGAGGGGCTCAATTCCCTGCTGAAGGCGATGCACAAGGGAACGCATCATACGGGGAAGGTGCCTACCCGGATATCGCGTCTGATCGAGCGGGAGAACGCGCTGAAGACGCTCCAGCGCGATCTGCAGAAGGCGGTTGCGGATGAAAATTACGAATCGGCGGCGCAAATACGGGATCAACTGCGACAGTTGGAGACTTCCAATGATAACTGAGAGCACGGCGCGCCCATGAAGATCGAGAACGTACTGGCACATCCGAGCGACTGGCTGCGGGGCGATGGGCCGCACCATCAGATTGTCATCTCCAGCCGGGTGCGCTTTGCGCGGAACCTGCGCAACCATGCTTTTCCGGGCTGGGCGAAGAAGGCGGAGCGGTCGCAGATACTCGAGGAGATAAAGCCGAGCGTGGACGAGCTGCCGGAGATGCAGGATGCGTTTTCGGAATATATGCAGGAGCTTACGGCGCTGGACAAGCAGGTGCTGGTCGAGCGGCATCTCATTTCGCGGGAACAGGCGGCCAAGAATACGGGGAGCGCGGTTGTGATCAATCGGAAGCAGACCCTCTCCATCATGATCAACGAAGAGGATCACCTGCGGATGCAGGCGCTCCGGAGCGGGTTGCAGCTCAAGAACGTCTTCAAGCTGCTCGACAAGGTGGATAGCGCGCTGGAGCAGAAGCTCGACTTCGCCTTTCACCCGAATCTGGGTTACCTGACGGCCTGCCCGACCAACGTGGGCACCGGGATGCGTGCCTCGGCGATGGTCCACCTGCCGGCGCTGGTGCTGAGCGAGCAGATCAACCAGATCATCCAGGCGGTCAATAAGATCGGGCTCGCGGTCCGCGGTCTTTATGGCGAAGGGACGGAGGCGATGGGAAATCTGTTCCAGGTTTCAAACCAGACCACTCTTGGGGAGAAAGAGGATGAGATCATCACCCGGCTCAACCAGGTGATCGAAAAGATCATCGAGCACGAGCAAAATGCGCGGCAATTGCTGCTGCAGAAACGGCTCGGGACGCTGCTCGACCAGGTGGGGCGGGCGTTCGGGGTGCTGACGCACGCCTATTCCATGACCTCCAAAGAGGCACTGAACCTGCTCTCCTTCATGAAGCTCGGGGTGGACCTGGGCTTTTTCCCGGACGGCCACAGGCCGGTGATCGACGAATTGTTCATGGAGACGCAGCCGGCGCACCTCCAAAAGAACACGCAGCAAAAATTACAAGTTGAAGAGCGTGATGCATTGCGCGCCGGAATTATCCGTGAGAAGCTAAAAGAGTTTCCGGAGCCGAACATCGGGCATAACCCCGAAACGGGCAACGGGACCAGCGAAAAGCCAGATGATGAATAATTTTACACCTAGAGCCCAACAAGTATTGGCGTTAGCCCGCAAGGAAGCCGACCGGTTCAACCATAATTACGTTGGCACCGAGCATCTGCTGCTCGGGCTGATCAAGCTGGGCCAGGGCGTGGCGGTTAATGTGCTCCAGAAGATGGGGCTCGACCTGGAAACCGTTCGAATGGAGGTAGAAAAGCAGGTTGGGAGCGGTCCGGAGACCAAGATGGTGGGCAACATCCCTTACACTCCACGGGTAAAGAAGGTGCTCGCGCTCGCCGGCAAGGAGGCGAAGTCGCTCAACCATTCCTACGTTGGCACCGAGCACATCCTGCTGGGGCTGCTGCGGGAAGGCGAAGGGGTGGCGGCGCGGGTGCTCAAGAACCTGGAAGTGGATATCGAGCGGACGCGCAATGAGATCCTGAAGGAGCTCGACCCGAATTTTACCCCGCCTGAGTCCGAGCAGGAAGCCAGCGCGGCGGGCGGCGGATTGCCGGAGTCCAAGCAGAAAGGGGATGTCAAGACCCCTGCCCTGCGGGCGTTCGGACGCGACTTGACGGAGCTTGCCCGCAAGGGCGAAGTGGACCCCGTCATCGGGCGTAAGAACGAAATTGAGCGGGTGATCCAGATCCTCTGCCGGCGCACGAAGAACAACCCGGTGCTGCTGGGGGAGGCGGGCGTCGGCAAGACAGCAATCGTCGAAGGGCTGGCGCAGGAAATAGGCGCCGGGAACGTGCCGGAGCTATTGCGCGATAAGAAAGTGATCACCCTGGACCTGGCCCTCATGGTCGCCGGGACGAAATATCGCGGTCAATTCGAGGAGCGCATCAAGGCCGTTATGGACGAGATCCGGCGCTCGAAGAACATCATCCTTTTCATCGATGAGCTGCACACCATCGTGGGAGCCGGGTCGGCGGAGGGGGCAATGGATGCCTCCAATATCATCAAGCCGGCGCTTTCCCGCGGGGAATTGCAGTGCGTGGGAGCGACCACGCTCAACGAGTACCGAAAATACATCGAAAAGGACGCCGCCCTGGAGCGCCGCTTCCAGACCGTGAAGGTCGAAGCGCCCAGCGTGGATGAAACCATCCAGATTCTCCAGGGGCTCCGTCCGAAGTACGAAGCGCACCACAAGGCGCGCTATACCGACGAAGCCATGGAATCGGCAGCGAAGCTGTCCGACCGTTATCTCACCGGGCGTTTCCTGCCGGACAAGGCCATTGACGTGATGGACGAGGCTGGCGCCCGGGCCCGGATCGGCTCCATGACGCGGCCGCCGGACGTCAAGCAGATCGAGGCGGAAATCGAAACGATCCGCGCCGAGAAGGAAGGGACCATCAAGGCCCAGGACTTCGAGAAAGCGGCGGCGTTGCGCGACTCCGAGAAGCAGGCGAAGGAAAAGCTCGAGCGCATTCTGACCGAATGGCGCGAGTCCCGCGAGGAGAAGGAGGTCGTGGTCACCGACGACGACATCATGCATGTCATCTCGAAGTGGACCGGCGTGCCTCTCCAGCGCATGGAGCAGAAGGAAACCCAGAAGCTCCTGATGATGGAGAACGAGCTGAAAGGGAAGGTCATCGGCCAGGACGAGGCGGTGATCGCCATCTCCAAGGCGCTACGCCGCTCCCGCGCTGACCTCAAGGACCCGCGGCGGCCCATTGGGTCATTCATTTTCCTCGGGCCGACCGGGGTCGGCAAAACCTTCCTGGCGCAGACGCTGGCGGAGTTCATGTTCGGCGACCGCGAGGCACTCATCCAGATCGACATGTCCGAGTACATGGAGAAGTTCACGGCTTCGCGGCTGATCGGCTCGCCTCCCGGCTACGTCGGGTACGAGGAGGGCGGCCAGCTCTCCGAGGCGGTGCGGCGCCGGCCGTATGCGGTGGTGCTGTTTGACGAAGTTGAGAAAGCGCACCCGGATGTCATGCATTTGCTCCTCCAGATCCTGGAAGAGGGCAAGGTCACCGATTCGCTGGGGCGGAAGATCGATTTCCGCAATACGATCATCATCATGACCTCGAATGTCGGCGCGGAGTTGATCAAGAGGCAGACGAGCCTCGGGTTCGGCGCGGCATCGCGGGACGAGGAGAATTACGAGATCATGCGGGATAAGATTCTCGAGGAATCGAAGAAGGTGTTTAAGCCGGAATTTATCAACCGGCTGGATGATCTCATCGTTTTCCACACGCTGACGAAGCCCGACCTGCTCAAGATCGTGGACCTCGAAGTGGCGAAAGTCACCAAGCGGGTCCGCGCGAAGCGGATCGAGATCACCCTGGACCAGGCGGCGCACGACTTCCTCATCGAGAAAGGGTACGACCCGACCTACGGGGCGCGTCCAATGCGCCGGGCGGTCGAGCGCTTCCTGGAGGACCCGCTGGCGGAGGAAATCCTGCGCGAGCACATCAAGGAAGGCGACAACGTCACCATCAGCGCGGAGAAGACAAAGCTTACCTTCAAGGTGCCCGAAACGGCGCAACCGGCGGAGGCGAGCTGAGGGGAATTGCTAATTGATAATGTGTGATTGCTAATTGGGACGCCGCATCAGGTGGTGCGCTCATTTCGAAGATTTCCGTCAAATGATTGGTGTGATCCGGATTCCGAAGTTATTGCGCAAGCCGTTGGTCGACTTGCGGCTGGGATTTGCCTTGATGCGCGATGGGCGGGTGCCGTTGAGGTCGAAGCTGGTCGCTGTTTTGCTCGGGCTCGGGATTACCGGGGTCGTGGAGTTTCTCGAACTGCCGGTCGAAGGGGTTATTTCCATGCTGCTGCCAATTCTTGGCGCGGCTGGAGATATTGTGCTCGATGGAGCGGAAATAATCGCGGGGCCTTTGCTGCTGGCCAATGTGCTGCTGCCATTCGTGGCTCCGCGCGAGATTGTCGAGTTGGTTCGGTCCGATCGGTCTGGTTCCACCGGCGGTCCGAAGGGGCCGATTATCGACATTTAGGCGGGCTTGCGGTAGGGAACCGCAACGCATATGGCTGATACGCCGATAGCTGAACCACAGGCCAGGCACGGTCTCTTTCCCTGGCGCCTGCTGATAATTGCGGGCTTGATCTGCTTTGCGATCACGGCGGGCGTGGCTGTCTGGTTTGTTAATCGGGTTACGGGACCGGCGGTAAGCGGCGCGATCACGGAACAATTTACGGAATATATTCCCACGGTCGGGCCCAGCAACGGCATCCTGGAAACGGCGACATCGAGCGTACCGGAGACTTTTACGCAGATCGATTCTGGATGGCTCTTCAATACCATCCCGCTCGGCACGACTGTTTCAGAGATTCGCGTCCCGGCGGTTTACCGGTATCACATCCAGCTTTTTGACCCGTGGAGCCTGGTGGCGCGGGGCCAGGTCTGCATCGTCATGGCACCGCAATTCAAGGCCAGCCTTCCGCCGGCGATCATGACGGGGCAAATGGAGAAAAGCACGTCGGCGGGCTGGCTGCGGCTTAACGGGGAGGAGAATCTTGCTAGCCTTGAGAAAGGGATCACCGAGGAACTCAACAAACGGGCCGACGATAAGGTGCATCGCGATTACGTGCGCGAAGCGTGCCGGGAGTCGGTGGCGAAGTTCGTCAAGGGGTGGCTCATGAAAGAGGACTTCTGGCGCGAAGACCGGTTCCACCAGATCGTGGTGGTGTTTCCCGACGAGGAGCCCGGAGGGGGCAGCGTGACGATTCGCCAGCCGCGGCCGGCCATTTCAACCGACGGCGCCACCAAGGCTTTGCCCTAGAGCATAGGCGTCGTGGGGAAGGTGACATAGCCGCTCAAGCCGACGCCATCGACCACGGGGCTGAGGAAATAGCCACTGACGAAGGCTCCAACCGGGTACTGAATCAAGAGACCCTTGAATTTGACAGTCGGTTTTGCCCCGGCCACGGGTTCGAAGGAGCCGAAAACGGCGCCGGTGGCGATCTTGATGGTTACCTTGATGTTATGAGAATTTGACCCGGTAAACGTCACGACGCCAGCCGTGGTCGCGGTGAAGTCCTGCAAGATAGGCGCGGAAAACGACGCGTCATCCAGGGCCATCGTTCCACTTGTAAATGGCACCCCTGCAGCCTTGTTGTAGAGAAATCCTTGCGCGTTGAGATTGGTATTAATGCCGAACGCATAATAGGGACCTTTGTGAGGTTCCTTTTGCCACAAGAGGGTTCCGTGAACCGAGCCGACCGGGTATCCAATGTTGGGATGAGGACCTTCAATGGCTTCTGAAATCGCGAACGTCTCAGTGGCGAAAAACAGGACGCCGGAGAGCAGTCCCTTCTTGCCGTAGAGATGCGGGTCGAATACGATCAACTCCTGGCCATTGCTGCCTGCAACGAGGATGCCGGATGAGGAAAAGCTGGTGCCATCCGCGAGCTTGCCGGTAACACTACCGGCGCCGGTCTTGCTGATATTCACCGTGGCGAAGCTCGATCCCAGTGGAACGCTGCTGCTGAAATTGGTGCCGGTAAAGAGGGTGGTGTACTTGATGGCTGAGGTGGCCGGCTTGGTTTTGGAATAAACGGCGGGAAAGGCGGTGATGACCTTTCCCTCGGCGCTGCCGGTGAGCACATAAGTGCTGGGGGTCGAGCCGGTCACGACGATCTGGTAGGTATTGGATGTATGTCCAATCTTTCCGGTAAAGGAGCCTGTAACGCCAAGGGTTCCGGTGAACGGGTAGTCTTTCAGGAAGGCCACGTTCAGTTTGCCGGTGAATTTTCCGTTCGCGCCCAGCGTCACACTGAGAGTTGACAGGCCATCGGGATTAATGCCCTCGAAAGCGGCCGCCGGACCGGTGAAATGAGAGGTTCCGCCCGCCGCCCGGGCGACTGCCGGAAGCAGGAGAATGGCGAGACAGACGATGGCATTGCGAAACGGATTGGATTTCATAACGGCTCCGAGTTGGGTTAGGTGTTGGGTACTTGCCTGGCAAGGGATCGACTCTCCGCGTACAGCTCCTGTAGCACGTACTACCATAAATCACATAGCTATTGCAATAGCTACGAAAGCGCTGCGCGAAGCATATCCAGCGCGGTTTGGACGGTCAGTTCCTTAAAGGTGGCGCGGTCGGTGGGATAGGTGTGCTTTACGGTCCGCGTGTCGCCATCGCGAATGGCCAGGGCGATGAAAACCGTGCCGACGGGTTTCTCAGTGGTGCCGCCGCCTGGGCCGGCGATGCCGGTGGTGGCCAGGGCAAAGTCGGTGCCGGCCTCTTTCATGGCTCCCTCCGCCATTGCGCTGGCGACGGGCTGGCTGACTGCGCCGTGCTGCTCGATCAATACAGAGGGCACGCCAAGGGCATGAATCTTTGCCGCATTGGAGTAAGTGACGAAGCCCTCGACGAAAACCTCGGATGCGCCGGGGACATTGGTGATCTTGTGCGCGAGGAATCCGCCGGTGCAAGACTCCGCGGTGGCGAGCGTTTTTCCCATGGCGGCGAGGCGATGGACGATCAACTCCGCGAGGGGTGCGCCCCCCTCCCCTGCGACCTGCGTGGGAAGACTGGCGCGGATAACGGCTTCCGCCGCCGCCAGGGCTTCCGGGCCGCCGATGCAGCGGACCTCGACCGCGCCGGGCCGCGCGCAGTAGCCAAGCTCAAGGCCGGGGACGGCAAGCAATTGCTCGCCAATGACGGACTCGACCTTGGATTCTCCCATGCCGACAACCAGCCAGCGCCGGCTTTGCTGGGCTGTCCCGCCCGGCACCAGCGCGTTGAGCGCCTGGAGGATGGGCGCGACCTTGTCTTGAAACATGGGGTGCAGTTCCCGGGGTGGTCCGGGCAGCAGAAATAGATGCCGGAGGCTCCCTCCCGCTGGATGCTGAAGATAGAGCCCGGGCGCGGTGCCGTGGGGATTGACCAGGACCGATCCGCCCCGGGGGACCTGCGCCTGGCGGCGATTGCGGGGGGTCATCTCGAGGCTACGCCGGGCGAATCGGGCCTGGATGGACTGCCAGACGCTCTCGTCCTCGATCAGCGGCAGACCGAGAAGTTCCGCGGTGATTTCCCGGGTAATATCGTCGGTCGTCGGCCCCAGCCCGCCGGTCACGAGGATGATGTCCGCCCGGGTGAGGGAATCCGCGAGCGCCTCGCGGATGGGGTCGCCGTCGGGCACTGTGATCTGGCGGGCGACCCGCAAGCCCAGCGGAAAGAGTTCCTGGCCGAGGAAGGCAAGATGGGTGTTGACGGTATTGCCGAGAAGGAGTTCGGAGCCGGTGTTGATGATGTCGACGATCATGGGAGTAGAGGCGCCTCGATCAACGCACTTCGATCAGGCGATCCCCCGCCTCGATGCGGGCCAGTACCGCCGGGAGGATCGGCATCAACCAGTCCAGCAACACGGGATTGGTGGCATTGCCGATCCGTAACCAGATCACAATGGGTGAATTCTGGCTACGAAGACAGCGTTCCGCAAAGTCCTCATCCTTGGTCAAAATCGCCGCGTTATTTTGCAGGGCGTAATCCCATATCGCAACGTCCCTAGCCTCCCGCAGCCCAATGTCCCGAACAGCCACCGCATCGCATCCCACCCGCCGCAATGCCTCGGCAAGAGAGGGGGGAAGCTGGGCATCGACAATGAGCTTCACGCGGCTTGCAGCACTGCGTGATTGGCCTGGGCCGCGGCATATTGCAGACAGGCACGGATGTCCTCTGCCTGCAGGTCGGGAAAGTCCTCAAGGATTTGCGCCTCGCTGGCGCCCGCCCCAAGCATTTCGAGCACGTCCTTTACCCGTATACGCATCCCCCGGATGCACGGACGGCCTCCGCATTGCTCGGGGTCAAAGGTAATGCGGTCGAGGTAATTCATAGGAGCGAGGTTACGCCTTTACAGAAGCAATCACAAGCGCCGCTCAAAGGGAACCTCTGAGGAGGGCAGTAGAATTAATTCCAATCCCCTTGCCTATCTGTCGAGGGCATGCAGCCATGCGGTGACTCTGCCGGCGGCGTCGGTGTCCTCTTCGCTCTGATATACGTAGAGGAGGTTGGCGAGGATGCGCCGGGCAATCTCGATGGGCGTGGCGGTCTCCAGGTGGTTGGGCTGAAGCTCAAGCTTCTGCCGGGCGAGAATTTGCCGGCACTCGGTGATGCCGATGATGCGGCCGCGCTCGAAGGGATCGAATATGACCCCGTCGTGCCGGGCGAGGAAGTGGCCGGGAAAGTTGATGCCTTCCACCCGCAGCCCGCATCGGCGGCCGATGACGATATAGAGCAGGGTGAGGGTAATGGGAATGCCGAGGCGGGTGGTGATGACGCGGGACAGGAGCGTATTGTCCGGGTTATAATAGTCGTCGGTATTGCCGTGGAAATCGAGTTGTCCGCCCAGGAAATGAGCGAGGAGGCGGACGCGATCCTCGGCGGTATCGCCGGGGGCGCGGAACTGGGTCAACTGGCCGGCCCATTGGTCAAGGAGGGCGCGCCACTCCGCGACTTCGGTGCCTGGGATCATGGCCCTGGCGAGGAGCCAGCAGAAAGCCTCCAGGTCATCGTACTCCGCAAAATTTCGGCAGACGTCGCCGAGCTTCTGGGCAGCTTCGTCGGAATCGATGCGGCCCATCACGTCCTTCACATGTTCGGTAACCTGCTCGTCATACATGGTGAGCAGGTCCTGGAGGGAGGGGAGCGCGGCGACGCCCTGGAGCGTGAGCTGGTCCTTTACAAGGTCCACCGTTCGCGGGTCATCATCCCGCAGCAGTTTTGCGATGGCTTCTTTTTGGGCAAATATGGTTTTCATCGGGTTCCTATCCGGGTGCGGCGTCGATGGAGAATACTTCCCCAGGCTCGCATTCCACGGTCAACTGGATGGGGCGGCAGCAGACGGGGCAGTCTTCGATCGTGGCGTAAGCGCCCTGCGAGGTGTCCACCATGGTGGTGTAAGTCTCCCCGCAATAAGGGCAGAGGACAGCGCCTGCGGCCAGCAACTCCATCGGTGCAACGGTCGGCCCGATTCGAGGCGGTAGCAAACAAATACGAAGCGGAAGGCGTCCGCAAATTACCGAAATTAAGATGCGAATTTATCTCACACCGATAGCTTCAAGCGCGGGGCATCGCTCCAGAGATCCTCGAGGGAGTAATAGGCGCGCTTCTGCTCATGGAAGATATGGACGACAACGTCCGAGTAATCGATGACGATCCACTGGCTCATCGGGTAACCGTCCACGGCGACAGGCTTTACTTTGTAGTCGAGCCTGAGACGGTCTTCGATCTCGCCGGCGATGGCCTTGAGATGGGGCTCCGACGTGCCGCTGCAGATCACAAAGAAATCGGTAAAATTCGAAATACCGCGCAAATCGAGCGCGAGGATGTCCACCGCTTTTTTATCCGCAGCCAGCTCCGCGCACCGCGCGGCCAATTTTGCACCGGTCAGAATCAGATGATCCCCCGGTAAAGCTGATGGTTCTCGATGATTTCTCGCACTTTGTCGGGAACCAAATACCTGATTGATTGGCCTTTGGCAATTCGTTGGCGCACTTCCGTGGCGGAAATATCAATCCTGCGCTGGTGAAGGGTGATGTAGGGGTGGGGCGGGCTGTCCGCGGCGCGAGCGATGACGACCAATTGGATCATACACCGCAGCTCATCCACGCGCCGCCAGGTATGCAGCTCCGGCAGGTTGTCCTCACCGATGAGGTAAAACAAATCGGCCTCCGGATAGAGTGTGCGCAGGTGCAGGGCGGTGTCGATGGTGTAGGAGGGGCCCCCGCGAAGGATCTCAACTTCGTCCATTTCGAAGCCTTGCTCGCCCTCGATGGCCGCGCGGACCATGGCGGCCCGCAGGGGCGCGGGAGCAGCCGATCTCGCGAGCTTGTGCGGGGAGAGATAGTTGGGGATGAAGACGAGCTTATGGAGGTCCAGAGCCTCGAGGGCGTCGCGGGCCAGGAGGAGGTGGCCGTTGTGGATGGGGTCGAAGGTGCCCCCCATGATGCCGATTCTCATGGGCATCAATACAGGAGGAAGGGAGCCCGTTCCGACTCGAACCTGGAGACACCACCGGCCCAACCGGCCACGATGCGCGAGGGAGGCATCCCCCGAGTGATCTGGTCGCGGATGATGCCACTGCCATAGGCTTTGAAGAACATCTCCAGCTTCTCGGTGCCGGAGACGGCGAAAAGGTCGGGATGCATACCGGAATCCAGGCCGGCGAGCAGATAAATGCCCAGCGCGGTGAGATTGGCATCCGTGTGCGGCTCAATGTGGAGGCGCACCCCCTTGAAGTTGCCCACGAGGTAGGGGGAAAAACTGACGCCATCCGGGTGCATGGCTTCCATGGTGTGCATGACCCGCTCGAGGCTGGCGTGATTGGCCGCGGCAATCTGGAACGCCTGCGGGGTGCCGACCCCGGTTTCCATGCCCGCCAGCTCGCCGATCATTCCCGTGGCGACATAATAGAGTGGCGAGGACTCGTACGGGATATTGGGCGAGGGCTTGACCCAGCGCAGGCCGGTATCTTCCCAGGACATCTGGCGGTTCCACCCTTTCATCTGGATGACTGTGAGGCGGCAGCGAGGCTGCACCCAGCCGTGGGCATCGGCCATGCGGGCCAGTTCGCCCGCGGTCATGCCGTGGACGTACGGGACCGGCAATTGCCCGATGAAGGACTTCCAGCGGTCCTCCATGCCGGGTCCCTCGACCCGCAGACCGCCGAGGGGATTTGGCCGGTCGAGCACTACGACATCGATACCCAGCTCGCCCGCGGCTTCCATGCACTTGGCCAGAGTGGAGATGTAGGTGTAGCTGCGGCAGCCGATGTCCTGCATGTCATAGACCAGCGTATCGATGCCGGCCAGCATGCGCGGGGTCGGCTTGCGGGTGGGCCCGTAGAGCGAGTACGCCATGAGTCCCGTGACCGGGTCGCGCCGCGATCCGACATACCGCCCGGCCCCCTCGGTGCCATCCAGGCCGTGCTCCGGGGTAAAAAGGGCGACCAGCCTGACGCCGGGCGCATGCGCGAGAATGAGGCGCGTCTTCACGCCCGCGGAATTAACCCCCGTCTGGTTGGTGACCAGGCCGATGCATTTCCCCCTGAGCGGGGCAAAGTTCTCCTGCTGCAATACATCAATGCCAAGCTGGACCGTAGCGCCCGCGCGGACCACCCCCCCCAGCAGGAACAGGGCAATGAAAATAGAGAGAAACTTCTTTCGGCAGTCGAGCATGAGACAGTAGGTTTGCGAGTGTATGGCGCGCTCCGAAACCGGTCAACTGCTGCTCACGGGGGTGCCCGGGACTGAACTCGATGCGGCCAGCGCGGCGCTTTATCGCGAGATTCAGCCGGGCGGGTTCATCCTGTTTGGGCGCAACATCAAGGCGCCCAGTCAGTTGCGGAAGCTGGTGGACGATCTTCGAGGGCTGAGCGACATCGAGCCGATCATCACCATCGACCAGGAAGGGGGCCGGGTCTCGCGGCTGCGGCTCATCGGCAACGAGCCGCCCAATGCGCAGCAATTGCGCGAGCGAGACCGGATCGAGTTGATCGAACGGCACGGCGCCATCACAGCGCGGCTGTTGCGGCTGTTCGGGTTCAATCTCGATTTATGCCCCGTGCTCGACATTTCCTTCGATGACGAGGCGGACAACTCCCTGCGAGGGCGCTGCTATGGCCGGGATGTTGCCCAGACCATCCGCAATGCGGGGGCCTTTAACCGGACGCTGCGCGAGGGGGGCATCGCCAGTTGCGGCAAACATTTTCCCGGCTATTCCCGGGCTCCGCTGGATGCGCACCACGAGTTGCCGGTCATTCCCCTCACCCGCACGGAACTGGAGGAGCACGAGCTGGCGGTTTTCCGGCATTTCATCGCCGCGGGGAAAAATCCGCGCACGGAGACCGATGCTGTGGACAGCATGATGGTCGCGCACGCGCAATACCCCGATCTGGAGCCGGACGGCCTCCCAGCATCTCTCTCGCACCGGATCGTGACGGGGCTGTTGCGGGAGGAACTGGGCTTTGGCGGGCTGATCATGACCGATGACCTCGACATGGGCGCCATCCTCAACCATTACAGCCTGGAAGAGACCATTCGCCTGGCCATTGGCGCCGGGAATGATCTGGCCATGATCTGCCACCGCGTCGATTCGCTGCGCGAGGCGGGGAAATTAATCGACCGGCTGCCGGCGGCGGAACTTGACCGGGCGCTGCAATCCGTGGCTAGCTTTAAGAAGCACCAGACCTACCTGATGCCGCCTGACCCCTTCTCCGAAGAGGAGTACCGCCTGCGGGACGCCGAAGTGTACCAACTCCGCCTCGAAGCCCTGGGGCCCGAGCTGGCCGCGCAACGCAGCCCGGAAGATGGAAAACGCTCGCCTGTTGAACTATATTAAAACCACAAGCTCCTCAATGTTACCATCGATAGAACGTCTCCTCATCCTCCAGGATCGCGACCAAAAAATCCGCATTCTCCAACTTGAACTGAAAAACCTGCCCGCCGAGCGCTCCAATCTGGACACCAACCTGGCCTCCGGCACCTCGCGGCTCGACGCGTCCAAACAGAAGGCCCGGGACGTGGAGTTGGAAAAGAAGAAGCTGGAGATGGAGGCGCAGGCAAAGCGGGATTCCATCGCGAAGTTCAAGAACCAGCAATTCCAGACGCGGAAGAACGAGGAGTTTCAGGCGCTGACCAACGAGATCAAGCGGTTCGAGGCGGAAATCGAGAAGATCGAGGACCGGGAGATCGAGTTGATGGAGGAGGCCGAGCGGGTGAAAGTGACCATTGGCGAAGCCGAGAGCCATCACAAGGCAACCAAAGCGCACACCGACCGGCAATTCGCGGAGATCGAGTCCAAGATCAAGGCCATCGAAGGCCAGTTGGCCGAGCTGGAAGCTGAGCGCGAGAAACTGAGCCAGGAAATCGACGAAGACCTGCTTTATCAATACAACAAGTTATTCGTGAACAAGAATGGGTTGGCCGTGGTGGCGCTCGAACACGAGACCTGCATGGGCTGCCACATGAAATTGACGACGCAGACAGCGGTGCGGGTCAAGGGGAGCAAGGAGATACTGAACTGCGAGCAGTGCGGGCGGATTTTGTATTATTCCGAGTAACCAATTGACCGGCACAAGCCAAAAGGCTAGACCGGGTGCCATATGAAATGGCACTGGTTGTTTTTGGGCTGCATATTGGCGTGTTCGGTTAGCGCATTTGCGCAGCAGGAGCAAAACGGGCTTCAGGTGGAAGTAAGCCGCAAGACCATGGCGCGAAATGATGTTCGTACCGGCTATTACGACGAGCAGCGAATCAATCGGACCATGGCTTTGCATGTCACGGTCAAGAATGTCTCCATGAAGCCGTTTCCGGCCGGCGAGATCGACTACTCGCTCCTCGTGCTCAAGGTTAATTACTTCCCCTCGCATTACCTGTTATACTCGGGCACCGAGGCGTTGCACGCACTCCAGATTGGTGAATCGGCGGATGTGGTCATCGGGGCTGCCGAGGTCAACGGATTCCGCGATATCGGCACGCAGCGAAAAGATAAGATGGATTATAAGGTCGTCATCAAGCACGGGAATACGCAGACAGCCCAATTGGCGAGCAATGAGGGTTTCGACGCCATTGCGGCGAGCGCTGAGAAAGTGCCGTCCGGGCATAATTAAATTCGAAACTCGAAATTCGAAACCAGACGCCCAAATCAGCGTCCCTAAGTAAACCGCGCGCATCGCGCGCCAAATACTTCGAATTTGACCGTGTTATTTGGATTGAAGATGGCCGGTCTATTTCGCTTTGCTCCGTTCTGATTTCAAATTTCGAATTTTTCCCTCCGCGACTTACTCGCTCTCGAGGAATATACCAAGCTGGTCCTTGTACTCGTCCTTAACCTGGGATGCCTGGACCAGGAGGGTGTGGCCATCGCGGGGCATTCCTTCCTCGCAGGCAAAGACTCCGCTCAGCCATTGGCGCTCGGCGGCATCCTGGGGGGCGGTCGCCGCCAGGGATTGCGCGAAATAGTTCTCCATTGTGAGGAGCACGCTTGGGGCCAGGCTGTTCCAGGGGAATGGCAGGGTACCGAACTGAGTCTGGACGAGGAGCGCGCTGTCGGTGGCCTTCCTGGTACCGTCCGGCAGGTGGCCGCCGGCGCGATTCGCGACAAGGGCCGTGTAGCCGTGGGCGTTGATGTCCTGGATGAGCCGGGTTTTGAACTGGCAGAGCCAGCCGGCTTTTTTCAACAGGCTTGCCTTTTGCTGCACGCCGTCGGTGCCGGTGACGACGGCGGCATCCACGGCGACGCGCGCTTCGTCAAAACGGTAGTCGGCGCAAAGGAGGGCGTACTTGTGTTTCGCGTCGGTGAGGGCCGTCTGGTCGCGCTGTTTCTCCTCTGCGATGCGCTGAATGTAAGGCGCATCCAGGTCGGCGCTCTTCTTTTTGAGGTCCTGCTCGATCCGCTTGAGCTGGGAGGCCAGTTTCCCCTTTATCCGGGCCTCGAGGTCCTGGACCTGCTTGAGGGCCTCGGCGCGCTTGTCGGGGGTATCGGCAGCGGCAGCAGCGGCGGAGACTTTCTCATAAGCGGCCTCATCATCGGCGTACTTTTGGGCGATCGGCTTGTAATCGGCGATCCACTCGAACGGCGCCTTGGGGGATGAAGCGAGATAGAGGCCGAGCATCCTGCCGGCATCGTCAAATTTGCCAAGCGACCAATCCTTGAGGGCGAAGAGGAAGGGCGCGAGCGCCTCCGCGGAATCGAGGGAGTAACGATTGCCTTCCGAGACGGGGACCGGGGCATTGGAAGCCATGGAAGCGCCCACTTTCGAAAAGAAATTCACGAGCATGCCGTCGGAGGGGTCTTTCGAAAAATGGCCCCTGTCGCGGACCACTTTGAACCAGTCGGAGGCGTCCGATGCGTTTTCCTGGAGCAGGGAGATGAGGCCCTCGTTGATGGTGACCCAATTTTGCAGCGGCTGGGTGATGAGATCGCTGTCGTCCAGTTTCTTGAACGTATCGAGGGCGCCGGGGTAATCGCCCGAGACAAGTTGCTTGCGGGCGGCGGCGAATTGATCCTGAAGGCGCTTGGCGGCGGCCTGGGGGTCATCGACCGCCGTGGTGGCGGTATCGTGGTGGAAGATGCGATCGCTGAACTCATAGAGGCCGGCGCCGACGGCCAGGATGATGAGGATTAAGACCAGCGTCATGATGCCGGCGGCCTTCTGCTGGGTGGCCCCTTCCACGACGACGCGCTGCTTCGGCTTGCGCGGGCCGCTGGCGGCATCGGTGAGCTGCGCCTTGGCGTATTCGAGGTGCTCGATCATTTCCGCGTAGCTCTGGTACCGCTGGTTGGGGTCCTTGTTGAGGGTGCGGTTGATGACGTAAGCGGTGGCGCTGGAGACATCCGGGGCGAAGGCCTGGAGGCTGACCGCCTTGCTCTTGAGGTGCTTGAGGGCGACCATCGAAGCGGTATCGGCCTCGAAGGGGGGACGCCCGGCGATGGCATGAAAGAGCGTGCCGCCAAGGGAGTACATGTCGCTGCGGAAATCCTCGGGCAGATGGTCGAGCTTTTCCGGAGCGACGTAGTAAGGGGTGCCCCAGACCTCGCCGCGCTCCTCCGCCTCATGCTCGGCCAGGAGGGCGAGGCCAAAGTCCACGATCTTGGCGGTCTGAGCGTCGGCGAAGAGGATATTGCCCGGCTTCACGTCCCGATGGATCAGCCCCTTCTGGTGGGCGGCTTCGAGCCCCTGGGCGACCTGGATGCCGACGCCGAGGGCCTGGATCTCCGCAACCCGTCCCTGGAGGTTCATGAGGTCGTCGAGCGAGCCTTTGTCCACCAGTTCCATCGCGATGTAAAAGAGGCCGTGATCGGCGCCGAAGGAGTAGACCTTGACCACGTGGGGGTGATTCACCGAGGCGGTGATGCGGGCCTCGCGCTCGAATTTGGCGACGTATTCGGCATCGGCGGAGTACTCTTTGCGGACGACCTTGAGCGCAACCATGCGGTTGAGATTGGTGTCAAGCGCCTTGTAAACCGCGCCCATGCCGCCCGCGCCCAGGACCTCGACCAGGGTGAAGTTTTTCAACTGGGTGCGCGCCCGCATGGCAGTGCCGCAGATGGGGCAGTGCACCTTTGCAAAGGGCTCCAAGTCGCCTACGTCCAGGAGCGTGGCGCAATTGGTGCATGGCTGGAGAAGCGTCTCCCCGGCATTGGCCGCGGGGTCGGCCGCGCCGGGCTCGGGGGCTTCCTCACCGGCGGCCTGTTCTCCGCCGGGGGGATATTCGTCGCTGACAACGGGGTCTTCCGGCATAGGCGCCTCCTCCTCCGTAGCGGAGGCCTCCTCCTCAGACCACGCGGTTTCCTCGTTGGGCATCGCCGTTTCTTCTTCAGACAACGGAGCTTCCTCTTCCGGGGGCGTCTTTTCAGATTCGTCGGATTCGTCGGGGGATTCGTCGGCCATGGACACTTCTTTAGGAGCCTCCTAAAAAAATGAAATAGCACACTCCATTTTTTCAACAGACTCATAGAGATTACCATTGGCTGTATGGCGATTTCCACCTTTCATTCTGGGAGATGCCGGAGTTCCAAGTCGATGCACGCGCCGCAGGCGACCGGCTGGACCGATTTCTGACGGGAGAGTTGCCGCACCTGTCACGCTCGCGGCTGCAAGCGCTTATTAAGAGCGGGCACGTCACGCTGAACGGGAAACCGGCCCGGCCGGGCGACAAAGTGCGGACCGGCGCAGTGGTCACGGTAACCGAGCCGCCGGCCGAGCCCTCGCTGCTCGAGCCCGAGGAAATCCCGCTGGATGTCCTGTATGAGGACACGGATTTGCTGGTGCTGAACAAGCCGCCCGGGCTGGTGGTGCATCCCGCGGCAGGGCACACGCGGCATACGCTGGTCCACGCGTTACTGGCCCATTGTAGGTCGCTCTCGGGCATTGGGGGGGAGCAGCGCCCGGGCATCGTCCACCGGCTGGACAAGGATACGAGCGGCTGCCTGGTGGTGGCAAAGAACGACCTGGCCCACGCCCATCTCTCGCGACAATTCGCGGGACGGTCGGTCACGAAAATCTATCTGGCGCTGGTGCAGGGGTACTTTGCCAGCGAGCGCAGCGGGAGCATCGACAACCAGATAGGCCGGCATCCGGTGGACCGGAAAAAGATGGCCGTGCTGGACCGGGGCGGGCGGGCATCGCGCACCACATGGCGGGTGGTACAGGATCTGCCCAGGGTGGGATCGGTGGTGGAATGCGTGCTGCATACGGGGCGGACCCATCAGATTCGGGTGCATTTGAAGCACTTGGGGCATCCGCTGCTGGGCGATGCGCTCTACGCTCCGAAGCTGGTGGGACATTATCCGCGACAGATGCTGCATGCGTGGAAGCTGGGCTTTACGCATCCGAGGAGTGGAGAGTTGATGCATTTTTGTTCCCCCTTGCCCGAGGATTTCATATTGGCGGGGGTGCGCCCGCCGAAAGACAGCCAACCATGAACGAATTCCAGAAAGCCCTCGAATTGACGACGGAGTCCCTGCAAAAGCTCAAGGAGGGTGGCTCCGGCCTGCGCGGATCGCGGGAGTCCCTGCGCCGCCTGGCCGCGGCCCGGCCCAAGGCTGCGCCCGCGCCGGCCGCGGCGCAATCATCCCTGGCGAAGGCAGCCGCAGTGGCAGCGCCGCCGTCGCTGGAGGTCTTCCCGACCACCGGCGCCAGCAAAGAGGAGCGCATCCAGCAATTGCGCACCGCCGTAACGCCATGCGCGAAGTGCCCGCAACTCGCTCGGACGCGGACGCAGACGGTTTTCGGCGTCGGCAGCATCGACGCGCAAATCATGTTCGTGGGCGAGGCTCCCGGTGCGGACGAGGACGAGCAGGGCGAGCCGTTCGTGGGCAAAGCCGGGCAGTTACTCACCAAGATAATCGAAACCATGGGGGTCAAGCGGTCGGATGTCTTCATCGCGAATGTCCTCAAATGCCGGCCCGACATGCCCGCCGGATCGAGCGGCAACCGCCGCCCGTCGGCCACTGAGATGCAAACATGCCTGCCCTACCTGCGCGCGCAGATCGAGGTGATCAAGCCAACCGTGCTGGTGGCTCTGGGCGCCGTGGCGATGGAAGGGCTGCTGGGGAGCGTCGAGCCGATGTCGCGGTTGCGCGGGAGGTGGCATGAGTTCCAGGGTATCCCGCTCATGGCGACTTATCACCCCGCTTACCTGCTAAGAAACCAATCGCTTAGTGAAAAGCGCAAGGTCTGGGAGGACATGCTGCTGGTGATGGAGCGGGTGGGATTGCCGATCAGCAGCAAGCAGCGCGGGTATTTTCTGTAACCGCATTCACCAATGGCATTCTCAACCGGGAATCGGTAAACAGCCCCAATGCCGGCGCCGCATTCATCGCAGCCTCCGACGATTTTACGGTTGTTCCTCTCCGCTTTGCGGCTGGGGTTGACCTCCTTTGGCGGGCCGGTGGCGCACCTGGGATTCTTTCGGGACGAGTATGTGGCGCGGCGGCGCTGGCTGGATGATTCGGCTTTTGGGGACCTGGTGGCGCTGTGCCAGGCGCTGCCCGGGCCGGCGAGCAGCCAGGTGATCTTTGGGATAGGGCTTGCGACCAAGGGCTGGCTGGGCGGGCTGGCCTGCTGGGCGGGCTTCACGCTGCCCTCGGCCCTCATCATGATGGCCTGCGGTTACAAGGCGGCCAGCATGGGAGTGTTCCCGCACGCCGGATGGCTGGCGGGCCTCAAGATCGCCGCGGTCGCGGTCGTGGCGCAGGCGGTGTGGGGGATGGGAACGCAGCTTTGCACGGATCGGTCGCGGCTCACCCTGGCGCTCATGGCGGCGATGGCCATGCTGCTGATGCCTGCCGGCGCGACGCCGCTGGTGGTCATCGTGATCGGCGGCCTGCTGGGATGGGCGCGCTATCGGCGGATCAGGATTCCCACTACGCCCGCTCCCCTCCCCTTCGAGCTTAGCCACACACGGGGGGCGGCGACGCTGTTGCTGTTTTTTCTCCTGCTGCTGCTGTTGCCGGCGGCGGCCTCGTGGACCCATTCGCAGGGCCTGCTATATTTCAACGGCTTCTACCGGGTGGGCGCGCTGGTGTTTGGAGGGGGCCACGTGGTGCTGCCGCTGCTGCAATCGCAGGTGGTCCGCCGCGGGTGGGTGGATGACGGGACATTCGTCGCCGGTTACGGGGTGGCCCAGGCGCTGCCCGGGCCGCTGTTTTCCTTTGCCGCATACCTGGGAGCGGCGGCGAAGGTGGCGCCAAATGGATGGCTGGGCGGGCTCATCTGCCTGCTGGGCATCTATCTTTCCCCGCTGCTGCTGATGGCCGGGGCAATCCCCTTCTGGGAAACGCTGCGGCGCGCCCGCTCCGCGCAAGCGGCGCTCCGGGGAGCGAATGCCGCCGTGACGGGCATCCTGCTCGCGGCGCTGTACGATCCGCTCTGGCAAACAGCGATCCACTCCGGGCGGGACCTGGCCCTTGCGATGGGATCATTTGTGCTGCTGTTTGTGTGGCGGTTCCCCCCCTGGCTCATCGTGTTGCTGACGGCGCTGGCGGGGCAGATGTGGCTGAAGGGGTAGCTTGCAACCTTCTTCGAACCCGCTACCGTCGTGAACCATACGTTATGGTGAATCAGACGGCTCTTTCCGAGACACCAACCATCCAGGCCCAAAATGATGTGGCCGCAATCGACCAACTGGGCGCCGTCTCGAAGAGGATGAGGGACCAACTGGCGAGGGTGATCATCGGGCAGGAAGAAGTTATCGAGCGGTTGCTGATTTGCGTGTTCGGCAGGGGCCATGCGCTGCTGGTGGGGGTGCCGGGACTGGCCAAAACGCTGCTTGTGCGCTCTCTGGCGGATGCGATGTCGCTTCAATTCAGCCGCATCCAGTTTACCCCGGACCTCATGCCGTCGGACATCACGGGCACGGAGATTCTCCAGGAGACGGACCAACCGGGACGGCGGCGTTTCGAGTACGTGAAGGGGCCCATTTTTGCCAATGTGGTGCTGGCGGATGAAATTAACCGGGCCCCGCCCAAGACGCAGTCCGCGCTGCTGGAGGCGATGCAGGAGCATCGCGTGACGGCGGCCGGGCACCTCTACCAACTGCCGTCGCCGTTCTTCGTGCTGGCCACTCAAAACCCGGTCGAGCAGGAGGGGACCTATCCGCTGCCCGAGGCGCAACTGGACCGATTCATGTTCCTCATCCATGTGGGCTATCCCAGCGCGTCCGAGGAGGGGCGCATCGCGCGCGAGACGACCGGCGGCGTGACGGCGCTCATTGACAAGACCGTCGACGGGGAGCAACTCCGCCACTTCCAGGAGGTGGTGCGGCGGGTGCCGGTGCCGGACCATATCTATGACTTCGTGGTGGACCTCGTAAGGCGCTCGCGGCCCGGGACCGAGACGTCGCCGGAATGGATTCGCAACCTGGTGACATGGGGCGCGGGACCGCGGGCGGTGCAGTATCTCATCATCGGGGCCAAGGCGCGGACGGCGCTGCAGGGCAGTTACCTTGTGCGGATCGAGGATATCGAGGCTCTGGCCGAGCCGGTGCTGGTGCATCGCATCCTGACCAGCTTTCATGCGGAAAGCGAAGGCATCAGCAGCCGCGACATCATCAAGCGGCTGCTGGAAGAAGCCCGGACGGATGCGCGGGTGTGAAACGCTCCGAACTGGTCGACCCGAAAGCCATCGCGCGGCTGATGCGCGCGCAGGTTCACTCGCGCCTGCCTATGTCCGGCAATATGTCGGGCCAGCACAAGAGCCCGCACAAGGGATCGAGCGTCGAGTTCGCCGAATACCGCAAATATGTGCCGGGAGACGACGTGCGGCTGCTGGATTGGCGGGTCTATGCGCGGACGGACCGTTTCTATCTCAAGGAGTTCGAGGCGGACACTAATCTACGGGCATGGTTCGTGGTCGATTGTAGTGCCTCGATGGGTTACAACAGCCGGGAGGGCCAGGGCCTTAGTTGGGAAAGCCACGGCTTTAGCAAACTGAACTATGCCCGGCGCATGGCGGCGACGCTGGCCTACATGCTGGTGCAGCAAGGGGACGCGGTGGGATTGACCTGTTTCGCGGAAAAGACCTTTCTTGATATTCCCGCCCGGCGCAACGCGGCGCACCTGGGCAATATCTTTGACGGCCTGGGCAAGCTGGAGCCGAAGGGTGAGACGGCGCTCGTGCCCGCGCTGCACGCGCTGGCGGAGAGAATCCCCCAGCGCGGGCTGGTGCTCATGTTCTCGGATTTTTTCACGCCTGTGGAGCAATTGCTGCCCTGCTTCCAGCATTTGCGCTTTCGCAAGCATGACCTTGCGGTGTTTCACCTTCTGGACCGCGCGGAGCTGAAGTTCGACTTCACCCATCCCACGCGGTTTGTCGATCTGGAGAATCAATCCACGCTGCTGGCGGAGCCGGAGATCATCCGTGCCCTCTATTTCGATGAATTGAACCGCTACCTGGACCGGCTGAAGAGCGGGTGCCGGGAGTTCAAGACGGAATACCGGCGGGTGGTGACCGATGAGGATTATGAAAAGGTGGTCTCGCAGTTTCTGGCGGAAAGGGCGCGGAAGAAGTAAACTGGAGGGATCGAATGACTGAATTACGAGAGATTCGGACATGCAACGCCTCGCGAAATATCGCGGTTCTTTACGGAATTCTCATTACCGTTTTATTCCTCGCGCCATTATGCGGCGTCGCGGCACCGGTAACCGCGAAGCTGGCGCCGGCGCTGGGGTGGGATGTTAAGAAGCAAGGCGGGTTTCCGGTGTCGCTGGCTTCGGATGCGGGCGGGAATATTTGGGTCGGGACGGAAGGGAACGGGGTTTGGAAGTATGACCCCGGGAAGAAAAGCTGGACTCAATTTACAATCAAGGACGGGCTCGGGGATGACTGCGTTTATGCGCTCGCCGTCGATGGTCTGAACCGCATATGGGCGGGCCATCTCAATCACGGAGTCAGTGTCTATAACGGGGATAAGTGGAGTAACTACGGATTGATCGACGGGCCGATTGGCGATCACGTCTTTGCAATCGCGATCTCACCAAAGGACGGCGACGTATGGATGGCCTCGGACATGGGCCTTGCGCGGTACTCGGAGAAACGCCAGGACTGGGATTATTATACGCGGGCGTCCGGGCTGCCGTCGGATCAAATTCAGTGCATCGCCTTTGATGCCAGGGGACAGATTTATGCCGGCACGCAATGCAATGGAATAGCGATTGCGAGCGCGGATGACAATTACACCAAATGGCGCCTTGAGCCCGGTTCGACGCTCATACCACAAAGCCCGGCAGGGGAAGGTCTGGCAAGCCCCTTGATCAATGATATCCAATCTGTGTCGGCGCCGGACGGGAATGCATCCATAATAGTCGCGGCTACACCAATCGGCGCCTCCATAACGGAGAATGGAAGAGACTGGATGTTCGTCCGTGGTGAGGACTGGAAAAAGTATACGCCAAATCCCAACGCCAATGCGAATGGTCTGCCCCTCGCTCCAACGCCGTCGGAAGATTGGATGACCGCACTGCAATTCGTCGGAACGCACGCCTGGCTGGGCTTCCGAGAATCCGGAGTCGAGTCGCGTTCCATCGACCAGAAGGGAACGCTGGAAACCCAGGCCAATGTCGAAATGCCCGGCACGGTATTCATCCGCGCGATCCTGCCGCTGGCCGATCGTCCGCCGCTCTTTGCCGCTTATGACGAAGTCTCCGGCGGCTTGCTGACGCTGGAGAACGCGCCGCCTTTAAAGCCAACTGCGACCGCGACCAATGCCACCGCGCAAGCGCCCAATCCCCCCGCGCCCGCTCCCATGCCGACGCTCGATGACGCCCGGACGCTCTCAGCGCGGCTCGGAAAGCTGACGCTGGAAATCGGGCGGGGTGAAGCGTTCTTTCTCGCTGACGACTGGCGGACGCAGGGCGATTGGATCGGGCGTTATGGCGGCGGCTATGCCAAGCTTTGCGGCATCGGGCAGAACGGGGATCAGGATTACTCGTTGCAGCCCGGTTACGAAGTAAGCATTCAGCTTGGTCCCCATCACGACGCCAATGCCGCCGGACCGGTCTGGTATCACGACAATGATACCAGCACCGAGCTGCGCAGCCTTTATGATCCCCTCCTGGGGCGTCGCCGTGACGCGGAGGAAAACGATGTCAGTTATGACACGAAGACTTACCCCGAATCCTACAACGGCCCCGACCTCTGGGTCCGGGCGAAAGTCCCCGAGGGAGTCCATTGCCTAAGCCTCTACTTTGTAAACAACGACGCGCACAAAAGCGGGCTCAACAAGTATCGCGATTACGATGTGCAGGTGCTTTCCGATGACCCGGACATGGACAAGATACAAAACGACACCCCGCTGGCGCGAACGCGCGTGATGGATTTCTGGGGCGGCGTTTACAAGCAATTCCTGGTGCGCGGGCCGGCCAGTTACATCGTGCGCATCGGGCGGAATCGCAGTTTTGTAACCAAGTTGCAGGCGGTCTTCCTGGACCGCGTCACCGGCGACCTGTCTGAGAATCAGGGCGGGCTTCCCGGGTTCGACACGGCGCCCTATCAGCCGCCGGAGGAGCCGGACGACTATCATCCGACGCCGCTGACGGACTCGGCGGTCAATCTCTGGAGCCAGCTTGACGATGCGCTGGGGCTGCGCGGGGCGATCTCCATGCAAATGCCGTTGCGCATCTGGTGCTACCGTGCGGCAATCGCCGGACAGGCGCCGGCGGCCATCCTCGAACGCTGGCGTTGGCAAATCGGGATATGGACCCCGGATGACCGGAAGAAATTCGAGGACGCGATGAAGGCGGCGAGAGACGCGGCCAAGTGAGAGTGAGACCAAATGACGTTTCTACAGCCTTACCTGCTCTGGCTGCTTCCGTTCGCGGCATTGCCGGTGCTCATCCACTTGCTCAACCGGATGCGTTTTCGCACGGTGCATTGGGCGGCGACGAGCTTCCTGTTCTCGGCGAATAGGGCTTCGACCCGGTACGCCCGGCTGCGGCAGCTCCTTTTGCTGGCCTGCCGCGTGCTGGCGCTGCTGGCCATGGTGCTGGCGGTGGCCAGACCGCTGGCGGGTGGATGGGCGGGGTGGATCCTCTCCAGCTCGCCGGACGTGGTGCTGATCCTCGTGGATCGGTCGGCCAGCATGGAGGCTCGCGATGCGCGGACCGGGATCACGCGGCGACAGCAGGCCCTTGATCAACTGGCGGCGGCGGCAGCAAGCTACGACAACCATACGCGCTGTGTGCTCTTCGAAAATGTGCTGCGCACGCCGCAGGAGGTGGCGCAGCCGGCGCTGCTCTCCCGGCTGCCGAGTCTGGGGCCGACCGATACGGCGGCGGATATGCCGGCGCTCTTTGACGCGGCGGCAAACTGGCTGGCTCACAACCGCACGGGGCTCGCGGAGGTCTGGATCGCCTCCGACCTGCAACGCAGCAATTGGCAGCCGGGGAGCCCGCGCTGGAGGGCCATCTCCGCGCGCCTGGCAGCATTGCCCGAAACGGTGCGTGTGCGGCTGCTGGCGCTCTCCGGGCCCACCGCGCCGAATGTCTCGGTTACGCTGGTGAGCGCTGTGCGCCAGACGCACACGGCGAATCCGTTACTTAACCTGGTCTTCGATGTCCAGCGCACCGAAACAAGGCCCGAGGCTCTGCCCCTCTCGATCTCGCTGGACGGGGTGCGCTCGCATCTCGACCTCACGCCGGATGGCCCCAGCACCCGCGTGCATCATTCCCTCCCGCTCGACCCGTCACGCGATACCGGCTACGGCAGCATCCAGCTCCCAGCCGATGGCAATGACCGCGACAATGCCGCGTACTTCGTTTACTCCCCTCCCCCGGCGCTGCACATTGCCGTGATCGCCCCGGACGACGCGAGCCGGCGCTGCCTTGCCTCCGCCGCCGATCCCTTCCCCGACGATCCAAAACTCTCCTGCGATGTCATGGAGCAGCCGGGCGCGGAGATCGATTGGGACAAATACGCGGTGGTGGTCTGGCACGCGCCACTGCCCACGGGAGATGTCGCGAAGAAGCTCCAGCACTTTGCGGAAACCGGCGGCGCGCTGATCTTCTTCCCGACCGGCGCGGCGGACGGCAATGCATTTCTATCCACGTCATGGGGCGATACAAAAACGGCGCCTGTGGGCCAGCCTTTCCGAGTCACGCATTGGGATGCGCACGATGGTCCGCTGGCGGATTCCGAGTCCGGGACGCCGCTCGCGCTTCCTACGTTGCAAGCGGTACGCGCGAAGCCTATCTCCTCCGGCGGAGAAGTCCGCGCCGTGTTTGGAGACAACCAGCCCTTTCTCACCGAGCGCGTGCAAGGCAAGGGCGGCGTCTATTTCTGCGCGACGCTGCCGCAGCCCGATTGGGCGACGCTGGACGATGGGCGTGTGTTGGTGCCGATGCTCCAGCGCATCCTCCAGGAGGGGGCGAAGCGTTTCGCCGCAGGGTCTTTCCTGGATGCCGGAGACGCCTCGCTGATTGATAGCGCCGGCGGCTGGACCAGCCTCGACTCCCCTGCCCCGCGCGACATCCGGTCCCTGGCCGGCGTTTATCGCAACGGCTCGCGCCTCATCGCCGTCAATCGCCCCGCGGATGAGGACGACCTCGACCGGCTCTCTCCCGGAGATGCCCGCCAGCTCTTTGCCCCGCTGACGACTTTCCTCTTTGCGGAACGCGGGGCCGGCTCGCAAACCTTGCAGGGGGAAATCTGGCGCATGCTCCTCTTCGCAATGCTCTTTTTCCTGGTGGGCGAAAGCTTTCTCTCCCTGCCTCCGGCGCGGCATCCTTCGATTGGACGCGAGCCGTCCCCCGTGATCTCCGCCCCGCTTGCGGGCGCCCGCCCATGATAAGACCATGATCAGCCATTGGTCCTTCTCAGCCTCGCCACCGGTGGCAGCCCTGGCGCTCGCGGGCTGGATCGCCTGCGTCTGGCTGGCCATCTTGCAATGGCGGCGGCGCGGGGGCGGCGCGCGGCTGGCCGCGATCGAGGGGACGCGCATCCTGGCGGTAAGCTTAGTGTGCCTGGCGCTTTTCAAACCGGAGATCGTCCAGGAAATCCCTCACGTCGAACAGCCGAAGGTCGTCATCCTGCGCGATGTCTCCGGCAGCATGGGCACGCGCGATGTCCGCTCGCCAGACGGCGCCGTGCAGACGCGGGCGCAATGGCTGGCCGCCAATGCAATACCGGCCCACTGGCAGCCGCTCGCCGCGAAGGGCCAGCTCGCCATCGAGGACTTCGGCGCGTCGCCGCCCGCGGATTCCATGGAGGAGGAAGGCACCGACCTGGAAGGAGCGCTCTCCCGCGGGCTGGCCCGCACGGAAAATCTCAAAGCCGTGCTGGTCCTCTCCGATGGCGATTGGAATCTCGGCCAGTCCCCGCTCGTCGCCGCGACGAAATACAGCGCCCGCGCGATCCCCATCTACACCGTGGGGGTTGGGAGCGAAATGCCGCTTCCCGACCTGATCCTGGATCACTCCGACGTGCCCGCGTACGGCCTGCTGGGCGATCAGATCACGATTCCCTTTCACATCCGCAGCCATCTCTCCCGCGAAGTCCAGACGTCGGTGGTCCTCTCTGGCGCCACCAACGAAATCGGCGAAATGGCGCGCAAATCCATCACGATTCCCGCCTTTGGCGAAGTGGCCGATTCGCTCGTCTGGACCCCCTCGGACGCGGGCGATTACAACCTCGATCTCCATCTCCCGGTCGAGCCGGACGAAGCGATCGCGGATAATAACGACCAGCATTTTCGCATCGCGGTGCGCACGGAGAAACTCAAGGTCCTCATCGTCGACTCTCTGCCGCGCTGGGAATACCGCTACCTGCGCAACGCGCTGATGCGCGATCCCGGAGTCGATGTGCAGACGCTGCTTTTCCAGCCCGGGATGCAACCGGGCGTCGGCCTGGATTACCTTCAGAGCTTCCCGGTCGGGAAGGAACAGCTCTCCGAATATGACGTCATCTTCCTGGGCGACGTCGGGCTCGGGCAGGGCGAGTTGAGCAATGAAGACATCGACGGCATCCGTGCTCTGGTCGAGCAGCAGGGGAGCGGGCTGGTGCTTCTGCCTGGTTCGCGCGGACGGGAGAATACGCTCATGCAGACGCGACTGAATGACCTTCTGCCGGTCGATTTCGACACCGCGCAGCCCGGCGGACTTGGCACGCCAAGCGAATCGCACATCCTGCTCACAGCCGAGGGCAAGGGCCACCTCCTCACGTTGCTGGCCCCGGACGATGCCACCAACGCCGCCATTTGGAAAAATCTCCCCGGCTTCTACTGGTGCGCCGCCGTGACCTCGACCCGGCCGGGCGCGGAAGTGCTCGCCGTGCACACGACCCTGCGCAACGAGGAGGGGCGCATCCCGCTGCTCGTTACCCGGCCCTTTGGCAATGGCAAGGTGCTCTTTATGGGCACGGACGGCGCATGGCGCTGGCGGCTGGGCGTGGAGGATAAATACCATTACCGCTTCTGGGGACAGGTCATCCGCTGGATGGCCCACCAGCGCCACCTCGCCCAAGGCGAGCGCATCCGCCTTAGCTTTTCGCCGGAGACACCGCGCACGGGAGACTCGGTTTCCCTGCTGGCGACGGTGTTCGATTCCGCCGGTTTCCCGGTCACCAACGGGAACGTCTCGGCGCGCATCGTTGCAGCCTCCGGCACCAGCGAGCGCATTGGTGAACACCTGGATCTGGCAGCCGTCCCGGGCGGCTGGGGTGTTTTCAAGGGCGATTACACGCCGCGCGTCAGCGGGCGGCTGCATGTCATCGTGAAAAACGAGGCAGGCGACCAGCAGCTCGAAACCGATCTCAACGTCGAGCGTTCCAGCCGCGAAAAAGTCGGCGAGCCGGCAAACCTCGCCATCCTGCGCGACATCGCCACGCTCACCCGGGGCGTGGCCGGCGGAACGGCGGACCTCGACGGCATCCTGGGCAAAATCGCGCTGCTGCCGGAGCCGCGGCCCATCGAACAGCGCATCCATTTATGGAGCGAGTGGTACACGGCAGTGGCGCTGCTGGGGCTGTTCGCGGCGTACTGGACGGCGCGAAAACTCTCGGGGCTCACCTGACATGGACGCCCCGATCACACTTCCCGCGGCGCTGAACCGGCAGTTCGATTTGCTCGAACGCCAGCTCTGGCGCATGGACGCGCTGGTCGCGGTCACGGGGGGCATCGGCTCGCTGCTGCTTTCCTACATGCTGCAATTCGCCTCCGACCGGCTCTGGGACACGCCGCAATGGCTTCGCTTCTTCTTCGCGATTTGCGGTTGGGGTGGGTTCGGCATATTCGCGTGCCGCTATGGGAGGCGCTGGATCTGGGGGCGGCGTTCCATCCGCTCGCTCGCGGTCATTGTGCAAAAACGCTATCGGCGGCTGGGCGATCGCCTGCTCGGCATTGTGGAGCTCGCGGATCCCGACGCCCGTCCTTCCAATTTTTCCCACGAGCTATGCGCCGCCGCCATTGCGCAAGTGGCCGGTGAGGCGTCGTCCTTCGATTTCCAGCAGGCGGCCGGACAGCGCCAGCCGCGCCGCTATTTGCTCGGTTTCGTGGTGCTGGCCGCCTTGGTGGCACTCCTGGCCGTGGCGACCCCGCAGGCGGGCTGGAATGCTCTGCTGCGCTGGGCCTGGCCCGCGGCGAATGTCGAGCGCTACACGTTCGTAACCATTGATGCGCTGCCGGATCACCTGGTCGTGGCGCAAGGCGAGCCGTTCGAGATCGCCGTCGGCCTCGCACGTGATTCCTACTGGCGCCCGAAGAGCGCCCGTTCGTATTTCGAGGGTCTGCCCACCACCGTGGCGCCCATCCGGGACGGGGTCGCGACGTTTTACTTTCCCGGGCAGACGCAACAGCGTTTCTTGCGGATTTCCATCGGCGATGTCACGCGCCCTGTGCTCATCCAGCCCGCCGTCCGGCCGGACCTTCGGGAAGTCCGGGTGCGGCTCGATCTCCCCTCCTATCTCCAATATCCGCCGCAGGAGCAGCGTATCGAGGCCGGCAGCCTCACCTTTCTGCCCGGCACGTCCGCTACGTTCACCGGCGAGGCCGTGCGCGATCTCGCCTCCGCCACGCTGGCCGGCGACCAGTCGAACAAGCCCGCCGCGCTTGCGGTCCGCGGGCCGCGCTTCAGCACCGCGCCGATCCTGCTCGAGCTCGAGCGCGATGTCACCTTCACCTGGCGCGATGCCCTTGGCCTGGCGGGGGCCAATCCCCAGACCATCCATCTCATCCCGCGCGAGGATGCGCCGCCCGGGATCGAATTGCGCGGGCTCGCCGCCGCCATCGCCATGCTGCCCGAAGAGACGGTCCCCATCGATCTCGCCTCGACCGATGACTATGGCGTCCGCTGCCTCACGCTGGCCTGGCAGACCGCCTCGCCCTCACCCATGGAGCCGCCAGGGCCGCTGCATGAGATCAAGCTCGCCGACGGCCGGCCTCAGGCTAAAACGCTCGGCGGGCACTACGATTTCAACCCCGCCCTGCTGCAAATCCCGCCCGATACCACCGTGCTCGTGCGCGGGCTGGCCGTCGATTACTATCCGGAGCGCCAGCCGGCCAGCTCTCCCGTTTACCGCATCCATGTCCTCAGCCGCGAGGCGCATGCGCGGCTCATCCATGATGAATTCGAGAAGCTTCTCGAACAGCTCGAGGAATTGACGCGGCGGCAGGAAGCCATCCTGCAATCCGGCAAGGCCGTCCGCTCCCAAGGCCCGCGGGAACTGGCCAACCAGGAATCCACCCAAAAGCTGGCCGAACAATCCACCGAGCAAAGACAAAATGCCGGCCAGCTCAAAGCCCTGGCGAAACGGACCGCCGACACCCTGGCCGAGGCGTTGCGCAACCCCCAAATCTCCCCCGATACGCTCAAAGATTGGGCGAGACACGCGGAGCAGATGAACAAACTGGCCACGAATGCAATGCCCGCCGCCGCGCAGTCGCTGGAATCCTCCAAAGCCGAAAGCTCGAAACGCCAACAAAAGCTGGATCAGGCTCTCAGCCAGGAGCAGAACATCCTCGATGCCATGCGCCAGATGGAAAAGCAGGCCAACGACAGCCTCGAAAACCTCATGGCCCAGACGCTGGCCGCGCGCCTGCGCCGGGCAGCCGGCACGGAAGGCGATATCGCGGCGGGATTCCGGAAGACGCTCCCCGATACCATTGGAATGACCCTGGATCAATTGCCCCCCGATCCAAGGCAGGCGCTTGATGCCATGAGCGCGCGGCACGCGGAAGTGGCCCGCGAGGCCGGACGCCTCCAGGAGGAAATATCCCGTCTCTTCGACCGCACCACCCTCAAGCGCTACGGCGAGGTCGCCCATGAGATGGATAGCTACAGGACCGGCGACGGGCTGGCCGCGCTCGGCGGCCTGGTTGGAAAAAACATTGGCGTTCAATCCATCGACACCGCCCGCTACTGGAGCGATCAATTCGAACGCTGGGCCGCGCGCCTGTCCCAGAAGGACAATTCGCAGGCCGCCCAGGACGGCGCCGGGGCGCCCGATGCCGCGCAAATGCAGGCGCTCCTCGAGCTCATGCGCCTGCGGCAGCAGCAGGATCAATTGCGCGAGCAGACTACCGTGATCGAGGAGCAAAAGCAGACCACCACGGATTATCCCGCGGCGGCCCAGGATGCCGCCCGGCAGCAGTCCGCATTGCGTGACGGGGTCCAGGGCCTGCAACAGGATCCTTCTTTCCCGGTCCCGTCCGGGCAACTCGCGCCGGTCGGCAAATCGATGGGCGATGCCGCGGGCCTCCTCGGCAAACCGGAGACCGGCAAGCCCACTTACGACGCGCAGACAGATGCCATCAATCTCCTCGATGCGGCAATCAACCGGCAGTCGCAGAAGGCCGGCGCGAGCGCCGCCTCGCTCATGGCGATGATGGGCATGGGCGGCGCCGGCAAAGGCAGCACCTCCGGCGGCACAACGAACAAGCCGAACGTGCCGATCCCCGGTTCGCGCGAAGGCCAGGCGCCCGATCAGCGCACGGTCATCCAGGCGGGCGGGCTGGATAACTCCCAACTTCCCGGCGAATTTCGCGATGCCATCGAGAGTTATCACCGCGCCATCGAGCAAGCTCCGCAGCCATGAAACGCCTCATACTCATCCTACTCTTCATGGCTCTGGCAGGCAGTCCACCCCCGCTTGCCGCGCAAGCGCTCTTTTCCCAGGATGAGGATGTCATTCCGCCCGATCTCGACCGCATGTATGTCAAAGGGATGCAATTCCTGGCTCACAAACAAAATGAGAGCGGATGCTGGGCCGCGCCCTTCGGTAATGAGCCCGCGGTGGTGGGCCTTTGCATGTTGAGCATCCTGGCCCATGGCGAGGATCCGAATTACGGACCTTACAAGGAGACGGTCCACAAGGCGCTGGAGTACATTCTCAAGAATCAGGATCCGAACACCGGCTACATTGGCACCTCCATGTATAACCATGGCTTCAGCACCCTGGCCCTCGCGGAAGCTTACGGCTATGTGCAAGATGATCGCATCGGTCCCGCGCTCCAGAAGGCGGTGGACCTGATTCTCAGCTCCCAGAGCCGCAATCCCGGCAATGCCTGGCGTTACTCGCCGGATAGCCCGGACGCGGATACCACAGTCAGCGGCGCGCAGATGGTGGCACTGTTTGCCGCGCGCAACGTCGGCATCGGGGTGCCGGAAGACGCCATCCGCAAGGCGCTCCGTTTCTTTGCCGAGTGCCAGACGCCCGACGGCGGCATTGGTTACACAGGCCCCGGTGGTCCCGACGGAGCGCGCACGGCCATCGGCGCGCTTGTCTTCTCCCTGGCCAAGCAAAAGAAATCCACCGCATTTCGCTCCGCGATCGATTACCTCAACGCGAACCCATCGGACGAAGGCGGCTATCACCAATACTTTCTCTATTACGCCGCGCAGGCTTACTTCCGGGTATCGCCACCGGCGTTTGACGCCTGGAACGCGCAGAATGTAAAGTCGCTCGCCGGGAGCCAGCTCGATGACGGAAGCTGGTCCAGCGGCCTCGGTCCCACCTTTTCCACCGCCGCCTCACTCCTTTCCCTGGCCCTCAATTACCGACTGCTTCCCATCTACGAAAGATAACCCATGATTACCCGCGCCAAACTCTTCTCCACCTTCGTGGCCCTCATGGCCCTCCTTACCGCAACGCCCGCATGGGCTCGCATCGTCGTCGATGACAGCGCCCCGGAACCGGCGGCGGAGAAGCCCGGCATCCACGTCCCGGGCCCCAATGATAGTGGCGGGGAAGCTTCCCATGCGCCGGCGGAGGATACCCTTTCCTTTCTCAATAAAGATCAGTTGCATGGCATCCTCCTCGGCATCGATCAGTCGGGAGTCACCTGGCAAAGCAAGGCCGCGCATGACCCGATCTCGTTTCACCCTGCCCTGATATCCCAGATCAAGCTCGACTCCCACAAAGCGAAAAACACCGCCAAGTCCGCCCAGCGCATCGGCCTTACCAACGGCGACGAATTTCCCGGCAATATCGTCTCCCTCGATGACAAGATACTGGTGCTCGATACCTGGTACGCCGGGCGCCTCTCTGTCCCGCGCTCCATGTTGCGCCGCGTCACGCCGCTTTCCGACTCGGGTTCCTTCCTCTACGAAGGTCCCACCGGCCTCGAAGGATGGACCGTCGGCCATATGGGCGGCGGGCGGAGCTGGTCCTTTCGCGATGGCGCGCTCATTGGCACAAACTACGGCACCATCGGCCGCGACGTGAAATTGACGCCCATGTCGGATATTGAGTTCGACGTGGTATTGCGCGGCAACAGCAACTTCAGCATCGGGATTTATTCGGATCGCGCGGACAACTTTGGGAACTGCTACATGCTCCAGTTGAGCAATGGTTACACGGAACTCCAGCGCTACTCGCGCAATGGCGGTTCCAACGACCTGGGGAGCACGCAATTGCAAAATGTCATGCGCCGCGAGAAATCCCACATCGAGTTGCGCACCAACAAGGACAAGAAATCCATCTGGCTCATGGTAGATGGCAAGGTGCTCAAGGAATGGACCGATCCCGCGGATTTCAACGGCGCCGGCGGCGCCATCCTTTTCTCCTGCCAGCCGGGCACCTACGTAAGGATATCCAATATCAAGGTCTCGAAATGGGACGGCAAATTCGATGATTCGCCGGACAAGGCGGAGAAGACTACGGACGACTCGGTCCAACTGGCCAATGAGGACAAAGTGACGGGCCATCTGGAATCCATCCAGGACGGAAAGGCCAAATTCGGGTCGTCTTATGCGGAGTTGAATATCCCGCTCGAGCGCGTTGAGCAGATCGAGCTTTCGGACGCTCACTCAGACCAGGCAAAACAGTCGACTTCCGATATACGGGCCTATTTTCCCGAAGGCGGCAGCGTCACAATGCAACTGTTGCAATGGGATGCCAAAGGCTGCACCGGGACAAGTCCCAACTTCGGCAAGGCAAGCTTCTCGCCCGATGCCTTCGGGAAAATACTCTTCAATCTCCCGCTCCAGCAGCAGAATGAAAACACCGACGAGTCCGGTAGTGACGCTGGCGGCTCGGATACCGAAGAACCGCAATAACCGCTTCGCGGAAGCCGGAAGGTAGAAGGCCGGCTGATTTAACCACTGCTTACACAGGCAAACACACGCATGGTAAAACTGCCATTGGGATTATCGGCGCCCATCCGTTTCATCCATGGTTGATCCATCTTTCCGAGGGGCCGTCAACAGCCTATTTACGCAAGACAGCCGGCCTCATGGGATGTGAGGCCGGCTCTCGTTTGGTTGATTGCTAAACGATTACTTACCCTTGCGAACGGCAGCCCAGCGGGCGCGTTGCGCGGCGGCGATGCGCTCGCGAGCCTCGGGACTAAGCTGGCGGCGGCCTCCACGCTTGCCCGCGGCGGGCTTTGCGGCCACTGCCTTTGCGGCAGCAGGCTTGCCACCACGCTGAGCGGCCCAGCGGGCGCGTTGAGCAGCGGCGATACGCTCGCGAGCCTCGGGACTCATTGTGCGGCGGCCTCCGCGCTTGCCGGGCTTGCCAGCAGCGGGCTTGACTACAGCGGCGGATTTTACCGCGGGCTTGCCACCACGTCGAGCGGCCCAGCGGGCACGCTGCGCCGCAGCGATGCGCTCACGGGCTTCGGGACTTAGCTTGCGACGTCCTCCGCGCTTGCCGGGCTTCGCGGTAGGAGCAGTAATGGAAGCAGCAGCACTGGATGCGCCTAACACCGCTTTCAATTGAGTCTCAAGGGTTGCGATTTGTTCTTTGATTTGGAGGACCTTCCTTAGTTCTGTCACTGAAAGGTCCGACAATGAGCGGGATTGGTTCATTACTGCGGTGTTAAGCTATCTCTTCATCCTTGTCAAACAGCTTTCAATATATAATTTCTTCTCCAATACACCTCTGAGATCAGGGCTACTTTCGATAATGCAACTTGCAATGCTTCATTCCCAGCTTCACTACACCCTGGGATTTCTCCTTGTAGGATTCCTTCTTTTGCTGCTTGGGCGCAGGCTTTTCTGGCTTTTTGTAGCTGCGGCAGGCTTTCTCGCGGGGGTTGCGGCCGCCCCTTACATTCTACCTCATCAGAGTGAGCTATTCACCCTGTTGGTCGCAGCGATCCTGGGTGTCGCAGGCGCCCTTCTTGCCTTCTTTGTCCAGAAGCTGGCAGTCATGATCGGCGGCTTTCTAGCAGGCGGTTATCTTGCCGTCGTGCTGGGCGCGCCGCTCCTTGATGGCGCGGGCATCGCATATCCCGGCGCATGGCTCTGCTTTCTGGTAGGCGGCATCCTGGGAGCCCTCCTGATGATGATTTTCTTTAATTGGGCGCTCATCCTTCTTTCCTCCCTGCAAGGCGCTCACATGATTATCCGGGGGCTCCCGGCCATCCGGAGCTTTCCAATGCTGCGGCACCATCACCCGATCTTATTCGTGATTCTGGCGGTTATAGGCATTTTCGTTCAAGCGGCGACTTACCGGCGGCGCCCGCGGCCTGTGCCATAGGACCTCCCAAGTGTTCAAGATAACACCACCAAGCATTGAGTTCATATCCGATTCCTGATCGTTGCCCGGACTTGATTTCCCACCGTTCCACTTCCCATTCCCTCTCATGGAAGCTTTGCGCGGTGGCGCTCCTGCTGGTGCTGGGGGTGGTGCTTTGCTCGCGCATCTCCCACCCCTGGACTTATAATGACGATTACAATGGCGCTTTCTGGGGGCAGGCTGCGCGCAATCTGAGTAGCGCAGGATTCCTTTCCACCGCTGGCGTTCCCGCCCCTCTTTACTTCGGCCAGCCACCGATACCGCCTGAGGATTTATACGTGCATCATCCGACCTTGCTCGCGGATATGATGCTGCTGGACCGCGACCTATTGGGTGAAAGTGAGTCAGCGGCGCGCTGCCTGCCCATCTTGTTTTCCGTTCTCACAGCGGCCTTGCTCTGGGTGTTCGTATCCCTTTCCGCAGGCTGGCGCGGAGGGGCCCTCACCCTCGCCTTCTTTGTGGCGGCTCCCATGGAACTGCACTATGGACAGATGGTTAATTTTGAGGCGCCGGAGCTATTCTTCTTGCTTGCGGCGCTTTGCTGCTTTCACTTATGGTGCCAGCGCCACGCCGCTGGGCCGGCCGCCGCCCTGCTCCTCTGCAGCGCTCTCGCTGAATGGACGGACTGGCAGGGCTATCTGCTGGTGATGCTTCTAGTCGGCCAGTTGCTGATTGAGGACCGGTCCCGGAACATTAGGATGTGCACGGGTCTGCTTCTCGTAGCCTGCCTTTCCGGAATGGGCTTTCTTCTACAAATCCATCTTGCGTCGCCGGGCGCATGGCAGGAGTTATACCGTGCCTTCCGGGAACGCAGCGGTCGTGAAGACCTTTCCGGCGGCTCCTTTACAGCCGCTCAATGGCTGAACGCGGAATTCGCTTACCTCACGACGCTCTTTCATCCGGTTGCATGGCTTTTGGCAGGAATTGGAGCCGCAATCGCATTGGCCGTGCGCCGCCGGCTTCCCATGCGCGAAGCGGCTCCGCTCCATTGCGCCACGCTTTTGTTTGTCATCGACGCCTTCTATGTCTGCGCGCTACGGAATCAATCGTACATCCATGACTTTGCCGCCTTTTATTTCCTCATCCCCATCGCCGTCTTTTCAGGCTTCTTGATCGAGCGTCTCATCCGTGGAATCGAAACCCGGTGGCCCGGTTATCCATCGGCCGTAGCAAGTATCGCGGGCTGCATGCTTGCCGCCGCGTTGATATGGTCAGGCATTGCCCGCCTGGATGGGATCGATACGCAGTTTTGTATTCTGGATGACGATGATACCGAGCCGCCGACTTTGATGCCCGATGTCGGCCGTCTCATTGACGCGAGCTTTCCGGCGGACGCTGTGATCCTTTGCAACTTCGACCGTTATTACAGTCCCCTCCCTTATTATGCACGCCGCATCATGGTCAATGACGTGCGTTATTACACGGATTGGAAGGCATCGGTCTCCGAGGCCCTGCCGCAACCCGCGGGAGGCATCGTGTGGGCAAACGCGCCGGATGCGGCGGACATATTGCGCCACCTTCCATCCACGGAACTGCGCCCGGTTACAGTGGATGGAATCCCGTTTGTACTCTGGTTGCCGCGGGCTCTATTGTTACATGATCCCAAGCGGACCGCTCATTAATATTCGAAACTCGAAATTCGAATTTCATCGCGTCTGCGATGATTCGTTCTTGTCGCCAGCCGCCGCTGAGGTTGGACTGGGCGAGTAACCTATCCGCGCCGTCCGCGCTGTTTTTTTGAAAGCTTCTCCTCTTCTCGCAAACGCCACCGTGTTCGCCCTGGTTTTCGTCCTATGGGCGGCCATCTATCTGCCCGGGCTTGGCTCCGTCGAAATCAAGGGCGAGGAAATCCGCCGTGTCATGCCGGCGGTGACCATGCTGCAATCTGGCAATTGGATTGTGCCGCATTTCAACGGCCAGCCCTACTTGCGCAAGCCGCCGCTGGTGAATTGGGCAATCGCACTTTCCATCAAATCATTCGGCCTGCGCAACGAATGGACCGCGCGGCTCCCCACCGCGCTCTGCATGCTGGCAATGGCGCTGGTCATGCTGGCTGCGTGCCGGCCGTGGCTGGGAACCAATGCCGCGCTGGCCGCCGTCCTCATGGTGTTGACCAGCGCGGGCATCATAGAAAAAGGCCGGCTGGCGGAGATCGATGGCATTTATATCGCGCTCTTCGGAATGGCGATTTCCTGCTGGCTTGGCTGGACGGCCACCGGCCGCTCTCGCTGGCTGGTGTGGTCCGTCACCGGTCTGTTTCTGGGTCTGGGGCTGCTGGCGAAAGGGCCGCCCCACCTTGCCTTCTTTTACGCCATCGCCGGCTTCATTGCCTGGAAGCGCTGGCGGACGAAAGAAGCGGTCACCGCGCCAGCGCCAGACCCTTGCCTCGCGACCTGGGCGCACTTATTCGGCATCGTCATCATGGTGGCTCTGTTCGCCCTCTGGTGGATTCCCTACATCAGGAGTCCGGCAACGATCGGGGCCGGCGGTGTCATGGCGCGCCAGTTGGAACAGCGCCTGGGCGGCGGCAGCAGCTCGACACTCCTGGTCAATTTACGAAACAGCTTCGTCAATTTTCTGCCTTGGGTCCTGGGCCTGCCACTCTTCTGGCGGCGCCAGACGCTTTTGCGGCTGGACCCCCGCGACCGGCTCCTGGTGGAGGCCGCCCGCTGGCCCATCGTCTTTTGCGCCTTTGCGCTCATGCTCATCCCGGGGATGCTCCCGCGCTATACGCTGCCGCTGGTTATCCCGTATGCGCTTCTGCTGGCGCTTTTGCTCAAGTCAGAAATGCGCGAGCGCGTCCTGAGATTGCCGCTCGCCGCGGCGGTTCTGACGAGCGCCGGCCTATTGACCTATGGGGTGTTTTTCGCCCCCCGCCTGGCTGCTCACGGGTACGCCCGGGATTTCGCGGCACAGATCAATGCGCAGATGCCGGCCGGCGCGCCGATCTACATTTTCGATCCCTCCGTGCAGCCGGAGGTTTTCTACATCCACGGGAAGCTCTTGTTTGCCGACAGCGTCAAGGCCTTGCCAAATGACGTGCCGTGGCTGCTGGCGCCGGAAAGTGCGCTCAAGCTCCTGCGGGGCAGATTCAAGCAATCGCCGATTCTCGCGCAGCCCCGCGAGCAGAGCGGGCGCGAGTTCGCGTTGATGTCCCTCCACGGGCACGTCCCCGGGGTTCAAACCACCCGTCCTACCGCAAGCCCGCCGTCAGTTGCCCCTTGAATATCCACATCAGCGCCTTCAATCCCAACTCGAGGAGATTGAATGGCTTGCCGATGAAATCATTCCCACCGCTCAGGCTCCCCTGCGCCCGGTTCTGAAAGGTATTCATGCCCGTAAGAAATACGATGGGCGTACTCCGGTGATCCTCGAGCTGGCGGATCTGCGTGCAAAGCTCGAACCCGGATGCTTGCGGCATATTCACATCCAGGAAAATGAGGTCAAACTGGTTGTCCCCCAGGACGCTCAATGCCATCTCCGGGTCATCCGCGCAGGTGATTTTCAGGCCGGCAAGTTTCATCGCCGCGCTGATCATCTGGCGCGCCGCCGGCTCGTCATCCACCACGAACACGTCCGCCGAGGCCGGGTCCTTGAGGCAGTGCAGGTTGTCCTCTTCAAAGAGCGGCGCCAGGAAGTCGATTGCCTGGCTTAATGTGCGCACGATCGACGGGTTGATCTGCTCAGGCATCGCATAAAGGTCATACACAAGCGCCTCGAGCGAGGTCGTCAACCGGCCCACCGATTGAAGCCCCAGCATGAAGGCCCGGTGGGAAAGGGAATGCGCCTGCCGGAAGAGCTCGTACAACCCCACCCCATTGCGCGGGTCCTTGACGAAGTCGTGCAACGTCATCCGCAGCGAGTTAATTGTCTCCGGCGCGGCCTCGGAAATGGAATGCACCCACGCCTCGTGTTCTCCCTCCTCCTTCGCCGGATCGACCGCCGGCAACCCGAGCGCCTCCGCCACGTGGCCGAACAAATTCCCCTCCAATTCCCCTCCCCTGCCCAGCACCCGGTTTGCGCCCGCCTTCTCCATCGCCTTGGCGACCGGATTCGGCAACCGGGAGATGATCCACATTTCCTTGCTCCCCAGGGCCTCCCGTAGCGTCTCAATCGCCTGGATCGGGCTAAAGCCGGACATAATCGGATCGACGAGCGTCAGGTCCGGATTCCGGTCCCTTGCCATGCGGCGGGCAGTTTCCGTGGTCCGCGCCGCATCCACGGATATCCCCATGGCCTCGAATCTGACCCGGTGGTAATTCGAGACCAACTGATCCTCGGCGACGAGGAGGACACGTTTCATACGATAGACAAGTGGAGAGCGATTTTAAGCATCTTGCGTTCCAATGTGCCAGCGGCAAACTCTTTACACATGTGGAACGGAGCCTGCTTTATAGGAGGCCCGTGAAAACGTATAGCGAAAATCACGGGAGAGTTCGCCGGAGAAAATCCGCTGGCTCTGTAAACTCCAAGCTCATCATGGCCGCCGTCCGGCTTTGGGAGATGAAGAGGCGTAACCCCTCCCTTTAAATTTAGTCCGCGTAGGCGGCTGGCGACGAGCACCCTCCGGACGCGAAACGTCCGGGCGACGGGCAGGCTCCTCCCTCCCTCCCGAGCGCGTCTTTTTCTTCCCCGGCACAAACTTGGGCTTGCCGGGGCGTTTACCCGCCCGTTTCCCCACGGGTTCTTCACTCACCCCCGGCAATGCCTGGGGACGCTCCTTCCGCAAAGCTTTCACCTCGGCAGCCGTCAGTAGCCGCCATTCTCCCGCCCTCAACTCCGTGAGCCGCAACGGTCCGATGCGGATGCGGATAAGCCGTTTCACCTCGTAGCCTGCTTTGTAAAGCATCAGGCGAATCTGCCTTTTCAGCCCCTGGCGCAGGACGATGCGCAGCAGCATGGACGACATCTGGCGCACGGATTCGGCCTTCGCCCGCCCGTATTCGGTGCTCACCCCCCGCAGCAACTGGGGCGTGCTTTTTGCCCCATCATAGGGCCGGTCCAGCAGCACCTCGTATTCCTTCTCAATTTTGAAACGCGGATGCGTGAGATGAAGCGCCAGATCCCCATCATTGGTCAGGATCAGCAATCCCTCGCTGTCCCGGTCCAGACGACCCACGTGGAACAGCCTCGGCCAGTTGCCCGGCAGCAACTGGAAGATGGTCTGCCGGTCATGCGTGTCGCTGGCCGTGCAGAGATACCCCCGCGGCTTGTGCAGCAGGATGTAAAGCGGCTTCTCGGGAAGGACGCGCCGGCTGCCCACCTTCACGAAATCCTCGTCGGCCACATCCGTGGCCAGGTTCTGACAGATCTGGCCGTTGATGGTCACGCTCCCGCCGAGGATCAAATCCTCACAACTCCGGCGCGAGCCCAACCCGGAGGCGGCAAGGAAACGGTTCAAACGCATGGGACCGCTACCATGGCACATATTTACCCAATGACACAATCAGGGGCTTGAGATTGCCCTGTTTTTTGACGAAGTTTCGCAACCTCGTTAATTTTCACAAGGTTTCACCCGTGCGCCGTCAAGCCATCCCCCGAAAAACGGTTTACCGTCTCTCACTCTACTTTCGCAGCCTCCAACGCCTGAAGGCCAACCACATTGCCACCGTCTCCTCCGCGGCGCTGGCCAAGGCGGCAGGCGTAAAGCCGACGCAATTGCGCAAGGACCTGACCTACTTTGGACAATTCGGCACGCGGGGCCTGGGTTACGATGTCGAGGCTTTGAGCAGGAAATTGACGGAGGCTCTCGGCACGGCGCGCCTTCAGCCAGTCATCCTGGTGGGGGTGGGCAATCTCGGGGCGGCTCTGCTGCATTATGTCGGTTTCGCGAAAGAGGGGTTCGAGATCATCGCCGCGTTCGACTCCGATCCCTCCCCCAAACGCGTGGCGGAGATCCGCGTGCCGCTGCTCGGCATGCACGACTTGCGGGATTTCGTGGAAGAGCGCGGCGTGAAAATGGCCATCCTCGCCGTCCCGGCGACCGCCGCCCAAGAGGTGGCCAACGAGCTGGTGCACGCCGGCATTATCGGCATCCTCAATTTCTCGCCCACCCTGCTCCAGGTGCCCGATGGCGTAGTCGTCAACAATGTCGACCTCGCGCTCGAATTGGAAAACCTAAGCTATTTCATCCGATGATGCCGCCCGGGTCGCTGCTTCACTCGCTAGCAGCGCCAGAGTTCGATCTGGCCGTCACGCTCGCTTCCGGGCAGGTCTTCCATTGGCTGCCGCAAGGCTCGGGATACGCGGGGGTCATCGGCCAGACACCGGCCTATGTCGAGCAGCGGCGGGATACGCTCCTCACCACCGCGAAGCCGGACCTGATCGCGCGCTATTTTTCCCTCGATCATCCATTGCCGGAAATCTACCGCTCATTTCCCGAAGACCCGGCCATGGCCGCGGCCCTGGAAACCTGCCGCGGCATGCGGATTATCCGCCAGCCCGCCTGGGAGTGCCTCGCGACCTTCATCACCTCCTCCATGAAACAGGTCGCCCACATCGCGCAAATCTCCCACATACTGCGCACTCGGTACGGCCAGCCCCTGGGACGCGGCGGCCCGTTTGCCTATCCCATGGCAGCGCGGCTGGCCGGCCTGCGGGAGGAGGACCTGCGCGCCTGCGCACTCGGATATCGCGCGGCCAATCTCCTCAAGACAGCGCGCATGATCGACGCCGGCGAGGTGGACCTCGATGCGATCCGCTCCCTTCCCGACGACGCGGCGCGGGCGGAATTGTGCCGGCTTGCCGGCGTGGGCGAGAAAGTGGCCAATTGCGTCCTCCTGTTCGCCTACGAGCGCGTGCGCGCCTTCCCAATCGATGTCTGGATCGAGCGCGTGCTCCGCGAGAACTACTTCCAGGGAAAACGCAAGGTCACCCCGCTGAAACTGCGCGATTTCAGCCGAAACTATTTCGGTGAATTCGGCGGCTACGCACAGCAGTATCTCTTTCACCACGCCCGTTCCTCGCGACGGAAAAAATAATGAGCAACCCACCCGCCACCTTCGACGTCGTCATTTCTCCGCCGGAAATCGATCTCCTCCCAAAACGCGACCTCGCGGGCTCCGTGGCCGTCGTCTTCGACGTGCTGCGCGCCACTTCCACCATGATCACTGCCCTAGCCCACGGCGCTGCCGGCATCTGGCCGGTCCGGACCATTGAGGATGCATGGGCGCTCAAGGAGAAGCGACCCGCCGCCTTGCTGGGTGGCGAGCGTCACGGCGACCGCATCCAGGGCTTCGATCTCGGCAATTCCCCTCTCGAATACCGCGAGAATATCCGGGGCCGCGAAATCATCAGCACCACCACCAATGGCACCATTGCCTTGCGTGCCGTGGAGCACGCCGCATCCGTACTGGCCGGCTCCCTCTTGAACATCGGCGCAATCGCCGCGCATCTTGGCGCATCGCCCACCCGCGACATCCTCATTGTCTGCGCCGGCACGTTCCGCGAAGCGGCGCTCGAGGACGTCCTCGCGGCCGGCATGCTCGTTTCGCTGCTGCCGAATCTTCGGCTCACCGACTCCGCCCAGCTCGCCCTCGCCCTATACCGTCAGGAGGAACGCGACCTCCCCGCCGGACTGCGCCGCGCCAAAAATGGCCGCGCGCTTCTTGCGAAAGGGCGCGAGGCCGAAGTGGATTGGTGCGCCCAGGCCTCCTTGTTCCCAATTCTGGCAAAGATGAGCAGCGAGGGTTTTGTCCGCGCTTGCGCTGATTAATTCCGAAATCCGACTTGTCCAGGTGCAGCGAAGCGAAGCCTGAAATGCTTCAAGAAGTCAGCCCGTAATGATGAAAGATGTATAGCACCACATTCGCCAGGAACAAAACCGCGATCGCCAGCAGCACCAGCGCTTCCTTGCGCTCATTCGCGCGATCCCTTGGATCCGCCGGGCCTTTCCCCTTGCGGCGTTTATTGAAAAACCGATCGAATCCTGATTTTCGTACTGACTTCATGGTTTAGAACGGTGGTGTGGCCTCGCGCAACATCGACGCGGAAAACATGACAGTTATTCGAAGAAAAAAGTTACGTTTGAATGGCGCCCGATGGTTTTCGGTGAAAGACTGCGTCTATCCGCAGTCAGACAACGATTTTTCAAGACCGTTCGATCCGACGGCAATGATTATAAGAATTTCCACATGAACGACCATTCATCCCTGCGACTCGCCGCGGCCGTGGCCGCCGCATGTATTCTCCTTGCCGGTTGCGCATCCTCCGACGATGACGCCGCGGGAACGCACAATATACGCCCGTCGGCCACGCTCGTGCCTCCCGCAAGCGCCGACTCCCCATCCTCTCCCACTGCCGGCTCAGCCAACGGAGACCAGCATGGATTTATCCAGTAATCCGCCGAAAGGGTCCCGCACGCGGAAGTTGATCGGCATCGCGACACTGGCCGCAGTGGTCCTGGTCTCGGTCTTTTTGCTCGGCGGCTGCATGACCCCGGAGGATCGGGCCTTTTACGGCCGCGGCTGGATCAACCCCTCCGAGCTTGATCAGGAATCGCCGCCCCCGCACAACTTTCAGGATCCCACCGCCGTCCAGCCGCACATGATGGGGCCGGGATACTACTGAGAGCCGGCTCAAATTTTATACATCCACCTGACCCGGCACCGTCGAAGATGTCACTGGGTTAGGGTTCCCCCGGTGTCAGGCTTTCGGTCTGCGCCGGGGGCTTCTTTTTTGGGGGGACCCCCCGGTGAGCCACAAAAAAACCGGGGCGAGGAAAAAATCCGCGCTCCGGTTTTTTTGAGAAAGCTGCCTTAAGTCGCACTTAAGGTCGCACTTAAGGTCGCACTTAAGGTGCAGCTTGTTAGAGAGACGCCGTTACTGCGGGGAGTAGGGCGACCAGAAGCTTTGCGGCGCTACGTCCGAAAGCGAGTTGAAGGCATTGTCCGGAATCCCGGGGGCGTTATCCACAGCGAAGGCGCCGGCGGCTAAACCGACTCCACCGTAGTTATCGCCAAAGAGGTCCGCTCCCGTGGCGTAAAGAACGGTGCCCGTCTTGATGTAGGCCGAGATATCGGTAAACGTCGCGGCCGCGCCGCCGGTCTTGCCGTTGTCGATGGCATATTGGTCGATCGCGTGATCGAGATCACGCAGGTCTTCCAGGATGCGGGTGGCCTGCGAGCGCTTGCGAGCGCGCAGGAAGTTAGGAACCGCGATTGCGGCGAGCAATGCGATGATCGCTACCACGATCATGATTTCCACGAGAGTGAAGCCCCCGCGTTTGCTTTGTAGTTTTTGAATCATTGGGATTTTATCTATTTGTGGTTGTTTGATTTCTGCCACGGATTGAACACGGCTTGTGTGAATTCAAGCATCCTCTGTGCCTCTCCGCGTAAATTTCGCGGGCCACGATAAAAACGCCGCTGCCATACGTACCATTTCCCATTAAATCCGCAGAAGAAGCGGCCTCTCCCGGAGAAACCCGTACGTATTATGAAGTATCGGGAGAAGCTATTTTGGCTTGTAAATTGTACTCCAATGGCTTATACGTAGATTTGCGCATCACTCCTACCCCCTGTGAACCCAATCGATTTTGAGACTCTAGCCAGCTTCCGATATCAAGTTCGGAAGTTCCTCCGTTTCAGCAAAGACCTTCTTTGCTCGGAGGACCTTACCCCGGACCAATACCAGGCGCTTCTCGCCATCCGGGCTTTTTCCCCCAAGAGCAAACTATCCATCCGCGATCTCGCGGAGCAATTGCAGGTCCGCCACCACAGCACCGTCGGCATCGTCGATCAGCTCGTCCTTCGCCGCGCCGTCATTCGCGAAGTCTCACCACGCGATCGGCGCAAAGTCCTCCTCACCCTTACCGAGAAAGGGGAGGAACTGGTCCAGCGCCTGGCGCCGCCGCACCACCAGGAGCTTGCCCGCCTCTCCCCGGAAATAATCCAGACGCTTCAGCGGCTATCCATTGAGACCAATGGTACTGTTGAGTAAATTCGAAGCTCGAAATTCGAATTTTTCCCTCACCGCATCCGTTCCACGCAGCGCAGCAGGTAAGGCAGCAACTGTTTCTTGCGGGAAACAATACCCTCGAGCTCCCAGACATTCGGCTCGCGCTGGGGAAAGTCGATCTCTCTCAGGAAGGACTCGGCGCCATAGGCGAGCAGCAGCGAGTTCTGGGTATTGATGTCCGTGACCAGCAGCGCCATAAAAAGCAGACCCTGAGCCCGCACATGCTGCTTGAGCGCCTCGATGAGCGCCGCCTGCTTCTCCGCCAGATGGCTGAAGCTCAGCTCCTCGATCTGCGCCACCACGAACCGCCCCCGGTCGTGCTCGTATTCCTTTGAGTCCGCCTGCACGGTCTGCTCCGGCGTCATGGTCAGCAGGGGCGACCCCACGGCAAATATCTCGGCCGCCAGTTCTATCGCGGCCACCCCCGCCACCTTGCATAGGTGCTCCACGATTTCCCGATCCGTGGCAGTCGCCGTGGGCGAGGTAAGGTTGAGCGTATCCGAGATGACCCCCGCGAGCAGCAGCCCGGCGATCGGCCTCGGGATGGGGATGCCGGCCTGACGGTAGCAGAGTGCGACGATGGTGCTCGTGGAGCCGACCGGGTTGTTCCAGAAGAGGATCGGGCTTTCGCTCATCATCCCGCCGATCCGGTGATGATCCAGGATCTCAACAATCCGCACTTTTTCCGCGCCATGAACGGCCTGCGACAATTCATTGTGATCCACCAGGATCAGCTCGCGCGGGATCGGTTTCAGGAAATCGCTCTTGGAGAGAATCCCGACCAGCATCCCCTTCTCATCCACGATCGGAAACACGAAGTGTTGCGAAGAGGAGGCCTTTTCCCGCGCCTCATCCAGCAGGGTGTCGGGCGTAAAGGTACAAAGCTCCGCGCTGATGAGGCTTTCCACCCGCACCGCGCCGCGAGCCAGGAGCACCGAGGTCGCCGTGTCATGGACCGAGCCAATCACGGTCACGCCCGCGTTGTTCGCCTCCTGTCGAATCTCGGGACCAATCTCCAGTCCGCCGGTTACGACGATGGCCTTCACGCCCGCATCGATGGCCAGGCGCTGCACATCCTCCCGGTCTCCGACAAACAGGATGAGCTCCTCCGGCTTATACTTGCCGAGCCGTTTGGAAAAGGATTCCGCTCTCATCGCGGCGACCACTAGCAGATAGCGCCGCATCTGGCGGTCGAGCTTTCCCGCAACGACTTTCCCGCCAAAGGTCTCCACCATGTTCGGCAGCGAAGCCTCGATCAGCCTCGCCTCGCCGGCATCCTCCCGCGCCGGGAAGAGCCGCTGGCATACCCGGTAGGCGGAGAGCAGCCCCAGACAGCGGTTTTCCTCATCGATCACCGGCAACCCGCGCAGCCGCTCCCGCTCGATGAGGTGAATGGCATCATAGGCCGAGCTGTCGCGCCGCACGGAAATCACGTTGCGCTCCATCACATCGCAGACTCGCGGCGAGAGGTCGGGGATGAACACGGGGGCTTCGACGCCGAATTTATTCAGCACATACTCGATGCGCTCATTCGTATCGCCGGCCCGGGCGGCAATTGCGCCGGGATTGCCCCCCAGTTGCTTGAGCCGGGCATATCCGATGGCCGAACAGATGGAGTCCATATCCGGATTGCGATGGCCGATAACAATGGTTTGCATGGAACAAAAAGTGGAAAACAAAGCCGCGAATGTGCCGCAGGCGCCGCCCCGCGGCAAGGGCCGGCGCAAAAGATGATAATTTAAGGGTCCAAGCCGCGACCAACGCATTCCGAAATCCGCGATCCTCTGCCGCCTACTGCGCCCGGAGCACGTTAAATCCCGAAATGCCCCCGCCCAGCGGCCCGATCCCAAGCTGCTGCTTTTGAAAGAGCACTCCGGAAAATGGAACCCGTTTTTCCTCCAAAGTGACTTTCCCCTTGAAGACACCCGTGGTCGAAGTCAACACAAGCTTCGGAAAGGCCGACCCACCCGTGCCTGTTTGAAATAGCCCCGCCGCGCTCACCTGTGTCTTGGTCGCCACGCTTGCGGCGAGACCATTCGCGTAGAAATCCAGGGTGCATGTCTCGGGATACACAGTCGCCGCAGTCCCGGATGCCCCGAGGAGCGCGCCCGGCGTATACTGCGAACCCAGGACGGAAACCGTATCCGTCGTGCCCGGCGAGAAATAGCCGTTGGGATGTTTCCAGAGCAAGGTCCCATCCGCGTCGCTCACGCCCGGAACATCGCGGAAGAACATCTCGCCCGTCATGCGTCCTTTGCGTGATGGAAGATTCAGCAGCAGCGTGCCATTGGCCAGCAGCGTCGTATGGACGGTATAGGCGCTCCCGTCGGGCAGTTTGCCAGTGAGCTTCGCCCCGCCGGTGCCGTCGACCTCCAGCGCTCCATACCCATAAGCCTGCCAGGATGACGTGGCGCGCGGCGCTTCAAAGACCAGTGTATAGGCCCCTTCCAACGGCGTTTGCGCGCCGGCATTCACTCCTCCGGTTATCGACTCGACCCCGGTGGCGGTCGTCAGTGTGCCCGTCAGCGAATACGCCTGGATGGTGAGGGAAAGCGTCACCTTCTTCCCGGACGGGGACTTCGCCGTGCCAGTCCACGTTCCCGAGGACCCGAACGCGCCCTTCAGAACGTAAGTTTGCCCTTCAAACTCGAGCTTGCCGGTGAATGAACTCGCCCCGACGGTCAGTTGGAGAAATCCATCCTGCCCGGCGGTGCCGTCGGAAATGTATCCTTGGTAGCTCCCTTCGCCCACCCCCGATCCGCTCAGCGAGACGCTCGTCTTGAACGCGCTGCCCGCTCCGCCCACCCATTTCAAATTGGGATTGTTCAATGAGAGGACGATCACTGGATCGACAGGCGGCGCCGCCTGGTTTTGCCACAGCCAATCATCCGATGATACGGCATTGTAGGCATACGATCCCGCCACCGTGGCCTGACTGTAGAAACGGATCGCCAGTGGCGTCCCGGCGGGCGGCCCGGCGTCTGAGCCACTGATTAAAATAGTAGCCGCGATGGAGCCGGAATCCGCGCCGTCGGCCGTCGATGTTCCAATGGAAGGCTGTTGGATGGGTAGCGGCGTCCAGGTTCCCGCGAAGTCGTTCCCCACAGTGGCCGCGCTGTAGTAACCCACCTCGACCAGGGCGCCCTCGCCGTTCGATTCTCCACCGTTCAAAAGCGATTTTCCCCATGCGTCCGCGTAAAGGGAATGCCCTCCGGAATCGATGATGACCGTGGTGCGCGCCCCGGCATTCGTAGGGAGTGCCCCGATCGCCAGACGCCCCGCCAGCGCCAGCACGAGCGCAAAAGCAGCCCATGCCGCGCAGGCGATGATACGGCACGCCGGCGCACCGTAAAGCGATGGGAAGGAAGCGCGCATCTTCATGGTTGATATGGGGCGGGAGAGACAAGGAGCAACGGCGCCACTTTCTCCCCACGGTTAATGACCACCCCTCCCTCGGCGGGTATCTCCGGCACCGGGACGCTGAATGAGGCGTTCAATAAATTACCCGCCTGCCGCCACAATCCCGACGACGTATAATAATAGACCGCCCACTGTTCCCCGGTCCAGAACCGCAGTGAGTCGACGGTCTGCGGATCGTTCCCCGCCACCCACCCGGAGGTTTGGGCAAGGGTCGAGGCGTTCCACGTACCAAAGAATCTCGGATTTCCGACCGCCGTGAAGCCTGGAGCCGAAACTATGGTGACCGTCTGGGTGGGAGGCACCGTCCCGACAAAGCTGACCGTCAACGGCATTGTCCCGGAATAAGCAACGAAGACTGGATCGGCCGGATAAACCACCCCCGAGGAGCCGCTCGTCGCCGAGGGAGCCGTGCCGGATGTCACGATCACCTGCGCCGAGTCCAATCCCTGGCCGCCAACGAGCGACCCGAGTGTATCCGCCGGCAATATTTCCACACTGTCCGCGGCGGACCAAGGCGGAGCAAAGTTGCCGGCCTTCGTAAAGGCCGTGAGAATTCCGCTCGTATCCAGCGTGAGCTGGCCGCTCGTGTTCGAGGTAATCGGCAGGCTTAGGCCCATCGCGCTCCCGGTGAGGAAACAGGCAATATGGGGCGTGCTAGCAAGATCATCGTTCCAGGTGGCCTTGGCGATGGTAATGGTCTCCAGGCTGTCCACGGATTCGATGATTCCTTGATGGACCGCCGCCTGACGGAAGGGCGTCGTCAGCCACTGATGGACCGCCGTTCCACTCCCCGAGGAGGCTGCGACCGTCACATTGACGAAGCCGACCGGCTCGGTTGAACCCGAGTCACCCAAGTTGTCGGTCACCACGAGCTGTATAAAACCCTGGGAAGTTCCACTCGTCGGAATAAAGACCTGGTTCGTCCCACCGGTGATCAGCGGTTGCCCGGACCCGGTGAGCTTCGTCCAGTTCTTCAGATCGCTGCTCGATTGCGCGTAAATGGTTGTCGCGCCGGTGGCAGAGACAGCCGGGACGTATGTGAGGGTCAATTGGGTTCCGGATAGGGCTGCGGTTGGCAAACCCGCGACGTCATCCTTTCCGGGGGTCAATCCCAACGCGAATTTGATCAGGTTCGCAACCCCGTCATTATCGGCCGCGTTTGCGGCGCCGATAATGCCGCTCGAGCCCGATTGTTCGCCAATGAAATTGATGCCGATCGCCGGAGTATAGGCGACATCGTTTGCCAGATCGGTCACCTGGAGCCTCATATACGCGGCAAACGACGGGACATTGACCGAGGATTGGATGGACTCTGTCGTCCCAGTGTTGGCAATCGTCTGGCTCGTGACGTTCGACCCTGACCAGGTCAGCAAGTCCTTGCTCCACTGCACGACAGTGGTCGCCGTGCTCGTCGCTGAGTCCGCGAGGGTGTAACTGAGCGTATATTGAGTGCCGGAAACCGAGATTTTCGGCAAACCCGCCGTGTCATTCTGCCCTGGAGTCAGCCCGGTCGCAAATTTGATCAGGTTCGGGATACCATCTCCATCCGGGGCGTCGAAGGCGCCGATGCTGCCGCTGACGCTCGCTTTTTCGCCCAGGTAATTGATGCCAACGGGCCCCGTCGTGGACGTGTTTTTCGCCAGGTCCGTGTCCGTCACCTGGAGCCTCATATATAATGCAAACGCGGTGCCGGACACGGTAGCCTCCTGGGTCTGGACCGTCCCGTTATCGGACAGAGTTGGAATGCTGCCGCTGATAGCGGTCCAAGTCGTAAGATCAGTGCTCCACTGCGGGGTATAGGTAATGTCGCTCGCTGAATCTAGACGGCTGTAGGTAATCGAAAATTGCGTCCCCGAGATGCTCACCGTCGGCAAATCCGCGGAATCATTTTGGCCCTGAGGCAGTCCCAGGGCGTACTTGAGCAGATTCGAAATCCCATCTCCATCCGGCGCGTCCAGGGCGCCGCCGGTGCCGCTAACGCCCGCCTCCGCGCCAAAGGTATCCCAGAGATAAAGAGAAAACGGCGTGGGCGTCCACGCCAGCGAAACAGCCGTACCGCTTTGCGCCACGGAAAACTGGCCGGTTCCCGGCGAAACGCCTCCACCCTGGTTGGTCCCGTCGGACAGAACCACATTGGACGCGAAAGTCCCCGTAACCAGCGAAGCCGTGACCAAGGGCCACTGCTGCGGTTGAAACCAGAATGCCCGGGAGAAATTCGACGCGCTGTAAACGTAGATGCCCAGTTGCGCCCCGGACGCGGTCGTCACCGCTTGCGCAGCCACCTGGGCCACAGCCAGTTGCGTATCCGTACTGCTCGCTTCCAGCAGCCCGCAAAGCAATTGCGAACTGCCGTCATACGCCGCCGTCCCCGCGATGGTCTGCAAACCCGAGGGGATATCCTGCCCCTGAACCTCAAAGTCCCCCTCGAACGTCCCCGACCCAAACAGCGTCCCAGTCACCAGAACCGGCGCCGTCAATTGCGTGGCATCCAAAACGCCCCCGCCCTGGACCGAGATGTTCGAATAGGTGCCAGACGCGGTGGCTGTTAACGTCACTGTCTCCGTGCTGCTTACATTGATCGCATTGCTCCCCGTAGCCGTGAACGTAGTGCCCGAATCCGGGAAAACATACGCCCCGTACGGCGTCGTCTGTGCCTGCGCCGAGGCACAGGAAATGAGCGCCGCGATTGTCGCAAGGACAAATCGGCGGAGCCACATGGTACGGTCTTTTTGTCCCAACTTCACGACTGCCTTCGCTTAGGGATATGTAGCTCGCATGGCAACTCAATTCCCCCGAATGCCAAGATATGCCAACCCCACGCCAAAGCGCCCCCGCATTCCCAAATCCGCAATCCGAAATCCGCAATCCGCAATTCCCCGTCCCTCACCGCCTGCTCATCCGATAAAACAGCACCGTCCCCAGCGAGATAAAGACGATATTCGGCAGCCAGATCAGCACCTCGGGATGGAACTTTGGATTGCTGCTCACCGTCCCCACCATGGCGATGAAAAAGAAATAGACGAACGCCACGATCAGGCTGAACAGGAACCCTATCGAGGTCTCCTTCCGATGCGCCGTGATCGCCAGCGGCACAGCCATCAGGCAAAAGGCAAATGACGCCAGGGAAAACGAGAACCGCTTGTTCGTCTCGGTCTTGATCGCGGAGGCCTGCTGCGCGTCCATGCCGTTGTCCAATTCGCTCTGCCTGTGAATCAATTCCGTCAGCGTCATCTGGCTGGGTCCGCGCTTCTTTTTGTTTTTCTCGTAAAGCTCCTGCAGCGAGATCGCCAGGTCATTCTGCCTCGACGAGATCCCCTGGTGAATCAAGCTCAGATTGTCCGGGTTCGCCGCGTCCCGCTCCTCGTACTGGGCGTCGTACAGCCGGAGAATGATCTGCTGGTTCGCTTTCAGGTCAGTCAGTAGCTCCCCGCTCTTCGCGTGGACCACCATCGTCGGCGTTCCATGCTCGTCCATCTCGTACATCAGGATGTCTTCGAGCTTCGTCCCATTCTTCTTTTCCACGTAGATCAGCTTGCCGGGAAATTGATCGATCGTCTGGTCGCTCGTGAACATGGCGATCGGGTTGCTGGTCGCGATGTTATACAGGGCCGCCTTCATTTGCTCCTGCGCCTTGGGCGCCACGTCCACATTGATCCAGAAGCAAATCGCCACGCAAACGAGCGAAACCGCAAACACCGGCACGCAAACCCGTGGCACGCTCACGCCATTGGAGCGCAGCGCGATCAACTCATTCTCCGCCGAGAGCCGCCCAAAGACCAGCAGCACCGCCGTGAGAAACCCCCACGGAATCGTGAACGTCAGAGAAAACGGAATGATGTAGGCGATGAAACTGACGATGTACTCCAACGGCACGTCATGGTTCACCAGCAGATCGAGCAACTGCTTGAAGACATTCCCAAGCACCAGCACCAGCGAGAGCACGCCGACGGCGAACAGAGCCGTGGTGACAACCTGCCTGATGATGTACCGATCAAGAATACGCATGGAAGAGAACTCCCAATACTGGCGGGCTCCAACAGTCTTGCAAGGAATTTGCCAGCCGCAATCGGCGCAACCCCCGATTTGCCGCACCCACGCGCAATCTAAATTTCCACCTTTGTTCCCTTTGTTTCTCCGCCAGAGGACGGACCTGTCTCCGCCGAAGGACGGACCTGTCCTTTGGCATGGCTTAGGCATGGCTTCTGTTCGAAACTCCCCTCTCCCCTTTGCGACCTTCTGTTCAATTCCCCTCCCCCTTCGCTTCTGTAAACCCCCGATTAGCTCTTGGGTGCTTTGCATTTCCGCAAGATTTGCTAACATGTCCCGCTTTCCATGGAACCCGTATATGATGTGGCCATTATCGGTGGAGGCCCGGCCGGCAGCACCGCCGCCACCTTGCTCGCCCGGCACGGCCGCAAGGTGATCGTCCTCGAACGAGAAAAATTTCCCCGCTTTCACATCGGCGAATCCCTCCTCCCCTACAGCATGAATGCCTTCGAGCGCCTCGGCGTCCAGGAGAAGCTCAGGGCCATCTGCATGGAAAAAATCGGCGGCGAGGTCGCCAGCGCCTGCGGCACCCGCAAGGTCCGCTTCTATTTCCGGACCGGCTTCCAGCTTGAGCAAACCAAATCCTACCAGGTCAAGCGGGCCGACTTTGACAAGCTCCTGCTCGACCACGCCGCCGAGGCCGGCGCCGAGGTGCGCGAGGAGACCCCGGTCGAAAAAGTCGATTTCGCCCCCGACTCCGTAACCCTCACCCTCAAAACCCAGGCCGCACCAGCCACGGTAAAGGCCCGCTACCTCATCGATTGCAGCGGCCGCAACTCATTCGTCGGAAACCACTTCAACCTCCGGAAGCCCTACGACTCCCTCCGGAAGTTCTCCATTTTCGCCCACTTCGAGGATGTCCCCCTGCGCGACCGCGAGGAGCTGAACCTGACCCGGCTCATCCGCGGTAGCGATTTCTGGTTCTGGATGATCGCCGTCACCGAGACCCGCATCAGCGTCGGCGTCGTCACCGACACCGCAAAATTCCGCCAGCTCAAGAAAACCCCCGAGGAGGCCATCGATCATTTCATCGCAACATCCCCCGAGATGCGCGAGCGCATGCAAGGCGCCCGCCGCGTCTCGCAGGTCTACACCATCAGCGACTACTCTTATAAGAACAGCCGCTTCACCGGCGACCGCTGGATGCTCGCCGGCGACGCCGCCGGCTTCATCGATCCCATTTTCAGCACCGGCGTCTTCCTCGCCATCCTCTCCGGCGAGCAATGCGCCGACGCCCTCCACCAGATCCTCGACGCCCCTGGGCGAAAGGCCGCGATCTTCCGCAATTACGAAAAGCGCCTCAACCAGGTCATGAACAAGTACCTCCGTTTCGTCGAAGCCTGGTACCGTCCCGAGTTCATCGAAATCTTCACAAACCCCGTCGAGCGCCTCAACCTCGTCGGCGCCGTCAACGCCGCCCTCGCCGGCAACATCGGCAACTCCTTCGCCCTGTGGTGGCGGATGGAAGTTTTCTACCTCATCCTGTTCCTACAGCGCCACGTAGCTCTGGTCCCCCGGTTGCCCTTGATCAACAATCCCAAGCCCGACCCGGCATAGTGACACCCTCTTTTGTGTGGAACAAATGCCGCTCCCCTTTAATCTGTTAGGTCCATCGATCAAAAAACCCCGACCCGCAATGATCCCTCGCGTTGTACGCCTCCTCTTTTCCCCCCTCGCCGCCGCTGCCATTTTCATCACCCTCCCCGGCTGCTCGACCGGCATCTTCCCCGAGTACAATCCCGCGGGCCGCAACATCGCCGGCCAGATGCTCTATAGCGGAAAAAAACGCACCTTTGTAGGCGAATTCACGGTCCGCCAGTCGCCCACCGACTTCGCGCTCGATGTCACCAAGGGCCCTGGCATGCAACTCATCCTCGTCCGCGAGAATGACGACAACCTGGTCCGCGTCGAAGCGCTCAATCACACCTGGCAGGGTAATCCCCGGCACTTCGTCCCCCCGCAGGTGCGCAATTGGGTCGCCCTGCGCGAGGTCTTCTCCGGTGGCACCCCGCAAGGCGCCACGGTGACGCGCACCCCCGGGCAGATCACCGTGCAGTTCGCCGACGGCGAGCGCTTTGTCTTCCACATCAACGGTTGAGACCCTGGCTGTATAAAGGATGAGTCTCGACCGCATCGTCGCCCACTTCGTCACGCACAAGCGCCCCGTCGTCTTCGCCACGGTGGGCGTGCTCCTCGTGACCAGCATCCTGGTCATCGTCTTCGGCCTTCAATTCAACTCGGACATCCTCGACCTCCTGCCGAAGAACTTTGACTCCGTCCAGGCCTTCAAAACCACCGACCGCGAGTTCACCAATGCCCGCCAGATCACCTTCGCCCTCTCCCTCAACTCGGAGGACGCCGACCTGGAGGAAATCACCACCCGCTTTTGCGACGCCCTTCGCAAGCAGCCCTGGGTCGTCCGTGTCACCTCCAGCGCCCCGGTCGAGTCCCCGGACGGCATCGCCGATCTCCAGAGCCACCTCGCCGTCCCGCTCCTCCTGAACCTCGACCCTGCGGCCTTCGCCACCGCCATGCAGCAGCTCCAGCCGGACCGCATCACTGCCCGGCTCCACGAGTTGCGCGCAAAGATGGAGACCATGGGCGTCGCCGAGATGAAGCTCGATTTCGACGCCCTCGGCCTCGTCCAGGAAGCCATGCGCCCCATGGCAGGCTCCTTTTCCTCGGATAACTCGCAAGCCTTCGTCTCGGCCGATGGCTCGATGCACCTCGTCTTCGTGGAAACCAATCAGACCGGCATCGGCCCCCACGAGTGCCAGGCCCTTATGCGCCAGGTCGACGCCTTCAAGGCCTCTTTTCTCGCCACCTGTCCTGTCAAGCCCGCCATCCTCGTCACCGGCCGCAACGCCTACGTGGATGAAATCTCGCGCGCCATGCGCTTCGATATCGTCTCGACCCTCCTCGGCTCGATCATCCTCGTCTCGGTCGTCTTCTTTGTCGGCTTCCGCCGCTTCTGGCCCCTGGTCGCCCTCATGCACGTGCTCCTGCTCTGCTGCGTCATGGCCATCGCCGCCGGCGGCCTCATCTTTCACGAGCTCAACCTCATCACGATCGGCCTCTGCTCCATCCTCGTAGGCCTCGGCGTCGATTTCGGCATGCTCCTCTACGGCAGCTATCAATCCCAGCGCAATGCCGGCATCGAGCACGAGGAGGCCATCGCCCGCTCCCTCAAGCAGCTCGGCGAGGGCATCTTCGTAGGCGCGCTCACCACCGCCGCCGCCTTCGTTTCGTTCATCCTTAGCGATTGCGCTGCGTTCGCCCAGCTCGGCACGCTCATCGCCATCGGCATCCTCATCGCCAGCGTGCTGATGATGACGGTCTTTTACGCTTGCGTCAGCCGCCGCCGCCCACCGGAAGAGCACGACATGCTCTTTGAATGGGGCAAGCGCTACGTCGCCGTGGTCTTCCGGAATCCCAAGCCGGTCCTTATTACGACCACCATCTTCCTCCTCGCCCTATCCGGCCTCGCCATCGCCCCAGTCGGCGAGCTCAAGATGGAAGCCGACCCGAAGACCCTCGAACCGTTGTGCGATGCCAGCGTGGCCCTCCACACCATCCAGGAGTCCTTCCCACGCGCCAAGGAGCCCCTCCTTGTGCTGGTGGATGCGAAGGACGCCGAAACCTGCCACGCCTCCTGGACCAAAATCCAAAACCAATGGTCCGGCCTCGTCGCCGCCGGCAAAATCAGGAGCTTCAACGCCCCCACCGCCTTCGTCCTCTCCCCCGACCGCGCCCGCGAGAACCTCAAAGCCCTCGCCACCGTCGACCTCGCCTCCGCCCGCGACACCTATAATAGAGCCCTCGCCACCGAAGGCTTCAACGCCGCCGATCCCGCCTTCCAGAACGTCCTCAAGCTCATCGACGCCCTCCAGGCCGCCCGCACCGCCGCCGTCCCACAGACCAACTGGCGCGAGATCCTCCCGACGGCCTCGAGCTGGTGGTTTGTCCTCGACCAATTCTTCGCACGCAATTCCTACCTCGGCGCCGCCTACGTCACCCCGTTCGAGCACATCCGCAACGTCGAGCAAAAGGAAGTCCTCCACCAGGAGCTCACGGTCCCCGGCGTCTCCATGCACATCACCGGCTGGACCTATGTCCTCGCCGACCTCATCCCCTGGGCCAAGCACAAGCTCACCCTCCTGAGCGTGGTCATGATCTCCTTCAATATCATCCTCCTCGCCTTCCTCTACCGGAAGGTGGCCCCGCTCCTCATCCTGATGATCAGCCTCGCGCTTTCCGTCGGCGCGATGATCGCCTGCCTCAAAATTTTCGGCTTCGCCCTCAATCTCTTCAACGTCCTCGCCTTCCCCCTCGTCCTCGGAGTCGGCGTCGACTATGGCATCTATATCCTTCTCGCCATGCGACAGCCCGGCGATAAAGAGTACGCCTTTGCCACCATCATCAAACCCGTCATCCTCGCCGGCCTCACCGCCGTCGCCGGCTTCGGCTCCCTCGCCATCGCACACAATCCCGCCCTGCGCGGCCTCGGCGCCGTCTCCGCCATCGGCATCGCCTGCTGCCTTTTCTCCACCATCTTCTTCATCCTTCCCGCCTACCTCCTCGGCTTGAAAAAATGACCGGCAACCCCTGGTACCGGCTCGATATCTTCCGCGCCGCCCTCCGCCTGGTAAGCATCCTCCCACGCGATGTCGCCCAGGAGGTCGCCGGCGCCATCGGACGCACCGGCTACGAATTCGCGCGCACCGGTCGCGAAGCCGCCCACGAGAACCTCGCCCGCATCACCGGCCTGCGCGACCTCATGCTGGAGGACATCTGCCGCGAGAACTTCGACCACTTCCTCCGCATGCTCTCGGACTACTTTTACTGCACCCTCGCCCCCTCCGGGAAAATCCGCCGCCTCGTTCAGGAATGGCAGGGCTTCGAGCACATCACCGCCGCCCGCGAGCGCGGCAAGGGCGGCATCCTCATCACCGCCCACCTGGGCAACTGGGAGCTCGGCGGCATACTCCTCGCCCTCGAAGGCGTCCCCCTCACCGTCGTCACCCTCGAGGAGCCTGCCTCCGGCCTCACCGAGTGGCGCGAGACCTACCGCCGCCGCCTCGGGATCAAGACCGTCTCCGTCGGCGCCGACCCCTTCTCCTTCGTCGCCATCATCTCCGCCCTCCGGCGCAACGAGTTCGTCGCCCTCCTCGTCGACCGCCCTTACGGCGGCTCCGCCATCCCCGTCGAGTTCTTCGGCGCCCCCACCTGCTTCTCCTCCGCCCCCACCCTCCTCTGGCAGCACACCGGCGCCGACGTCATTCCCGCATTTGTTTTACAAAAACCGAGCGGTCGCTACGTTTCCCTCCTTGCGCCGCCCGTCCCCATGGGTCCGGACGGCGCCGCGAATGCCCAGCGGATCGCAACGGTCTTTGAGGCCATAGTCCGCCGCAATCCCGAACAATGGTTTAACTACGTCCCCATCTGGAAATGACCCGCCCGCACACCCGCCCGCCATCCCGTCCATCCCGGGTCGCCTCCCCTTTCGCCTCCCTCCTTCGAGGCACGGCCCGTCTCCTAATCCGCCTGAAAGGCGCCAAATCAACTTTAGCCTTTAGCCTTCAGCCTTTAGCCTTTCTCCTCCTCCTCTCCCTCCCCGCCCACTCCGCCGAGCTGACCCCTCCCGAGCGCGCCGCCCTTTTGCAACAACTCCGCGTCGTCCACGCCAAAGAACCCGACTTCGAAGCCACCTTCACCGAAGAGCGCACCTCCCACCTCCTGAACAAGCCCGTCACCAGCGAAGGCTCCGTCTACTTCAGCGTCCCCGACAAATTCCGCCGCGAAGTCCGCACCCCCAGCCCCAGCACCACCGTCAGCGACGGCCACACCATGTGGATCTACTACCCCTCCTTCCAGGAAGTCGAACTCTACACCCTCGGCCAGCGCTCCTTCTTCGACGAATCCCTGGCCGCCCTCACCGCCGGCCTCAACTTCGAGCACATCGACGAGTACTACAACTTCCGCGCCTACCACGACCCCGCCGGCTACCGCCTCGATTTAACCCCCAAGAAACCCTCCCTCCGCCGCGTAGTCGAGCAACTGGCCCTCTTCCTGAACGCCGACTTCCTCCCCGTCCGCACCGAGATCACCCTCCCGAAAGGCGACCACTTTTCCACCATCTACCACAATTCCCGCCGTTCTCCCCTCCCCGCGTCCCTCTTCGAGTTCACCCCGCCCGCCGGCGCCCACGTAACCCACCCGCTGGGCAAATAAAGCGTT
>Ga0182030_10000705_pt1 | contig 64949 bp, 82 predicted proteins | sample 812S3MmetaG_FD_121299 | JGI IMG/M metagenome (GOLD analysis project Ga0182030, IMG submission 121299) | Permafrost microbial communities from Stordalen Mire, Sweden - 812S3M metaG (Illumina Assembly) | ecosystem: Environmental > Terrestrial > Soil > Wetlands > Permafrost | place: Sweden... | reverse complement strand
CGACCTCGGACTAACCCTAACTGGAGATCTATCATGGCTAAGGCAAAAAAGAAGGCCAAGAAGAAAGCAGCGAAGAAGAAGTAGCTGCAACCGGTGGACGCGGCAGCAATGCCGCGTCCCCGGGTCGAAAGCAGATCGACTGTGTGCCCGCGAAAGCGGGCACAGTCGTTTCTGGGGTAGCCTCTTGCGGAGCGATCGATGACGAATACACCGGAAAACAAGCGCCGCGCCGCACAAGCCGCGCTGCCGTGGCTGGCGGCTCATGAGGTCGTCGGCATCGGTACCGGCAGCACGGTGGAGCATTTCATCACCTGCATCGCGGCCGATCGCGGCAACCTCAAGGCCGTCGTCTCCAGTTCGAACCAGTCCACCCGACTCCTCGAGGCGGCTGGCATCCAGGTGCTCGACCTGAATGCAGTGGGTGAGCTGCCGGTCTACATCGATGGAGCCGATGAGACCAACGCCGCCCGCCAGCTCATCAAGGGGGGTGGCGGCGCACTGACCCGCGAGAAGATCGTCGCGGAAGCATCCAGGGTATTCGTCTGCATAGCCGATGCCAGCAAACTGGTTGCGACCCTCGGCGCCTTCCCGCTCCCGGTCGAAGTCATACCGATGGCGCGCGCACTGGTGGCCCGCCGCTTAAGCGACATCGGTGGCCGTCCGGTCCTGCGCGCGGGGTACGTCACGGACAACGGCAATCACATCCTCGATGTGCATGGCCTCAGCATCACCGACCCGGTAGCGCTTGAGTCTGCCTTGAATCAGATTCCGGGAGTGGTCACCGTCGGCCTGTTTGCGCGGCGGCCCGCCGATGTGCTGCTGCTCGGCAGCGACACAGGTGTAAAACAGCTGTAAGGGCGGTTTAATGACACCTGCTCTATAACAACGCAGGGGGATTCATGTCGCAGCCTACCTTTCTTACTCGCGGCCTCGCCGCACTGCTCGCCAGTACCTGCGCCGCGATCTGTGGCGCCCAGGAGACCACTCCGGGCGCGCAATGGCTCAGTTACAACAATCATCTTGATGGCCAGCGCTTCTCGCCATTGCAGGAGATCACCCCGGCGAATGCCCCGCAGCTGGGTGAGGTCTGCAGGATCCAGATCGATGGCCCCACTTCGATGCATTCGGACCTGATCGTCGTCGACGGCGTGATCTATACCGGTACCGGTCGCGAGACCGTGGCCATCAACGCCACCACCTGCGCCCTGCTCTGGCGCTTCAGCTACACCCCTGACGAGGATCGCAACTCACCATCGACCCGCGGCGTCGCCGTCCTGAACGGTCGTGTGTTCCGCGGCACCGGCGATGACCGCTTGATCGCGCTCGATGCGGCGACCGGCAAGCTGCTGTGGAAGACGGTCATCGGCACCCCGGCCCTCGGGGAATCATCGGCGGCGGCGCCCCTGGCCTGGGGCGGAGTCGTCTATATGGGCATCAGCGGCAGCGAACTGGGTGCGCGCGGGCGCGTGATGGCCTTTGATGCGGAGAGCGGCCGCGAGCTGTGGCGCTTCAATACGATCCCGATGGGCAAGGAAATCGGTGCCGAGACGTGGCTGCGTGCGGGCACTGCCAAGACCGGCGGCGGAGGCGTCTGGGGCGCAATGACGCTGGATGTTTCAAGCGGCGAGTTGTTCGTACCGGTAGGCAATCCCTGGCCGGACATCGACAAGGCCTACCGCCCCGGCGCGAACCTGTTTACGGATTCGATCGTGGTGCTGGATGCACGCACCGGCGCGCTCAAGTGGTGGCACCAGGGTACGCCCGAGGACTGGATGGACCTCGACATGGTCGCGCCGCCGGTGCTCTACCGGATCGCCGGTGCGCGTGACTACCTGGTATTCGGCGGCAAGGATGGCTATGTCACTGCCGTCGACCGGGACACGCACCAGCAGTTGTTCCGCGTGCCGGTCACCACCATCGAGCGGATGCCGAAAATGCCCACGAAGGAAGGTTCGCGCATGTGCCCGGGCTACGCCGGCGGAGTCGAATGGAACGGTCCGGCCTTCGACCGCCTCAATCATTCACTGGTGACCGGCGCAGTGGATGCCTGCTTCATCGTCAAGCTCGGTCCCGGTGCCACCGAATACACACCCGGCGGCCTGAGCTTCGGCGGCTCGGTCGCCCCCGATGGGCCGACGACGGGCTGGATTACCTCCCTCGACAGCGTTACCGGCGCGGTACGCTGGAAGTATCACACCGACAAACCCGTGGTGGCCGGCATCACGCCGACTGCCGGCGGTGTGACGTTCGCGGGCGACCTGGGCGGGAATCTGTTTGTCTTCGACAGCAAGAGCGGCGCCCTCGTGAACAAGGTACAAACCGGCGGCGCACTGGCCGGCGGAGTGGTGACCTACGAGGCCGGCGGCCATCAATACCTCGCCTTCGCGGACGGCAATATCTCCCGCAATGCCTTCGGCGCGCTCGGCCTGCCGAGCGTCGTGATCATGGCGCTCAATCCCAAGAGCCTGACCGGCGCGGGTTCTGCCGCCGCGCCGGCCAAGATGGCGAGGATTGGGCCCGCGGCTACGCCGGATCTGGCCGCTGGCCGGCGCCTGTACAGCCAGGTGTGTGTCGCCTGTCACGGCCCCGAAGGCAACCTCGTTCCCGATCACAAGCTCAGCGTCGCCGTGGCGCGCCAGAGCCAGGCGGCCACCCGCGCCTATATCGAAAGTCCGAAATTGCCGATGCCGAAGCTGTATCCGGATCTGCTCAATGAGCAGAGCATCATCGACGTGACCGACTATCTCTACCAGCAATGGGGGCATCATGAGTGACAGCAACGACGCGGCATTCGCCGCAGGAATGAAGGTACGGCGCGAAATGTTTGGCCCGGGCGGGGCCGAGGAACGTCTGGCGCAGGCCACCGATTTCAATCGGCCGCTGGAGGAAATCGTCACGCGCTACTGCTTTGGCGAGACCTGGAGCCGGCCGGGTCTGGATCGCAAGACGCGCAGCCTGCTCACGCTTGCCGCATTGACGGCGCTATGCAGGCCGAACCAGATCAAGGCCCACGTTGCCGGGGCACTGGCCAACGGCGCCACGGTCGAGGAGATTCGCGAGACCTTGCTGCACACCATGGTCTATGCCGGTGTCCCCTGTGGCGTCGAAGCGTTCAACGCAGCCGCCGAAGTGCTCGCGCGCCATGGCGCGGGCGGCAAACCATGAACGTCGCGGCCATGAATGTCGCAATAGTCGGCGTCGGCAATATGGGCGCGCCGATGGCCGGCTGCATGGCCCGCGCGGGCCATAGCGTGATGGTCTTCGATAGTTCTCAGGAGCAGGCACGCAAGGTCGCCGCCGAACACGGCTGCCGCGCGGCGGCCACGCTCGATGATCTGGCCACGGCGGACTTCGTCGTGACCATGCTGCCCACGGGCCAGGTCGTGAGCGAGGTGTACCTGCGTGACGGGCTTGCCGGGCGCCTGCGGCGCGGCACGATTGCCATAGACATGAGTTCGGCGGACCCGACCGGCACGCGCAAGCTGGGCGCGGCCTTGGAGGCGTGCGGCATCGTGTTGATTGACGCGCCGGTCTCGGGTGGTGTGCCGCGGGCGGCGCTGGGCACCCTGGCGATCATGATCGGAGGCGACGATAAGGTGGCCATCGAACGTGCCCGACCTCTGTTGCGCACGATGGGGGATCGGTTATTCGACACCGGTGGCCTCGGCACCGGTCATGCCATGAAGGCCCTGAACAACTTCGTCGCCGCCGCCGGCTTCGCCGCGTGCGCCGAAGCGCTGATCGCCGGCGAGCGTTTTGGTCTGGACCCGGGCCGGATGGTCGAGATACTCAACGTCTCCACGGGTCGCAATTTCCATACCGATATGACGCTGCGCGAGCATGTGGTGGGCGGCAAATTCTCGACCGGCTTTGCGCTGGGACTGCTGGCCAAAGACGTCAAGATCGCGGCCGATCTCACGCGCGACCTGAATTTTGATGCACCACTGGTGCGACTGGTCAGCGCGCGCTTCGACCAGGCACGTGATGCATTGGGGTACAGCCGCGACAACAGCGAAGCGATCAAGGCCTGGATGTGAAACGAAAGCCGCCACCGCCTGAAGCAGCACGGCAGGTGGATGCCGTGTACGGGCTGGAGCCGGTATTCGAACCGGGCGCGGGTGAGGCAGCAGCCGGCTCCGCGCAGGGCACGGAGTTTCATCAGGTCCACTGTCCGTATTGCGGTGAGCCCTTCGAATCGCTGCTCGACTTGAGCGCGGGGTCGGCCACTTACATCGAGGACTGCCAGGTGTGCTGTCAGCCGATCGAGTTCAAAGTCGACGTCGATCATTCCGGCGCGCTGGCGTCGCTGACACTGGCTCGAGGTGACTAGGGGTAAGCTACGCGGCATGGGTACCACGATGGCCGTGAGCGTGCGCATCGCGCTGGTGTCGTGCGCGTTGGCGTTGGCCAGCGCGCCGGCGACGAGCGCGGTGGCTCCGGCACGCGATTTCACTGACTTGGTGTATGCGACGGTCGCCGGAAAGCCCTTCGGCCTTGACCTGCATCTGCCAGCGGATGTGGCCCACCCGCCGCTGCTGGTCTTCGTGCATGGCGGCGCGTGGACCACCGGCAGCAAAACCCAGTACCCGACTTTCTTGATGCAGCGCGGTTTCGCGGTAGCCAGTCTTGATTTCCGTTCTTCGAATGAAGCGCCCTTTCCGGCCGATGTCTTCGACATCAAAGCGGGCATCCGCTATCTGCGCGCCAAGGCCCAGGTCTATGGTTACCGCACTGATCGGATCGGAATCGTCGGGGCATCCTCAGGTGGACACCTGGCGGCGCTGGTTGGTGTAACCAATGGAGTAGCGGCTCTGGAGGGAACTGAAGGGGACTATCGCAATGAGTCATCCAGCATCCAGGCGATCGTGAGCTATTTCGGCGCCAGCGACCTGACCACGATCCTGGCCCAGTCCACCCCGGTCGGTCTGGCGGTGCGGGAACCGGCATTGAAGCGGCTGCTCGGCGCCGCGCCCGATCAGGTCCCGGAATTGGCGAAGCTCGCCAGCCCGATCTTTCATGTCGACGGCAACGCGCCGCCCATCATGCTGCTGCACGGCGACCAGGACACGCAGATGCCACTCAATCAGGTCTACGAAATGCAGTGGGCCTATGAACAGGCCGGCAAACACGTGCAAGTTCTGATACTGCACGGCGTGGACCACGACGCCGTACCGTTCTTCCGCGATGCACCAGTGGATCGCGTGGTGCAATTCCTGCACGACACCATCGGCCAGCCTTAAGGCCGGCGGCCGATGAGGCGATCGGCCCAGCTGATGAAGTATTTCACGTTCGGTGCATACGTTCGGTGCATCGGTATGAACGCCATCATGCTGACGCCATGCCAGCGGACCCTCGAGCAGTCCGGTACCGAGCGGCGGCAGCTGCGCATTCTGGTAGTCATCCCCGACACCCAGATCCTTCACGCCCAGTAGCCGAAACACTTTTCCGGCCTGGACCGACGCCATGTAGCCGCCGCGTTGATCCACCCACGCTGGATCACCACCTTTGCGGCGAGCCGTAGCTGACGAACACCATGCGCGGCGCGCACAGTGCGATCAGCTCGCCCGCATCGATTGGAAAGTCATCCGGCGTCTTGGCGCCGAATCGGGCCTCGGCGGCACCGAACTTCAGGAAGTTGCCGGCCATCCAGTGATACGCATCCGCCGCGGTCTGGTTTTCGACCGTCTCACCGAAATTGCGGCGATGGGGCTTGGTCCCACTCTCCCCGGAGGAGGCGACCAGCGCCATCGCGAAACGAGTGTCGAAGGCCATCGTGACCAGTGCCGCCTTGCCATAGCGCGACACGCCATCGATACCCAAGTGATGGCTGTCCAGCTGCGGATCCGTCTCGAGATAGTCCAGCGCGCGGCTCGCACCCCAGCCCCAGGCGCGCAGCACCCCCCAGTCATCCGGCTTGCGCCAGTGGCCCTTGTTGGACAGCCCGATCACCCCGCGCGTCAGCCCCGCGCCGCCATCCGGCTGGATGCTGTTTGGCTCGATCAACGCCACCGCCCAGCCATCGGCGATCAGCTGCTGCAGCGGCGGCGGATTGCCGTCGACGTCGAGCGTCGGCGGTGGCGGCCGTGGCGCCGTGATCGGCTGCCAGGCCGGGTGTGCTTTGAACACGGCCTGCAGCGAGGGATCAAGCTGCAGCATCTGCGCCTTCCAGACATCGTTGATATGCACGAGTTCATCGGCAGAAGGTGCCGCCGGCGCCGGAAAGGCGACCGGACCGTACTGGAAGATGATGAGCACGGGCATGGGCACACGGGCGTGCGCCGGTTTCACCAGCATCAGCGGAATATCCACATGGATATCCGGATCGGCGGAATTATCCACGTGGCCGATTACCCGGGTGGCGCTGATCGGCGTGAATCCCAAGGCCTCCTGTCGACCGTCTGTACCGTCCAGGTCACCTTCGGCGCCGAGGCCGGAATGCGTCCATAGATCTCGCGCTCGAAAATCTCGAGCAGTTCAGGCCGGCGTATGTGCCACCAGTCACTGGCCGAACTCACCTTGCCGCCGTTGCCAAAGGATCCGGCCAGACCGGATAAGGATTGGCACGGGCTTCGTCGTAATTGACCGGATTGCGCGGCGCCTGCACGTCATTGACCCTGCCGGGCCGCAGTTTCTTGATGCCGAGCTGATCCATCATCTGCTGATGGTCCTGCTCAGCCGTCGGGGCGCGGCTCGGCGGGGCCTGGGCAGCGGCCTGCAGCGCAAAGCCGGGCAATGCCAGAACCGCGAACAGCTTGTGCATTGCTGTGAGTTCCTCGGCTGCGATCGTGCCGCCGCCGTATGCTGGGGGCTAACCTTGTCAACGAGCGGCCGACGCATGCGACACACACTGTTGAACATTCTGTGCCTGGTCCTGCTTGCAACCGCGGCGGGTCATTGCCTGGAAGTTCGTGCGCAGGCCAGTGTATCAGTCACGCAGCAGGTGATTGCCACGGAGCGCGCCGTCGCAAAGACCATGGCGGATATATAAATCAGCCGAAATTTTCCAGCTTCCTGTCGGCGCAAGCAGTGTTCTTTTCCACAGGAAACCCGCTGCGCGGAAAGTCGAAAATAGTCGACGGGTGGTCGAAGTACTTCAAGACCCCTCAAGCCCCATTCTCATGGGAGCCAGCGAAGGTCGAGGTCCTGCAATCGGGCACCCTCGCCTTGAGTACGGGTCCGGTCACAGACCCGGCCGGCAAACTCATTGGAACCTTCACCTCGATTTGGCAGCTCGAAGCCCCCCATACCTGGCGCATCGTTTTCGATAAGGGGAACGAGGTGTGCGAGAAGTAGGCGAGGCTGCGGGGTGCACCAAAAAACAAAAGGCCCGCCTTGCGGCGGGCCCTCGATTTTGGCTGGGGGACTAGGATTCGAACCTAGGTAAACGGAGTCAGAGTCCGTTGTCCTACCACTAGACGATCCCCCAAACAGGAACCTCTCGCGGCCGGTAGCATTAGCGCTTGGAGTACTGAGTCCCGCGGCGGGCCTTGCGATGGCCGACCTTTTTACGCTCGACCTCACGGGCATCGCGAGTCACAAATCCTGCCACACGCAGCGGCTTGCGCAGGCTCTCATCGTACTGGATGAGCGCGCGGGTGATGCCGTGCCGAATGGCGCCGGCCTGGCCGGTGATGCCACCGCCGGAAACCTGCACCTTGAAGTCGAAGCGGCCGAGCAGATCGGTGGTCTCCAAGGGCTGGCGGACAATCATCCGACCAGTCACACGGCCGAAAAATTCGTCCAGGCCACGGCCGTTGACGGTGATGGTGCCGGTACCGGGGGTCATATAGACCCGCGCGGTGGCGGTCTTGCGGCGGCCGGTGCCGTAGTTGGTGCTGATGGCCATGAGTATTAAGCTTCCTGAATCTCGAGAGGTTTCGGCTGCTGCGCGCTGTGCGGGTGCTGTCCGCCGGCGAACACATGCAGCTTCTTGAACATACGACGGCCCAGCGGGTTCTTCGGCAGCATGCCCTTCACGGCAAACTCAATCGCGCGCTCCGGATGCTCCTTCAGCAGCTTGTCCAGTGCGATGGACTTGATGCCGCCAATGGCGCCGGTGTGATGGTAGTAGATTTTGTCCGACAGCTTGCGCCCAGTGACGCGAATCTTTTCGGCATTCACCACGACGATATGGTCACCCATATCCACGTGCGGCGAATAGTCCACCTTGTGCTTGCCCTTCAGGCGATGCGCGATCTGCGAACATAGCCTTCCCAAGGTCTTGCCATTGGCATCCACCAAGAACCAGTCGCCACGGACCTGGCCGGACTTGGCGAACACCGTTGATGTCGTAAGCATTTCTCAAACTCCGCCACCGGTCCGAAAGGAATTGCCGCCCGTGCCGGATGCTCCGCCGGGGGCCTTTGGGGCCGTGCCAAAAAAGGCCGGCAAGTGTACTCAAGCAGGCCTGCCATTGCAAAGCACCTGTCCGCGCGCCACGGCCGGTCCGGGACCGCGACAGTACGCATATATAAGGGTGCGGGTCGGACTATCGGTGCGCGCCGGTGCAATTGCTGCTGCGCAACAGCACCTGGGCCGTGAGCCAGACTGAACTTGTCGCGTTTCTAAGGGTATTATGACCCGTACGGCTGCTATAGTGCATGGATGCTTACAGGGTTGCGGCCTCCCCATGGCTTCTGAGCGCCTCCTCGATCCGTTTATCGCCGCTGCCGACCGGGCATTGCGGGCCATCGCAGCCCCGGCCCACGCTTCCCGGCCCTACCCGGGGACCGCCACCCCCCCCACTACCCTGCCCGAGGCCCAACGCCGCGAATCGGCAGCGCTGATGCGCGTCAACCATGCCGGCGAAGTGGCCGCCCAGGCCCTCTACCATGGGCAGGCCCTGGTGGCGCGCGCGCCGGCCACCCGCGCCTTGCTGCTCAAGGCGGCGCAGGAAGAGGCCGATCACCTGGGGTGGTGTGAACAGCGACTGCGGGAATTGGGCTCGAAGCCGAGCCTGCTCAATCCGCTGTGGTACGTCGGGTCATTCGCCATCGGCGCGGTGGCGGCGAGCTTTGGTGATGCGGCCAGCCTGGGATTCGTTGCCGAGACGGAACGGCAGGTCGAGGGGCATCTGGATGAGCACCTGCGGCAGCTGCCGGGCGCCGACTCAACCAGTCGCGCGGTGATCGATGCCATGCGCAAAGATGAGATCGCGCACGCCGGTTCGGCACGTGCGGCAGGGGCCGTGGAACTGCCGGGCATTATCCGGGAATTGATGCGCGGGACAGCACGGGTGATGACGCGGACTGCCTACTGGATCTGAACCAACTTTTCATTGTCCTTTGCACTGCCCGCTTGCAGTTCTTTGGGCTTATGTATAAAAACCTTGTCCAGAGCGCACGCGCTTGGGGAATTTGAAATATGGAAGAGAACGTCAAACCGCTCAGTGACATACCGGCGATCAATCGCTTTCTGAGCTACTGCCGCATACGCACGGTGCCTTCCAAGACCGTGGTGATCCATGCGGGAGATCTGCCCGACGTTCTGTACTACATCATCAGTGGCTCGGTCGAAGTGATGATCGAGGACGAGGAAGGCAACGAGATGGTGCTCGCCTACCTCAACAAGGGCCAGTTCTTCGGCGAAATGGGCCTGTTCTACGAGCAGCCCACACGCAGCGCGTGGGTGCGCACCCGCAACCAGTGCGAACTGGCCGAAATGACCTACCCGAGGTTCCGGCAGATCGCGGCGGAAAGCCCGGGACTGATTTTCGAGCTGGCGACCCAGCTGGCCACCCGTCTGGATCGTACCAACCGCAAGCTCGGGGACCTGGCCTTCGTGGATGTCACCGGCCGTGTGGCCCACGCCATCATGGATCTGTGTGGCGAGCCGGATGCCATGACGCATCCGGAGGGCATGCAGATCAAGGTCAGCCGTCAGGAGCTGTCACGCCTGGTCGGCTGCTCACGCGAAATGGCGGGCCGGGTACTCAAGGTGCTTGAGGATCAGGGGCTGCTGCGGGCCACGGGCAAGACCATCGTGGTCTTCAACGCGCGCCCCAAGACCAAAACCCGCCCGGTCATCGTTCCGGCCACCACCAAGCCGGTCAGTGCGCGGCTGGCCCGCGTCGAAGATGCCGATGATGACGAGGACGACGAATAAGTCGTCCTAGCGCGCGGCGTTGATGGCCGCGCGCATCGCCTTGAGCGTGGCCGCATAGTCGGCGCTGTCGAACACTGCGGAGCCTGCGACGAACGTGTCGGCACCCGCGGCCGCGATCAGGCCGATGTTCTCGACCTTCACACCGCCATCGATCTCCAGCCGCACGGGACGGGGGTGCGCATCAATGCGGGCGCGCACGGCTTTGAGCTTTTCGAGGGACTGGGCGATGAACTTCTGGCCGCCAAAGCCGGGATTCACGGACATGATGAGCACCATATCCAGCTTGCCCAGCGTGTAATCCAGCCACTGCAACGGCGTTGCCGGATTAAAGACCAGGCCGGCGCGGCAGCCCTGGTCGTGGATCAGCTCGATGGTGCGGTCCACGTGTTCGGTGGCTTCAGGATGGAAACTGATATAGGTTGCACCGGCGCGCGCGAAGTCAGCGACGATGCGGTCCACGGGGCTCACCATCAGATGCACATCGATCATGGCATCCGGTGAATGCCGATGCAGGGCCTCACACACCATCGGGCCGATGCTGAGGTTCGGCACGTAGTGATTGTCCATGACATCGAAGTGGATGATATCCGCGCCGGCGTGCAGCACGGCATCCACTTCCTCTCCCAGGCGGGCGAAGTCGGCGGACAGGATGGAGGGGGCGATCCAGCTCGTTTCCATGGTTTTAGGATACCACCGGCATCAAATCCCGCGGCGTTCGCGCACCAGCTCCCAGGCCTCGATGATCTGCTGGGTGCGCTGCTTGGCATGCTCGATCATCGACTCCGGCAGGCCATTTGCTTTGAGCTTGTCGGGATGATGGCGGCTGAGCTGACGCCGATACGCCAGCGAGAGCTCCTCCTTGCTGTTCTGCGGGGTGGATTCCAGCACCTTGTACGCCTGCGCCAGTCGCGACTCCTCGTCCACAGCCGGACCGCCCCCATGGCCGCCGGCATAGCCACCGCGACGCATGCGCAGTACTGCCTCGATATGGGCAAACTCGATGCCGCCCAGGCCCAGTCGCGTGGCGATGTTCTGCAATACCCGGCGGGCGGTCGGTTGCAGATCATTGCCCATCAATGCCGCGCGTATCTGGATCTCGACAAATGCGCGCATCAGATCCGGCCGGCCGCCGCACGCGCTGTAGAGCCCGTCGAGCGCCGTACTCAACACGAATTGCGCAGACTTGCCCTGCGTGAAACAGGCGATCGCCACCTGCACCTGATCCGGCGTCAGGCGCAGCTCCGACATCACCGCACGCGCAGCCTGGATTTCCTGCTCCGACACGCGTCCATCGGCCTTGGCCACATGCCCCATGACCTGGAACGCGGCGCGAAAGAAGCGATCGCCGATCTGGGTCGTGGTGGCTCCCGCCGCGCTGCCGACGCCGGGTCGCGAGCCGATGGTCGGTGTGGAGGCGGCATCGAACTGATGACCGATCACGACACCGATCACCGCTCCGGCCGGCCCGCCAGTCATCAGGCCGATCAGGCCACCCACCGCTTTTCCGATCCATTGCATACGCTGATATATTAGCAACCGCGGCGCTCGCCGCTTTATTGCCACCTCAAACCTTAAGAAAACGATGACATCCGGCACCGTCCACCGAACCGCCCTCAGCGGCCTGAAGCTCCTGTATGCGGGCAAGGTACGGGACAACTATGCCGTGGATGACCACACCATGCTCATCGTTACCACGGATCGGATGTCCGCCTTCGACGTCGTGCTGCCCGACCCGATTCCGGACAAGGGGCGGGTGTTGAACCAGATTTCGAATTTCTGGTTCGACCGGACGCGTCACATCGTACCCAATCACCTGACCGGGCGGGCGCTCGCGCAGCTGCCCTTGCCGGCAGCGCAGCTGGCGATGCTCGAAGGTCGATCGATCATTGTCAAACGACTCACGCCGCTGCCCATCGAAGCGGTGGTACGCGGTTACCTGATCGGCTCGGGCTGGAAGGATTATCAGCGCAGCGGCCAGGTGTGCGGCGTCGAGCTGCCCGCCGGCCTGAAGCTCGCGCAGCGCCTGCCCGCGCCGATTTTCACCCCCGCCACCAAGGCCGATCTGGGCTCGCATGATGAGAACATTTCATTTGCGCAGGTCAGTGACCTGATCGGCGTGGAGCGCGCCGAAAAAGTGCGCAAGACGGCGCTGGCCCTGTATCAGTTCGCCGCTGAACATGCCCGTGCGCGCGGCATCATCATCGCCGACACCAAATTCGAGTTCGGGCTCGACGCTGAGGGGGAGCTCACGCTCATGGATGAAGTGCTGACGCCGGACTGCTCGCGATTCTGGTCGGCCGATACCTACCAGGTCGGCGTCAGTCCGCCGAGCTTCGACAAGCAATTCGTCCGCGACTACCTCGAAACGCTGAACTGGGACAAGCGTGCGCCGGGACCGGCGCTGCCTGCCGAGATCATCTCCCGCACCCGCGATAAGTACCTCGAGGCCCTGCAGCGCCTCACCGCCTAGACCATGTCCAACTGGCCATGGGATCAGCTGGATGCCGCGGTCTTCAGCCGCGCCTCCGGCCGAGCCGGGCTGGTGCGCAGGGCCGCGCGCATCGGCCGCTATCCGTATGCCGTGATCCGTGACCTGGCGGGCGGCCAGATCAACATGCGCGCCACCGCGCTGGTGTTCACGACGATGCTGTCGATGGTCCCTTTGCTGGCCTTCGCCTTCATCATCCTGCACCAGCTGGGGAGCCATGCCGGACGTGATCTGCAGCCCATCGTGATGGAGTTTTTCCGCCCCGTGGGTGCCGGCGCCGGTGACATGACGCGCGAGGTGCTGCAGTTCGCGGCTCGCCTGCGCCACGGCGTGGTGGGCGTCGTGGGCATCACCTTCCTCGCGTGGTCGCTGATTGGCACGATCCAGAAGGTCGAGGACAGCTTCAATTACGTATGGCGGGTACCCCAGCCCCGCAGCCTCGGGCGCCGCGTGGCGGAGTTCCTGAGCCTGCTGGTGGTAGGCCCGTTGCTGCTGGGTGGCTTCATCGCGCTGTCGCACACGGCGCTGATCGCCGGCCCGGTGCAGCTCGCCAGTTCGCTCCCTCTCGTGAAGCGCCTGAGCAGCCTCGGCGTGCATGTCGCCCCTTACCTGATGGTGACCACGCTGTTCACTTTTCTGTACATGTTCATTCCCAACACGCGGGTGCGCTTCGCCCCGGCACTCAGCGGCGCGGTGGTGGCCGGCGTGCTGTGGGCGGCCGTCGGCGGCATCTTCACGCGCTTCGTGGAATACAGCGCGCGCCTCACGCTGGTTTACGCGGGCTTTGCGGCAGTCGTCGCGGTGGTGACCTGGACGTATTTCGGCTGGCTGATCCTGCTGTCGGGCGCACAGCTGTCGTTTTACATCCAGAATCCGAGCTATCTGCGCTTCGGCCTGCGTCAGCTGCATCTGTCCGTGGTCGAGCTTGAGCAGTTGGCGCTGACGATCGCCTTCCTCGTCGGTCACAATGCCGCGACCGGGCGGCCGCGCTACACCCTGGACGTGCTGGCCACGGACCTGGGCGTTACGGGCGTCGCGCTTGCCCCAATCATCGCGGCACTGGAGCAGGCGCGGGTGTTGAAGGTATCCGGCGAGGAATTGCAGCTGGCCCGCGATCCGGCACGACTGGCCGTCATCGACATCATCGAGGCGGTCCGCCACCAGCGCAGCGGCAAGCCGGTGAGCCGTGCCTTAGCGGTCCCGGGAGTCAGCGACATCGTCGCGCATGTCGATGCGGCACGCCGCGCCAGCTGTGCCGGCCACACTTTGCAGGAGCTGCTGCAGACCAGTCCGCTGCAGCTGGCCGATCCGAGCCTGGATCAGACCGCAGAGCTGCCGGTCGACGCGCTGCGTGGGGCGACTACTCCCCGGCTATCGTCAGATCGCCAATAAGCACCGAGCCGGTGTGCAGCGCCCCGCGGCCATCGACGTCACCGCCAATCGCCACGATGCTGTGGAACATGTCGCGCAGGTTGCCCGCGATCGTGATCTCGTGCACGGGGTAGGCCAGTTCCCCGTTCTCGACCCAGTACCCGCTGGCGCCACGGGAGTAATCGCCGGTCACGGGATTCACACCCTGGCCCATCAGTTCGGTGACCAGCAGCCCAGTACCCATCGTGCGCAGCAGTTCGGCACGTGTCGGCGCAGTCGCGGACGTGCGGACGAAAAGATTGTGTACGCCATCGGCATTGCCGGTGGTCCTGAGGCCCAGCTTGCGGGCTGAGTAACTGTCGAGCACATACCCCTGAGCCACGCCGTCAACCACCAGCGTGCGGTCCCGCGTGGCCACGCCTTCACCATCAAACGGACTGCTCGCCAGTGCTTTGGCGATATGCGGCCGCTCCTCGATCTGCACAAAGGCCGGAAATACCCGCTGCCCGGCCGAATCGAGCAGGAAGGTGGTCTTGCGGTACTGGCTGCCGCCGCGAATGGCGCCGATGAAGCTGCGGAACAGGCCGCGGGCCATCTCCGGAATGAACATCACCGGCGCGCGCTGCGTCGCCAGGCGCCGCGCGCCCAGGCGGGCGATCGCGTTTTCACCGGCGCGTCGACCGATTGCCCCAGCATCCTCCAGATCCTGCGGATCGCGGGCGCTGGAGTACCAGAAGTCACGCTGCATATCCTCGCCGTCGCTTGCCAGCAGGACGCAGCTTATAGAATGGGAGCTGCTGGCGAAGCCCGCCAGAAAGCCGTGCGAATTGCCATAGACCCGCACGCCGCGCTGGTTGCCGACGGTGGCGCCTTCGGAGTTGGTCAGCCGCCGGTCCACCGCCATGCCGGCGGCCTCGCAGCTGCGTGCCAGTTCGACCGCCTGATCCGGTTCGAGGTCCCAGCGGTGATACAGGTCCAGGTCCGGGATCTCGCGGGCCAGGTCCTCGGGGTCGGCCAGGCCGGAGCACTCATCTTCGGCGGTGTAGCGTGCGATGGCGCAGGCCTTCTCGACGGTGGCGCGCACGGCCTCGGAGCTCAGATCCCCAGTGCTCGCCGACCCCTTGCGCTTGCCGAAGTACACCGTGAGACCGAGGCCGCGATCGCGCTGGTACTCGACGGTGTCCACTTCTCCTAAGCGCACGGTGGCCGTGAGTCCGCGCTGCAGGCTGGCATCGGCCTCGCACTGCGAGGCGCCGGCACGCCTGGCTTCGGCCAGGATCTGCTCGATGACCTGTGTAAGCTCCGGTATCCGGGAGGCGTCGACTTCCTGCTGCATATGTCCTGCCGCTGTGTTGGTGCAGAATTGTAGCCCAAGGAGCATGGTAACCACGTGAAGCGATTTTCCAGATCCGAATCCGATGCCGATGCTGAACCGCTCTTTGACGGTCCGAGCAAGAGCGTACTCAAGCGTGAGGCGCACCGCGCCCAGGAGCTGGGTGAACAGCTGATTGCGCTCAAGGACTCGGAGTTGGTGGCACTGGAGTTGCCCGAAGCGCTATACGAGGCGATCGTGGCCGCCCGCAGCATCAGCAGCCGCGGCGGGGCCACCCGGCAGCGGCAGTACATCGGCAAGCTGATGCGCGACATTGACCTGACCCAGGTGCGCGCGACCCTGGGCGCGAAGGCCGCGAAAGCGGCGCTGGAGGCCCAGCGCTTCCAGCGCGTCGAGAACTGGCGCGCCCGGTTGATGGCCGAACCGCAGGCCCTGGCGGCACTGCGCACGGCGTACCCGACAGTGGATGAGGCGCAATGGCTCAAGCGCATCGCGGCGGCGCGGGCCGAACGGGCGCTTACCGGCGCCACGGGGGTGGCGGCCCGCGAGCTGTTCAGAGCGTTGCGGGAAGTGCTGGAATAGGCGCATTCACGCCCTGCTCGGCTACAATGGCCGATTGCAAACGGGGCCGGGCGGCCCTTCGGGAGCTAGCACAGTGTCAGCGTGGGTCGGCATCATCATGGGCTCGACTTCGGATTGGGAGACGATGCGGCCCGCCGCCGAGGTGCTCGAAGCGCTGGGCGTACCCCATGAGGTTCGCGTCGTATCGGCGCATCGCACTCCGGATCTGCTGTTTGAATATGCAGCCGGCGCGCGCGCACGGGGACTTGAGGCAATCATCGCCGGAGCCGGCGGCGCGGCACACCTGCCCGGCATGACCGCGGCCAAGACGAGCCTGCCGGTGCTGGGCGTGCCGGTGCAGTCGAAAGCCCTGAACGGCATGGACTCATTGCTTTCGATCGTGCAGATGCCCGCGGGAATTCCGGTTGCCACATTCGCCATCGGCACGGCCGGCGCGACCAATGCGGCATTGCTGGCCGCCGCGATCATCGCCAATCGGCACCCGGAAGTGTTGCCGCGGCTGGAAGAATTCCGCGACCGGCAGACCGCCCGGGTGCTCGAGCACCCCGACCCGCGCATCAGCACGCCATGACTGTCGGCATCGTCGGTGCCGGCCAGTTGGGCCGCATGATGGCGCTGGCCGGCTACCCTCTCGGACTCGACTTTCTGTTTCTGGATCCGGCCGAGCAGCCGCCGGCGGCACAGCTGGCTCCGGTGCTGAAGAGCGCATTCACCAACGATGCGGCCCTGGGAACTCTCGCCGCTCGCTGCGAGGTCGTGACCATCGATTGGGAAAACATCTCGGTCGAGGCGCTGCGCAAGCTCGGCCGCGAGACTCGCGTGAGTCCGCCGCTGAGCGCGATCGCGACGGCACAGGATCGGGTGCGCGAGAAGCGTTTGTTTGAAAGGTTGGGGGTCACGACCACGCGCTGGCGTGCCGTCAGCAACCGCCGCCAATTGGCTTCAGCCATCGCCGACATCGGCTTGCCCGGGGTGCTGAAGACCCGCCGCATGGGCTATGATGGCAAGGGTCAGGCCGTGCTGCGCACAGCGGCCGACGTCGAAGCGGGCTGGACGCAATTGGGGCAGGTCCCTTTACTGTACGAGGAGCTGGTGCCGTTTGATTTGGAAGTGTCCGTCATTGGCGTGCGCAGCCGCAGCGGCGAGTCCCAGGTTTATCCGCTCAACCACAATCTGCACTCGGGAGGGATCCTCAGACTCACCCGGGCCCCTTATGGCAATGCGCGTCTCAACCGCCTCGCCCGCGGGCACGTCCTGGCCGTCATGGAGCATTTGCGTTACGTGGGGGTTCTGACCATCGAGTTTTTTGTCCGGGGCGGACGCCTGGTGGCCAATGAAATCGCGCCCAGGGTGCACAACTCGGGTCACTGGACCATTGAAGGGGCGGTCACGAGCCAGTTTGAGAACCATCTGCGGGCGATTCTGGGACTACCCCTGGGGGATGCCCGCGCCACCGGTTACAGCGCCATGATCAACATGATCGGCACCATGCCGGGGCGTGCCGCACTGCTGCGCCATCCCGGCGTGCATCTGCATGATTATGCAAAGGAACCACGACCGGGCCGCAAGCTCGGACACCTGACTGTGGTAGAAGACGATGCGGGTCGCTGCGAACGACGGGCGCGGCGGCTGCTGGCCGAATTGGCCCCAGACATTTACATCCCATAGAATCGGGGCGCTATGTACCTTGAATTGTTCAAGCTTCGGGAATTACCGTTCCGCCTCAGCCCGGACCCGCAATTCCTATACCTGAGCAAACAACATGCGCGCGCCAAGGCGTACATGGAGTCGACGATCTGGTTCACCGACGGCTTCGTCGTCATCACCGGGGAGATCGGTTCGGGCAAGACCACTCTCATCGAATCCTTCCTGCAGGAGATCCAGCGCGACGTGGTGGTCGCCCAGATCGGCCAAACCCAGGTCTCGGTGGTTGCCTTCCTGCAATCGGTACTGGTGCAGTTCGGCTTCTCGCCGTTCAAGATGAAGAAGGCTGAGCTGATTGCCACGCTCAATAGTTTCCTCGTGGAGCAGTACGGCGCCGGACGCAAGGTGCTGCTGATCGTCGATGAGGCGCAGAACCTGTCGCTGAAAGTTCTTGAAGAGATTCGCATGCTCTCCGGTGTGGAGACCACCAAGGAGAAGGTGCTGCGAATCATCCTGGCCGGTCAGCCCGAACTCAACCAGAAGCTTGATGCCCCGGAGCTGGTGCAGCTCGCGCAACGCGTCCGGCTGCGCTTCCATCTGGGCACGCTCTCGGCTACCGAGATGCATGCCTACATACATCATCGGTTGGAAGTGGCCGGCGCGGGCGATCGGGAGATATTCGCGGAAGACACCTACGCGGAGATCTATCGCTGCACCGGCGGTGTGCCGCGACTGGTCAACACCCTGTGCGACACGGCCATGCTGGCTGCGTATGGCCAGGACCGCGACCACGTACTCCTTGATGACATCAACACCTCGAAAGAGGAACTGCGCTGGGGGGGGCCGCAGGCCCATCCCAGCAACCCGGGCCGCGTCGGGTCCAGCACCAACGCTGACGGCACCGGCAACTTCGGCGCCACGCAGCGCGTGACGCAGGGCGGCCCCCACGGGGATGATCTGGCCGACACCCTAGGCGAGGGCGACGTTGTCGAGCCGATGGGGCGCGTGATCGTGGCCACGGAGGGGCGCACCACCCAGGAGCTGCCCTTGAAGTTCGGACGGATCATCATCGGCCGCACCGGCGACAATGATCTGCAGGTGGACAGCCGCTTCGTGAGCCGGCATCACTGCCAGATCATCACGGGCGCCGAAGGCAGCGTGATCGAGGATCTCAACAGCACCAACGGCATCTTCGTGCAGGGCAGGCGCGTGCGGCGCCACAACCTCAACGATGGCGACGTAGTCGTCATCGGCAAGCACGAGATCATGTACGTCTCGGAACGTCTCGCCCAGGCGCGAATGAATCCAGCGGATCGTGCCGGTGTGCCGACGCTCGACGAGGCGACTGACGATCGCAGCCATATCGAAACGGTCGTCGATCCGGAGCGTGACGCCAACGAGAAGCCGGCCGCCGGTCGGGCGGCCCACAGCGCCAAGTAGCGCTGCCGCCGGGGCGCTAGGGCGAATCGCTGGGCGGTGGCGGCGCGGGAAAAACGCCGGTCGCCTCATCCAGCGCATCCGGGGCATCATACTGGGCGCGCAGACGCCGGTAGCCACGCCGCCTCAGCAACACCACCACCCCAGCCATGAACACGAGCAGCCCCGGCAATCCCAGGGCCAGACTCAAGCCTGAAGAAGTCTGGAAATAGCTCGCGATGAGCGCCAGCAGCCCGCCCAGCAGATATGCCCAGGGCAGGCCTTCATATACCGGACGTGACAACCGGTGGGGAACGGGGCTCATGGCACAAGCTTAATCGCCTTGAGGTCACTCGCGCGAGCGCCCTCGATCGAGGAACCCAAACACCTTTGAAACCAGGGACGGTTTCCAGGCTTCGACCTTGAAATCGCCGCGGCTGGCCGGTATGTGGCGCTGCACCTCGGAGAGCAGGTCCTTGGGGAGGGTCAGTTCAGCTTCGTTCCGGGACTCAGGGGCCATGATTCACTTCCTTTTAGCGGGTCGAGTCACCGTACGGGGAACCCCCCCAGTCAAAGTGTGCGGCACATCACGCTTTGCTGACTGCAAGACCGAGGTCTTTTGAAATTTCTGTCGTGGTCGGCGCGGGAGCGACGTTATGTTCTTAAAGCCCAGCTCGCGCTACTGGCTAGCCCGTGCCGCCGACGGTCAGTCCATCCACTCGCAGCGTCGGCTGACCGACACCGACGGGAACATTCTGGCCTTCCTTGCCACAGGTCCCGACGCCCTCATCGAGCTTCAGGTCATTGCCCACCATGCTGACGCGCGTGAGCACATCGGGCCCATTGCCGATCAGCGTGGCGCCCTTCAGCGGCGCGCCGAGCTTGCCGTTCTCGATCGCATACGCCTCGCTGGCGGAGAATACAAACTTACCCGAGGTGATATCGACCTGCCCGCCGCCGAAGTTCACCGCGTAGATGCCCCGCTTGACCGAACCGATGATCTCTTCCGGCGCATGCGGACCGGGACGCATGTAGGTATTGGTCATGCGTGGCAGGGTGACATGCGCAAAGGATTCACGCCGGCCGTTGCCCGTGGAACGCCCACCCATCAGGCGCGCATTGAGCTTGTCCTGCATGTAGCCGCGCAGAATGCCGTTCTCGATGAGGGTGGTACAACCCGTCGGCGTGCCTTCGTCATCGATGTTGAGCGAGCCGCGGCGCCGCGACAGCGTGCCGTCATCGACCACGGTGCACGCCTCGGTGGCGACACGCTCGCCGATGCGATTGGCGAAGGCCGAGGTGCCCTTGCGGTTGAAATCCCCTTCGAGTCCATGGCCGATCGCCTCGTGCAGCAGCACACCCGGCCAGCCCGGCCCCAGGACCACCGTCATCGGACCGGCGGGAGCCGCGACCGCATCGAGATTCACCAGCGCCTGCCGCACGGCCTCCCGACCCAATCCGAGCGGCCGATCCTCGGCCACCAGGTCACGGAGCGTGTAGCGGCCGCCACATCCCGAATAGCCCTGTTCGCGCCGACCGTTCTGTTCGACGATCACGGAAACGTTGAAGCGCACCAGTGGCCGTACATCCGCGGCCAGATCGCCATCGCTGTTGGCGATGAGCACGACCTCATGGACCGCCGTGACACTGGCCATCACCTGTTTGACGCGCGGGTCGAGCGCGCGGGTTTCCCGATCCACGCGCATCAGCCACGCGACCTTGTCCGCGTCACTGAGCGTGGTGAGCGGATCATCGGGCAGGTACAGCTGATGCCCGGCACGCGACTGCCACACCGCCAGCGAACGGCCGCTGCCCTGCGCGGCGATGGCCCGGGCGGCGCGGGAGGCATCCTCCAGCGCCGGCAGCACGATCTCATCGGAGTAGGCGAAGCCGGTTTTTTCACCCGACAGCGCACGCACGCCGACGCCCTGTTCGATGGCCGCGCTGCCTTCCTTGACGATGCTGTCCTCAAGCGCCCAGGACTCCTCGTGCGCCAGCTGAAAGTACAGGTCCGCGTAGTCGATCGAATGGGACATTACCTGGCCGAACACACGGTCCAGCTGCGACTCATCCAGCCCGCTGGGGGCGAGAATGGTCTCGCGCGCAATGGCCAGCGCATCGACGGGTCGCAGGGACGTTGCCATCTTCAATCCTCGAAAACCTTGATCCGACATTACAGCACGCGATGCTTCAGTGCGGGAAAGCCGGCGCGCGCTCCCGCCTGCGCTGCCCGATCCACCTCGGCCAGGACGACACCGGCGCCGGCGGGCCGGCGGGCCAGCACGCGGCCCCAGTAATCCACGATCATGGCATCGCCATAGGTTTCCCGACCGTTGGCGTGCATGCCCCATTGCGCCGCGGCCAGGACGTAGCAGAGGTTCTCGATCGCCCGGGCCCGCAGCAGCACTTCCCAGTGCGCCTGGCCCGTAGGAACCGTAAACGCGGCCGGCACGGCCAGCAGGGTCGCCCCACGGGCTGACAGCTCGCGATATAGCTCCGGGAAGCGCACGTCGTAGCACACGGACAGTCCCAGCAATCCCGCCGGAGTTTCGACGAGGATCGGCTCTTTTCCAGGCTCGAACGTGGCAGATTCCCGGTAGATCTCCCGCTTTTCCGGGACCTCGACGTCGAACAGATGGATCTTGTCGTAGCGCGCGACCGGCTTGCCGTTGGCGTCGAACACCACGCTGGCGGGTGCGATCCGGTTGGCACGCTGGCCCTTGATGGGCAGCGTCCCGGCCACGATCCACAGCGACAGCCGCTGGGCGAGTTCGGCGATCGCATCCTGGATCGGTCCGGCGCCGGGACTCTCGGCCACCGCGAGCCGGTCGGCCTCCTTCGCCCCCATGATGGCGAAATTCTCGGGCAACACGGCCAGTACGGCGCCCGCGGCCGCGGCCTCGGCGAGCAGCGTCCCAGCCACGCCGATGTTATGGGTCACATCCGGCCCGGAATTCATCTGAATGGTCGCGACTTTCAAATTAGCACCACATCGAACTGGTCCACGCCATAGAGCGCCTCCACCTGCATTCGTATGGGGCGCCCCACCTGATGTTCAAGCTCGGCAAGACTCGCCGATTCATTCTCGAGCAGATGATCCACCACTTCCTGGTGGGCCAGGATCAGCAGCTCGCGACTGGCGAATTGCCGACTCTGGCGCATGATGTCCCGGTAGACATCATGGGCGACCGTCTCGGGGGTCTTCACGAACCCACGTCCTTCACAGGCCGGACAGGCCTTGCACAGCAGATGCTCGAGACTCTCGCGGGTGCGTTTGCGGGTCATCTCCACCAGCCCCAGCGGCGACAGACTCACGATGTGCGTCTGCGCCCGATCCGAAACCAGGGCGCGTTCCAGTGCCTGCAGCACCTGGCGCCGATGCGCCGCATCGCCCATGTCGATGAAATCTATGATGATGATGCCACCGAGATTACGCAGCCGCAGCTGGCGCGCGATCGCCACGGCGGCCTCTAGGTTGGTGCGGAAAATCGTTTCCTCGAGATTGCGGTGACCGACATACCCACCGGTGTTCACATCGATGGTAGTCATGGCCTCGGTCTGATCGATGATCAGGTGGCCACCGGACTTCAAAGGCACCTTGCGGTCCAGCGCGCGCGACAGCTCCTCTTCGACGCCGTGCAGATCGAACAAGGGTCGCTGGCCTGAATACAGTTCGATCTGCACCGGGCTGTCGGGCAGATAGGTGCGGGCGAATTCCTGCATGGCCGCCAGTTCCACCGGGGAATCCACCAGCACCCGCGACACATCGGGCAGCAGCTCATCGCGCAGTACCCGCAGCGGCAGCGGCAGATCGGCATGCACGATGTTGCCGGCCTCGACGCGTGCCGACACCTCGCGCACATGACGCCACAGCTTGTCCAGATAGGCCACATCCTCGCGCAGACCCGCGGCATCGGCGCTCTGCGCGGCGGTGCGCACAATGTAGCCGCCGACGGCCTGGGGCGGCAGCACTGCGGCAATGGCCGCCTTCAGTCGCTGCCGGATCGCATCATCTTCGATGCGCGCCGAGACACCGATGCCCTCGCCGCGCGGCATGAATACCAGGTAGCGCGAGGGCAGCGCGACAAAGGTCGTAAGCCGCGCGCCCTTCGTGCCCATCGGGTCCTTGACGACCTGAACCAGCAACTCATCGCCCTGGGTCACGAGTCGCCGGATGTCATCGATGGGGGGCAGACTGACGACCGTATCATCCGGCCGGACCAGCGCGATGTCGGCGACATGCAGGAAAGCGGTGCGCTCGAGGCCGACTTCGATGAACGCGGCCTGCATGCCCGGCAGCACCCGCGAGACCTTGCCCTTGTAGATGTTGCCGACCAGGCCGCGTTTACTGGCGCGCTCGATATGAATTTCGGTGAGCGCGCCATTCTCGACCAGTGCCGCGCGAGTCTCGCGCGGACCCAGATTGACCAGAAGTTCGCTGCTCAAGTTGAGCTCCAGCACGGCACGCGGGCCGCAGCCAGCAGCTGCGCGGTTTCAAACAGCGGCAGGCCCATGACACCGGAGTAGCTGCCCTGCAGGCACTCGATGAATATGGCACCGAGTCCCTGAATGGCGTACCCGCCCGCCTTGTCGCGTGGCTCGCCGCTGTCCCAGTAGCGGGCGCGCTCGGCGGGCGTGGAGGCGCGCATGCGCACGGTGCTGGCGCTGGTGGCACAGCGCGTGCCCGCCGCGGTCACCAGCGCCACCGACGTGAGCACCTGGTGTTCACGGCCGGCGAGCGCTTCGAGCATGGCCAGACCGTGAGCCTGGTCCCGTGGCTTGCCGAGGCTGATGCCATCCAGCACCACGGTCGTGTCCGCACCGAGCACCGGCAGATCCGGCAGGCGCTGCCAGACCGCTTCGGCCTTGGCACGCGCCACGCGCTCGACATAGGTCGTGATGGCTTCACCGTGGCGGACACTTTCGTCCACGTCCGCGATCTCAACCGCGTGCGGCACGCCGATCTGCGCCAGCAGTTCACGTCGTCGGGGGGATGCGGAGGCCAGTCTTAGCACGGGGGTGGGTGACATCGGATCAGTCTCAGTCGCGATGGTACGGATGTCCACTAAGAACAGTGTGCGCACGGTACAGCTGCTCGGCCAGCACGACCCGCACCAGCGCATGCGGCAATGTCAGCTTCGACAGCGACAGTTTCTGATCGCTGCGCGCGAGCACGGCAGCGCCTAAGCCGTCCGGTCCGCCGATCACCAGCGCCAGGTCGCGGCCGTCATGCATGCGCCCGGACAGCCAGTCCGCCAGCTCGCGCGTAGTGCTCTGCGCCCCGTGTTCATCGAGCGCGACCACGAATTCCGGCGCCTTGATGAGGGCCAGGATTCGCTGGGTCTCGGTTTGCATGGCCAGGGCCGGTTCACCGCGGCTGCTGCGCCGACCGGCGGGCACTTCGACCAGTGCAACCTTCAGGCTGCCGGACAGCCTTTGGATATAGTCCGCAACGACTTCATTCACCCAGCGTGGCATGCGCTCGCCAACGGCGATGAGGCGAATGCGCACCGCGCCGAAGCTTCCCGTCAGGCTTGCGGAGTCCGCAACGCGCGTTTGCGCGGCGCGGCACTCTTGCGCTTGCGCGTCACCACGGGCTTCGGCGCCCGCACCGGCGAAGTTCCGGATGCGCCAATCGGCGCTTCCGGCGTATCCCACAGCCGTTCGAGGCCATAGAACTCACGCACGCGTGGCAGCATCACGTGCACGATTACATCGTGCAGATCCACCAATGCCCACTCCCCATCGCGTGCGCCTTCGACGCCGAAGGGCGGAAAGCCGGCCGCCTTGGCGTGTTGCACCACGTGCTCGGCAATGCTGCGCACATGGCGGTCGGAATTACCCGAAGCGATGATCATGGTATCGGTGATGTCGGTCAGGCCGCGCACGTCCATGACCTTGATGTTGACGGCCTTCATATCATCCAGCGCCGCCTGGACCAGGCCATGCACCGGTGATGAGGCTGTTGCGGGACGCGCCTGGGTCGCGCGGTGAGCACGGGTACGGATAGCCATTGGCAAAGGTTGCAGTCTCCTTAATGGGGTTCAGCGTTCACGCTGAGCATAACACCCGGTTTCCAGGATTATCCTGCGCACCGGATCCGGAACCAGGTAGCGCGGATCGCGTCCGGCTTCGATGAGCTGGCGCAGTTCCGTCGATGAAATCTCAAGCTGCGTCGGAACATGAACGTAGACATTCCCGGCCAGGCGCGTGTGCAGATCGCGCACACTGCCCGTGCCCCGGTCCACCATGACCTCGCCCAGCGGACCCTGCGCCGGCGCCCGCCAGCCGGGACGGTGCACGACCACGATATGCGCCAGGTCAAGTACCTCGCGCCAGCGGTGCCAGTTCGGCAAGCCGAGGAAGGCGTCCATGCCCATCAGCACACACAAGGATCGATCCGGATTCTCCCGCCGCAGTTCAGTCAGCGTGTCCACCGAATACGAGAGCCCGGTGCGCCGTACTTCACGGTCATCGACCACGAATCCGGACTGGCCCTCCACGGCAGCGCGCACCATCGCCAGCCGCAGCTCGGCGTTGGCGCGCGTCTCGGCGCGATGCGGCGGGTTGCCCGTGGGCAGGAAGCGCACCTCGGTGAGACGCAGCTCCTGCCACAGCTCGAAGGCCGTCCGCAAATGCCCGACGTGGATGGGATCGAAAGTACCGCCGAAAATACCAATGGGTTCCATGATGTCCTGCTCTTCAGCCCAGCGCGCGTGGCGCGGCAGCCATGGCGCGATTGCCGCACAGCTCGGCCGCCAGCAGCGCCAGCTCATCCCAGGCATCCCCGCGCATGCGTCCCTTGGCCATGGCATCGGCGCGCGCGGCGCGCGCGACCAGCGCCGCGGGCGCTGCGCCCAGCGGGCGCCGCCGCGGCGGCGCACTGTTGAATCCGTAGCCGCCACGCGGGGGTGCCGTGCCCGCCTCGGCCGCGAGCACCGCATGCAGCGCTTTAAGGGCCGCCCACAGCACCAGGGGCAGCTCGACCTCTTCGGCCCGCAATCCCGCCAGTACCCGCAGTGCCCGCGAAGCATCGGCCTGTGTCAGCGCACGATCCAGCTCGGCGACATCGAAGTGCGAACTGTCGGTCGAACTGGCGAGCACCGCGGCCGCATCGACCCGGCCATCGACCGCCAGCAACGCCAGTTTCGCCAGTTCCTGCGCGGCGGCCAGAAGATTGCCCTCGGTGCGTTCCGCAAGCAGCACCAGCGCATCGGGCGCAAGATCCAACCGCAGCGTGCGGGCACGCTCCTGCAACCATGCGGGGAACGCGGCGCGCGCAAGCGGCCAAAATGCCAGCGACGCGCCGCGCGCTTCGACGGCGCGCGCCCACTCGCTGTTCGCCGCCTCCCGATCAAGGCGACCGGTCAGGATCAGCAGCAGGGTATCGTCACCGGCGGCGTCGATGACGCGCTTGAGCACCTTCGCACCGCTCACACCGGGGCGACCTGTCGGCAGGCGCACTTCGACGATGCGCCGCTGTGCAAACAGCGACAGGGAGGCGACCGAGGCCTGCACCGCGTCCCAATCCCCGCCCCGATCCATGAAGTGCACATCGCGCTCGGTAAACCCCGTCGCACGCGCACGCGCCCGCACGGCGTCGGCCGCCTCCCCGGTCAGCAGGGGTTCATCGCCGGATATCAGGTACACGGGTAGCAGCCGCTCTCGCAGGTGCGCCGCGAGCGACTCGGGTTTGATCTTCAAAGGCGGCGGCAGCACGCGGGCTGGGACATGGCCTTTATGCTACCTGCGGTATATTGGGGTATCCAGCAAAACGAGCCAGCGCCATGGTTACTGTTAAAGGCCGTAAAGCCGCCCACGCCAGCCGCTCGAGCCGGCAACCAGCGCGGAAACTCGGCAAGAAGCCTGCCAGGCCAGCGGCGAAGCAGGCGCGCGCCGCCGCCCGCAAGCCAGGCCCGGCGCCCGCGCGCGGCCCCAAGGCGACCCGCGGCCTGTACCCAGCCATCAAACCCTACAACAGCGGCATGTTGCGGGTCTCGGCCGTTCACGAGATCTATTACGAGGAGAGCGGCAATCCGCGCGGCAAACCGGCCCTGTTCCTCCATGGCGGCCCGGGAGGCGGCACCGACCCGTCCATGCGCCAGTTCTTCGACCCGAAACGCTATCGCATCGTGCTGCTGGACCAGCGCGGCTGCGGCCGCAGTCGTCCGCACGCCAGCCTGGTGGACAACACCACCTGGCACCTGGTGCTCGACATCGAGAGCGTGCGCGAACTGCTGGGGATCGAACGTTGGCTGGTTTTCGGGGGCTCCTGGGGTTCGACGCTGGCCCTGGCCTACGCGCAGGCGCATCCGGATCGAGTGACCGAGCTGGTTTTGCGCGGCATCTTCATGCTGCGCCGCTGGGAGCTCGAGTGGTTCTATCAGAACCCCGGCGGTGCGGCGGCGCTGTATCCGGACCTGTGGGAGGGCTACATCGCCCCAATCCCCGCAGAGGAACGCCACGACATGATCCGCGCGTACTACCGGCGCCTCACCAGCACCGATCGCAACGTACTCAATGAGGCGGCAAGCGCCTGGTCGGTGTGGGAAGGGGCGACCAGCCACCTGCGCCAGAATCCCGACTATCTCGCCAAGTTCTCCACCGACGCCAAGTATGCGGCGGCATTTGCGCGCATCGAGTGCCACTACTTCATCAATGGCGGCTTCCTGCGACAGGATGATCAGCTGCTGGCGGATGTCGATCGCATCCGGCACATCCCGGCCGTGATCGTGCAGGGTCGCTACGACGTCGTATGTCCGATGCGCAGCGCCTGGGACCTGCATCGCGCCTGGCCCGAAGCCCAGCTGCGCATCGTCGCGGACGCCGGCCACTCGGCATTTGAGGTGGGCACGACGCGCGAGCTGGTGGCCGCCACCGATCGCTTCGCGTGTCTTACGTCAGCGTCTCCCCGATGATGGGAGCCGTCTACATTTCGAAAGACTTGAGCCGCCGCGTCCAGATGGGAACATTTCCGGCCACCCGCCCGCTATCCGACCTGGAACTCGCATTTGCCAAACTGCGACTGAGCCTCAAGAGCTATCTGTTGAGCTTGGCTATCGTGTTCTCAGTCATAGCCGTCATCATTCTGGTCAGTGACAACATGGCACTGTTTGGGCTGTGGTCGCGGCTGACAACGCGGCTTGGAACCCTCGGATCCTCCCTGAGCCTGTTGCTGCTGCTCGGATCGGCCACGGCGGCTTCCTGGTCCGCGGGCGCCCATTTCATGTCGCTGCAGCTGTTCTACGAGGCAGTGGACCGCAAGAAGCACGGCTGGAAGATTTCAATCGGCACCTTGACGCTTTTTCTTCTGCTGCTGGCAGCGGCGCGTCGCATTTACGAGACGCGCGATTCGCTGCTCGTATCGCTGCAAACGGCGCGCGCGGCCCCGGTGGAGGTCATGATGCTGCCGGTCGTACCGGCCGGTATCGTGCTGTGCCTGCTACCACAGTTCCGTCGCCTGGCTGCACCAGCCTCGCTCAGGGCGCTGGCTCTGGGATTCCTGGCGGTGACGCTCCTTGCCCTTAGATTAGCATGCTGTGGCAGCTGCGCCTGCCGCTCGGCTTTCGATGGGCCTTGAGCTCGGGCCTGGTGAGTCTCGCACTGATGACCTTCATGCCGTGCCTGTGGGTGCCGATCCTGGTCGGGATGAGCGCCATCATTGAAAAGTGGCAATAGCATGCGGCTGTTTGCAATTGCGCGTTATCTGCTGGTTCCTCTGAACGCATCGTCGTTGCTGTCGATCCTGTATTTTTCCGCGGCACTGACGATCGCCGAGCAAGTGGGCGTTCTGGGCATCGAGCTGTTTCTCATCACCTGCCTGATATTTTTCTGCTACGGGTTCGCGCTGCTCGATCACACGGTCGAGGGCCGCTCCGAATCCCTGGTGCTCTCGACCGATATGATGGGCTCGTTCGCCACCCGCGCAATCGGATCACTGCTGCTCGTCATCCTCTTCTACTACGTGACTGAAAGGTTGCGGCAGTGGGTCCACCCCGGCGTGATTGCCGCCCTGCGTTTGTTGCTGATCGGCGTGTTTCCCGTCGTAGTCGGCGGAATGGTCATGACCGGGCAGTTCATGGCTGCCCTCAATCCCGTCGCGGCATTCGGCACGATAGCCCGGATTCCCGCAGCCTACGCGGTTCTGGTCCTGATCCTCTGTGCCATCTGGTCGGGCCCGCTGTGGTTGCTCCACACCAGTACTTTCTCCCTCGCTTCCCTGTGGCGAATCGAGTCGTTCCTGCCGATGCAGGTGTTCGGATTCATCGGCGGAATTCGCGGCACGTTGATCGGCCTGCTGGCGCACATCGTGGGCGGATACCTGTGGCTTGCCACGTTCGCATGCATCGGCGGCGCACTGTATGAATCGCGCTGGGAACTTGATATCAAGGCAGCGGAGGCGCCGGAACGAGAAATCGAGCGCGCCGATGCCGAGTTGGCCCGGGAGCGGGACCGGACGATGGATCGGCTGCACGCGCAGCTACGCGGCGGTTACTTCGCCCGGGCGAGTGAGTCGGTGCTCAAGCTGATCGCGGACGCCCCACAGCCAGTCGAGGAGTGCCGCTGGCTCTACGCCCGCGCCGCGAAGCTGAGCGATCAACGCCTCGCGGAATATCTGGCGCAGTTGCTGTTGCCATTGCTTCTGGACCGGCGCGCGACCGGCGAAGCACTGCAGATCACGCGGCAGCGGCTGCAGGCCTCGGCGAACTTCCGTCCATCGACCCGCGCACAATCGTTACGACTTGCAGAACTGGCCCGCGCCGCGGGTGATGCTGCTACAGCCCGGAAACTACTGGCCGATGTCCAGCGGCCGGCTAACACCGCAGCTCCCCCGTCAGCGACCCGTCCTCCCGGATAACCCCGTGCGCGCGCAGCCACGCCCGCGCATCCTCGGCATCACCCTCGAACCAGGCGCGCGTGCTGCCCAGACGGAAGCTGTACCCCCACGCGTCCATGTCCCGCATCAACCGCTCGCCCCCCACTTCCGGGAATGCATCGGCCAGCAGGATCTGCAGGTAACACACCGCGGACTCCTCGGGATCATCCCCGCCGGCATCGCGTTCGAGCCCCGCGCGGCGTTCCGGCGTCATGCAAACGTAGTGACTGGCTTCATGCAGAACCGAATGCACTGGGGTATCGAGCCGCGCGTAAAGCGTGTCGCCCTTCAGGCCCGCTTCGCTGTCACCCCAGAAGGAACCCGGAATGTCCTCGTGCGGTGCAACCAGTGTCAGCGTCAGACCATAGTGATGCAGCACCAGTCCCAGCTCGACGCGATTGATGGTGGCCAGCCGCAGCATTTTCGGCGCAGCCTCACTTGACCTGCAGACTCGAGAGCCGGCGCATGACGACATCGACCAGGTCGTGCGCCAGGGCCTGCTGCAGGATGGCTTCCTCGTTCTGCTTGGCCAGAAGCTCGCTCACCGCAAAGCTGTATTCGCGGGTCGTTGACGCGTCCTGCGCTGCGAGCAGTTCCTTGTCACCGCTGGTGACGGAGAAGCGCACGGAATAGGTGAGTTCATACTCGCGCGGCAGATTGTCCGGCGAGACCGACAAGGTGCGCTGGACGTGCTTGTCGTCCAGCACATGCACCGTCGCGGTGGCGGCGGTCGCATCCTCGGTTAGGACCACGCCCGATACCAGCAGCGCGCTGCGCAGTCCCTGTACGAAGTCGCTCTGCCGGTCGTGCGCGTCGACGTAGGAAACTTTGAACTGCGCCGGCAGCGGCGAGTGACCCTGCAGATGAAAGCCGCAGCCGGCCACGGACAACCCCACGGCCAAGGCCAGCCCGGCGACCAGGGTTCGCGCAACCGCGGGGGTGCGGCTTTCAAACAACGATGTTCACCAGTTTGCCCGGCACATAGATCAGCTTGCGCGGCGAAGTCGTGCCGACGAAGCGCTGCACGCGCTCGTCGGCCAGGACGATGCGGCGCACGGTGGCTTCATCGGCGCTCGCGGCGATGCCGACGCGCGCCCGCATCTTGCCATTCACCTGCACGCTGATTTCGATCTCATCCTGCACCAGCGCTTGCGCATCGGGTGCCGGCCAGGGCGCATCGATCAGCGCCCCGGGTGCCCCTAACGCCCGCCACAGTGCATGACATACATGCGGCACGATGGGGGAGAGGCAAACGGCGACAATCCCGAAGGCCTCATGGCGCACGGCGCGCCCCTGCGGCGATGCGTCGGTGGAACGGCCCAGCGCATTCAACAGCTCCATCACGGCCGCAATGGCCGTGTTGAACGTGTGGCGCCGGCCGATATCGTCGGTCACCTTGGCGAGGGTGTGGTGCGCGGCCCGGCGCAGTGCCTTCTGACCGGCATCCAGAACCGCGACCTCCAACCTGGGGGCCGGTCCTGCCTGAACATGCTCATGGACGGCAGCCCACAGGCGCCGGATGAAACGCGAGGCGCCCAGCACGCCCTCATCCGACCACTCCAGGGTCTGCTCGGGCGGGGCCGTGAACATGACGAAAAACCGCACGGTGTCGGCGCCGAAGCGCTCCACCAGAGTCTGCGGATCGACGCCGTTGTTGCGCGACTTCGACATGGTGCCGAGGCCATCGTACTGCACCTCGACCATCTCGCCCGTGGGCAATGGCGCGCTATAACGCCTGGCGCCCTCCTCCCCGGTGACCGTGACCTGGGCCGGATCAAAGAACTGGCGCCGGCCTGCGGCTGGATGACGCGAGTAGATTTGGTTCAGGACCATGCCCTGGGTCAGCAGGTTGCTGAAGGGTTCGTTGACGCTCGGCAGCTTAAGGTCGCGCATGACCTTGGTCCAGAACCGCGAGTACAGCAGGTGCAGGATGGCGTGCTCGATGCCGCCGATGTACTGGTCCACCGGCATCCAGTACCGAACCCGTTCATCGACCATGGCCTGCGCATTGTCGAAGCTCGCATAGCGCAGGAAGTACCAGGAGGAATCGACGAAGGTATCCATCGTGTCGGTTTCGCGGCGCGCCGCGGCCCCGCACTTCGGACAGCTGCATTCATAGAACGATGGCGTCTTGCCCAAGGGATTGCCACTGCCGTCGGGTACCAGATTCTCCGGCAGCAGCACCGGCAGCTGCGCATCCGGGACCGGGACATCCCCGCAGGTCGCACAGTGAATCAGCGGAATCGGACATCCCCAGTACCGCTGGCGCGAGATACCCCAGTCACGCAGTCTGAACTGGACGCGCTTCGCGCCGATGCCACGCGCGGCGAGCGCCGCGGCAATGGCGTCCACCGCCGTCTTGGAATCGAGCCCTGAGAATTCTCCGGAATTGACGGTAATGCCGGGTTCGCCGTACGCGTGCTGCCAGGGTGCGGTCACCGTCTCGTAGGCGCCGGTCGCCGACTTCACCACGGTTTGAATGGCGATGCCGGAGCGGGTCGCGAACTCAAAGTCGCGCTCATCATGCGCCGGCACGCCCATCACGGCGCCTTCCCCGTACCCCATGAGCACGTAATTGGCGATCCACACTTCGATGGGCTGGGCCGTAAAGGGATGCAGTACCTGCACGCCGGTGCGCATGCCCTTCTTCTCCTGCATCGCGACGTCGGCTTCCATGACACTGCCGCGCCTGCACTCGGCGACAAACTCCGCAATGGCGGGATTGCCGGCGGCGACCGCCGTGGCAATGGGGTGCTCGGCCGCGATAGCCATGAAGGTCGCGCCGAACAACGTGTCGGCACGCGTGGTGAAAACCTTGAGTGCACCGCTGCCCCCCATCAGCCGCTCAAGCTGCGGGCCGTAGGCGAAACTGATCGCGGTGCCTTCGCTGCGACCGATCCAGTTGGCCTGCATCAGCCGGACCCGCTCCGGCCAGCCGCCCAGGTCCCCGAGCGAATCAAGCAGCTCCTGGGCGTAGCGCGTGATGTTCAGGTAGTACATCGGGATCTCGCGCTTCTCGATCAGCGCGCCCGTGCGCCAGCCACGGCCATCGATGACCTGCTCATTCGCGAGCACGGTCTGATCCACCGGATCCCAGTTCACGATGCCGGTACGTCGGTAGGCGATGCCGCTTTCCAGCATCCGCAGGAACAGCCACTGGTTCCAGCGGTAGTACGCGGGATCGCAGGTGGCCAGTTCGCGCCGCCAGTCGATGGCCAGCCCCAACGACTGCAGCTGTCGCTTCATGTACGCGATGTTGTCGCGGGTCCATTTGGCCGGGGGCACGCCGTTTTGCATGGCCGCGTTCTCGGCCGGCAATCCGAACGCGTCCCAGCCCATGGGCTGCATCACATTGCAACCCTGCATGCGCATGAAGCGCGCGAGCACATCACCGATGGTGTAATTGCGTACGTGGCCCATGTGCAGGCGCCCGGACGGATACGGGAACATGGACAGGCAGTAATACTTGGGCCGGTCCGGAATCTCCCGCGCTGCGAACGATCCGGTCCGCTCCCAATAACCCTGAGCGGCCCGTTCAATGGCCGCCGGATCGTAGAGCTCCTGCATGGCGCCTCAGTTCAGACGCAGCGGCACGAAGATCTGATGATCCTGCCGTTGAATCAGCAACGCGATCGTCTTGCCCGCGCTCTTTGCCGCGGCCATCAGATCGGCCGTGCTGCGCACCGGTTTGCCGTTGACGCCGAGGATAATGTCACCGGGCTGTATGCCCGCCGCTGCGGCGGGACCTGCGACCGCGTCGACGATGAGCGTGCCACCGGTCTGCGCCTGCTGCTTCTCCTCCACCGACAGCGCGTGCACGGTCAACCCGAGCCGTTCGGCCTGCCCACTGGCCGGACCCTTGGCGGGCTTCGTCGAGGCGCTCTCCGTCTCTTCATTGATGAGGGCGATCTTCACAGTGAAATCCTGGGCCTTGCGGTCGCGCCATACCGAGACGCGTGCCTCCGCGCCGGGATGCAGATTGGAAATCGACAGCGACGCATCCCCGTAGTGATCGATGTTCTGGCCATTGACCCCGAGAATGACGTCACCGGGCTTGATGCCGGCCTTATCGGCCGGGCCGCCGGCTTCGACTGAAACCACCAACGCGCCACGTGGCCGCCCCAAACCAAACGCGTCGGCAAATGCCGCATCCACGTCCTGGATCTGGACACCGATGCGGCCGCGCACGACATGGCCGGTCTTGATGAGCTGGTTCTCGACATTCACGGCAATGTCGATCGGAATTGCAAATGACAGGCCCATGTAACTGCCGGTCTGACTGAAAATCTGCGAGTTGATGCCGACCACTTCCCCGCGCGTGTTGAACAGCGGGCCGCCGGAATTGCCGGGGTTCACCGCCACGTCGGTTTGAATGAAGGGCACAAAATTACTATTACCCTCGCCGGTCAGCTCACGGGCTGTGGCGCTGACAATGCCGGCGGTGGCGGTATTGTCGAAGTTGAAGGGCGACCCGATGGCCACCACCCACTGGCCGGGCTTCAATAGCCGCGGATCACCGATCTTGACCACCGGCAGATTCTGCGCCTCGATCTTGATGACAGCGACATCGGTACGTTCGTCCTGGCCGATGACCTTGGCCTGGAACTCACGCCGATCGGTCAGACGCACGGTCACGGTCTGCGCCGACGACACCACGTGGGCGTTGGTCAGAATGTAGCCATCGGGGCTGACGATGAATCCCGAACCCGTGCCGTGAGCCGGCGGCGCATTGCGCGGCTGGCCGCCGCCACCCTGGTTGGGGATGCCGAAGCGACGGAAGAAATCGTTCAGAGGATCATCCGCGTCGGGGCCGCCACCGTGACCGGCGCTCTGCGGGCGCTCGACCACCTCCACATTCACGACTGCCGGACCGTAGCGCTCGACCAGCGCCGAGAAGTCGGGCATCGTCACCGCGGGCAGCGGTTCGGCAGCCCGTGGCGCTGCGGCTCCCTGGGCCAGGGACACTCCGGTATTCAAACCGAAGGCCAACGTAGTGATGGTGGCAAATGCTGCCCCGCGGGCCGACCGTGAAAGGGTCATGTACGACTCCGTCGCAAATTATTGAAAGGTCAAGATAACCGTGGACAACGGCTCAGCCGCCAAGGTTCCGCCTGCCGCGGACGACCAACCCCCACGCCAGGATCGCTCCCAGCGTGGTGGTGGCGAGGGAAATTATCAACCAGTTTCCGAACCGGGCGAAAGGCGGCAGACCCAGCATCGGCACGACCGTTCCATACAGCACGGTCGGGACGAAACCCGGCGCCGTGGCCAGCACCCGCCCGTCGGGTCCGATGATCGCCGAAATCCCGTCATTTGCGGCCCGCAACAGGTACCGGCCGGTCTCAAGGGACCGCATCTGCGCTATCTGCAGATGCTGGTAGCGGGCCGTGGAATGGCCAAACCAGCCGTCATTCGTGACGGTCACAAGTGCATTGGCCGTGCGCAGCATGCCAAGGTTTGAAGTGCCGTACGCGTCGTCGTAGCAAACGGCCGGCAGGAGCACCAGGCCTCCGGCGGCCAGCGGCAGTTGGTGAGCGGCACCGTATTTGAACGGCAAGTACGGCAGGTTCAGCACCTCCAGCCACTTGCGGGCAAAGTCCGGCACGGGAATCGCCTCCGTAAAGGGCACCAGGTGCTGCTTGTCGTACCAGCCGACACTCTCGCCCATGGTCAGGATGGAGTTGTAGTAGTCGCCGTTGCTGGCTTCGCGCTCCATGCCGACGACCATGGCGGAATGATGTGCGTGCGCCTCGTGGTAACGCTGCATCAGGTATTCGCCCAGGCGCTGCGCCACATCCGGCAACGCAGCCTCGGGCCAGAATATGACCTGAGCGCCAAGCGCCTGGCGCGTAAGCTCGCGGTAAGTATCCAGCTGCGCATCTCGGTGCGCCTCCTGCCATTTCTCATCCTGCGGGATGGCGCCCTGCACGATGGCCACGCTGAGCGGCGCACCTGCGGGCTGCGTCCAGGGAACGCGGCGCAGCGACCACGGCACGCCCCAGATCAGCACCAGCACGACGGCAGCCAACAGCCGTTCGCGCCGTGTGCCCAGGCCCAGGGCCACCAGCGCCCCCGCCCCCACCAGCACCAGCGCCGACACGCCATAGACGCCCAGTACGGGGGCGACGCCCGCCATCCAGGTACCGGTCTGCGAATAGCCCAGCGACAGCCACGGGAACCCCGTGAGGAACCAGCCACGGAACCATTCCACCAGCACCCAGGCGGCCGGAAGCCCCGCCATCCAGCGCAGCGCGCCCCGGGCCGGAAGCCAGCGGGCCACGGCCCATCCCAGCGCGGCGCCGTACAGCGCCAGCGCGCATACCAGCGCGGTCATGGCAATGATGGCCACCCACACGGGTGCGGCCCCGATGAGATGGATGCTGATGTACAGCCAGTAGGTGCCGGTCACGAAGGTGCCGAGGTTGAACCAGAAACCGAGCGCCGCCGCATGCCGAGGCGGCGCGTCCTGCCACAGCGCCATCAACAGCGCGGGCGACAGCACTGCCAGCGGCCACAGATTCGTCGGCGCGAAAGCGGTGCACAGGGCCGCGCCGGCGGCGGCGGCCAGCGCCAGCCGCACGCGCCGGTCCGCGAGCAGCGGGATCGAGTTCAGGAACATGAATCGCGCAAGGCGCCTCAATCCGCCGCGGAAGCCGGAGGCGTTGGCAGATCCCTATTGCAGGTCACGCGCAGCATGTCGATGCGGCGCCGATCCACCCGCACCACGCGCAGTTCGAGGTCCTCGAAAGTCACGGCCTCCCCGCGGCGCGGCAGGCGGCCCAGATTCTTCATCACCAGGCCCGCGACGGTATCGAAGTCCTCGTCGGCCAGGTGGGTGCCAAAATATTCGTTGAATTCTTCGAGCCGCGTGATGCCGCGCACCGCGTACTGATGGTCGGCCTCCTTGCGGATGTTGTGGTCATCCTCTTCGACATCGAACTCATCGTCGATGTCGCCGACGATCTGCTCGATGACATCCTCGATGGTCACGAGGCCGGAGACCCCGCCATATTCATCCACGACGATCGCCATGTGATTGCGGTTGCGGCGAAATTCCGTCAGCAGCATGTTCAGGCGCTTCGACTCCGGCACGAACACGGCCGAGCGCATGAACTCACGGATGTCGAAGCGCTCGTGCGCCCCGGCCACGCACAGTCGCAGCAGATCCTTCGCAAGCAGGATGCCGACGATGTCGTCGCGGTCCCCATCCATCACCGGGAAGCGTGAGTGTCCGCTTTCGATGACCCGCGCCAGGATATCCGGCGCCGGCTCCTCGCGACGTACCACCGCCATCTGCTGGCGCGGCACCATGATGTCACGCACCTGCAGGTCGGCCACGTCGAGCACGCCCTGCAGCATCTGCACCGCCTCGCCGTCGATGAGGCCGTTCTCGCGCGCTTCATGAATGCGGGCCACCAGCGCCTCGCGGTCGTGCGCGTCACCGGCCAGGGTCTGGGTGATGCGACGCAGCCAGCGCCCGGTGGTATTTCCGTCTTTGGACACTAAAGGCTCCGGTAGGGGTTGGTAATGCCGAAGCGTTTCAGAACCGCCACCTCACGCCGCTCCATGCGCCGTGCCTCGTCATCCTGTTCATGGTCATAGCCGAGCAGGTGCAGCGCGCCGTGGACCACCAGGTGCGCCCAGTGCGCCTTGATGGTCTTGTGCTGCTGGCGCGCCTCGGCGCGTACGACGCTGGCGCAGATCACGAGATCCCCGAGCGGTCGCGGTGCGCCACGCGGTGCGGCGGCGCTGCCCGGCAAACCACGCACCGGGAACGACAGCACGTTGGTCGCATTGTCGCGGCCCCGATAGCGGGCATTCAGGCGTTTGCTCTCGGCCGGTTTGACGACGCGCACCGCCAGCTCCGCGCCGACCGCGCGCCGGCCCAGCGCCGCGCTGGCCCAGCTACGGATCTGCGCGGCAGTGGGTGCCCAGTCGCCGGCCGCGCGTACCACATCGACCAGCAGCGGCGAACGTACGGCGGCGCCGGCGGGGGGCGGCTTCATAGTGCGTCATCCTGCGCTTCATAGGCCTGCACGATGCGTTGGACCAGCGGATGACGCACGACATCGCGCGCATCAAAGAAGGTGAAGGACACCCCGGCCACGCCTTTCAGCACACCGATCGCGTGACGCAGCCCCGACAGCTTGCCGTGCGGCAGATCGGTCTGCGTGACATCCCCGGTCACGACCGCGAGCGAGCCGAAGCCGATGCGCGTCAGGAACATCTTCATCTGCTCAGGCGTGGTGTTCTGCGCCTCATCCAGGATGATGAACGAGTCATTGAGCGAGCGCCCGCGCATGAATGCGAGCGGCGCCACTTCGATCACATTGCGCTCAATAAAGCGCGCGACGCGGTCAAAACCGAGCATTTCGTAGAGCGCGTCATACATCGGCCGCAGGTACGGATCGACCTTCTGCGTCAGATCGCCGGGCAGGAACCCGAGGCGTTCGCCTGCTTCGACGGCCGGCCGCACCAGCACCAGGCGTCGGACGCGCTCCGCCTGCAGTGCTTCCACGGCCGACGCCACCGCCAGGTAGGTCTTGCCGGTTCCCGCCGGACCGACGCCGAAAGTGAGGTCATTCGCCTTGATCTGCCTGAGGTACTCGCGCTGATTGCCGCCGCGGGCACGAACCGAGCCCCGCAGCACGCGGATGGACGGATCGTTCGGGTCGCGGCCGGCAGGATGTTCACCATCGCTGGTGCGCTCGTGCAGCGTCAGATGTACGCGATGCGGCGTCACATCCTCATCCTTCGACAGCCGGAACAACTCCCGCAGGGTGTCTTCGGCTTCCGGAGCGCGCTCACCGACGACCCGGAAGGTCTCGCCACGCCGATGCACCTCGACATTCAGGCGGATCTCGACCAGCCGCAGGTTCTCATCCAGTGGGCCACACAGTTTTGCCAGCCGCATGTTGTCCGCGGGCTCGAGCTCAAACTCACGCTGCATCGCGTACCTTGATTCGCCCGCGCAGTGTGTGCGCACGGGCCTCGGTGATCGTTACATCGACAAAGCGGTTCATGAGCGATTCGGGACCTGCGAAGTTGACCCAGCGATTGTTCTCGGTGCGACCGGCCAGCTCGTTCGCATCGCGACGCGAGCGCCGCACCACCAGCACGCGCTGCTCGCTGCCCACCATCCGTTGGCTGATCAGGCGCGCATTGTTCTCGATGTGCGCCTGCAGCTGCTCCAGTCGCTGCTGCTTGGCAGCCAGGGGCACATCATCGGGCAAGGACGCGGCGGGGGTTCCCGGCCGACGGCTGTACAGGAAGCTGTAGGAGGAGTCGAAGCCCACGTCGCGGATCAGCTGCATCGTCGCCGCGAAGTCGCGCTCGGTCTCGCCGGGAAACCCGATGATGAAATCCGAGGAGATGCTGATGTCGGGGCGCACGGCGCGCAACCTGCGGATGCGATCCTTGAACTCCAGCGCGGTGTAGCCGCGCTTCATCAGCGACAGCACGCGATCCGAGCCACTCTGCACCGGCAGGTGCAGGTGATTCGCGAGCTTAGACACATTCGCGTAAGCCTCGATGAGGCTGTCCGTGAACTCCACCGGATGTGAAGTCGTGAAGCGGATGCGTTCGATGCCATGAATAGCGGCAACGTGATGGATGAGCGTCGCCAGATCGACTCGCGCGCCATCGGCCATCGGTCCCGCATAGGCGTTGACGTTCTGGCCGAGCAGCGTGACTTCGCTGACGCCCTGGCCAGCGAGGTTGCGCACTTCCATGAGTACATCGGCCAGCGGCCGGCTGATTTCCTCACCACGGGTGTACGGGACGATGCAGAAGCTGCAATACCGGCTGCAGCCTTCCATGATCGATATGAATGCGGAGGCCCCTGCGGCCCGCGGTGGTGGCAGTTCATCGAATTTCTCGATCGCCGGAAAACTGACATCCACGACGCTGCGGCCGGTGCGGCGCAACTGGGCGATCATTTCGGGCAGGCGGTGCAGGGTCTGCGGCCCGAACACCAGGTCCACACACGGGGCACGTTTCACGATCGTGCCGGCTTCCTGGCTCGCGACACAGCCGCCCACGCCGATGACGACATGCGGCCGGGCTGCCTTGATCGCCCGCCACTCGCCCAGCAGCGAATACACCTTGTCTTCGGCTTTCTCGCGCACCGAGCAGGTGTTCATGATGAGAACGTCGGCCTCAGCCGCGGTGTCGGTCGGAACCAAGCCAGCACTGCTATGCAGGACATCCGCCATGCGCGCGGAGTCGTATTCGTTCATCTGGCAACCGAACGTCTTGATGAAATAGCGGCCGGACATACCTGGGAAAACCATGGAAACAGCGGCGATTTTACCGGCTGCGCGCGAGCGGCGTGGTGAAACTGCGGATGCCGTCGCGGCAGGCCATGAGCCGGTGCAAGATTCCCTATAATACTCTATAATCTGGAAGATACGGTTGTTTATATGCGTTTACATCAACCCTCTGAAGACCCTCCCCTAGCAACGCCCGGAACCGCCATGACCGCCACCTCGGCCGCAACCCTCACCCCTGCCCTGCTCAGCGTCGAGCAGGTTGCCGCGATCCTGACGCTGCATGTGCGCACGGTGCGCAACTACGTGCGCAGCGGTTCGCTGAAGGCGACCCGCATTGGCAAGCAGTACCGCATCGGCCTCGCCGATCTGGAAGCCTTCACGGGCCGGCCGGTGGCAAGTCACGATGAGCGGGTGCTCTCCGCCGGGGGGCGTGTGGAGGTATCCAGCATCATCAACATGGAGGGCGTCACCGCGGCGCTGGCCAGCCGGATCACCCACATGCTGATGGCCACGGCCAATGTGCTGCGCTCGCTCGAGCAGCCGGTGGCCGTGTCAACGACCTACGACGTGCAGCTCGATCGCCTGCGGGTGTTGCTGGCGGCGGACATGAAAAGCACGCGCGACTTCCTGTCCATGATCAGCACCGTGCTCGAGGAGCCATCGGCGCACACCTCAGTCTAGAACGGAATATCGTCGTCGAAATCGTGCTCGGTGCTGCTCGCCGGGGCGTCGCTGAATTCGCCGGTGCTGCTGGTGCCGGTGCTGGTGCCGGTGCTGGTGCCGGTGCTGGTGCCGGTGCTGGCCGCACTGCCGGCACCGCGGCCGGTATCGCGCCCGCCACCGCCCGCCCCGCCGCTCGCGCCGCCGCCTTGGCCACGGCCGCCGAGCATTTGCATGTCGTTGCCGACGATTTCCGTGGAATAGCGATCGTTACCGGTCTTGTCCTGCCACTTGCGAGTACGCAACCGCCCTTCGATGAATACCTGCGAGCCCTTCTTGAGGTACTCGGCGGCCACCTCGGCGGTGCGACCAAACAGCACGACCGTGTGCCATTCGGTCTGTTCCTTGAACTCGCCGGATTGCTTGTCCTTCCAGCTTTCGGTCGTCGCAATGCGCAGGTTGGCGATGCTCGAACCGGAGGGCAGGGCGCGGACTTCAGGATCCTGACCCAGATGACCTATGAGAATGACCTTGTTGATGCCGCGTGCCATGACAGACCTTCCTATGCGCAATATCGTCCGCATAGTGTAGACGGACGGCAGGCCTGACGCGACGGCGTATGCTTGCTGGTTTTTCCACTTTTGACTGGGGCGGGACTTCCCGCACACAAGACATGCAGTACATCCGCATCCGCGGCGCCCGCACCCACAACCTGCGTGGCATAGACCTGGACCTGCCGCGCGACAAGCTCATCGTCTTCACGGGCCTGTCCGGATCGGGAAAGTCCTCGCTGGCCTTCGACACACTGTATGCCGAAGGCCAACGCCGCTACGTGGAATCCCTGTCGGCTTACGCGCGTCAGTTCCTCTCGATGATGGACAAGCCGGACGTCGACACCATCGAGGGTCTCTCGCCGGCGATCGCGATCGAGCAGAAGGCGACGTCCCACAATCCGCGTTCCACGGTGGGCACGGTCACCGAGGTCTACGACTACCTGCGTTTGTTGTTCGCCCGTGCCGGAATTGCGCGCTGCCCGGATCACGGTATCGATCTGACGGCCCAGACCGTCAGTCAGATGGTCGACCAGGTCCTCAAGCTCCCCCAGGACACCCCCATCGCCTTGCTGGCGCCACTGATCAGCGATCGCAAGGGCGAACACGGCCAGGTGTTTGAAGATCTGACCCGTCAGGGATTTGTGCGGGTGCGCATCGACGGCCACATCCACGAACTGGAGGCGCGGCCGGATCTGGATCCGAAGCGCAAACACAGCATCGAGGTCGTGGTGGACCGCCTCAAGGTGCGTCCCGATGTCAGCGTGCGGCTGGCCGAGTCCTTTGAAACGGCATTGCGCCTGTCGGACGGTCTCGCCCATCTGATCTATCTGCCGGGAAGCGCGCTGTCGGCGCAGGAACCGGTGGTGTTCTCGAGCCGTCACGCCTGCCCGGTGTGTGGCTACAGCGTGCCGCCGCTGGAACCGAAGCTGTTTTCCTTCAACAACCCGGCCGGGGCCTGCCCCAGCTGTGACGGGCTGGGCGTCGAACAGTTCTTTGATCCGCGGCTCATCATCACCAACGGCTCCTTGTCACTGGCCAGCGGTGCGGTGCGCGGACGCGACCGCAATAATGCGCATTACATGGAGATCGCGACCTCCCTCGCCCGCCACTACGACTTCGACGTGGAGACTGCCTGGGAGGATCTGCCGCAGAGAATCCGCAAGGCGCTGTTGGAAGGCAGCGGCACGGAGTCGATCGAGTTCCGGCAGCTGCAGGCCAACGGCCGCATGTCCCGGAAGCGCCACCCGTTTGAAGGCTTCATGCCCTATATGGAGCGCCGCTATCGCGAGACCCAGTCACCGCGCGTGCGCGAGGAGCTCGCGAAGTACCTGGGCACCCATGCCTGCCCGGAGTGCGCGGGCACGCGCCTGAATCGCACGGCGCGTTTTGTCTTCGTCGGCGAGTACACGCTGCCGCAGATCGCGCATCTGTCGGTGGGGGATGCCCTCACCAGGCTGCGCCGCCTTGAATTGCCCGGCTGGCGCGCCGAGGTCGCCTCCCGGATTCTCAAGGATGTGGGCGAGCGCTTGGCGTTTCTCAAGGATGTGGGGCTGGACTATCTGACCCTGGATCGCAGCGCCGAAACTCTCTCGGGTGGCGAGGCGCAGCGCATTCGCCTGGCCAGCCAGGTCGGTTCGGGTCTCACCGGGGTCATGTACATCCTGGATGAACCCTCGATCGGCCTGCACCAGCGCGACAACGCGCGGCTGCTGGGCACATTGGCCGCGCTGCGCGATACCGGCAATACCGTGATTGTCGTGGAACACGACACCGAGGCGATCCTGGCCGCGGATCATGTGGTGGACCTGGGGCCGGGGGCCGGTGTGCACGGCGGCAGAATCGTCGCCAGCGGCACCCCCGATGAGATCAAGCGCAATCCAGCCTCGCTCACGGGCCAGTACCTCAGTGGCGCGCGGGCGATCAAGGTCCCCCAGCAGCGCACGCCGCGCAACCCGGGCCGCAACCTGCGCATCCTCGGCGCTACCGGCAACAATCTGCGTGATGTCGATGTGGACATTCCGCTGGCGCTGTTCACCTGCGTGACCGGGGTGTCGGGCTCGGGCAAGTCGACGCTGATCAATGACACCTTGTTCAATCACGCCGCTGCCCATCTGAACGGCAGCCCGCGCGAGGCCGCGCCGTGTCGCAGGATCGAAGGTCTGGAGCACATCGACCGGGTGATCGATATTGATCAAAGTCCGATCGGGCGCACGCCGCGTTCAAACCCGGCCACCTATACGGGACTGTTCACGCCGCTGCGCGAGCTGTTCGCCGCCGTGCCGGAAAGCCGCGCGCGCGGCTACGACACCGGTCGCTTCAGCTTCAACGTCAAGGGTGGCCGCTGTGAGGCCTGCGAGGGCGACGGGGTGCTGAAAGTGGAAATGCACTTCCTGCCGGATGTGTATGTCCCCTGCGATGTCTGCAAGGGCCAGCGTTACAACCGCGAGACCCTGGAGATCCGCTACCGCGGCAAGAACATCCACGAAGTGCTGGAGATGACCGTCGAGGATGCGCTGCGTTTTCTGGCAAACGTGCCGACGATCGCGAGCAAGCTTGCGACGCTCAACGATGTTGGCCTCTCGTACGTGCGCCTGGGCCAGAACGCCACGACGCTGTCGGGTGGGGAGGCCCAGCGGGTGAAACTGGCCCGTGAACTGGCCAAGCGCGCCACCGGCCGCACGCTCTACATCCTGGATGAGCCCACGACGGGCCTGCACTACGCCGACATCGAGCAGCTGCTGCGGGTCCTGCACCGGCTGCGGGATGAGGGCAATACCGTCGTGGTCATTGAACATAACCTCGATGTCATCAAGACCGCAGATTACCTGATCGACTTAGGCCCCGAAGGGGGCGCGGGTGGGGGCCAGATCATCGCCACAGGAACCCCTGAGGCAGTGGCCGCCAATAAGGCCTCGCACACCGGTGCATACCTCAAGGCGCTGCTGGCGCCGGGGCGCCGGAAGGCCAAGCCCTCCCCATCAGATGACATTGCAAATGCGAACGGTTCTCATGATACTTAGCTCATGGATATTGCCGTGGCAAGCCAGCCGGTCGATACGACTGTGCCGACCTCCCTGAGCCAGCTGCGCCCGGGGATGGGCGCGACGATCGTGGCCGTGGGCTCGGTCACGGATGGCATCAGCCCGCTGGAGCTGCGGCTGCTGGAGCTGGGCTTTAGTGCGGGCGAGCGGGTCGAAGTCGTCGCCGAGTCCCGTCCCGGCCGCGACCCGTTCGTCGTCCGTGTCGGCAGCTCCCAATTCGCCCTGCGTCGCTGCGAAGCGCAGAACATCTGGGTCGAGGACGCCTGCCCCATTGAGCGCTGACGCCGCCACAGCCGGGCTGTCCCTGTCGCTCGTCGGCGTTCCCAACTGCGGCAAGACGGCGCTGTTCAACCGCCTCACCGGCAGTCACCAGAAGGTGGCCAATTACCCGGGCGTCACGGTGGAGCGCAAGGAAGGCCGCTTCCTCGGCCCGACGAGCGGGCGCAGCTATCGCCTGCTGGATCTGCCGGGCGCCTACAGCCTGCAGCCGACGACGCTGGATGAGGCCATTACCCGGGATGTCGTCCTCGGCCGCCACGCCTCCGAACAGCCCCCCGACTTGATTGTGTGCGTGGTCGATGCCACGAACCTGCGCCTGAACCTGCGCCTGGTCCTGGAACTGAAACGCCTGGGTAGACCGATGGTGGTCGCTTTGAACATGTCCGACCTGGCACGCGCGCGCGGCTTTCGCCTCGACGGGGCGGCCCTGTCGCGCGCCATCGGCCTCCCGGTCGTCGAAACGGTGGCCATCCGCCCGGGCGGTGAGCGCGAGCTGGTGGCACTGCTGGATCGGACCCCACAACCGCGCAGCGTCGGGCGGATCGATTTCACGGGCGGCAGCGCCACCGACATCCAGGCCACGCAGTCGGAAGTGCGTCGGATACTCGACGACATCGGTTACCGCGTGCCGGCCCGCCTGCGTCTCCTGCAGCGTCTGGATGCCGTGGTGCTGCATCCGATCAGCGGACCGCTGCTGTTGGCGGTCGTACTGTTCTTGATGTTCCAGGCGGTTTTCAGCTGGGCGAAATGGCCCATGGATGCCGTGCAGCACGGCATGGCCAGCGTGGGCACCTGGCTGGGCACGCACATGAGCGACGGCCCCCTGCGCCATTTGCTGGTGGATGGCGTCATCGCCGGCGCGGGCAGCGTGCTGGTATTCCTGCCGCAGATCCTGATCCTGTTCGCCTTTATTCTCGCGCTGGAGGATTCAGGCTATCTGCCGCGAGCCGCCTACCTGCTCGACCGGCTCATGGGCAAGGTCGGGCTGTCGGGCCGCGCCTTCATTCCGTTGCTCTCCAGCTTTGCCTGCGCGATCCCCGGCATCATGGCGACCCGCACGATTCCGGCGGCGCGCGATCGCCTTACGACCATCATGATCGCCCCGTTGATGACCTGCTCGGCGCGACTGCCGGTTTACACGCTGCTGATCGGCGCCTTCATCCCGAGGCGCATGATTGGACCGTTCAACCTGCAGGGCGTGACGCTGTTCGCCCTGTACTTGATCGGCGTCTTGGGCGCGATGATCGTGGCCTTTGCCATCAAGCGCATTTTCATGCGCGGTGACTACCACCCGCTCATGCTCGAGCTGCCCGAATACAAATGGCCCACGATGCGCAACCTGGCATTGGGCCTGTGGGAGCGCGCCCGCATTTTCCTCGGCCGCGTCGGCACGGTGCTGCTGACGCTGATGGTGGTGTTGTGGTTTCTGGCCAGCTTCCCGGCGCCCCCGGCCGGGGCGACGGATCCTGCGATCAGTTACAGCCTGGCGGGCCGGCTTGGCCACGCGCTGCTGCTGGTGTTCGCGCCCATCGGGTTCAACTGGCAGATCTGCGTGGCACTGGTGCCGGGCCTCGCGGCGCGCGAGGTCGCCGTCGGCGCCCTGGGCACGGTGTATGCGATGTCGGCCGCCAGCCAGGATGTCGCCGGCGCCCTGCAGCCCATCCTGGCCCGTGGCTGGACGGTGGCCACGGGGCTGTCGCTGCTCGCGTGGTACATATTCGCCCCGCAGTGCCTCTCGACGCTGGCGGTGGTCCGCCGCGAGACCAACAGTTGGCGCTATCCTGCCCTCATGGCCGCCTACCAGTTCGCACTGGCGTACCTGACCTCACTCGTGACCTATCGCGTGGCGCTGGCCGCGGGGCTGGGCTGAGTGCTGATCGCGCAATGGAGCGTGGTCGCGGTGCTGGTCGCCGCCAGCGCGCTATACAGCCTGTGGCGACTGCTGGGCGTGCGCCAGCGGTTGTGGCTGTTGGACCGACTGCTACCGATCGCGCAGCGCGCGCATGTGGGCTGGCCGGGCAAATTGAAAGCATCGCTGCAGATGCAGGCCCTGAAGGGCTGCGGCAGCTGCGGGTCTAACGCCGCCGCGGCCCCGACTCGAAGCTCTGGCGCACCTCGCCATTGAAGATGCGCTCCTCGAAGCGCCCGCCGGTATAGGCGGTCACGACCCGGCGCCAGAATTTCACGGCAATCGGATTACGCTGATATTCGGTGATTTCCCAGCGACCCGCGAAACGGTCGAGGATCAGCTGCACGGCGCCCCGGCCCAAACCCAGCCCACGATGGCCCCGGTCGATGAAGAATTCACCCATGCGGTAGTCCGCGGCGGCACCGGAGGCACGCGCGACCATCGCAAAGCCGACGGGCAGCTGCGATTGCGCAATGACCAGTGGAAAGGCATTTGGATCACCAAACCAGCGGGCCACCTGATCGGGCTCGCGATGGCCCACCTCGCCCAGGACCGGGAAGATGCCGGTGCTCAGCGGATCGAGGTCATCGATATAGTCCCGGAACACCTTCGCGATCCAGGAGCGGTCTTCCCGCGAACTGCGGGCGTCTCGCAGACTGATGGTCACAGTCCATTCCTTCAACAAAAAGCCCGGAGCCGTGCTCGCGCGCCGGTCCGGGCCATTTGCGAGCCCGCGGTCGGACTCGGATCAGTAACCTCGACTGTTACTTACGGCGAGCTGGAAGCCGGCGCCGACGACGGAGCCGAAGCAGCGGCAGCAGCCGCATCACTGGCGGACGAGGAAGCGGCGGCAGCGGCATCGGATGCCGAAGAGGCGGAAGCGGCGGCCGAATCAGCAGCGGCAGGAGCTGTCGTGTCCGTCTTGGCGCAAGCGACCAGCGCGAGCGCGGCAACGAGAGCGCTGAGAGCGAGTTTTGTCTTCATTGAGCTGTACCCCGAAAAAGAAAGCAAACGGTGAGAGACCAAATTTAAAACTAACGGTAAGTCTGGCGATTTCAGACTGCGGCGCAGAATTCTATAGAGTTACAGCCGGTTTTTAAACATTCGTGAACGCCCCGTCATGAATGCTCACCGGATCCTACGCCAAAACAGCGCTTGAGCCGGCCTGCGCACACCCATCACAGCCACCACCACGACCTGCGGCGATGCTACGACTACAATGGAGCATATCGTAATGAATGGCCGTGACAACCCATGTGGATGAGGCAATGGCCGAGGCAATGACTGACAGGCTGTCAGAATACGAGCACCATCTGGAGAGCCTGCAGGCGCGCTTCAGCGTGGCCCTCAAGGTCGCCTCGCTCGAGGCGGTCCTGGTGCACTCGGGCCTGCTTTTACCGGCATTTCGTGATGATCAGACCTATCCATTCAGGCCCCAGGCCTGGTATTCAATCTGGGGCCCGCTGCCCCCGGCGCCGGAGTGTTTCATCTATGTAAAACCGGGGACCACCCCCAAACTGCTGATCTGTGCGCCGGCGGATTTTTGGTACCAACAGGCCTCCGAACCGCTGGGTGAGTGGACCGGGTATTTCGAAATACAGGTGGTGCCGAGCCTCGCCGCGGCGCGCGCCGCACTGCCGCAGGACCTGTCCCGGGTCGCGCTGATCGGTGAGTTTGACGCGCAAATCGCGGGCTGGGGCCTTGCGGGGCAAAACCCGGAAAAGCTGCTGTTGGCGCTGGATTTCACGCGTGCCGTGAAAACCCCATATGAACTGTCGATGCTGCGGCGGGCAAATCGCCTGGGCGCGCGCGGCCATATCGCCGCCGCAGCAGCCTTTGCGGCCGGTGCGAGCGAATACGGCATCCATCAGGCTTTTGTGACAGCCATCGGCCTGCGCGAGCAGGAATTGCCCTACAACGCGATCGTCGCCATCAATGAAGCGGGGAGCGTGTTGCACTATCAAAACCTGCGCCGCAATCCTCCCGCAGCGCACCACTCTTTGTTGATAGACGCCGGCGCGCAATGGCATGGCTACGCCTCGGACATCACCCGGACCATCGCCGCGGCCGGCAACGCGGTTGCCAGCCGCGAATTCGCGGCCCTGATCGCCGCAATGGAGCAGGCCCAGCAAGGACTGTGCGCACAGGTGCGTGCGGGTGTCGACTGGCCCAGCATCCATCTGGCCGCACATCGGGCGGTCGCGGCCGTGCTGCGCGAGTCTGACCTCATCGACTGTAGCGCCGACGAGGCCGTCGCCAGCGGGCTCTCGGGCGTATTCATGCCCCATGGCATCGGTCACCTGCTGGGACTGCAGGTTCACGATGTGGGCGGCCTGCAGCGCACGGCGGCTGGGGGTGAGATTGCCCGACCGGCGGGTCACCCTTACCTGCGCCTGACACGCCGCCTGGAACCGGGCTTTGTCGTCACGATGGAGCCTGGGTTGTACTTCATCGATCAACTCTTGAGCCAGGCGCGCGCACAGGCCTGCGGCGCCCACATCAACTGGCCGCGGGTCGAACAGCTGCGCCGGTTCGGTGGTATCCGCATCGAGGACGACCTGGCGGTCACCGCGTCGGGGTGCGAAAACCTGACGCGGGACGCTTTCGCGACCGTGTGATCAGCGCTTCGCGAGCAGGTCGCGGATCTCGGTCAGCAGGACCTCTTCCCGACTCGGCGTGGGCGCTGCGGCCGCAGCCGGTGGCGGCGGGCGCTTCAGCGAATTGATCCCCTTGACCATCATGAAGATCACGAAGGCGATGATCAGGAACTCCAGGATGGTCTGTCCGAAATTGCCGTATTTGAGCAGGACCGGCTTGTTGGTCGGATCCACGCCAAGCTTCACGGCCAGATCGCTGAAATTGATGCCCCCGACGAGCAGTCCGATGGGCGGCATGATGATGTCCGCGACCAGGGAGGCGACGATCTTGCCGAACGCGGCGCCGATCACGACACCGACGGCCAGGTCGATGACGTTACCCTTCATTGCAAATTCTTTGAATTCTGATCCCAAGCTCATGGCGACTCCTTGATTGCCGTGGCGATTATGAGGGGTGAAAAGCAAAACCCCGCACGGCTGGCGGGGTCTTGACTCAAACAATTAAGTTTGCGTAAGCAAAGCTCAGGCAGCCGCCTTCTTGCGGCGGCGCGGCTTGGCCTCGGCGGCCGGTGCAGCCGCTTCGCTCGCGGGAGCTGCCGCCTTTTTCTTCTTGCGGGCAGGCTTGGCCGCGGCCGGCTTCTCACCCGCAACCACCACGGCGGCCTTGTCGACCAGCTGCATCAACGCCATGGGCGCGTTGTCGCCGGCGCGGGGCACCATGCGCAGGATGCGGGTATAGCCACCGGCACGCGCCTTGAAGCGCGGTCCGAGATCGTCAAACAGCTTCTCGACCACGGCCGTGTCGCGCAGGCGCGAGAAGGCCAGCCGCCGATGGGCCTCACTGTCGGACTTGGCCAGGGTGATCAGCGGCTCGACGACACGCCGCAATTCCTTGGCCTTCGGCAGGGTCGTCCGGATGGTCTCGTGACGCAGCAGCGACACGCTCATGTTGCGCAGCATCGCGTGGCGATGCGGGGCATTGCGTGAGAGCTGGCGCCCGCTTAGACGGTGACGCATATCTTAATCCTCAATCGGGTGCATCAATCAGATGCTGTCCCGCTCCTCGTCATGCTTCAAGCCCGCCGGCGGCCAGCCATCCAGGCGCATGCCCAGCATCAGGCCGTGGCTCTGCAGGACTTCCTTGATCTCGGTCAGGGACTTCTTGCCCAGGTTCGGGGTGCGCAGCAACTCGACCTCGGTGCGCTGCACCAGATCGCCGATGTAGTGAATGTTCTCCGCCTTCAGGCAGTTGGCACTGCGGACGGTGAGCTCCAGCTCGTCGACGGGACGCAGCAGGATCGGATCGAACTGCATCTCGGAAACCTTGGTCGCGGCTTCCTCCTCGCCCTGCAGGTCCACGAACACGGACAGCTGATCCTTGAGGATGCCGCCCGCGCGCCGGATGGCCTCCTCGGCATCGATGGTGCCGTTGGTCTCGATGTCGATGACGAGCTTGTCCAGGTCCGTGCGCTGCTCGACGCGCGCCGCATCCACCGAATAAGTGACCCGGCGAATGGGCGAAAATGAGGCATCCAGCTGCAGGCGGCCGATGGGCCGGGTCTGCTCTTCAAAGGCCGCGCGCTGGGCCGCCGGGCGATAGCCGCGGCCACGCTCGACGCGCAGGGTCATGGACAACTCGCCGGCCTTGGTCAGGTTCGCGATCACCAGCTCCGGATTCACGACTTCGACGTCATGGTCCAGCTGGATGTCACCGGCCGTCACGGGGCCGGGGCCCTTCTTGTGCAGGCGCAGCTCAGCGCTGTCGCGCGTGTGCATGCGCAGCGCGACGAGCTTCAGGTTCAGCAGGATGTCGACCACGTCTTCTTGCACACCCTCGATACTGGTGTACTCATGCAGCACGCCGTCGATTTCGACTTCGGTGATGGCGCTGCCGGGCATGGATGACAGCAACACGCGGCGCAGGGCATTGCCGAGCGTGTGGCCGAACCCCCGCTCAAACGGTTCGATGACCACGCGCGCCTGGCGCGGCGCAACGGGCTGCACCTTGACCACACGCGGCTTTAAGAACTCTCCAACTGATCCCTGCATACCTTCTCACCTTGCCGGGTTGACCGGCGGCAGAAAAAACGAAATCGGACGGTCAATAATCACTACCGTCCAACTCCCGCGGATTTAAGTCCCCGGGCGGCTTGAATTACTTCGAGTACAACTCGACGACGAGATTCTCGTTGATGTCGGGCAGGATCTCATCCCGCGCCGGAACCGTGCGGAACACGCCCTTGAAAGTCTTGTCGTCCACCTCGACCCATTCGGGCAGGCCGACCTGCTGGGCCATCGTGAGCGCGTTGGCGATACGCAGCTGCTTGCGTGACTTCTCGCGCACCGTCAGCACATCACCGGCGCGCACCTGGTAGGAGGCAATGGTGACGACCTGATCGTTGACAAGAATGGCCTTGTGGCTGACCAGCTGGCGCGCCTCGGCGCGAGTCACGGCGAACCCCATGCGATACACCACATTGTCCAGGCGGCACTCCAGCAGCTTCAGCAGGTTTTCACCCGTGGCGCCGCTGCGGCGCGCCGCCTCTTCGTAATAGTTGCTGAACTGGCGCTCGAGCACCCCGTACATGCGCCGCAGCTTCTGCTTTTCGCGCAGCTGGGTGCCGTAGTCCGACAGGCGCTGGCGGCGCTCGCCCTTGATGCCGCCCGGGGGCACCTGAAACTTGCACTTGCTCTCGAGCGGCTTCGCACCACTCTTCAGGAATAGATCCGTGCCTTCGCGACGAGCGAGCTTGCACGTGGGACCGGTGTAACGCGCCATATACTTTGTTCCTTAAGGCCTAGACCCGGCGCTTCTTGGGGGGACGGCAGCCGTTATGCGGAATGGGCGTCACGTCCGAAATACTGGTGATCTTCAAACCGCAGGTGTTCAGTGCCCGCACGGCCGACTCGCGACCCGGGCCCGGCCCCCCCACGCGCACTTCCACGTTCTTCAGGCCATGCTCCTGCGCGGCAACTCCGGCCTTCTCGGCGGCGACCTGCGCGGCGAACGGCGTGCTCTTGCGCGAGCCGCGGAATCCGCAACCACCCGAGGTCGCCCAGGACAGCGTATTTCCCTGGCGATCGGTGATCGTGATGATCGTGTTGTTGAAGCTGGCGTGCACGTGCGCGATCCCGTCGAGCACATTCTTGCGCGCCTTCTTCGGCTTCTTCGGACCGCCGGACTGGGCGTTGTTCGACCCGCCCTGCGGTTGTTTCTGATCGGCCATTATCTTGTTGCCTCGTTACGCCTTGCCCGGCGGTGCGTTCAGCTTGACGGCCTGCTTGCGCGGGCCCTTGCGTGTACGCGCATTGGTCTTGGTACGCTGGCCGCGGACCGGAAGTCCGCGACGGTGCCGGATGCCCCGGTACGAACCCAGGTCCATCAGGCGCTTGATGTTCATTGAGACTTCGCGGCGCAGGTCGCCTTCAACCGCGAACTTCGCGATCTGCGAGCGCAGGCCATTCACCTCCGGCTCGGTCAGATCCTTCACGCGCGTGTGCGGGTCGACCCCGGCTGCCACGCACACTTCGACCGCACGGGTGCGGCCCACACCGTAGATGTGCTGTAAGCCCACCCACACGTGCTTGTTCATCGGAATATTGATGCCGGCTATGCGAGCCATAAGTTCAACCCTGTCTCTGCTTGTGGCGCTGGTCGCTGCAAATTACATAGACCACGCGCCGACGGCGCACGATCTTGCAGTTCTTGCAGATCTTTTTGACGGATGGACGTACTTTCATGAGGATGTTCCGTAAATGTCGGCGCGCGTGGCGTCAGCCGCCCGCCCCTGTTCGGCCATAGCCGAGCAGGTTCGCCTTCTTGAGCAGACCCGGATACTGATGGGACATCATGTGAGCCTGCAGCTGCGACATGAAATCCATCACTACCACCACCACAATCATCAGTGAGGTACCGCCGAACTGGAACGGAACGCCCTGGTGTGACACCAGGAATTCCGGCAGCAGGCACACCCCTGCCACATATATGGCACCCCACAGGGTCAGGCGCGAGAGCACTTTGTCGATGTACTCGCCCGTCTGCTGGCCCGGCCGGATGCCGGGGATGAACGCTCCGGACTTCTGCAGGTTCTGCGCGGTGTCACGCGAGTTGAACACCAGCGCCGTGTAGAAGAAGCAGAAGAACAGAATCAGTACCACGTAGACCACCATGTGCGCCGGCTGACCGTAGCCGAGCGAATTGGCAATCTTCTGCAGGATCTCGCCGGTCTTGCCGGTGGAGGCACTGCCGAAGAAGCTGGCGATGGTCTGCGGGAATAGCAGGATGCTCGAGGCGAAGATCGGCGGGATCACACCCGACATGTTGATCTTGAACGGCAAGTGGCTGCTCTGGCCGGCGAACATGCGCCGACCGACCTGACGCTTCGCGTAGTTCACCGGGATGCGCCGCTGCGCGCGCTCCACGAACACCACGAAATACGTCACTCCGAGCACGATGATGATCAGCAGCAAGAAGAACGGACCGGACATTTCACCGGTGCTGACCGCCTGGAAGGTATTGCCCACGGCGCCCGGCAGCCCCGCGACGATGCCGGAAAGAATCAGCATCGAGATGCCGTTGCCGATGCCACGCTCGGTGATCTGCTCACCCAGCCACATCAGGAACAGCGTCCCGGTGGTCATCGTGATGGTGGCCGTCGCCAGCCACGTAACCCCCGAGGCGAGCACCATGTGGTTCGCCTGCAAGGCGATCGCGGCCGCGAACGACTGGAATGCCGCCAGGATCACGGTGCCGTAACGGGTGTATTCGGTGAGCTTGCGCCGCCCGGACTCGCCTTCCTTGCGCAGCTCCATCAGCGTCGGCACGACCATTCCCATCATCTGGATGATGATCGAGGCGGAAATGTAGGGCATCACGCCCATGGCGAAGATCGACAGCCGCTGCAGGGCGCCGCCGGAGAACATATTGGCGATCTGCAGGATGCCGGTCTGGTCGGCGAAGAAGCGCGCCACGGCATCCGGGTTGATGCCCGGCACCGGGATGAAGGTGCCGATGCGATACACGACCAGGCCGGCAATCATGAACGCCAGACGGCCGCGGATCTCGGAGAAGCGTGAAGCATCCCCGGGCGCGTTTGCCGGACTGGTGAGCGAGTTGTTGGCCACGGTACCGTTCGTTCCTTGAGGATTTAGGCTGGAGCCTTGTCGATGGCCTTGTCGGCCGCTTCGACCTTGCCGCCGGCCGCGACGATCGCCGCCAGCGCACCCTTGGTCACGGCGATGCCCTTGAGGGTGACCGCCCGCGTGATCGCACCGGAGAGCACCACCTTCGCCACATCGGCATGCAGGCCCACAACCCCGGCCGCCTTCAGGGCCGCCAGGTCGATGACGGTGCCTTCGACCTTGGCCAGCTCCGACAGACGCACTTCGGCGCGCGTTGCCTTCATGGCCGAGCGGAAACCGACCTTCGGCAAACGGCGCTGCAGCGGCATCTGGCCGCCTTCGAAACCGACCTTGTGGTAGCCACCCTTGCGGGCGCGCTGACCCTTGACGCCGCGGCCGCAGGTCTTGCCCTGGCCGGCGGAGGCACCACGCCCCACGCGCAGCCGATTGTGCTTGGAGCCTTCGGCCGGCGCTAATTGATTCAGTCGCATCGCCATCTTCTAGGCCTCTTCAACTTTCAGCAGATGCACCGCCGCGTTGATCATGCCGCGGTTCTGCGGCGTACCGACGACGGTCACGCTCTGGTGCGGCTTGCGCAGCCCCAGGCCTCGTACCGAAGCGGCGATGCTCGCCAACTGCCCATGCAGGCTCTTGGTGAGCGTCACTTTCACGGAACCCGGGCCGGCGATCGTCATGACGTCAGCTCCGCGAGACTCTTGCCGCGCTTGGCGGCAATCTCTTCGGGCGAACGCACCTTCGAGAGCGCCTCGATGGTCGCGCGCACCACATTGATCGGGTTGCGTGAACCGTAGCTCTTGGCCAGCACGTTGCGGACTCCGGCGCATTCGAGCACGGCGCGCATGCCGCCTCCGGCGATGACACCCGTACCGTCCGAGGCCGGCTGCATCAGCACGCGGGTCGCGCCATGGGTGCCGCGGATCGCGTAGTGCAGCGTATCGTTGCGCAGCGCCACGTTGATCATGTTCTTGCGCGCCTGGGCCATCGCCTTGGAGATGGCGACGGGCACTTCACGCGCCTTGCCAAAGCCAAAGCCCACCCGGCCCGAGCCATCGCCGACGACCGTCAGGGCGGTGAAGCCGAATTGACGGCCACCCTTGACGACCTTGGCGGTGCGGTTGACGGCGACGAGTTTCTCGACGAACTCGTCAGCCGATTGTCCTCTTTCTGGTCTTGCCATGATTGGGATACCTGCTTAGAACTCAAGGCCCGCTTCGCGAGCGGCGTCGGCCAATGCTTTGACACGACCGTGATACTGGAAACCGGAACGGTCGAAGGCGACCTTGGTGACGCCCGCGGCCTTGGCACGCTCGGCAATGGCCCGGCCGACGGCCTTGGCCGCCTCCACGTTGCCGGTCGTCTTCAGGCCGGTGCTGACCGCCTCCTGCAGCGTCGAGGCCGCGGCCAGCACCTTGGCACCGGAGGCATCGGTCAGCTGCGCATAGATATGCTGCGGCGTGCGATGCACGGAAAGGCGGACCACGCCCAGCACCCGGATGTGCTGACGCGTCTTGACGGCACGGCGCAGACGCCGCTCCTTCTTGCTGATCGTGCTCATTTCTTCTTGCCTTCCTTCAGCTCGATCTTCTCGCCGGCATAGCGTACGCCCTTGCCCTTATAAGGCTCGGGGGGGCGGTAGGCGCGAATCTTCGCGGCCGTCTCGCCCACGACCTGGCGGTCGATGCCCTTGATGAGGATCTCGGTCTGGGTAGGAGTCTCGATGGTGATGCCGTCGGGCACCGCGAAATTGACGGGGTGCGAATACCCCAGCGTCAGGTTCAGCACCTTGCCTTGAGCCTGTGCGCGATAGCCGACGCCTTGCAACTCCAGCTTGCGCTCGAAGCCCCGGGACACCCCTTCGACCATGTTCGCCAGGTGCGCGCGCGTGGCGCCGGCCTGCATGCGAATCGCATCGTCGGTGCCGTACTTGACGTTCAGCACCTTCTCGGCCTGTTCCACCGTCACGCCATCCTTCAAGGCCAAGCTCAGGCTGCCCTTGGCGCCCTTGATGGTGACCGCTTGCGCGGAAATCGTCGCCGTCACGCCCTGGGGCAGGGTGACGGGAGCTTTTGCAACTCTGCTCATAACTTGACTGTCCGTTAGGCCACGATGCACAGGACTTCGCCGCCCTGTCCGATGGAACGAGCCTGCTTGTCCGTCATCACGCCCTGCGGCGTGGAGACGATCACGGTACCCATGCCACCGAGAACCTTCGGCAGCTCGTCCTTGCCGCGGTAGATCCGCAGGCCGGGACGGCTGACGCGCTCGATGCGATCGATGACCGGGCGGCCGTCGTAGTATTTGAGGCCAATGGTGAGCGTCGTCTTCTGCCCTTCGGATTCAAGGCGGACATCCGCGACATAGCCCTCCTCTTTCAGGACGCGCGCGATCGCCGTCTTGATCTTGGAGGAGGCCATGCTCACTTCGGGTTTGCGCGCGGTCTGCCCGTTACGGATACGGGTCAGCAGATCGGCGATGGGGTCGGTCATGCTCATGCGGCTATTCCTTACCAGCTCGCCTTGGTCAGGCCGGGGATCTCGCCGCGATTGGCGACTTCACGGATCTTCACGCGGGCCAGACCAAACTTGCGATACACACCGCGCGAGCGGCCCGTGATCGCACAACGATTGCGCTGGCGCGACGGACTCGCATCCCGCGGCAACGCCTGCAGCTGCGCCTGGGCAGCAAGGCGGTCCTCATGCGCAGTTTTGGGGCTGCGGATCAGCTCCTTCAACTCCGCACGCCGGACCGCGTACTTTTTCACGATTTTGGCGCGACGCTTATCGCGCTCGACCATGTTCGTCTTCGCCATAGCCTTCTGGAACCTCTTTACTTCCGGAACGGGAAGTTGAAAGCCTCGAGCAGCGCCCGACCCTGTTTATTGTCGGTAGCTGTCGTCGTGATTGTGATGTCCATGCCCCGGATCTGGTCGACCTGGTCGTACTGGATTTCGGGGAAAATAATCTGCTCTTTGACGCCCAGGGTGTAGTTGCCCCGGCCATCGAACGCTCGCGCTGACACGCCCCGGAAGTCGCGAATACGCGGCATCGCGACGCTGATCAGGCGATCCAGGAACTCGTACATGCGCTCGCCGCGCAGCGTCACCTTGCAGCCGATGGCCAGGCCTTCGCGCAGCTTGAACGAAGCGATCGACTTGCGTGACTTGCAGATCAGCGGCTTCTGGCCGGTGATCTTGGTCATGTCGCCGACCGCGGCGTCCATCACCTTGCGGTCGGCCACGGCCTCGCCCACACCCATGTTGACCGTGATCTTGGTGATCTTCGGCACTTCCATGGGATTGGACAGCTGCAAGTCGGCCTTGAGCTTCGGTACCACGGTGTCGCGGTAGAACTGATGTAGTCTTGCCATAAGGTCTCTTGCTGCAATGACCGACGCATTACGCGTCGAGCATCTCTCCGTTCGAGCTGAAACGCCGTACTTTCTTGCCATCCGCGAGGATCTTGAACCCGACCCGATCGGCCTTCTTGGTGGCCGGATTCCAGATCGCAACCTTGGAAACATGCATCGGCATTTCCTTCGACAGGATGCCGCCCTGCTTGCCGGCCTGCGGATTCGGGCGCTGATGGCGCTTCACCGTATTGATACCTTCCACGATGAGCCGATCGTCATCGAGGACCTGGATCACCGCACCCTGCCGACCCTTATCCCGGCCGGTGAGCACGACAACCTGATCGCCTTTACGAAACTTTCTCATGACTGCCTCAAAGCACTTCCGGCGCCAGCGAGATGATCTTCATGAACTGCGTGTTGCGCAGTTCGCGCGTCACGGGTCCGAAGATACGGGTGCCGATGGGCTCCAGCTTCTGGGTCAGCAGCACCGCCGCATTGCCATCGAAGCGGATCAAAGAACCATCGGGGCGGCGCACGCCGTGAGCGGTGCGTACCACCACGGCGTCATACACCTCGCCCTTCTTGACCTTGCCACGCGGGATCGCGTCCTTGACGCTGACCTTGATGACATCGCCGACCGAGGCATAGCGACGGCGCGAGCCGCCGAGCACCTTGATGCACATCAGGGTCTTGGCACCGCTGTTGTCGGCGGCGTTGAGCATGGTACGCGTCTGAATCATGCGATTGCTCCTCAGCCACCCTGTGACTGGGCGGTCACCGAGATGACCTTCCAGGATTTGTGACGCGACATCGGGCGGCACGGCACGATGACGACGGTGTCGCCTTCGCGCACCTTGCCCTCTTCGTCATGCGCCAGCAGCTTGGTCGTGCGGCGGATGAACTTGCCGTACATGCCGTGGCGCACCAGCCGTTCGATTTCGACGGCGATGGTCTTCTGCATCTTGGTGCTGACCACGCGTCCCGTGAGGGTGCGTTGGCCTTTTGCTTCTACCGTCACTTCTTCTCTCCAGCGCCGTCGTCGGCCTTTTGGCGCAGCACCGTCTTCAGGCGGGCAATGCTCTTGCGAGCCTTGCCGAACTTGTCCGGCTTGATGGCCTGTCCAGTCGCTCGCTGCATGCGCAGCGAGAACTGCTCCCGGCGCAGCTTGATGAGCTCATCGGCGAGCTCGGTGGCGGACTTGGCGCGCAGTTCTTTGGCGTCCATTTATCGAACCTGCCGTTTCACGAATGTCGTCGACACGGAGAGCTTCGAACCGGCCAGGCGGAATGCCTCGCGGGCCGTTACCTCATCCACACCTTCCATCTCGAAGAGCACCTTGCCGGGCTGCACCTTCGCAATCCAGTACTCGATGTTGCCCTTGCCGCTGCCCATGCGCACTTCCAGGGGCTTCTTGGAAATCGGCACATCGGGGAACACGCGGATCCAGATCTGGCCACCGCGCTTGACGTAGCGCGCCATGGCGCGGCGGGCGGCCTCGATCTCGCGGGCGGTCATGCGGGCGCGACTGGTGGACTTCAGGCCGAATTCGCCGAAGGCAACCGAACTGCCACGCTGGGCCAGACCGGTATTGCGGCCTTTGAATTGTTTACGGTACTTGGTGCGCTTGGGCTGCAGCATGATCGTGCTCTGTCGTCGTCTCTTATGCGGCCGTCGGCTGGTCGGTGCCGCCGGCCGGTACCGGGGGCGTAGCGCCGGTTTCGGGCGTCACTTCGGCAGCGACTTCGGGGCGCGCGGCCTCGAACACCTCGCCCTTGAAGATCCACACCTTCACGCCGATGACGCCGTAGGTGGTGTGGGCCTCGGCCAGACCGTAATCGATGTCGGCGCGGAAGGTGTGCAGCGGTACGCGGCCTTCGCGCGACCACTCGGTGCGGGCGATCTCGGCGCCGTTCAGGCGCCCCGAGGCACGCACCTTCACACCCAGGGCGCCGCTGCGCATGGTGCTCATCACGGCGCGCTTCATCGCACGGCGGAACATCACGCGCTTCTCGATCTGCTGCGCAATGCTGTCGGCCACCAGCTGCGCATCCAGCTCGGGCTTTCTGATCTCGGCGATGTTGATGCGCACGTCATTGATGTTCATCGACAGCAGCTTCGCCGTCGCCAGGCGCAGCTTCTCGATGTCCTCGCCCTTCTTGCCGATCACGATGCCCGGACGCGCCGTCTGGATGGTGATGTTCACCCGTTTGGCGGCACGCTCGATGATGATGCGGCTCACGGACGCCTCGAGCAGCCTCTTGTGCAGGAACTGCCGCACGCGGAAATCCGTGTGAATGAGCAACGGGAACTGCTTCTTGTCGGCATACCACTTCGACGTCCAGTCGCGCGTGATGCCGAGGCGAATGCCGATCGGATTGACCTTCTGACCCATGCCTTAGTCCTTCCTGCCGTCGCTCACGGCCACGGTGATGTGGCTGTTGCGCTTGATGATCTGGGTGCCGCGACCTTTGGCGCGGGCGGCAAAACGCTTCAGTACCGGCGCTTCATCGATCATGATGCGCGCCACTTTCAGATCATCGACGTCCAGGCCCTTGTTCTCCTGCGCGTTGGCGATCGCCGACCACAGGACCTTGTAGACCAGTTCGGCGCCCTTCTTGGGCATGAACTTCAGGACGTTGAGCGCAGTGTTGACGGGCTGGCCGCGGACGGTATCCGCCACCAGACGACACTTCTGCGGTGAAATGCGCGCGTGGCGCAGTTTTGCTGATACTTCCATGGATGCCTCTTAACCGGCCGCCTCGACCTTCTTGTCACCGGAGTGGGACTTGAAGGTGCGCGTGGGGGCGAATTCGCCAAGCTTGTGACCGACCATGTTCTCGGACACCAGCACCGGAATGTGCTGACGGCCGTTGTGGACGGCAATCGTCAGGCCAACCATGTCGGGCACGATCATCGAGCGGCGCGACCAGGTCTTGATGGGCTTGCGGTCGTTGCGGGCAGCGGCGACCTGGACCTTCTTGGCCAGGTGCAGGTCGACGAACGGGCCTTTTTTCGTTGAACGCGGCATATGTTCCTCAACGCACCTTGTTCTTGCGACGCTGCACGATCATGTTGTCCGTGCGCTTGTTGTTGCGGGTCTTCTTGCCCTTGGTATTCCAGCCCCACGGGGATACCGGGTGCGGATTACCCTGGCCCGACTTGCCCTCGCCACCCCCGTGCGGGTGATCGACCGGGTTCATGGCCAGTCCGCGGACCGTCGGACGCACACCGCGCCAGCGCATCGCACCGGCCTTGCCGTAGCTGCGCAGGTTGTGCTCGTCATTGCTGACTTCGCCCAAGGTCGCGCGGCAGTCGATGTGCACCTTGCGGCTCTCACCGGACTTCAAACGCAGGAAGGCGTACAGCCCTTCGCGGGAAGTGAACTGCACGGAGGATCCGGCGCTGCGCGCCAGCTGGCCACCCTTGCCGGGCTTCAGTTCCACGTTGTGCACGGTCGAGCCAACCGGAAGATGCCGCAGGGCCATCGAATTGCCCGGCTTCATCGGCGAATCCGAACCGCTGCGCACTTCATCACCGGCGGCCATGCCCTTGGTGGCAATGATGTAGCGGCGCTCGCCGTCGCTGTACAGCACCAGCGCGATGTGCGCGGTACGGTTCGGGTCGTATTCGACGCGCTCGACCGTGCCGGCAACGCCGTCCTTGTCGCGCTTGAAGTCGATGATGCGGTACTTCTGTCGCGAACCACCGCCGACATGACGGGTGGTAATGCGGCCGAAATGGTTGCGCGCGCCGGTCTTGTTCTGCGCAACCGTCAGCGGCTCGTATGGCCCGCCCTTGTGCAGGTGCGAGCGGTCGATGCGCACGACGGTGCGGGTACCGGGGGAGGTTGGCTTGAACTTGATGAGTGCCATGAGCGTTAGGCCTTTGCCTTGGCTTCGTAATCGATCGTCTGGCCTTCGGCCAGGCTGACATACGCCTTCTTCCAGTCCTGGGTGCGCCCGGCGATCTTGCCGAACTTGCGCGCCTTGCCGGGCTCGTTCACCACCTGCACGCCACGCACCTTGACCTCGAACATCAGTTCGACCGCGGCCTTGATGTCCGGTTTGGTGGCCTGGCGGCGCACACGGAAGCAGTACTGGTTGTGGTTCTGCATGGCAGTTGACGTCTTTTCGGTGACGTGCGGAGCCAGCAGGACGTTCATGAGTTGTTCGCGGTTCACTGGAACCTCTCCTCGAGCAGCTTGACCGCGCCGACGGTCATCAGCACGCGCTCGTGATCCAGCAGCGACAGCGGATTGATCTGCGCGACTTCGATCAGCTCGACATGCTTCAGGTTGCGGGCCGCCAGCAGCAACTTCTCATCCAGCGCTTCGACGACGATCAGCACATTGCTCAACGACCAGGCGGACAGCTTGGTGGCGAGCAGCTGGGTCTTCGGTGCCTCGAGCGCGATCTCCTCCGTGACGACCAGGCGATCCTGACGCACCAGCTCGGAGAGCATGGAGCGCATGGCGCCGCGATACATCTTGCGGTTGACCTTTTGCGCAAAATCGCGGGGGCGGGCCGCGAAGGTCACCCCACCGCCGCGCCAGATCGGCGAGCGGCTGGAACCGGCACGGGCCTGGCCGGTGCCCTTCTGGGCATGGGGCTTCTTGCCGCCGCCGCGCACTTCGGCACGGGACTTCTGCCGCTTGGTGCCGGCGCGGCCGGCATTGCGGTAGGCCACCACGACCTGGTGGACCAGGGTCTCATTGTATTCCTGGCCAAAAGTGGCCTCGGACACGGCCAGCTCGACACCCCCACTGACTGATTTCAAATTCATGATGGGTCCTACTTCTTCCCGGCCTTGGCAGGATTCGGGGTCTTGCCCGCCGGAGCCTGCTTGGTCGGCACAATCGTCTTGCGGCCGGCCTGGCGCTGGGTCTTCACGGACAGACGCACGATCACTCGACCACCCTCCGAACCGGGCACGGCGCCGCGGATCAGCAGCAGGTTGCGTTCGAGGTCCACTTCGACGACCTTCAGATTCTCGATGGTGCGACGCATCACGCCCATGTGACCGGACATGCGCTTGCCCTGGAACACACGGCCCGGGGTCTGGCGCTGGCCGATCGAGCCGGGGGTGCGGTGCGACAGGGAGACACCGTGGGTGGCATGGTGGCCGGCGAAGTTGTGCCGCTTCATGGTGCCGGCGTAGCCCTTGCCGATGGTCGTGCCCGTCACATCGACGATTTCGCCGGCCTTGAAGCGGTCAACCTTGAGCTCGAGTCCTGCCTTCAGGTCCGCGCCCTCGCCCTCGGTGAGGCGGAATTCCATCAGGCCGCGTCCGGGACTCACCGCCGCCTTCGCGAGGTGGCCGGTGGCCGCCTTGGACAGCAGCTGGGGGCGCTTGGTGCCGAAGGCCACCTGGACGGCACGGTAGCCGTCGATTTCCTTGGACTTAAGCTGGGTGACGCGATTGGGCAGTACTTCGATGACGGTCACAGGGATGGTTTCGCCGGCGTCCGTAAACACCCGCGTCATGCCCGCCTTGCGACCGACCAGACCAATAGAATTTTTCATGGGCTGAAATTCACAAACTCATGCGGCGAACGCAGCAGCGCCCGCTCACTTCGTTAAGGTTCATCCGGTAGAGGAAAGTCCACGCAAGAGGCATGCGAGCCGGACCCGGCCGCATGATTCTCGAGTGGTCTTGGCGGCCCTGACGGTCGCCAACCTCGCCCGACACTGCTTTCGCAGCATTACCGCCTGAAGGTTACCCCCCGGCGGAAAAGGTCGCGCAGTATACGAAGCGACCCGGCTATGCACAAGCCCGAATCGTGCCGATTCGGGCTTTTTTGCCCAAAACCCTCAGTTCAACTTGATCTGAACGTCCACGCCGGCCGGCAGCTCCAGCTTCATCAGCGCGTCCACGGTCTTGTCGGTGGGATTGAGGATGTCCATGAGGCGCTTGTGGGTGCGCAGCTCGAACTGGTCCCGCGCGTCCTTATCGGAGTGCGGGGAGACGAGCAGCGTGAAGCGTTCCATCTTGGTCGGCAGGGGCACCGGCCCCTTGACGGTTGCGCCGGTGCGCTTGGCCGTCTCGACGATCTCGCGGGCGGAGTTGTCGATGAGACGATGGTCAAACGCCTTCAGGCGGATGCGAATGTTCTGGTTGGCCATGATGTTTTGCCTTTAAAAAATTACTTGATGACCCTGGCGACGACACCGGCACCGACCGTCTTGCCGCCCTCGCGGATGGCAAAGCGCAGGCCCTCATCCATGGCGATCGGGCTGATCAGCTCCACCACCATCTTGATGTTGTCCCCCGGCATCACCATCTCCACCCCTTCGGGCAGCTGCACGTTGCCGGTCACATCCGTCGTGCGAAAGTAAAACTGCGGACGGTAACCTTTGAAGAACGGGGTATGTCGACCCCCCTCCTCCTTGGTCAGCACGTACACCTCGGATTCAAACTGCGTGTGCGGGGTAATGCTGCCGGGCTTGGCCAGCACCTGCCCGCGCTCCACATCCTCGCGCTTCGTGCCGCGCAGCAGCACCCCTACGTTGTCACCCGCGCGACCCTCATCCAGCAGCTTGCGGAACATCTCCACACCCGTGCAGATCGTCTTCACCGTGTCCTTCAGACCCACGATCTCCACTTCATCGTTCACCTTGACGATGCCGCGCTCAATGCGCCCCGTCACCACCGTGCCGCGTCCGGAGATCGAGAACACATCCTCCACCGGCATCAGGAAGGGCTTGTCGATCTCACGCTTGGGCACCGGTATGTACCGGTCCATCTCCGCCACCAGCTTCACCACCGCGCCCACGCCAATCTCCGACTTATCCCCCTCCAGCGCCTTTAGCGCCGAACCGATGATGATCGGGGTCGCATCCCCGGGGAACTTGTACAGCGTCAGCAGTTCGCGAACCTCCATCTCCACCAGCTCCAGCAGCTCCTTGTCATCGACCATGTCCGCCTTGTTCATGAACACCACGATGTACGGCACGCCCACCTGCCGGGCCAGCAAAATGTGCTCCCGCGTCTGCGGCATCGGCCCATCCGCCGCCGATACCACCAAAATCGCCCCGTCCATCTGCGCCGCACCGGTGATCATGTTCTTCACATAGTCGGCGTGTCCCGGGCAGTCCACGTGCGCGTAATGACGCTCCTTGCTCTGGTACTCCACGTGCGCGGTGGAAATCGTGATCCCGCGCGCCTTCTCTTCGGGCGCCTTGTCAATCTGGTCGTACGCCATGAACTGACCGCCGTAGGTCTCGGCCATCACCTTCGTCAACGCCGCCGTCAGCGTCGTCTTGCCGTGGTCCACATGACCAATCGTCCCCACGTTTACGTGCGGCTTGTTGCGTTCAAATTTCTCTTTCGACATG
>Ga0182030_10000704_pt1 | contig 64986 bp, 49 predicted proteins | sample 812S3MmetaG_FD_121299 | JGI IMG/M metagenome (GOLD analysis project Ga0182030, IMG submission 121299) | Permafrost microbial communities from Stordalen Mire, Sweden - 812S3M metaG (Illumina Assembly) | ecosystem: Environmental > Terrestrial > Soil > Wetlands > Permafrost | place: Sweden... | reverse complement strand
GCCCGCTGCATTCTCAATCACTTTCACGCGTTGGAACTCTTTCTGACTCATCGTCACCATCCTGAGAGGGTGACAAAGTCTCGTTGCCGTTAAGGGGTGACATTATCTTGGAGCATCTACACCGCTGAACCTCTTCATTGACAAGTGCGGCGGACGTGGGCTATCCTAGATTCCTTTGGAAGTCCTGCGGCTGCCCGCCGGGAACACCTTGCGCGTTCTGCGTGCAATTGCTTTCGTGGATTGATCTTTAGTCTTTAGTCTTTCTTCGGAATAATCAGGGCACTCAGCGGTCTTCAATCATTACGTTTTCAGTTTGGGAGAGTTGCATGTCAACCTATTTCCCGAAAGAAGGGGATATTGCGCGGAAGTGGTTTGTAGTGGACGCCACTGGGCAGCCGCTCGGACGGCTCGCATCGCGCGTGGCCCGCATTCTGATGGGCAAAGAAAATCCGAAATATACACCCTTCATCGATACCGGCGATCACGTGGTCGTGATCAATGCGGAGCAGGTGAAGATCACCGGCATGAAAGTCGAGCAAAAGGCGTATCACCATTACACGGGTTATCCCGGCGGATTGCGCTCGGAGGATTTGAAGAAGCGCCTGGTGCGCAAGCCGGAGTTGGTGATTGAAGACGCGGTTTCGCGCATGATGCCCAAGAACAAACTGGGCAAGCAGATGTTCACGAAGCTCAAGGTGTACAAGGGCGACAAGCATCCGCACGAAGCGCAGAAACCGGAAGCGAAAGTGTTCGCGTAGGAACGGCTTTTAGCTATTGACTTTTGGCTCGTAGCTAAGACAACGAATTTCGATCTACAAGGTTTTCGAATTTTGAGGAAAGGCACAAAGTTGGCGCTTGGGAAAAAGAGCCCAGAGCTAACGGCTAATAGCTAATGGCTGAATCAGTTCAATACTACGGAACGGGGCGGCGGAAGGCGGCAATTGCGCGCGTTTTTCTGCGTCCGGGCAGCGGCGAATTCAAGGTTAACGGCAAGGGGTTTGACGAATACTTTGTGACGCCTTCGCAGAGAACCAGCGCCAAGTCGCCACTGATTTTGACGGAAACCTCGGCGAACTTTAACGTGCTAGCCAACGTTTGTGGCGGCGGTGTGGCCGGTCAGGCGGATGCTGTGCGGCTGGGCATTACGCGCGCCTTGATGGAATTTAACGCGGAACTGCGCAAGCAGCTGAAGGCCGAAGGCATGGTCACTCGCGACCCGCGCGCGAAAGAGCGCAAGAAGTACGGACAGAAAGGCGCCAGAAAGCGCTTCCAGTTCAGCAAGAGATAGTACCCAGTGCCCAGTTGCCAGGCGCCAGTGGGAATCCGCTGGGTGCTGGCAACTGGGTACTGGCGGCTGATTTTTGGAGTTAAATTCATCCCCCCACCTCCCCTGAGATGGGTGGGACGGGAATGGCAATCCGGTAGAAGCTGCCGATTGCCAGCGGCCGGTTTCCAGTGGTTCTCACTGACAACTGGGTACTGGCAACTGACAACCGATTCACGCCGGATGCAGACCAAATAAGGAGGTTAATTGGCTAATATCACCATGAAGGAGTTGCTCGAGGCTGGCGTCCACTTCGGGCACCAAACCAAGCGTTGGAACCCGCGGATGAAGGAGTACATCTTCGGCGAGCGAAACGGGATCTACATTATCGATTTGCAGAAGACGCTGAAGATGTTCAAAGAGGCGTCGAAGTTCGTGCAGGAACTGGCGGCCTCCGGCAAAGTTGTGCTCTTTGTGGGCACCAAGCGGCAGGCGCAGGATGCGATCGCCGAAGAGGCGCAGCGCTGCTCGATGTTTTATGTGAACCAGCGCTGGCTGGGCGGACTGCTGACCAACTGGGTCACGGTGCAGAAATCCGTAAAGCGGCTGAAAGAGCTCGATGACATGGCTACCGATGGCCGTTACGACCTCCTGCCGAAAAAAGAAGTGATCAAGCTCGAGCGCGAGCGCAAGCATCTGCAGGCGAACCTGGCCGGCATCAAAAATATGTCGAGGTTGCCGGATGCGATTTTCGTGATCGATTCGAACAAAGAGCAGATTGCGGTGCGCGAGGCGCGCAAGCTGGGCATTCCTGTGGTCGCGGTGGTCGACACGAATTGCGATCCGAGCGAAGTGGACTATGTGATTCCCGGCAACGATGACGCACTGCGGGCGATCCGGCTGTTTACTTCGAAGATTTCCGAGTCGATCGCCGAGGGCGTGAATGCGATCGGCGACAAGCAGATGGCCGAGATTCAGACACTGGCGGACAACGCAGCCGTGGAAAGCGCGGTGGTTCCGGAAGCTGCCGAGGCCGAGGCCGAAGCCCCGGCAAGCGACGGCGCAGGCGTAGTGGCGGCGGCAGTTGCTCCGGAGGAAGGCGAAGAGATCCGCATGGAAGACGTGCTCGGCGCGGGTACACGCAAGCGACCCGCGGCGATTGCCGAAGATCTGGACGAGTTGCAGGCGGAGACGCGGCGCTCGTAAGAATCGCGTTTCGGCGGCTCGTTTCGCTACTCAACAGGGCTTCCCTGCTTGTGCAAATTCGTTAGGATCTGACCCGCGTGGGCGGTCTGGGCGCGGGTCAAGTTTTATAACCCAGGTTTCAAGGTGCAAAGTTTCAAGGTTTCAAACCGATTGGCCTTCCGATTCTTCGTCCTTGAAACTCTGAAACATTGCAACTTTGAAACGAGGTTTTCATGAGCACTACTATGGCAAACATTTCCGCTTCCCAGGTGAAAGAGCTCCGCGAAAAAACCGGAGCGCCGATGATGGATTGCAAACAGGCGCTGACCGAAGCCAAGGGCAACCTTGAAGACGCGGTCGTGATTCTGCGCAAGAAGGGCGTTTCCGTGGCGGCAAAGAAGGCGACGCGAGCGACGAGCGAAGGGTCCGTGGCCAGCTACATTCACGCCGGTGGCAAGATCGGCGTACTGGTGGAGGTCAACTGCGAAAGCGACTTCGTGGCGCGTACAGAGGATTTCAAAGAACTGGTGCACGACATCGCGATGCACATCGCGGCCAGCGATCCGAAGTATGTCCGCAAGGAAGATGTCACGCCAGCGGACTTTGCCCGCGAGAAGGAAATCTTCCTGGCGCAGGCGATTGCGAGCGGCAAGCCGGCCAATATCGCAGAGAAGATGGTGACGGGGAAGATGGAGAAGTTCTATGAGGAAGTCTGCCTGCTTGAGCAGCCCTTCATTAAGGACCAGACCATCAACATCTCGCAACTGATTGCCGCCAAGATCGGCAAACTGGGCGAGAATATCGCGGTGCGCCGCTTCGCGCGGTTCAAAGTAGGGGATGTGACCGCGACGGTAGCGTTTGTGGCGGCCAAGGCCGATGAGGGCGAGGCCCCCGGCTCGGATGCCAAGTAATCCAAGGGGCGCTGCGGCGCCCCTTTTTAATTTCGGTTTCAAGCTGGCCGCTTTTTGAGGTTTTCAAAGTTGGAAAAACAAGCGGATTGGGTTTACCTTGAAACCTTGCAGCATTGAAACTGTGAAACCTGAGGTTCCATGTCCTCTCCCGTCTTCAAACGCATCCTGCTCAAGCTCTCTGGCGAGGCGCTGGCCGCCGATCAGGGCTTTGGCATCGACACCGCCCACATTCACTCGATCGCCGGAGAAATTGCCGAAGTGCATAGGCTGGGTGTGCAGATGGCGATTGTTGTCGGTGGAGGCAACTTTTTCCGCGGGGTCGCCGATCAGGCTAAAGATATGGATCGCGTTTCCGCCGACCATATGGGCATGCTGGCGACGGTCATCAATGCCCTCGCGCTACAGGATGCGTTGGAAAAACAGAGCGTCTATACGCGTGTCCAGTCGGCAATTGAGATGAACCAGGTGGCCGAGCCGTTTATACGGCGGCGAGCCATTCGCCATTTGGAAAAGGGACGCGTGGTCATCTTCGCGGGCGGAACGGGCAATCCTTATTTTTCAACCGATACGGCCGCGTCGCTGCGCGCGATGGAGATCAAGGCCGACGCCATTCTCAAGGCGACGAAAGTCGACGGGATTTACGACGCCGACCCCATGAAGGTGAAGGACGCGAAGAAATTTTCCCAGATCACTTACATGGACGTGCTGAAGCTGGGTCTCAAGGTGATGGACTCCACGGCCATCTCCCTCTGCAAGGACAACAATCTGCCGATTCTCGTCTTCAATCTGAATGAGCATGGCAACATCCGGAGAGTCGTGCTGGGCGAGAAGATTGGGTCGCTGGTGAGCGCGTGAGAGAGGTCTGAGGTTCGAGGTCTGAGGTCGGATTGCAGAAGTGGCTACGAGCTTCGAGCCATGAGCTCCGAGTAAGCCGGATTTTCCGCAGCAATTTGCCATTCGACAGTTTTTTCAGCTCTAAGCTCCTACCTCTGACCTCAAACCGCATTGCCGTCAGCACCATCGGAGCTTGCCTTCGCGGTGTCCATCGTAACCTTGCGTCCTTGTTACCCTTCCTCCAAACTTTTCTCAATGCAGGTATCGAGGACACATTTGGCCATCGCCGGGGGGATCGCATTTTTGCTGGTCGCGATCTTCCTCGGCTATATTGAGTGGCTAAGCAATCAACCGCCAGTGCTGTCGCGCTCGGCGGAACGCGATCCTCTAACTCAGATGCCCTTGAGAATTACGATGAATCCGCTGCGTGACCGCGTGGTCGAAAACACTGCGACTGCGTTTATTGCACAAATGAGAGACGGCAATTGCCGCCAGCTGCTCTCTGCATGGGAAAAGGACTACCGCAAGAAACGCGCCGATTTCATTTGTGCGTCGGAGACACAGCACCCGCTGATCAGCTGGAATCTGGTTGAGCGCGAGGATACTCCACCACTGGTCATCCTTTACTACAGAGGGAAGCGCTACTCTACTGCCGCGCAGGACGCGACGTACAAAGACCTATTTTCGGTGACAGAAGAAAAGAAGGATGCCGGCTGGGTCGTTACCAAGTACGACGCATTCTACTGAGGCGCACCACCAGGTCCAATCACCGCGTTTCCTCCTAATTCTGTCGCGTTCTTCCGTGCGACGGATCGGCCGAACTCGCCGTGTCCAAATCAACGTACAACCTTTGCTTCCCAGCGGTTGATGACGGATCGCAGCTGCCATCTTTGTCGTAACCGCCGCAAGCGCCGGCAACGTCCTTCCTCCTTGGAGATTGCGCAAACTGCCAGACTTCGGAAAAATCTACTCCGCTAGCATTAGGCGAAGGAGGTCGCCTGTTCGGGACGCAGCCCGGCGACGGCGGACAGGCGTCGTTAATCACCCAGTATGTGATCTTGCGGGCGCCGGCATTTTCCTTGATGTCCTCAGCCGTAACGACGCTCGAGCCGCCGACTTCCGGTGCCGCGATGCCCGAACAATAGACGCCAGCGCGGAATCCGGCCTTACCGACTTCATCGACCCACTCAAACAGATAGGCTTTTTGTTCAGGCAGCAGCCGTCCGCCCTGTTCTTGATCAAGAAAAATGATGGTTCGGTCCGGAAAGCCTTCCCGCCGGGCCGCCGCAATCGCAGCCCGGGCATCGCTCTCGCCCAAACCCGCTGCATTTGCTTTCAGATCTCGATACAAACGTCCATTGAATAGAACCAGAAACCCGAAGCCGGCAGCTTCGACATTGATACGCTTTCCAATCCATGTGTTGGTCTTTGACCCCGGAGGATTGTTGAGCCAATAACCCGCAAAGGCAAACGTTTTGTGAAGCTCTCTGAGATTGTTGTCGCCCGGATATTCGTTGCGGTCGAAGCCAAGAAATGGACGCCTATCGGCAGCGGTCGCGCATGGAGCAAGTCCGAGCGCCGTGAAGACGAAAATGAATAAGACCACTCGCCGAACTGGGAGCATCGTCAGATCCTGAATATCTTATGGTTAGATCTACCCCCCGATGTGAACCATTGTTCGAGAGGCGGGCACGAAGCCGGGCTCGCCGATGTGATGGCGCTCCTCTTTGTTTGCGACGACTTTCACGATGAATTCAACGAGTTTCTCGTCCGGTGCGCCACGGCGCATCAGTTCGTGCAGGTCGTGATCCCATGCTGAAAATAAACACGTGCGCAGCTTGCCATCCGAGGTGATGCGGATGCGGCTGCAATGTCCGCAGAACGGATGAGACACGGGAGCGATGATGCCGAATTCTCCGATGCCATCGTCGAAGCGATAGCGCCGGGCGGTTTCGCTGCGCCCGTGCTCGATCTCAACGATCGGGCGGTATTCGGACATGCGGGCCACGATTTCATCGAGTGTGACGACAACCTCGGGCGTCCACATGCGGTCTTCTTCGAGTGGCATGAACTCGATGAAGCGCACCACCACGCCCTCCTCGCGCGCGAACATGCCGAAGGGGATGATCTGATCTTCGTTGAATCCGCGCAGCAGCACGCAGTTGATTTTGACGGGATCGAGTCCGATATGGCGCGATGCGCGTACTCCGGCGAGCACGCTGTCGTAGCCGTTCGGAACTCGCGTGATGCGCGCAAAACGCTCGGGGTCGACGGCATCCATGCTGACGGTGACGCGATCGAGGCCCGCATCTTTCAGCGGCTGCGCGATCTCGGCCAGCAGATGGCCGTTGGTGGTGAGCGCGATTTCGGGTTTTTCGTCGTGAACGGTGCGCAGTTTGGCAAGTTCGCGGACAAAGTCGACGATGCCGTTGCGGAGCAGCGGCTCGCCGCCCGTCAGGCGAATTTTGGTGATTCCAAGCGAGACGAGAATGCGCGCCATGCGCAGGTAATCGGCGAACGGAAGCTCGGCGAAGGCCGCGCCGTTTGTTCCCGTTCGGCAATAGACGCAACGGTAATTGCAGCGGTCCGTGATCGAGATCCGCAGATCGTGAATGGAGCGGCCGAATTTGTCGGTGAGAGGCATGTCGCCGGTCGTTCGTTGTTGGTCGTTCGGCGCTCGTCGTCAGTGACCAATTTCCGGTGTCTGTACGACAGACATGTGGTCCGCAAATCACAAATGACCAACGACTGACGACCAACGACGATTCTTATATTCGATTCCACAGTCAGGGGAAAAGAAACGGCGGGCAGGGCAATTCTGCGAGCGTTTCCTTTCCAAACACGGGAGGTGCCGGCGTTTCCCCCGGCACCCTTGGGAAAGCGGCTACGATTCGACCGGCCTTCCCTCGCCCGCGCCGCCACAGTTTCTAAAAAGGCAGCGCGGGTCGGAAACTCGGCCTCCATTATATCCGGGTGAGGAATGGTTGTTCGTCGTCGGTCGTCCGTCGTTGGGCATAGTGTCCCAAGATTACGAAAATACGCCGAACGACTAACGACGAACGACCGACGACGAACTTCCGACTTTTGACTTTCTGCCTTCTGACTTGCTCCATTACACTTATCGCATGAAAGCTCTCATGATCCCCCGCTTTGGCGGGCCCGAAGTCCTTGAAGTGCAGACTGCGCCGGACGCTCATGCCGGACCGGATCAGGTTCTCATTAAAGTGGAAGCGGGCGGGTTGAACTTTGCCGACCTGATGACTGCGCGTGGCGGATACCCGGGCACGCCGAAGCCTCCGCTGATTGCCGGACGCGAGTTCGCTGGCGTCGACCCGAATACGCGGCGCGTAATGGGCTACGCGCAGTGGGCCGCGTTCGCCGAACAAACCGCGGCTTATCGCTCCATGCTGTGGCCGGTACCCGCCAACTGGAGCGCGGAGCAAGGCGCTGCTTTCCCGGTCAATTTCTTTACGGCTTATCTGGCATTCTGGAAAGCTGGACTTATCGAAAAACCATCCGGCACTCGCGTACTGATTCATGCTGTGGCCGGCGGCGTAGGTACGGCAGCGGTGCAAATCGGAAAAATTCTCGGCATTGAAATGTACGGGACAAGTTCTTCGGAAGATAAGCTGGCGCGAGTGCGCGAGCTTGGCCTGCAGCACGGCATCAATTATAAGCAGAAAGACTATGCGGAAGCGATCAAGGATTTGACGCACGGCGAAGGCGTCGACGCCGTGTTTGAAATGCTGGGCGGCGAACACGTGGCTAAGAGCGTGAAGTGCCTGCGCGATTTCGGGCGAGTAATCGTCTATGGCGCAGCGACCGGAGAAACACCCCAGCTTGACACCCGCCTGCTATATGCAAAGGGCGCGAGCGTACACGGACTCTGGCTGTCTTATTTAAGTCAGAATCGCGCGGTCATGGAGTCGGCCTGGAAGCAGCTTTCGGATTGGATAGCCGCGGGGAAACTGGAGCCTGTGATCGGAAAAGTCTTCCCGCTCGATCAGGCGCGTGAGGCCTACACGCTGATGCAGGAAGGGAAGAATTACGGCAAGATTGTGCTGAAAATTGCTTGAGGTGCGACGGTGCGCGTGGGGGCGGGATGATGGTTGATTTCTATCGCTCGACGGCAGGCCCTGAGTTGTTAATTTTCCGTGAAAGCGCGGGAAATCGTCCGTTAATTACGCAAGATTTCCGGCGCCTCGCCGTTCACGGGGGAGTGGCTTAATTTCCGGACAGCCTAAAGCGCAACTCAAGAGCAATCGAAACTGAATAACTAGACATGCGGTGGATGTTGTCGGGCCATCCGCAAAACTGCTAACGTGGCGCGCGCTAGTTCGTCCAATGAATATCTTCGCAACGACGGGAACTTTGCGAACCTGGGATTCGTAATCTGAAGTGACCTTGGGGGACAGGTGCAGGCGTTGAATCTAATTTCTGCGAACCAGCGAAGACCCCTCGAAAAGATTGCAGGATGACGGGACTCAGCTCACACATGGTTTGGCGGCCCTGGTGAGCCGAGTCCGGCAAAGAGAACGAGTTTGAGGCCCGTGTCCTTTTGCGTCACCCTGACACGCGCATTGTAGGACTTTGCCAGAAAAAGGCAAGCCTGTAGTGCCGCTCTGAACCAGCCGCCCTTGAGTCCCGGCCAGAAGCCGGGCAGAGAGGATCTTATGAAACTGAACAATGTGGCGAAGACGGTGGTGCTCGGAGTGGTCGTACTGTTTGCCACTGGCGCTTTTGCGAGCAACAAGGGAAGTTTGCGTATTACGGAAGCATTTGAAGTAAACGGGCAGCAGCTACCGGCCGGCGATTACCAGTTGCGCTGGCAAGGAAGCGGTTCGAACGTCGAGCTGAGCTTCATGCAGGGCAAGAAAGAAATCGCCAAGACTTCGGCGAAGGAAGTCGAACTCAATCAGGCTGCTTCAAGCGACACGGCCGTGATCGACCACAACAACGGAAAAGCGTGGGTTTCGGAAATCCGCTTTGCCGGGAAGAGGACCGCGTTGTCGATTGGCGGATCCGATCAAGCTTCAATGAGCGAGAGTGCAAAGTAGGCCGAATCCTATTTGGAAAAAAAGGGGCACGCATCGTGCTCCCTTTTTTTTTGCGATTCAATTTTGACCGATTTTAACTGCCGCTTAAATAATCCGCTTCCTTTGAGCTGACGAAGCTGGTCCGCACGTCAACGCGTAGGGTTATGGGCGGAGCTCCCGCAGGCGGTTCAATAACGAAAACCAACAAGTGCGGTCCAGGGCAACCTGCACCGTGTTCTCTTGCGTCGAAAAGTCTTGCGCGAAGGGTTCTTTTCCCAAGGTCCCTGAAGTCCGAGGCGAAGTAGGAGCTCGTGAGGTAGACAAGCACGCAACTTGCGTAGCAAGATGGTGTTACCTAATTCGTGAGAACGCTGTCGAGCAAGCCTTCCGGATCGCAGCGCAAATAAATGAAAGCAAATTCCATGCAGAGGCAAAAGTTGAATGACTCCGTTCATGAAACTACGTAATAACGCAATTTCCTGGATCCCGGCGCTAGCAATTGCGCTATTGGGCGCTGTGCTCGTTGCACCGGCGTTCGCGCAAGATCAACCGGATGACCCGCCGCTTCGTGTGGCACGCCTTTCCCACATCGAAGGCTCGGTTTCGTTTCAGCCCGCGGGAGAGACCGAGTGAGTGGAAGCGGTTCCAAACCGTCCCATGACGACGGGCGACAGAATCTGGGCCGACAGAGATTCCCGCGCTGAACTGCAACTTGGATCGGCTGTGATCGACGTGAACAGCAACACGGGAGTTTCCTTTCTCAATCTCGACGACCGCACCATCCAGGTTGAACTGAGTTCGGGAGCGGTGAATATTCGCGTGCGGCATATAGCTCAAGATGACGTTTTTGAGATTGATACTCCGAATCAGGCCTTCTCCGTTTTTCAACCCGGCCGGTACCGGATTGAGGCCAGCGAAGACGGCAATTACACCGTTGTGAGCATCCGCGAGGGACAAGGCGAATCGACCGGCAACGGCCAGACCTACGACATCTATGCGGGACAGCGGGCCACGCTCGAAGGCGCGGATTATCTGAACGCCCGGCTGGAGGATATTGGGCCTCCCGACAATTTCGATCAATGGTCTTATAGCCGCTTCGACCTCTACGAGAATGCGCAGTCGGGAAGGTATATCTCGCGCGACATGGTGGGGTATGAAGACCTGGATGGCAATGGGGATTGGATTCCCGCTCCCGGCTTCGGCGCTGTCTGGTTTCCCCGGGTAGAGGCGGGATGGGCCCCTTATCGAGAAGGGCACTGGGCCTGGATTGATCCATGGGGATGGACGTGGGTTGACGACGAGCCTTGGGGCTATGCTCCTTTTCACTATGGCCGATGGCTCTCTGTCGAAGGCCGGTGGGGCTGGGTTCCCGGACCAATGGATGTTGCGCCGGTTTATGCGCCCGCGCTGGTTGTGTTTGTGGGCGGAGGTCCCGGATTCGGTGGAAACGTGGCGTGGTTCCCGCTCGGACCACGCGAAGTTTATGTACCGTCGTATCCGGTGAGCCGCGCTTATATCGAGCGGATCAACGTCAGCAATACAACCGTGACGACGACGACCATTACTAATGTCTACAACACGACGATCATCCGCAATAACACTACGATTCAGAACGTCACGTATGTGAATCGCGGTGTGGCGGGCGCGGTTACAGCGGTTCCGCAGCAGACTTTTGTGAGCGCGCAGCCGGTGGCGAAGGCAGCGGTGGCAGTGAATGCGCAACAACTCGCCTCAGCTTCGGTGGTGACGCGAGCGGCTGTAGCTCCGACTGCGAACAGCGTGCTGGGAGCACATGCTGCGACTGCCAATCATGTGGCTGCGCCGCCGGCCGCCGTTGCGAGGCGCCAGGTAGTTGCCAAAGCCGCGGTCCCGGCGCCGGCCGCGCCTTTTGCGGCTCGTCAACAGGCGCTGCAGGCGCATCCTGGACAGCCGGTCGCTCGCCAGCAGATGCAGCAATTGCGTCCCGCGAATGCGGCGGCAGGGAGTTCGATGGTAAAGCAAGCGCCTCCCGGAAAACCCGCGACACCGGCGGGCGGACGGCCTGGGAATCCGCAGGCAAAACAGCCTAACGGGCGTCCGGAGAATTCGCATCCGGAAAATGCGCCTGCTCCGAGCGAGCGGCCGATGCAGCAAACGCCGCCAGCGCGCACACCGTCCGCTCCAACCGCTCCACCCGCGCAGAGCAACCGGCCGGAGGAACCGCCAGCACGCAATGAGCGTCCGGTGCCTGCGCCGCAGAACAATCGGCCCGAGGCAAATCGGCCGGAGCAAAATAATCGCCCGGCGGAGCCGTCGGCCCGGCCCGCGCCTGCGCAGCCCAACAATCGTCCGCAGGCGCCTCCAGCAAAAGAGCTGCCGCAACGCAACGAGCCGGCTGCGCGTCCGGAGAACCAGCAGCGTCCGGCCCCACCGGCTGAGACGCGTCCGGCGCAGAAGCCCCAACAACCGCAACGTCCGCTGACGCCTGCGGAAAAGAAAAAACAGGAAGAAGATGAGCAGAAGCGCGAGAAACCTCCGGCTTAGGGAAGGTTCTCGCGGTCATGAAGAACGCTGTAAGGCCGTCTCGGGGCGGCCTTTTCAGCTCAGTATGAAAACACCAAACCGGTAGGACTCCAGAGATTCGTCGGGGCCCTCGGGATCACGAATCGCCCAGCTTGAGCGCCCCGAGAACGGCGCGAACCTGGGGAACACATCGTCTGTGCGAACTAGCGAAAGATTGACACTAGAATCAATCAGTTACAGTTTGTAGCAAAGGCCCATTTACTCATTCGCCATTACCCCAGCAGGAATTCTCCCGATTGCTTATGATGGAAGTTCGCATTTTTTCCATTAGGGGTGAGGTTCGCGTGGCTGAGACGCTTGAGCACCAAGTGCAGGAGATAGATTTGACACCGCAGAACGGCAAGACGGGGCAGGCTCATCAATCGGCGCAGGCCGACCCGGCGGCGCAAACGCAGCAGAACGATGCCGAACTGAACGAGATTCAGCATCGGCTGGCCCATCAAGAGCAACAGCAGCAGGGCAGCGGGCTGGAAGTCGTGGAGACCCGCGAGTGGCTGGATTCACTCGATTATGTGCTGACTCATGGTGGCCCGGAGCGGGCTGGCCGGCTGTTGCAACAACTGGCGCTGCATGCGCGGCGGGCGGCGGGAATCAACCTGCCTTTTACCGCGACCACTCCCTATCAGAATACGATTCCGTCGCGACAGCAACCACCGTTTCCGGGCAGTCAGGAGATGGAGCGGCGCATCAAGAGCCTGGTGCGGTGGAATGCGATGGCAATGGTGGTGCGCGCCAACAAAATTCAGGAGGGAATTGGCGGCCACATTTCGACGTTCGCATCTGCGGCTACGCTCTACGAAGTCGCGTTCAATCATTTTTTCCGCGCGGCTACAGAGTCGGGCGACCGCGACATTATCTATTTTCAGGGACACGCCGCGCCCGGCATTTACGCACGCGCTTATCTTGAAGGCCGCATTCCGAAACAGAAGCTCGAGAATTTTCGCCGCGAGATGAAGCCCGGAGGCGGGTTGTCGTCGTATCCGCATCCGTGGCTAATGCCGGACTTCTGGGAATTTCCCACGGTCTCGATGGGCCTTGGGCCGATTCAGGCGATCTACCATGCGCGCTTCATCAAGTATCTGGAAAATCGCGGGCTGAAGACCTCGACGGGCGGTAAGGTGTGGGCGTTCATGGGTGACGGCGAGATGGACGAACCGGAAGCGCTCGGCTCGATCACGCTGGCATCGCGCGAACGGCTCGACAATTTGATTTTCGTTGTGAACTGCAATCTGCAGCGGCTGGATGGGCCGGTGCGTGGCAACGGCAAAATCATTCAGGAACTGGAAGCGATCTTCCGCGGCGCGGGGTGGAACGTGATCAAGGTTATCTGGGGCGGCGATTGGGATTCGCTGATACAGAATGACCGCGATGGCTTGCTGGTGCGGCGCATGGGCGAGATCACCGACGGGCAATATCAGAAATACTTCGTCGAGAGTGGCGCTTATTTCCGGCAGAATTTCTTTGGCACCGATCCGCGACTGCTCAAGATGGTCGATCACCTTTCCGATGAGCAACTGGCGCGCATGCGGCTCGGCGGACACGATCCCATCAAGGTGCATGCGGCTTATAAGGCAGCGGTTGAGCACACAGGCTCGCCGACAATCATTCTCGCCAAAACTATCAAGGGCTACGGCATGGGAGAAGCCGGCGAGGGTAAGAACATCACGCACCAGCAAAAGAAGCTGAACGACGATGAACTGCAGATGTTCCGCTCGCGCTTTGGTATTCCAATTCCCGATGAGCAGCTTCATGAAGCGCCGTTTTATCGCCCGGCCGACGATAGCGCGGAGATCAAGTACATGCAGGCGCGGCGGCAGCAACTGGGCGGCTATCTGCCGGTGCGGAAAGAACGCGCGGCGCCGCTGAAACCTCCCGCGCGATCGGTGTTTGAAGAGTTCTACAAAGGCACAGAGGGGCGCGACGCCTCGACCACGATGGTGTTTGTGCGCATGTTGTCGAAATTGCTGCGCGATCCGGAAGTGGGCCGGTTTATTGTGCCAGTGGTGCCCGATGAAGCGCGCACGTTTGGCATGGAGGCGTTGTTCCGGCAGGTTGGAATCTATTCGAGTGTGGGCCAGCTTTACGAGCCGGTCGATATGGACACGCTCCTTTATTACAAGGAGGCAAAGGACGGGCAGATCCTCGAAGAGGGAATTACCGAAGCCGGTTCGATGTGCTCGTTTATTGCGGCGGGCACGGCTTATGCGAATCACGGCATTAACACAATTCCGTTCTTTATTTATTACTCGATGTTCGGCCTTCAGCGCATTGGCGACCTGATCTGGGCTGCGGCGGATATGCGGTGCCGCGGCTTCCTGATTGGCGGCACGGCGGGCCGCACTACGCTGGCCGGCGAAGGACTGCAACATCAGGATGGTCACAGCCAGGTGCTTGCTCTGAGTGTGCCGAATCTGCTCGCGTATGATCCGGCGTTCGCCTATGAGATCGCGGTCATCGTTGAAGATGGCATCAAGCGCATGTATGTGGATGGGGAATCCATCTTCTATTACTTGACCGTCACGAATGAGCCGCTGCCAATGCCGGAGATGCCGAGCGCGGCGGGCACGCGCGAAGGGATTCTCAACGGTCTGTATCTCTATAAACCCGCGCAGAAGAAAGCCGGCGAGAAAAAAGCCACGAAGCTGCGCGCGCAGCTATTGGGCAGCGGGACGATTATGTTCGAGGTTCTCAAGGCGCAGGAGATTCTCGAGAAAAACTACGGCGTTGCTGCGGACGTTTGGAGCGTGACGAGCTACAAACAGCTCTATCGCGAAGCGAACGATTGTGCGCGCTGGAACATGCTGCATCCGACGCAGACGCCGAAGGTGCCGTATGTGACGCAGGCTTTGAAGGGCGCGACCGGGCCGTTCATTGCGGCATCGGATTACATGAAGGTGCTGCCGGAGAGCATTGCACAGTGGATTCCGGGAAAACTGGTCGCGCTGGGGACGGATGGTTTCGGGCGCAGCGAGAATCGTGCGTCGTTGCGTGACTTCTTTGAAGTGGACGCAAAACACATCGTGCTGGCGACTCTGCATGCGCTGGCCGCCGACGGCAAGTTGGGCAACGAGGTTCTGGAGAAGGCGGTACGCGAGTTGGGGATTAATCCGGAGAAGCGGAACCCGGCGACGAGCTAGGAATGTGTGGCGCGGGCATTCCTGCCCCCGCTTCGTGCAGCAAACAGAAACTGCGCGGGCAATGCCCGCGCCACATGGGTTAGTTCACACACGTGGATGCGGAGCAACTGCGCTCGGAATGACATGCTTGTTTGGTAAGTGAGAGGGACGTAAATAGGATGCCAACGGAATTCAAGTTACCCGAGTTGGGCGAAAACATCGATAGCGGCGATCTGGTTCGCTTGTTGATCAAACCGGGCGCTAGCGTGGCGGAGGGCCAGTCGGTGATGGAACTCGAAACCGACAAAGCCGTGGTCGAGGTTCCATCGTCGGTGACCGGGACGGTCGGCGAAGTGCGGGTGAAGGAAGGCGATAAGCTGCGCGTTGGCCAGGTGATTTTCACGGTCGAGAACGGCGCGGGTCAAGCGAAGGCGGCGTCGGCCAACTCGGCGAAGGCAGCCACTTCCGCTCCCGTTTCCTCCAGTCCCAAGCAGCCGGTTGCACCTGCGCCGGCCCGTCCAGCGGGTTCCCCTTCCGCTGGCGCGCCATCGTCCGGAGAATTCAAGTTGCCGGAATTGGGCGAGAAGATCGACTCCGGCGACTTGGTGCGGTTGATGATTACAGTTGGCGAGCGCGTTGCCGAGGGCCAGCCGGTGATGGAACTTGAGACCGACAAGGCCGTCATCGAAGTACCGTCGAGCGTGAGTGGGGTAGTGCGCGAAATCAAGGTGAAAGAGAGGCAGAAGGTCAAGGTCGGCGAAACTATCTTTACCTTGGAAGGCGAAACTTTGGCAGGCGAACAAGCGCCCGCGCCCCGGCGGCACGAGCCTGTGGAACACATTTCCGGACAGCAGGCCGCACGTCTTTCATTCCAGCTCGCTATGCGCGCCGAGGGAAAGACGGAAGAGCAGGCCCTTCCTCCCGATCATCCGCTGGCTCCCGCGCCGGCATTCAGCATGCCGGTACAGCTTGGTAAAGTTGCGGGGACCGAGCACCGCGATCCGGCTCCCGCCGCGCCGCATGTGCGTCGACTTGCGCGCGAAATTGGCGTGGATATACACGGCGTTCAAGGCAGTGGGCCGGGTGGCCGCATCAGTGAAGACGATGTGAAACTGCATGCGAAGAACGCTCTGGCCGCGGCGGTTGCAGCGGCGCAGGCTCCGCGCGCGACGTTTGTCGAACCTGAGCTGCCCGATTTTTCGAAGTGGGGCAAGACCGAGCGCGTCTCGATCCGCGGCGTTCGCCGCAAGACGGCCGAGCATCTGCGGCAAGCCTGGAACACGATACCTCACGTCACGCAGCAGGATCGCGCAGATATCACAGAGCTTGAGCAACTGCGCGCTCGCTTTGCTCCACGGGCTGAGGAAGCGGGCGGGAAGATGACCGTGACCGCGATTGCGCTCAAAGTCTGCGCGTCCGCGCTCAAGGTCTTTCCGCAATTCAACGCGTCGATTGACATGGCGAAAGAGGAGATCGTTTACAAGCAGTACATACACATTGGCGTGGCGGTCGATACCGATCGCGGCCTGCTGGTGCCTGTGATTCGCGACGTTGATAAGAAGAATATTGTTGAGCTGGCGGCGGAGATGACGCAGCTTTCGACGAAGGCGCGCGAGCGCAAACTTACTCCCGCGGAGATGGAAGGCGGCACGTTTACGATTACGAATCTGGGCGGAATTGGCGGCACGGGGTTTTCGCCGATTGTGAATCATCCGGAGGTTGCGATTCTTGGCCTGTCGCGTTCGCGCATGGAGCCGGAATGGGTGAACAATAAGTTCGAGCCGCGCTTGATTCTTCCGCTCTCACTCTCGTACGATCACCGGTTGATCGATGGCGCGGACGCAGCGCGGTTTCTGCGGTGGATCGCGGAGGCGTTCGAGCAGCCGTTCTTGCTGTCGGTGCAGGGGTAGGGCTTATCACCGCCGAGACGCAGAGGACGCCGAGAAATTCAACGGAACCGAGCTTTTTGTATAAGTTTTTTCTCGGCGTCCTCTGCGTCTCGGCGGTTCAATTAAGGACATAAACTAAGATCATGACGACTAATTCCAATCTCCGTGTGGCAGTAATTGGTGGTGGGCCGGGCGGCTATGCCGCTGCATTTTTGGCGGCTGACCTTGGCATGAAAGTTACGCTGATTGATCCGGAAGCGAATCCGGGCGGCGTGTGTCTTTATCGTGGATGCATTCCGTCCAAGGCTCTGTTGCATGTGGCCAAATTGCTGGAAGAGGCCGAGCAGGCGAAAGCGTGGGGCATTGAATTTGCCGCGCCGAAAATCGACCTGGCCAAACTGCGCGGATGGAAAGAAGGCGTGGTCAAGAAACTGACCGGCGGACTTGGCCAGCTTTCGAAGCAGCGCTCAGTGACGTTCATTCAGGGAAAAGCGGCGTTTGTGAATTCGACGACGCTGAAAGTGACGAAGTCCGCAGCGGGCGGTGAAGAGACGTTGACCTTCGACCGCATCGTCATCGCCACGGGCTCGCGCCCGACGGTCGTGCCCAGCCTGAAAATCGATAGCCCGCGCCTGATGGATTCAACCGGCGCGCTGGCGCTCGAAGACATTCCGAAAACGCTGCTCGTGATTGGCGGCGGCTACATCGGACTCGAACTGGGCTCGGTCTACGCCACGCTAGGTACAAAAGTGACCGTGGTTGAAATGCTGTCAGGCCTGTTGCCGGGGGCGGACCGCGATTTGGTGCTCCCGTTGCACAAGCGGCTGGAAAAACTGTTCTCCTCCATCATGCTCAACACGACCGTTAAGTCGCTCAAGGATGAGAAGACGGGAATCCGTGTCACGCTTGAAGGGCCGGATGTAAAGGAAAACGAGCAGGTTTTTGAGCGCGTGCTGATGTCGGTGGGCCGGCGTCCGAATTCCGAAATCCCCGGTCTAGACAAAACCAAGGTCAAGGTCAACGCGAAGGGATTCATCGAAATCAACGAACAGCGCCAGACTGCCGACCCTACGATCTACGCGATTGGCGACGTTGCTGGCGAGCCCATGCTGGCGCACAAGGCCATGCACGAGGGCCGTTGCGCGGTGGAGGCCATCGCTGGACACAAAGTTGCCTTCGAGCCAGCGGCGATTCCGGCGGTCGTCTTCACCGACCCTGAAATTGCGTGGGCCGGACTCACTGAAGCGCAGGCCAAAGAACAAGGACGGCAGGTGACAGTCACGAAATTTCCATGGGCGGCCTCGGGGCGCGCCATCACGCTTGACCGGCCCGAAGGCGTGACCAAGCTGCTCATCGATCCGAAGACGGAGCGAGTGCTTGGCGTTGGCATTTGCGGACCGGGCGCGGGCGATCTGATCGCCGAAGGCGTGCTCGCGATCGAGATGTGCGCGCTGGCGGCGGACATCGGCATGACCATTCATCCGCATCCAACGCTTTCTGAAACCATGATGGAAGCAGCGGAAATTTTCTACGGGCAAGCTACGGACATTTATCGCCCGAAAAAGTGAGGGAGAGCAGTCTGGCATCGATGAAACGATCTGCGCTCCTTATCGCCATCGTTCTTGCGCTCTCGGTCTCAGGGCTCGTTGCCCAATCGGTCACGGGTCTGCTTGGCATGCATTCTCAGCAGGCCGCGTCGACGCAAACCGATCCGCTGGGAAGAAATACGCCGTCGGGAACCGTCCTCGGATTTCTGCAAGCAGTGCAAGATGGAAACGAGTTGGCTGCGGCTGATCGCCTGCAAATGAGTGTGGCGCGGCGGCAGTCGCAGGGACCGGAACTGGCTGCGAAGTTGAAAGTGCTGATGGATAGGGCCTTTGTTGGCCATCTGGGGCGCATCAGCACCAGTCCCGAGGGCAATCCCGAGAATGGCGTTCCCGATCAACAGACCATTGGTTATTTCTCGGTTTCCGATAGCGATATTCCGGTGGCGCTCGTTCGTGTCACCGATCCGAGCGCCGGTAAGATTTGGCTGTTTTCCGCGGAGACGCTTGCCAAGGTTCCCGATCTTTACGACAACGTTGAAGCGCATCAGGTGGAATCGAAACTGCCGCAGAGCCTGGTGCGAAACCTTGTGCTGGGGATGCCGCTGTGGCAGTGGTTGGCGCTGATTGCCGCCATTCCTGTGGCTGTCATTATCGGCTGGGCAATCGTTTTATTGCTGGCGATTCCGCGCCGCCTGTACCTCATTTTCAGGAAGCGGCCAAATTTGCACTCTTACGGCCGCTCATCGAAGCCGCTGCTTCTCTGCTTTGGAGCGCTCGCTCACCGCTTGATTGCCTCGTATTTTGGACTGCCTCTGCTGCCGCGGTTTTACTACGCCCGCGCCGTGTTGGTGCTCATCTGCATTGGGTTCTTCTGGTTCTTGCTGCGTATGTCCACGGTCACGATGCAGCGGCTGCGTACGCACGCTATTAGCGTCGGCCGCTCGGGCACGGGGACTCTGATGGTGCTCGGTGAGCGCCTGCTGAAAGCGCTCCTCATCATCGTGGCAATTCTTGCCATCCTCGCGATCTTCGGTTTTAACTTGACCACCGTGCTGGCAGGGCTCGGCATTGGCGGCATTGCGATTGCCCTTGCCGCACAAAAAACGCTGGAGAATCTTTTCGGCGGCATTTCGGTTCTTGCCGATGAAGTCATCCGCGTGGGCGACTACTGCCGCTTCGGCGATCGCACGGGCACAGTCGAAGATATCAGTCTGCGTTCTACGCGCATTCGTACGGACGACCGCACGCAGCTTTCCATTCCGAACGGCGCTGTGGCAACCATGAACGTCGAAAATCTTTCGCGGCGTGACAAATTCCTTTTCAATCCCTCGCTCAACCTGCGTCCGGAAACTTCACCCGATCAGCTTCGCTATCTGCTGGCGGAAATTCGCCGGTTGCTTTACCAGCATGGCAGGGTCGAAACCAGTTCCGCCGACGTGCGCTTTTCGGCGTTTGGGGCGAGCGCGTTCGCGGTCAGCCTCAGCGCCTATATCCTGACGCAGGATGCGGTTGAGTTCGCCGCCATCCGCGAAGACTTGCTCCTGCGGATTATGGAGATTGTACGGCAATCGGGAACCGCTCTGGCGTTTCCGGCGCAGACCCTTTATCTGGGAAGAGATTCTGGCCTCGACCAGGAGAAAACCTCTGCCGCCGAGAGGCAGGTGCAGGATTGGCGCGACCAGCATCAGTTGCCGTTTCCGGATTTTGCGCCTTCGGACAAGGCGGCTTTCCGCGATTCGATCGCGTACCCGCCTTCGGACTCGGCCGTACAGAAAAAGCCAGCGTAAGTACCGGGGAGGATTTGTTCAAGGCACGCGAACGGCCTAAAAGGGCCACAATTTCAAGCTGAGTATGGCTGTCTCCCCTTACCGATGTAACTTGCGAGCTTGCACGATGGTTTCTAGCATTAAGGAGCCATGCCTTCTGCCTTGCTGCTCTCGCCAGATGACCAAGCGGTCAGCGCTGTTACTGCGGTTCTCGAAGAAATGTTCGTGAGCTGCGAGCGCCCGCTCGATGCCGTGTCCGCCGCCAAAAAGCTCAATTCCGAAAATTACGATCTCGTGCTGGTCGATTGCGAGAACCTGCCTGCGGCCAAGCTTATCTTCGACGTGTGCCGCCGAGGCAAGGACGGCCATATATCGATTCCGATCGCAATTGTCGACGGCCACGCCGGACTGCCGACAGCTTTTCGGCTAGGTGCGGATCTAGTCCTGACCAAGCCGGTTGCCAAAGATCAGGCTCGCAGCACTATTCGCTCGGCTGTGAACAGAGTCAAGAAAGAACAGCCGGTCAGCAACCAGCACATGGAACACGCGAGCATTCAGGCAGCCGAGGCTGGCGGAATCCATACCGGCGCGACTCACGTTGATGGGATGCATGTCGACGGAAGCCACGTCGAAGCCAGCCACGTGGAAGCACCCCACGCTGAAGAGGCCCACGTCAATGGCGACTTGATTACGAATCAAAACTACGATCAGGTATTGTCCGTGGCGGCAGCTGAACCGGCTGCTGAAACCAGAGCCATGGCTGCTGCGGCCTCTGCGGGAGCATCGGCGAATGGGGCAGTACAAGGAAACATCGCCAAATCGGCCTGGACCCCGCCCGTATCCACGATGAGCGCCGCTGCAGTTGCCCCTGCGATTTCAGTGCCAGAAATCGGCTCCGCCGTGGAAAGCGGGAACGCGCCTGAGGCGGAAAGCAAAACGCCAGAAAACAATGCACAAGCGGCCGACGAAGGGGATGCTTCGAAAGGCGACAAAACTCAGAAGTGGAAACCAGCACCGGCTCAACGCCTTGTTTTCGCGGGCACGGAGGGTCAAGGCAAAGCGAAGAAGAAACGCGATGTGTTGCCGATGGTGGCGGCAGCGGTGGTGTTGTGCGGCGGCTTTTGCGCGGCCTGGCTGACTCAGACCGGGTTTCGAAGCGTGGTGCGGGCACGGGTTGAGAAAGTACTGACTTCTGTTGGTCTTGCCAAGCACACGCAGTCGCCCACTCGGGTTCCGGTTAAGCCGGCCGCGGTGATGGCGCCAGTCGCTGCCCAGTCAGGTCCGGCGAAGAACGGCGGAACTCAACCAGTCACGAAGGACCTAAAAGGAGCGGCCGCTGTTTCCGCGCCTGCGGCAGTGGCGACAACTGCCGTTGCACCGGTGCCTTCCAAGTCTGCCCCAACTTCCGCTGCTGCCAGCCCGGCGCCGTCTTCGCCGACTCCAGGCCGGGTGGCCCAAGTGACAGGCCGGACAACGCCCGCAGCGAACTCACACAAGCATATTTCGACCTCCGACGACCTGGATGCCGATCTTACGATCGAGAGGATTGACGTGGTTCTGCCCGCCAAGAGCGCGGCGGACAGGCTGATTTCTTCCGTGCCACCGGTTTATCCAGCGGCCGCCCATGGCGGGATGGACAATTCGGTGATTCTCAAAGCTGCCATCGATGAAACGGGAAAGGTTGCCGCCGCTCAACTGGTGGATGGCGACGGGCTTTTGGGCCGAGCAGCCATCGCTGCGGTCAAGCATTGGCGTTACCAGCCGTACATGCAGGATGGAAGAGCGGTTCCGTTCCAGACGATCGTTTTGGTGGATTTTCCAAAGCGCTGAAACAAAAGACCCGATTGCTGTAAGCTTTAATAACGTGTGACCTACGTACCCCCGTAACTTGTCGTACCCCACGTCGGTAACTACGATTGCCTCATTATGGGCCACACAGCTGTTCTTTTTTGTCTCGATGAGAAGGTCGCCCGCGTTGTAAGTCTGGTTCTTAGTGAAGTCGGGTTCACCGTCGATCCGGTTCTCGAATCGTTTCTGGCCGTTAAGAAACTGACGGCACAGCATTACGATGCCATCATCCTCGATTGCGACAACATTCAGAACAGCTCACTGCTTTTCCGGAGCGCCCGCAGTTCCGTCTTCAATCAAGACTCGCTCGTCATCGCACTGGTGGAAGGGCAGGCGGGAGTCGCGGATGCGTACCGCATCGGCGCCAATCTTGCGCTGACGAAGCCGATCAATGTTGAACAGGCCAGAGGCACGTTGCGCGTGGCTCGAAGCCTGCTTCGAAAGAACGCGGACGGCGCGACGGCGAACCCGATGACAAGCCACGAAACGTCGCCCCCGCTGGCGGATGAAGGGTTCGCATTGGAGGACCGTTCATTTCAACACGCTCATTCGTTCGCAGATGCAGGAGCGGACTCTCGCATTGGGGCGCCGGCCCTTGCGGCTGAGCAGCAATTCGCAGCTGCCTCCCAGGAGATTTCGCCCCCCGCGATGGGCCTACTGGCGGACGCGGATTATCCGACGAGTGGTCCTATGCCATGGACGCGGATTGAGCCTGTAGCGGAGATAGAGCCGGAACGCGAACTCCATGCGAACGACCAATCCGCCAAGCGAGATCTCACGTGCGGCACGGTTCAGAACGCAAGGAATCTCGCGGTCGAGGGCCCCTTCGACTCTCGCTCAGGGCCGGTGATCGCCACATTTGAGGAGAAACCGCCTAGTTTGTACGCGGCCGCTGCGGCACCCGCACGGGCGAAGGAGCAGCCGAGGGCGAAAAGCGACTTAAAATCGAACGAAGAAGTTCTTGCAAAAAGCACGCCCAGGGCGCCATTTCTGGATGATGTGGTAGGCAGGGAAGCGCTTGCGGGCCGACCGGGGCAAGACTTCCCAGACAGGGAAGGCTCTTCGAGCGGCGAGTTATTCGCGGGTTTTGCGGAGAAAACAGACCATAAGCGGGACGATAACCAGAAAACTCTCGTGGTGGCCATCGCCGTTCTGGGACTGTTTGCGGCTGGATATTTTGGCTGGACTAGATATGCCTCGACCGGGCCAGGTTCCGACAATGTCGGACTGGTGCATACCGGCGGCGCTCAGCAGGAGGCGAGTTCGCAGCCAGAGCAACAGAGCGGACTAAGATCCAATGTGGCTCGTAAAGCAAGGACTGTGCCGGAACCGTCGAGCGCGGGACAAGGCACTCGAGTGCGCAGTCTAGCGCTGGCGCAGACTGTAGTGGCTCCTGCATCAAAAGCCACTGAGCCGCAGGCCGGTCAAGCGACTCGCAGCGACTCTTCGGGATGGATCGCGCTAAGTCTCGGGAACCACGGTTCCGCGAGCCAAAATCTCGTGAGGCAGGGTTCGGGAGCGCAAGCAACGGGCTCGGCAGCAGCACACACGGCGATAGCACCAGTGGCTTCAAGCTACAAGCCCCAAGCTGAGGACGCGACCGCGACGGCCCCAAATCCTGTTGATGTTTCTTTAGCGCCCAATAGCAACAGTCTCAGCGGCATCCTCTCTTCAGGAACGAGCGTTTCAACGCCAACTTTGGCCCGTATCAGACTTTCGCAGGGCGTTTCAGGGGGATTGCTGATCAAACGTGTGCAACCCACGTATCCTGCTCACGCACGGGCCGCTCACGTCCAAGGGACGGTCGAGATCAAGGCGAGGATCGACAAGGAAGGCCGTGTCGTCGATCCGAGTGTGCTGACGGGAGATCCGATGCTTGCGGCGGCAGCGTTGGACGCGGTGCGGCAGTGGCGTTACAAGCCCTACCATCTTGATGGCCAAGCGGTTGAAATCGAGACCCAGATCGCGATCACGTTCAAAGGCGACTAAACCAAACGGCCAGCCGAAGCCTGCTGCGGCAACATAGCGCCGCAACCGATCCTGCAAGAAATTGACGGAAGCCCAATGCAGGGAATCTCTAGCTCAACAGCTCATTGGGAGATCGCCGTCTTGGCCGTCCCGGCTGCGCGCTCACATCTCGAAACTTGTGATAGAGGCGGTGAAGGCTGTCGCTTAGCATGCGCACGATTTGCATGCAGAACTCCTGATGGGTGCTCAGAAACTCGAGAAAGACCTCGCGCTCAAGAAAGGCAACGGTGGTTGGCTCGGCCGCTTCGGCGGTGATGCGGTAGTTGCCTCCAGCCATGCTGTCGCTGAGCCCGAGCAGGCATCCCGCGCCCACTTCCTCCAGCAACTGGTTATGATTCTCGGCCGTTGCAAGCAATACTCGCACCACGCCCGATTCGATCAGGTAAAGGCCGGCGACAGGCATTCCCTGACGGAAGATCGCGTCGCCTTTGGCGTATACGCAAGGTGTCATCATCTCGCGCAGCACATCCTCGAATTCCTGGCTGACTCTGGCGCGCATGAAGTCCGACGACACAACATCCTCCGTGAATCTTTCTTATATCCTGCGTGCTTTCATCCTGCGTGTCCTGGGGAGCGCGCGCTGTGATGATGGTCACGAATCGGAGTGAGAGATGACCGATGGCGGTGCGCAAAAACCGCGCGGCCTTCAGGAGCCATAGTGTAGGACAAGGAACACGCTTTGCAGCAATGTTTTGCAGGAAGTTCGTTTAATGGAACAAGGCTTGCGATGGGAGTTGCTCCTCGTAAAAAAAATTCAGTCCGGGGCAATTTTATTGGTGCGGAGTGGCCTTTCGGCGCAAAGAGGCGATTTCGTGTGGTTTGACGAGGCGCAGGGAATTCGCTATTGTCGCGGGCAGCGCATCACAAATCAGACCTGGAGGGCTTTGTATGAAACACGTTTATGTTCTCGCATCGCTGCTGCTCTTTGTTGTGCCCCTTTCCGCGCAGTATTACTCCGCAGGAACCACGGTCGCGTATGTACTGCCGAATATGGGGGGTGAGATCCTCCAATATTCTTTTCCGCTGGCCATTGGTTTTTGGATTCCATGGCAACAGGCGGCGAAATACAAGTTCCAGAACACGCCGAATACGGCGGAGATGATTACTCTGAAAAGCAGCGGGGCGAGCGAGCTACTGGTGCTGAACGATTCCGATTTTTGCAAGGCGGGGTGCTCCTACGATGGGTTCTTTACGACCTGGAACGCACAGCCACAGATTGAGAGCGTGGTACTGCCGGATGGAAGTATTGGGACCAGGGTCTCAGGTACGTTGACGGGGACATTCACGATCGGGTCGAAGGTGTATGACAACGCGAGCGCGCGGTTCTATTTCGAGACCTATCCGAGTAAGTATCAGGATAATGTGTGGGTGAATGCGCCAGGCGCGCTGATTGTGGAGTTACAACCGAATTAAGGCGAAGTTGAGAAATCCGAAACGGAGGACGTCGAGTTTGTCAGGAGAGCATGTTAGGACCCTCCAGCTATTTCGTCTCCACGAACGATGTAGGCCGCTCGGGATGTGGCCCATCGCGGGTAAGAATTCAGAAATAGGTGGGGGGCCCCCCCCCTACCAAAAATGAGTTAAAGTATTGATAGTAAGGCAGTTAAGGGCAAAGTCTTCAAAAGATTCGACTTAGCCTCGAATTCTTTCGTTTGGCGTGCACTTGCGAAGGTGCGACCGTGGCATATTTTGTCAAAGAGCGGTGAAAAGTTTGTGGTTGGAAATGCGTTCGCCTCTGGAGACTGGCGCAATTCTCGATGGTGCACTGTCGAGGTATTTTCGCAGCGATTGAGGTGCGAGTCAGTGATGAGCGAACGAGAAAAATGTGATGAAAAAGTTGGGAGGAACACAGTGGTTCTCCTTCGCAGCGCGAGAAGAGGCACACCTGACCTGCCCTTCTGAGTATAAGGGGCCAGGTTAGCACCCAAAGAGCGGGCGCAAACCCTTCGACAGGCTCAGGGCACCGGCTTCGGCGATTTCCGCCGCTTCACAATATCGCAAAGGTCCAGTTGGTGTTAACACGCCCTGGGAACTATCGTAGCAACTATGGAGACGGGTTCGAGCAGCGAAGAAGGCAAGTGCTCTGGAGCGTGCGGAGCGGAGACGCAGTCTGGCGAGGAGAAGAGCGGCGGCCGACTCTCCGCGAACAAGCAGTTCGCGATTGCCATGACGCTGGCGGCGTACTGCGGGACCGTTCTAGTCGGCATCACTCACCACGAACCGTGGGCGGATGAGGCGCAAGCTTGGCTGTTGAGCCGCGACCTGGGCTACCGCTATCTGGTGTTCCATCAGATAGCCTATGAAGGTCATCCTCCCTTGTGGTTCACGATCCTTTGGATGGCAAACCATTGGTTTCATCTCCCGTATCAGGCGATCGGCTGGATTGGCGGCCTGTGCGCGCTCGCGGGATGCTGGTTCTTCTGCCGGTTCAACCCATTTCCACTTTGGGTTGGAGTGCTGTTCCCATTTACTTACTTTATGGCTTACCAATACGCAGTCGTGGCGCGGCCGTATGTGCTGCTTCCCTTGTTCGCTTTCATGGGAGCTCATTTTTTTGCGGATGCCGAGCGGCGCCCATGGAGGCTCATTGCCGCATTATCCGCATTGGCGCTGCTCAGTGCCGCGGGGGTGATGCTGGCTGCAGGTTTGATGGGGGCGCGCGCATGGTATGCCTTCCGGTCGTGGAAACAGATTCCGCCGAATATGCGTAAACAACTGCTGATTGCGGCAGTTGTGTTCTGCATAGTTTTCGCTTTCGTTGCCCAGGTCAACTGGCCTCCGTCCGACCGCAGCTTTGCGAGATTCGACCGGCCGGCCCACGAAAACTTTGGCCTCTCAAACCTGTCGCGTGCGATCTCACTTGCTTTTTTCGGTTCTACCATTCCGTCGTTTGCCTTTCTGTCGGTTGTCGCGGCATGGTGTGCTTACCGCCATCGTTTTCCGCCTTTTGTACTTTGCACGGCGTTCGTGCTGCTTTTTTTCGCCGAAGTGTATGGCTATTTATGGCATTCCGGAGCACTCACGATCGTCGTGATTACAGCTCTCTGGATCGCATGGCCTCGCAAGGAAAAGGCAGAAAAGCGCCCAAGATTTGAAGGCGCGCTGTATGCCCTTGTCTTACTCGGACTGAGCTGCCTGTTTGCCATCCAGATCTACTGGACGGCACGCACCCTAGCTATGGATTACTCCAGACCGTATTCAGGCAGCCTCGACGCTGCGAACTTCCTGCACTCAGTCGGCGCGGATGTAAGCGATACGTGCGGGTTCGGCTTCCACGCGGTGGCCGTACAGCCGTATTTTCGAGAGAGCATCTATCAGAACTGGCCAAAGGGGGAAGCCTTCTGGAGACTTGAAAAGGCGAATCGGAACGATCAGAACTGCTACGGGGCGAAATGGGTAGTCATCTCCAGAAGCGGAAAATTTGGAGACTTTGCCGCTGCTAACAAAGTGTTCAATCAGCAGGATCGTTCTCTACGTTCCTTAGGGTATCTTCCGGCACATGTTTCGCCAGGAACAATGTTCTTCGAGGGGCGCGAGGTTGAGCCGGCCGATTTCGTCGTGTACCGGTTGAAAACAAATTAACCGGGCGGCGGGAGGATCGCCGGCGCGCCCGCGTGCGTGCGGCGGAGGATGAAGTAGACGTCTCGTTCAAAGACTCCCTGTTTGAAGAGATAGTAGCCGTCCGAGAAATGAACGATCTCGTAGCCTTCCGCACGAAAATGCGGAATATTCGCCTGCAGCATCAACTCAGGGTCCTGTGTATAGAGGACGATGTATTCGGGCTGGACGCGATGTAACTCGTCGAGGTCGAGTCTGGTGCCGATGCGCGGCATGCCGTGATGAAAATAGGTCGTCGGCATGTTGGCGAAGATATTGTGATCGAAATAAGCTTGGACTCCGGCGGTGCCCATAAGAAAGCCGAACATAGGTGTTTTGTCGGCTCCGACCGACTTTAGATATTGCGCGGCATCGGGCCCGCCGCTATAGGGATAGAGATACTCGCGGTGAATGGTGACAATCGCATCCCAGATGTTCACGGTGGAGAGACAGAGGAGCAACGCGATCATGCCCTGCAATGCGCGGCGCTGGGAAACGTCAAAGGCGCGACGCTCGTTGGGAGTGGGCCATGCAATCCAAAGCGCGGCAATGGCCGCAATGAAGGTGGTGCCCTGATGGTGCGCCGCGCCATGCACTTTTGCATAGAGAGCGATGAGCGTTCCCACCGGCAAAACAAAAACGAGAAATCTGCGGCGCGTGAAGCACCAGATGGCAGTGAGCAGAAGAAAAATAACCGAAGGTGCAAACCAGTCGAGGAACGCACCGGATATGATGGCCCTCAAGCTTTGCTCTGTGGTTGGGAACCTCGCCTGAATATCAAGGGGCAACTGAGTGAATTGCTGCTTGAGGACGAATTCCTCGACATCAGGCGTCGGCCTGAGGATGAGCACGATGAAGGCGAACGTGAGCAGCATTACCGCGATAGAGATCCAGTAGCGTTTCTTTAGGGGCGGCGCGAGCGTGCTCCAGGAGCGCAAGGCATCGACTAGATAAAAGAGACCGAAACAGCCGGCGAGGATTGTGCCGTGCAAGCTGAGATTTGCCAGGAGGACGAGCACGGCCACCATGCGTTCGGGATGGTGGAGATCCTTGAAAAGCATGGCAGCGGCGAAGGCCAGGAGCGGGAGCAGCGTATAGGGGCGCGCTATGACCGCATATTGGTAGACCATGAAGTAAGTAAAAGCCAGCGGCCAGCGGATGTAACGTGGAAACGGTGCTTTGAAAATCAGGAGGGCTGCGCCAGCGGTTGCTCCGGCCAGGCCAATGTAGCCAATGGCGCCATATGGGGCGTGAAAGACGTGTTGCGCTATCCAAAGAATGGTGTGCCAGAGGCCGGGCGATCCTTCGTAGCGCAGCTCGTGAAACCAGATTGTACTCAGGGGGAGATCGCGAGCGATGAGCCAGGCCTGAGCTTCGTCGGCCCACTTTTCGTGGTAATGGATGGTGAAGTTCGTGATCAGCATCCAGAGGCCGAGAACGGTTGCGTCGCCGATGCGCCACCAGCATTCGGCCGAAGTTAGCTGGTCGGTCGTTTGGGGGAGGACTGCGGGTGCACCGGGATCGTCGCTTGAATCAGAAGTGATTTTGGGGAGGGTGTTCATCGAGGCGAAGTACGGTTATTATTTTTTCCCCGGAGGTGCGCCGGGGCGTTGCCCAAGAGCCGGAGTTACAGTGCCGTTGATGTTGTGAATCGCCTCGTGGCAGACGAGCGCGCAGGTGTTAGCGCCGCGATTGTAGGAGACCGGCATGGGGCCGTTCTGAGATACAACGTTGGCGTCGAAGTTAATGAGACGCTGGCCGCCGATGTTTGGGTTCGTGCCTCCCGTGCCATGGGCAGTATGACAAACCGAGCAACTGAAGCCGGCGTTGATGTGGAGGGCGTGCTGATTCCAGCTGGTGTTCTTGATGACCTGATTCGCGAGATCGTGACACTTGGCGCACATGGAGTAAGGGCCATTCACGCTGAGATCGGGATTGGGATACAGGTTGTTGATGAGTTGTCCGGGGCCGGGAGACTGGCTGAACTCGTAGCGGCGCTCAAGGATGTGAGTCCACTTGGAGCCGTGCGGACCATTGGGTCCCGAACCTCCGAATTCGCGGTTGTCGTCGCTATTGTGGCAATCGGTGCAGAAAATCTGGTTGCCCATGGAACGCCCTTGGGTGAGCCCATCGAGGTTGAGCATGTTGGCGCGCAAGCTGGGCTGGGGCAATGAGCTGTTGCCGACGTGCGTGACGGGATGGCTTGAGGGAGAGGTGATGGCAAATTGCGGAATCACGTTCAGAGGGTCGCCAGTCGCGACGAGGCGAACGGGCGCGTAGCCGAAGATCGGCTTGACCTGTTTCCCTGTGCTGCCGCCGTGACAACGAAGACAGTTTTCATACTGGTTAACGATGGGATCGACGACGGTAATGCCATCGGTGGCACTGATGCCGGCGGCATCACGCTGAGAGAGACGGACCGGTGGCGGGGGAGGAAACGTTCCGACCGGGGCCGAGCCGTGGGAGTTGTGGCAATCGACACAGGTGGCGTGACGGTTGTTGTTGAGCAGGGTGGCCTCGGCGGCGTCGTGAGGATATGTGGTGGTGGGGAAGGGGTGGCCGACCTTAGGCGCGGCGTATTCGGAAAAGACGTTTGGCGCGGGGGGCGAGATGTTGGAGCCACCGTTGTGGCAGGCGATGCAATCCTGTTCGTTCTGGCCCCGGAGTAGGCGGGCGGTGCCTGTAGCGTTGTGGGGTGCATGGCAACCGATGCAGGCGGTCGCGGCGACGGTGGTGTAACTCCCAACCTCGGCTTGGGGAAGAACTTTGTCGACGGACAGGGCGTGGGCGCTGGTGCTCCAGTCGATGAGCGGATTCACGTGACCACTCATTTGGCGGGTGGGATCGTGGCAGGCCAAGCACATCTGGCCGTTCGTGCTGTTCTTGACAAGGAAATTCCAGGAGACGGGATCCTTCGCCTGAACATGGGGATTATGGCACGAGGTACATTCCACGTTGCCATTAACCAGATGAATCGAACCGGTGGGATCGCCGGTGAGGCCTTTCGAGGCGAGCGTAGCGATCAGGTCGACGTTGTCTTGCAGGGGCAAAACGAGGCTGAAGGGATGCGACGGTTGCATATTGCTTCCGAACACGTCGGCGGTGTACATGGATCCCTTCATGGTGACTTGGCCATAGGCGACGGTGGTGCCGACGGCTACCGTGCCGTCGTGGCAGCTGAGGCAAGCGTTGCTGTCGTCGCCAAGCAAAGGCTGTGTTCCGCGATTTTTCTCGGTGTCGCTGCTGTAGACGGTGTAGGTCTGGGTGGTGAGCTTCTGATTCCACAGGCCTGTGGTCAGTCCGCTGTGCGGCGCATGGCAATAGGCGCAGAAATCGGGGCGCGCGCCGGTGATGGGAGACTTGCTACCGGGGCCGAGATCGTGAACGCCGATGACATCGCCGGTAAATTGGGCGAAAAGAGATGCCGGTATCAGCAGCAATGTCAGGCCGAGCGACAAGTATCCAAGTCTCACTACATACCGTCCTTGGCCGGCTTCTTTAAGCCATAAAAGTGAAATACCTGGATGCGGCGGTTGAACGAATCGACGACAAAGATGCGGTCGTCGCGGTCGATGAACAGGCCGGCAGGCAGCTGGAATTGTCCTGCTTGGGTTCCACGGCTACCGAAGTAATAAAGAAGCTGTCCGTCGAGGTTGAATGCCTGGACCACGCTCCACTGCGCATCCACGACATAGAGATCGCCTTCAGAATCGACGCCGACCGCCTTGGGGCGGAACATAGCGCCCGTCGAGTCGCCGAGCTTACCAATCGAGTAGCGGAACGCGCCGGTGCGGTCGAGGACCTGCACGCGGAAGTTCATGGCGTCGACGACGATCAGGTCTGGTCCGTTAAGGCGGAGTTCGGTTGGGAAATTGAATTCTCCGTCGGCTGCGCCACGGTTGCCGATGACTTTCAGAACGTTGCCCTGCATGTCGAGCATGAAGATCTGATCGCGCAGGGTATCGGTGACGTAGATGCGCTGGGCCGCGGAATCGACGGCAATGCCGGTGGGCCGTTTGAAGTAGCCCTCGCCGCCCTTCAGGCTGCCAATGACGCGCTGGTACTTTCCGTTGGGGTCGTAGACAAAGATTTTGCCGGACTCGGAATCGGTGACGTAGATGTTGTCCTGTGCATCGACGGCAACGCATTGCGGTGCGAGCATTGGGTCTTTGCTCTTGTCCTTGCGTTCGATGAATTTGTACTTCTGATTGGGGAAATCGAAGATGTGGACGCCGACGGCGCCGGGGTCGGTGACCACCACGCGTCCGTGGGAATCGACCGCGATGCTGTAAGGACGAACCAGGGTATGGAATTCAGGCTTGCCGATAATGACGTCCACCACCCGGTTCCAGAAGCCACGCTTGGGCTTGACCTCAATTTCGGATTCGAAGCTGCGCTCCCAGACGAGCTTGCGGCCGCCATCGAGGATCAGCTCTGGAGGGGCGAGGGCCGGAGTTTGATCCTTGCTTTTCCGGGAGGCCCAGATTGGGGTAAGCGGAAGCGCAATGCATGCCAGGACCAAGGCCGTGGCGAGCAATCTCTTCCACGCTCCTCCTAGAAGAAGTTGAACCACCGGGATACTCCCATGTAGAACGAGGATATCACCTCGGGCGGCAGGCCTGAGGCGCTGAACCCCTGCTGCAGGCGGCTGTATCCGCCGGTGATGTACATCTTGCGGAGTTGATACTGGAAGAGGGCATTGTATTGTTCGGTCTTATTGGATGACGCAGTCAAGCCCGCGACAATGTTACTGTCGGCCTCGCCGAAGGTAGCGGCGATAGTGAGTTTCTTTGCCGGACTGCTGCTTAGGCCAAAGGAGTAGCTCTTTCCGCCGAAAAGGTCCATGAGACCGGGTATGGGAACGGGTTGTGGCTGCTGCACCAGGCCAGCGCCGGTGAGAATTGCGCTGCCGTTCGCCTTGGAGTAGCTGGCGGTGGCGGTCAGATAGCGGCTGTAGCCGACGTTGGCGCTGAAGCTTTCGTTGGTATTGCTGGCACCGGATTGTCCCGTGAGGCCGGTGCGACCGCCGCTGGCACCCACGCCAGCGGTAAACTGCCCCCAACGCCGCCTTACATTCCCGGAGTAGCTGTAAAAAGAACTGCTGTAGGTAACGAGGAGCGTTTGCATGTCCTGCGCATAGCCGAAAGAGCCGGTTACGACAAAACCGTCAATGCGGCGCGAGTAGCTGACGTTGCCCGAAAAGCTGACGAAATTGGAGTTGCTGTTGTCGACGGTATTCTCGGCGACACTGGCGGCGGCATTGAAGTTGCCGCCCCAGAAGAAGCGGCCATAGACGGCGTTTCCGCCGAAAGAATCCGCTCCATAGCTCTGTCCCAGGTACTCCTGCATGCGGCGCTCGACAAAGGCCCCGGCCTCGAAATGGGCAAAGGGCGTATAGACGGCTTGCCCGAGCATATCGATGGAGTGGGACGACTGGCTGGTGTTGGTCCCCGGAACCACGCCGCCGGCGGCGACGATGGATTGGATCAGCTGTCCGTCGAGGTTGTCGGAGTAGTTTGCGTTCGCCGAGAAATGCAACTTGTCGGTGGGCTGCATGCCGGCGGCGGCGCCCACCGTGTCGACGGTGCCGCTGGTGGTGGTCCCCAGATATTCGCTATTGAAATCGGACCGGTTGGCACTGAGAGAGAACGATCCGTGTATAGGGAGGGGATGGCTCATATTGACACCGTAAGCGGTGTCGCCCGATTGTGTTTGTACGGCGCCTTCGCCACCTGTGGCGACTTGTGGAAGCATTGAGTTACTGGTAGACGTGGAAAAGTAGGCTCCCAAGCCGAAACCCAAGACCGTGTATCCGGAACGGGCGCTAAAGGAATGATATTTGCTGCTGCCGTCATCGTTCGAACCGTAGACGGAATACTCGCTGCCTCCCATGGAGAAACCGAGGGAGAGGCTGGGCTCATCGGGAAGAGTTTCATTCCAATTGATGGCCAAGGTATCGCTGTTGCCGTGGGTGGTGAAATTTGCTAATCCGGGAACCGCATAATTGCCTTCGCTGTTATAGGCTTTGGCGTAGCTGATGGAGCCAGGGAAATGGCTGCCGCCAAAGATGCTGCTGGAGAAATTTACTCCACTGGCATCGGAGATGGACTGGAAGTTGGAGTTGGCACGGGACTGATTCACGTATGGGGAGGCGTTAAAGGATACAAAGTTTGGATTGTAGAAAAAACCGGAAAGAGTGCCGGAACCGCCGACCTCCCAAGAGTGGCTGGAGCTGGTCTGGTTTCCGTAATCACCGGTGTAGCCCGAGGAGACGACGCCACTGAGATCGCTGCTGAAATCGCCGAACTTGAGCTGCGCAGAGGCGGGCCACGCCGCGAGAAGAAGTGCGGCTAGCCCAAACCACGCAACTCGTGAAAGACGTCCCACATCAAGCCCCTTAAGTTTGTTTCAGCGTTATCCCGAGCGCAGTGCGGAGGCCCCATTTCCTCCGGCATCCGTCGCGGCGGCAGAGATGCCCGGCTTCGCTCAGCGTGACAAATTGGAACCTTGTCACCATCAAATCACCCTACAGTTCCTCGATCTTTGCGTTCTGTCTCAGCTTCTTATCCAGCGCAGAGCGGATCTGGTTGGTCTTGTTCTGCTGTAGCTCTTTTTGCAATTGAGCTTTCACGTCCGCGAATTTCGCCTTTCCGGCGGGCGTATGTTCCTTCAGGCGAACGATGGTGAGGGCCTGGTCGATTTGAATCAGGTCACTGACTTCACCCGGCTTCATGGCCAACAATGCCTTCAGGACTTGAGGGGCCAGCTGGTCACGGCTCATGGGCTTGTGCTCGCCCATCATTACGCGATAGTCGTCTTCTGAAACTTTCTCGGCGAGCAAGCCGAACTCCTCCAGGGATTTGGTCGCTTTAGCCTGGCGGAAGGCGTCCTCGGCGCGTTTCCGGCCATCCTTCAACTGCTCGGCCGTCGCATTTTTTGGAGGAAGAAAAGAAATGGTCTGAAAGGTGAACGATTCCGGATACTGGAAGCGGGCCTGATTCTTGTCGTAATAGGCTCTGAGCTCGGCCGGGGAAACAGCACCTTTGCTTTCGACTTCAACCTTGAGGAACGCCTCAATCAACAGCGAACGGCGAATCTTCTCGCGCAGCATCTGGCGCGAGCCGTGGAACTCGCTTTGGAGAAGGGCATTGAAGTCTTGCGGGTTATCGAACTGCTTTTGGAAATCGATCTCGGCGCGTTGCAGCTTGGAGGCCGGGACGGTCAACTTACGGCGGAGCGCCTCCTGATACACGAGTTCTTCGAAGACGATCATCTTCATGGCGCCGTTGCGAACCTGCGGCTCCATCTCGGGGGGAATTGCGCCGTTATGTTGGCGGGCGTAAGGGAAAATGGAATACTCCTCGCGGAGCAGGTCGGAATCGGTGAGGACAGAGCCATTCACCTTCGCTACCGGCTTGCCCAGGGCGACTGGCGCCACGAGACGCTGCTTGGGAGCACTTGCCTTGGCCAGGGTCGTAGGTGCGTGCGACGCTACCTGCGCGCCGGCCGCGCCGAACACCAGAAGAGTGAATAGGGAGACTGTTAGTTTGCGCTTCATGGTTGCCATCCTTGTTTGTTGCCATCCCCGGTACGAAAAAAAAGGGGGAGGGGATTTCGTCCCTTCCCCCCGACTACTGTAGCGATTAGAACGTTGTTCCAGCGGTTGAACCATTGCTCTCGTTCGCTTCCCCACCATGACACTCGCGGCAGAACTGCGCTGTCTGGTTGTTGGTCGCGCTCGTGTCGGCCGGGTTATACGGCGCACGGACGAAGAACATGGTCTTGTAGTAACCGGTTGGCAACTGCGTACCCTTGCCACTGGTTCCCTGTGTGATGGCGACCACGTTCATGATGTGCTGGTTGTGGCAGCTGGTGCAGGTAACCACGGCCGTGTTGTTGTAAGCGCTGAGGCTGACAAAGAAGCCGTAGTTCTTAACGAACTGAGCGGAGTTGGCGCCGGTCATCGAGATCGTGCCGTTGGTTTCGGTGCAATCCCAGTTGTATTGGCCGCCGCAGCTGACGGTTGCGTTCAGGCCCACAGGGTGATTGGCGAGGTAGTTGCCAGCGCCGTCACCGTCGTTGCCGAGTAAGGTTGGGATGGTGTTGTAGGTGCCGTACGTCGAGGGCAGCGTCTCATAGACCGCGTCCTTCATCATGGCGCCTTCTGCCCAGTTGCCGTCATGGCAGCTCAAGCAGGTCAGCAGGCCGGTCACGTCAGGCGTTGTGCCCAACAGGGAGGGCAGAACTTCAACGCGGCCACCGGCCGTGGTGATGGTCTTGCCTACCAGGTTGCCTACGTCCTGGCCCCAAAGGATCGATTGTCCGGCATTCGTGTCGCCGGATTTATTGGCGCCGTTGCCCCATGCGCCGCTGTGTGGTGCGTGACAAGCCGCGCAACCACGGCCGTAGTTAAGGTGGGCACCGAGGACGTCAGTCGTCGGCGTGTAGGTCTGGGCCGCGGCGAAGCCGACGACTGCCAGGATCATCAGTGTAACTAAAGCATACTTTTTCATTTGGATAACGCCTCCTAGGATGATGTGTTGCAACATGTGACTCGTGGATCCAATTCGATTGCGGTATTGGCTTAGCCAGCTGAAGTTCAAGGTCGACCTTTTCGCGGTAGTTTTCACTTCAGCCTCCGCAGACAGCTAATGCACGACGCCTGCCGTAAGTCGAGGCGCTATCAGGTTTCGGGCATATCTGGCTAAGTGATTGTTTAATAATGGAGTTATCGGAATGCGCCTGAAGTGGGTCAGGCTTCGGGGTGGGGAATCGGGCGAACTATGGGGTATCTGCCACAGCTGGATTGGTGAAATGCCCCATAGTAATGTCCTTTTGCCAGTGTTGATTTTTTCATCAGTCGGGCGTGGCAGTCTTCAACTCTAGCCTGTTGCTTTAATAAACAAGCGGGCGTGCGGCGAGAAGGGCTGCAAAATGCAAGGAGCGCGTGGCCTGAATCTACTTAGGACTATCGCCCAGAACCTGGCGGCTTGGGGGGTGTAGCGTCCTTCTGGGCGGGGGCGTCGTCCGTAGGTTTTTGGGCGGGAGCTCCGGCTGCCGGTTCTGGGGGCCCGCTAGCAGCGGCGTTCCGACGCCGATCGGCGGCTTTTTGGCGTTCCTCTTCCTGGCGAGTTTTTTCGGCTGCGGCTTCGGTGTCGGTGACGTAGCGGAATACTTGCATGCGGCCTGGATACTGCTCAGTGGTGAAGACGCGGTTTTTCTTGTCGATGGCCACGTTTACCAGGGCTTTGAACTGGCCAGGCAAATTCCCGTGCCCGGTGCCGATGTAGGTTAGCACCTGACCCTCGCTGTTGAAGACCTGGACGCGGTCCTGCACCTCATCGGCGACCCAAATATGGCCATCGGCGTCAATGGCAATACCCTTGGGGCGAGCGAAAAAGCCGGGACCATCTCCATTTTTGCCGAAAGTGCTGATAAATCCGCCGTCGGCGTCGTAGATTTCCACGCGGTCATTCATGGTATCGGTAACGTAGACGTTGCCATCTTTATCGACAGCGACGCCCTGGGGTCCGGCGAAATCGCCGGGGGCAGTGGAGAAATGGTTCTTGCCGGGCGTACCAATGTGGCGCAGCAGCTTGTAACTGTCGACGTCATAAACAAGGACAAGGTCGAGTTGTGTGTCGGCGACATATAGAAATCGGTTGGATGTATCAATGGCAAGGCCCACGGGGTCGCTGAGGCCTTCCGAAATCTGGCCTATCACGTCGTGCTTAGGATTGAAGATCAAGATGCGGTGCATTTGGCCGTCGGCGACAAAAAGGCGATCGTCATCGTCAATCGCGAGGCCGTTGATCAATTTGAAATGGGCTTCGGAGCCGTTACGGATGAGTTCGGTGTCACGGGTTTCGGTGTTGAAAATAAAGACGCCGCCAACCTTCTGGTCGCCCACGTAAACGAGGCCTTTGGAGTCGATGGCAATGCCGTAAGGGCGGAGAAGCTGGTAGGGAAAAGTCTTGGGATTGAACTTGTCCTGTTGGGACTGAGCGCCAGCGAGGCGATCCATCCAGGAGGCCTTCTGCTTAGTCGTGGCCTCGGTGTAATCGATTTTCTGGCCGGCGAAGTAATCGAGCCATTTTACGCGCGCGATGCTGGGAGGGTTGGGCCACACCAGTTTCGTGGGATCGAAGGGAAACTTGTGGGGGCCAATGGCTTCGGTTGCGGGAGTGGTGTCCTTTTTCTTCTTGTCGGCGCTTGCTGGAATTGGCAGAACCAGGGCGAGGGTGAACGAAAGCATCAGCAGGGCCAGCAGCTTGCGGTGGCGCATCGACTTGGGGAGGAGGCGAAACATAGTTAATCTCCGGGGGTGGTAGTTTCTTTCATGTTGACCCTGTTCTTGTGGCAGTTGTCGCAGAAGGCCATGTTGTTTTGTTGGTCCTTTATAAGCAACCCAGGTTTGCCGGAAGAATGCGGCTGATGGCAGCTCAGGCAGTTCAACCGGGTCTTGACCTTAGTCACGTTGGCGGGATCCATTACGTCGGAGACGGGGTGGCCGTCCACCGGGTGCCCCAACCCATAGCGCAGTGGCAACCGCGGACACTTATTCTTCACGAAGTAGTCTTCCGCGATCTTCACTTTTCCGTCGAAGATGGTGAGCATGTGCTCGGCTTCGAGCGGTTGCTGACGGGCGTCGGGGCTGTGGCATTCGAGGCACAAGTTATTGACGTTGCCCTGGGCGCGCAGCAGTTTGGCGTTATCGCCGCCATGCGGTTCATGACAGGTGCCGCATCCCTCGCTGAAGGCCGGTTGATGGTGCACGGGCTTCTTGGCGAGATCTGAGATATCGCTGTGGCAGCCGAGACAGATGTTGACGGGATCGGTCTTAGGCAGCCCAGGATAGGCGCTAGCGTGAGGATTGTGGCAGTCGGTGCAATCGCCGGCAGCGCCGGGGTGCTGCACTTTTGCGGAGTCGATCAGCTTGGCCTTGTCGTCGTGGCATGTGACGCAAACTTCTTTTGCGGTGGCCTGAGTGAGGACGACCTTCCCATCTTTGGGAGCGGCATGGCACATGTCGCAGCTCTTGTCGGCGAAGGGCGGATGCATGAACTTTGCCATCAGCTTGGGCGCCGCGGATTGGTGCGGATCATGGCAGCCCAGGCAGTCGGCGGTGGCGAAAGGCTGACCCTGATGCGCCTTCTGAAGGCTGGCGTCCTTGGCATCGTGACAGTCCAGGCAAAGGGCGGGTGCGGATTTCGTGAGATGGAACTTGTTCTCGGCCGTGAGATCGGCGCCGGTTTTGTGGGTGGTGTGGCAGGTATCGCAGCCCATATCGAGCGCGGCGTGGCGGCTGCCTTTTGCCGAAACATTCAGGCCCTGCGTGTGGCAGTCGAGACAGAGGTTCTTGCCCTTTTCGCCGCTAGCGGGCTTAAGCAACTGATTTTTGTTATCGGATTCGTGCGGGTCGTGGCACTTGGTGCAATCGCGGACGGCAGGTGGATGCACATGGCCCTTGATCTGGGCGGCATCCTTATCGGAGTGGCAGCTGAGACAAAGTTTGTAAGGAGTGGTCGTAATGAGCTTGATGTGCGTGACGTCTTTGTTTACCCGGACTTCGTGACAGCTGAGACAACCCATGGCGATGGCTGAGTGCACGGCCTTGCCCTTGGTTTTGTCTTCATGGCACTCGATACACTTGGCGGAGTCGACTTTTGGTTCGAGCGGAACCGGATGGACTGCTCCCAGAAGTTGAAACCGGCAGAGCAATGGCAAGCACAACGCGAGCACAAGCCTGAGCGATAAGCGTCGCGTTGAAAAATGCTGGCTCTGAGGACGCTGGGATTGCGCGGTCAGGCCTTGGACTGCGAATTGGGGGAGGGTTTTCACGTGCTTCTCCATGCCCGCTGTTGCACGAAGGTCGCCTCTTGTCGCACTAAGGCATCAATTGTTGAAATGGGCTTAAGTGATTGTGCCAGAAAGACGCAGCGGAGGGAAACGGAGGCTGTGTTCGCGGTCGAGTCTGACAAAACGCTGGCAAGTGGGATTTCTCCCACACCGGAAGCGGTGAAATGGCGCAAAGTGCCGAGGAGGGCCGAAGAACGGGGAACCGATATTGTGCACCTCGCTCGACGCAAATCTTGCGCCGACGAAACCGATATGGAAGATGATGGCATGGCCCCACCTGCGGTAAAAGCATTCGAACGCAAATGAACCGGCGCGCGTGTAGCTGGAATCACGGCCACTTGTGATCGAAGTCACAGGAAACTCGCATCGGCCGACTGTAGCTTGATCGCTGGTATCAGTTCTTGTTGTGTCCGCGGCTAGAAATCCGCGTCGCACCGGAGGCTATTGTCCGGCGGCCAAGCATCTGTGATGCTGAGCTTCGCTTGTGCAGGAGCGGACAAACGCTCAAGCCGCTACCCGTGGGTTGGTGCGTCCGCCTGCATTTTTCGCATTGTCACGTATGGGAGTGACGGCTGTCACCGGTGGTATGTGATGGGTGAAATTCCGGACGAATTGGGCCGCCTGCGCGATTTAGCCCAAATCCATGGGTGAAGAGCAGAGTGTGCCGCACGTTAACATTTTATTTTTCAGCATGTTATCGCGAATCACCTGCTTGGCTGGGAACGTGCATTCCGAGAAGACTGATTGGGGGAGAAATATGGCTGGGAGTTTCCGCACAATCGCCCGAAAGACATGGCAAACGGCGTCGTCGATCAAGACGGGCGTAGTCCTTCTGATCCTGGTCGTGATTCTGGCAGCGGCCGGCACCATTATTCTGCAGCGGCCGATGACCGAACCGGATGACATGCAGCGCGCGTACTCGCCGCAGGTGCTGCATCTGCTCGACGCGACTGGGTTGACTGACGTTTTCCACGCGTGGTGGTTTATCGGCCTAATGATTCTGGTGAGTCTCAGCATCATTGCGGCATCGATCGATCGTTTTCCGAATGCATGGCGTTATTATTCGCGTCCTTATAAGTATCCCGATTCCAGTTTTCGCCGGGCGCTGCATCCGCAGAAATCGATTGCGATCGTGGATGAAGAGAGCGGCCTGGTTGCCGCCGAGAGGGCACTGCATGCAATGGGGCTGAAGCCCGAACGGGTGGTACGGGAAGATCACTTCGGAATTTTCGCCGAACGCCACCGCATGTCCGAGATGGCGGTTTACATCGTGCATGCCAGCCTGCTGCTCATCTTCATTGGATGGATTACGGACGGCGTGTTTGGCTGGAAGGGCTCGATCAACCTGAACGAAGGGCAGACGTCGAATGTGATCGAACTGCGCAACGGCGGAACGCGGACCCTCCCTTTTGCAATCCGATGCGATTCGACCGGCCAGGAGAACTACAAGGACGGCACACCGAAGAAGTGGTGGTCGAAGCTGGCAGTGGTCGCGGACGGGCGGGATGTAAAGACAAAAGAGATCGTGGTTAATGATCCACTCGTTTACAACGGCGTGCGCTTCTACCAGTCGGGATTTGGAGCGACCGGCAAAGTCGACGAACTGGTGATCACGGCGAAGCCGAATGCGGCGTTCGATGCCTCGGCGAAGGGCAAATCCGGGCAGTCGAGTGCAACAGCCAATTCCGCCGATTCTAATAATTCCAACGATCCCAAGGAGATTGCTTTCACGCTGGGAGACACGGCCGATCTCGATGCAGATACCACGGTGCAGTTCGCGGAGTTCTTTTCCGATTATGCGGTGCGCGATGGACAGGTCTACAAGCGCTCGAATGAAATGGGCAGTCCGGCCGCGCATTTAATCGTAAAGGCGAAGAGCAGCGGGAAGAGCTTTGATGTATGGTTCCCGCAACTGGACGAAGTGGCCGACAATTCGAAGGCTCCTTACCTGCTTGAGCCGAAGGATCTGAAGATGGGCCACTTCACCGGCCTTGAGGTTTCGCACGAGCCCGGACAATGGGGCGTGTGGTCGGGCGTGGTGCTGCTTGGAGTAGGGTTGGCGTTTGTGTTCTACGTCATCCACATGCGTTTCTGGGCGGTGCCGGTGCGCGATGAGCGGACCGGTCTGTATTCGTTGTGGATTGGCGGCAGCGCCAACCGAAATCGCGACGCCTTCGAACAGCGTTTCGAGGAGCTTGTGGCGGCGTTAGAGAAAGAGACTCAAAACAGTTCTGGCACGGTTGCGAACGACCGGATTGCGATTGCCGGCTCGCGGTGACGGACTACCTGGAGGATGGGAGCATGGAGAGTTCGACAGTGACACCAGTGAAGGCAGAGCAGCAGCCACCAGCACGCACGGGTGCAACCCTGATTGTGGCAGTGGGACTCGGCATCTTTTTTCTTCTGCTCATGGCGTTTTTGAACGTGGTCAAAAGCGGGAACATTCTTAGCGAGACGAATCTGCTTTTTGCCGCGCTGATTTTCTACGCGGGTGCGGGCGCACTCTACCTTGGGTTCGGCGTCACAGGCACGGATTCGTATATAAGGTTTGCCTCGCTCGCGACCTGGGCGGGTCTTCTGGCTAATACGGGTGCAGTGGCGCACCGCTGGTATGAAGCGGGGCATCCTCCGTTTGCCAGCGTGTATGAGATGCTGCTGAGTTTTGTGTGGACACTGGCGGCGCTGACGCTGATTGCGGAGAAGAAGTACGGCGTGAAGGTGATTGGCACGGTCACGATGCCGGTTGCGATTGTGGGCGTGGTGCTGATGCAATTGCTGCGAACGGAGGTGCATCCGCTGGTTCCGGCCCTGCAATCAACCTGGCTGCATGTGCATGTGACGCTGGCGATGCTGGCATACGCAGCGTGCGCGTTGAGTTTCGCGCTAGCGATGATGTTTCTAATTCAGGACAAAATGCTGACTGAGACATTCCTGGCCGTGACCAGCCTGAGCACACTGGCAATCTATGCGAGCATTGTGCTGACCCGCTTTGAGAAGTGGGGAGGGTTGAGCCTGTCAGCCTGGAACGTGGAAGAAAAACGCGAGGTCTTTATCTCGAAAGGCGTACGGCTCTTTGTGGTTGTGCCCGATCTTGGCTGGCTAATGCTGCTGGCGGCTTTAGTAGTGGCGGCGCCGCTGGCGCTTTATGGACTGGCACGGTGGAAGCGGGACCCGAGCTTTCTGGCGATCGCGAACCGCGCAGTGTTCGTAAGTATTCTGTTGCAGATCATGACGCTCGGGATGTTTCTGCTGCGGGCACGGGACGGCGCTTATTCGTCCCTCGACGCGGATGGATTGTTCGCTACCAGCCTGGCGGCCAGCCCGTTTATTCTTTCGGGCCTGGTCGGTGGAATTTTTATCTCACTGTTATACCTGCTATTGCTGTGGCGGCGGACGGATCTTGAGCGTTTGCTGCCAGATGCGAACTCGCTCGATCGCATCACATACAAAACTATCTGTATTGCATTTCCTCTTCTAACGCTGATGATTGCGGCGGGCGCGTACTGGGCGAACCAGACGTGGGGATCGTACTGGAACTGGGACCCGAAAGAAACCTGGGCAGCCATCACGTGGCTGGTGTACGCGGGCTATCTGCACATGCGGATCACGCGTGGCTGGCGAGGACGGCGGGCGGCATACTTTGCGATCCTGGGCTTCGGCGTCGTGATGTTCACATTTTTCGGCGTTACTTATCTGTTGCCAGGCTTGCATGCGTACGCTTGAGACTCGGCTGTTTAGGATTCGACGACTCGTGGGCGAACCATCATGATTGAGAAAAGACAAACCGTGGCAGGCGAGAACGCAATGGGTTCCGTGCGCGTGAACTGGCAGCTGAAAGCGATTTGGCCGGTGGCAGTGGTGCTGCTGACCGGAATGTTCGTGTTCTTGCTGGGCACGCTTTCGCTACAGGATACCGAGCGCCACCGCGTGCTGCTGATTGCCGGGGCTGGGGCGGTTGCGATTTGCGGCGTCGTCATTGTAGTACTGGCTTCGGCGGTGAATCGCCCGATGATTGAACTGCAGGAGCAGATGGAGCGGGTGGGCGATGGCGACTTGACCGCTTCGGTTAGTTTCGCGAAACGGAACGACGAGATTGGCGACTTGGGGCGGAATTTCAATTTGATGGTGCAGCAGCTCCGCGAGAGCCGCGAGGAGATCGAACTCCTGCATCGAACGCAGATGTCGCGAGCCGAGCACTTTGCCACGCTGGGCGAGGTGGCGACGGGATTGGCGCACGAGATTCGGAACCCGCTTGCGGGGATCGCGGGCGTGATTGAAATCGTGGGGCGCGATCTGCCCGCGACCAGTCCGGCGAAAGCCGTGGTCAAGGATGTGCGCGAGGAAATCGCCCAAATCAACCGGATTCTCACCGACCTGCTGGGGACGGCGCGGCCGCGAGCGGCGGAACTCCGGACCAGCGATTTGAATACGACCGTCGAGCATGCTGTGATGCTGGCGCGGCAGCAAGTAATGTCAAGGCCGATCCAGATCGAGTTCACTCCGGCCGCAAATTTGCTGGAAGTGGATCACGACAGCGATCAGATGCACCAAGTCCTGCTTAATTTGCTGCTGAACGCGGTGCAGGCGATCGAGGGGCCGGGGCAGGTAAAGGTCGTGGTGTCGCCTGCGACTGAAGGGCACGATGCGGTGATCATCGTTTCAGACACGGGATGCGGCATATCCTCGCGCGATCTCCCGAACATTTTCCGTCCGTTCTTCACCACCAAGGGAAACGGAACAGGGTTGGGACTGTCGCTGGCGCGGCGGATCGTCGAAGAACACCACGGACAGATCGACGTAAAGAGCAGCGCCAACAAAGGTACGACTTTCCTGGTAAAACTGCCCATGCGGCAGGCGGTGTCCGCAGACTAGGCAGTCCTATTCCACGTCGCCTTCGAATTCCTCGGGCGGCGGGCTGCTGTCAATCCGAAGTTCCGGGATTTTCCACTCTTGCAGCCGGCGATTTAACGCTGGAAGATCGGAAGTCTTAAGTTCGTTCCAGCGCTTCAGCGCATCCGCGCTATCGCGCTCAACGGCCGCTTGAGCCTTTTGCTGTGAAATTGTCGGCTCAGCGTCAGCCTGCCATACCTGGCCATAGAGCGTGCCGGCTTGGCGGTTTACGCTGGTCAGCGTTATTTCTTCCTGAGAGACCGAAGCCGCCGACCCACCGGTCCCGCTGAGCAGCGCATTCAGTTTCTGCTGGAATACTGCGATCGCTTCTTTCGTTTCTGCCTTCGATAGTGTTGTCGGCCTCGCGATATTCGACCTCTTCTCTTTATCCAGAGTACTTTCTTGCCCGTTCGATTGGGCCGAAATATCGGCCCGAGGATTCAGCTTCTCGAGTTGGTCGCGAAGCGAGCCGGCCCCGAAGACAGCCTCGGAAGATTCGCTGAGGATGGAAGCGAGGCGAATTTCAGCGTGAAACTTCTTGTCGAGTCCGGGCTGCGGCGTTTTCACGCGCGGATCCATCTTTATAGTCAACGGCTCGCTATGGGTTTTGCCTTCGACCGCAAGACGGACAGTGTAAGTTCCGGGCAGGACCGTTGGGCCGAGCGGATAACGTGGCGTGTCGTGGGGAATGGCCGAGATGGGAAATTCGTGGCGCGCGGCCACAGGGGCTGGATAGTGGAGATCCCAAACCCAACGGTGCATGCCTGCTTCTTTCGAAAGATGAGGTTCGGGCCGAATCCAGTAGAGCGGGATCAATTGCCTTTGCAGTTCTTCCTCGGTGACATCGGGCTTGTCGTCGCTGGAGAAGCGGCGAACGAGCTTACCCTGCGCGTCGAGAATTTCAAGCGTGACAGGGCCGGAGGCAGCAGTGGGCAAAAAATAATCGATGACGGCGCCATCGGGCGGGTTGGCGGCAAAAGGTTCGTCCGGCGGGGGCGGCGTGTCGGAATAGGTGTCGCGCTGCACTCGCCATGTGGGGGCCGGCTTAAAGAGATGGACGGCATTCGCGAGCGCGGACGAGGCTTCGCGCAGGGGGGCGATGTCGTCGAGAATCCAGAACGAGCGGCCATGTGTTGCGACAATCAGGTCATCATCGTGAATCCAAAGGTCGCGCATGGATGTGTGGGGCAGGTTGAGCTGCAGCGATTGCCAGTGATCGCCGTCATCGAACGAAACCCAGACGGCATTCTCCGTGCCCGCGAACAGTAAGCCTCTACGGACGGGATCCTCGCGAACGGTGTCGACAGCTCCAAAGTCGGGCAGGCCGGTGACGATAAGCTTCCAGGTCTTGCCTCCATCGCGCGTGCGATAGATATAAGGATGCGAGTCATTGATGCGGAAGCGGCTCACCGAAGCATAGGCAGTTTGCTCATCAAAATGCGAGGCGGAAATCTGCGTGACCTTGCTCCAGGCAGTAAGTTCTTTGGGAGTGATGTCGTCCCAATGCTTTCCCCCATCGCGCGTAATCCAGATAAGGCCGTCGTCCGTTCCGGCCCATAGAGTGGAAACCGTTTTGAAAGACGGGGCAAGCGCGTAAATGACGCCACGCTGTTTTTCCGCGCCTTTGGGAACGAGAGTGCCAACGCTTGGCGGGGCGCCCGGGTTCTCTCGAGTGAGATCCTTACTAATGGTTTGCCAGGAGTTTCCGCCGTCCGAGGTTTTGAAGAGCACATTGGCCGCGTAGTAAAGGATGTGCGGATCGACCGGTGAGAACATGATGGGCTCGGTGCGATCGGTGCGGTACTCCGGACTGTGCGGCGGAATCGGCGTAACATTTTGCACCTCGCCCGTGGACCGGTAAAACTTGGAGACTTCATCGCGGCCGGCGCCGTAGACGATATCGGGATTGAGCGGGTCGGGGGCTATGTAGCCATATTCAATTGCTCCCACCGGATGCCAGTCGCGGTATGTGATGGCGCCGTCGTTGCCGCGGCTGGAGATGCAAACCGAGCCGCTCTCTTGTTGTCCGGCGCAGACGCGATACGGGAACTCGTTGTCGGTAATGGCGTGATAGAGCTGCGCCGTGGGCTGGTTGTACCAGGAACTCCAACTCTCGCCGCGATTGACGGTGACGAGCGCGCCTTGATCGCTGACCAGCAGAATGATGTTGCCGTTGTTGGGATTGATCCAGAGGTTTTGGTAATCGTCGCCGCCGGGAGCTCCACGGAATCCAGACCAAGTCTTACCGCCGTCGGTGGAGCGGAAGGTGACGGTGCTCGCGACATAGACGAGGTCGGGATCGTTAGGGTCGACCCTTGGAATGGGCAGGTCGCCGCCGCCGATGCGGCCGGAGGGGCGCGGGTCCGTTGTGATCTGAGACCAAGTCTCGCCGGCATCGTCGGATCGGTAGACCCCGAGCGCTCCCGAGGCTGCGCTGGCAGTCGCGTAGAGTCTGCGCGAATCGCTGGGCGCAATCGTGATATGAATCTGAGAAAGATCCTTGGGCAGGCCGTTCGCCAATGGACGCCAGGTGTTGCCATTGTCGGAAGACTTGAACAAGCCGCCGCCCGTACCGTTGAACTCATTGTTGTCTTCCCACGGGCCTTCGCGAACTTCCCACATGGAAGCGTAGAGAACATCCGGGTTGGAGGGATCGATTGCCACATCGTCGCCGCCGGTGTTTTCGTTCTTGGAGATAACTTTTTGCCACGTCTGGCCGCCGTCGGTGGAGCGATAGATGCCGCGCTCATCGCTTGGTCCGAAAGGATGCCCGAGCACGGCAGCGAACACGCGGTTAGGATCGCGGGGATCGACGGCAAGGGCCGGAATCTGCTGCGCGTTGTTGAGGCCAAGGTGAGTCCACGTCTTGCCGGCATCGAAGGATTTGTAAATGCCGTTGCCGACGGAAAGGTCGGGACGGGTAAGGCCTTCGCCGCTGGCGACATAAACGATGTTCGGATCTGAGGGAGCGACGGCGATCGCGCCGATGGACTGCGTGGACTCGCGGTCGAAGGTGGGATTCCAGGTGCGACCGTAGTCGTCGCTCTTCCACACTCCACCGTTAACCGGGGCCATATAGAAGACATTGGGCTGGCTGGGAACACCGGCAATGGCGCGGGTGCGCCCGCCGCGAAATGGGCCGATCATTCGCCAGCGCAAATCCTGATAGGTGTTTTCGGGAATCTGCGCGAAAGCCAGGCATGCGGAAAATAGAAGGAGAGAAGAAACGAACGGACGAAGAACCGCGAGCGATCGGGTCACCTGTGGTCTCCCAGTGGCAAACTGCAAGCCGCTAGGATAAACCAAAAAGTACAAGGAATGAGCACCGCGTGCTCAATTCAGTTCGGTGTCGTGGACGGCGAAGATGACCCAAGGTCGTGCCGGAGGAAGACAAGCTTGCACCTCCGGCACGCCTGGCGTAGTGGACTCATTGAGAAGCGCCGAGCAGAATGGGGTCCTGCAGGCGGCGGTGCGCTGTGGCCATGGCCACGGCTTCGGCTTCCTCGAGTTGCTGGCTACGATCCCAATCCAAACGCAGCACCATTTGCTTGACGTGGAAATGGGATTCGCGGCGCTCGTCATCGATACGGACGAGCACTTCGTTGTTTTGAAAGTGGAAGCGCGTAGTTTCGGCAAGCGGTATCAGTTGATCGGAAGTCTTGCCGACGATCACATAGACGACCTTCTCGGTCATCAGGACATATTCGGGGCACTGCTCGCCCGAGGGTCCGCGGGTGGAACCGGAAAGTGAATCGAGGAGCGGGTGCTGCGAACTGAAGCAATCGTCCATGCGCATGCGGACGATGGTACCTTCTTCCCGGCTGCGGGCTTGGGCGGAGAGTAATGTGGATAGCGAACACAGCAAAATTGTGAACACCAAACTGCGCTTCATAACTGCTTAATTCTCCTGATTACTGGGGTAGTAGTATCCGCGCCGGCAGTGGAACTGCAGGCCCAGATTGTGAGTGGGCAGAATGCGGACCTGATGAAAACCGGCCGCGTGACTTGGGAGTTTGTAAGCTACGGTATAAGTGGCATGAAAATCTTCCAGGATGGCATCGATTAATTTGCCGGAGCCTGTTTCGATCGGGAAATAACGGCCGCCGGTTCCGGTGGCGAAGTTGCGCAACACGAGGGTACCTCGTTGGTTGTGAGGCGGGGGACTGACATCGACGCTGTATATGGCAACGTCGTTTTCCACGGCGGAATCGAGAGCGTCGGAGAACGAAGTCAAGCTGATGGTGTCGGCGCCGTCGGAGAACAGAACCAGAATTTTTCTGGCGTGCGAGTCGCTATCGCGGCCCAGCCTTCGTGAAGCGAAGAGAAGGGAGTCGAAAAGCGGCGTTACTCCGCCACTCTGTATTGCGGGGAACTGGGCGGTGGTCAAAGTGGCGCGGCAGTTTCCTGCGCACACGATGGTGGGTTTGAGGTCGCGGAAGGAGATGACCGAGAAGCTTTCGTCGGGGACGCCGTCGGTTTGGGCGATGAACTGAACGACGGCAGCCAATTCCTGACGAAATTGAGGATTGATGGATTCGCTGGCGTCGACCAGCACAGCGACGTCCAGGCGTGTGTACTCGGAACGGGCAAAGCTCTGGAAATCGTGGATGACCATGTCGCGATCGACGATGGCGAAGTCGGAGGGTTGCAGGGTAGCGATGACGTGGTTGTTCTGGTCGGTGGTGGAGAAGTTGACCCGAACCTCCATGACGCTGGACCGCAGGGTCAACTCCGGAGAGGCGTCGTCGGAGGTTTGACCGGATGCCGCGCAGACGACGGCCAACGGGAGGATGAGTTGGCGGAGGGCGCGGGCTCTGAGAGTTCGAGTCACAAAGGCATAGATCGGCCATTCGTGCAGAACTTTAGGCCTACCGCCATTCGGCGGCATTACCCTGGTCACTAATTTTTGGACGGCCCCTGCCGTGCTCGAACTCCGCGCGGCAGGTTACCTATCGGATCATTACTAGGGCATCTTGAGGGGTGAAATTACATCGGTAATCCCAACCTTGCACCACAGTCTCTACTGGGGAAGAGGCTTTGCTGGTGTGCCGGGCTTGACTCCGGTATGCTTCTTGGCCTCGGCGATCATCTGTTGTACCTTATCTTTGCCCTCGTAATTGGGGTTGGTGGCTAGGAGTTTTTCCCAATCGGCGACTGCACCATTGATATCCATTTTGCCCTGCCATTTTACGAGGCCGAGATTGAAGAGCGTATTCGGCTTGTTGGGTTCGTAGCTGAGGGCTTTGTTGAACTCGGCGATCGCGCTATCGGCATTGCCCAAATACCAATAGGCGGTGGCCATATCGGTGCGAATGGCGGCGTCGGCCGGCTTGGCCTTGAGTGCGCGGCCGTAGTAGTCGATGGCGATTGGGTACTGTTGCGCGTCGTAATAGTAATTGCCGATCCCGGCCAGCAACTCGGGGTTATTCGGATCCGCCTTGAGCTTTTCGATCAAGGGAGCGGCTTGAGCGTCGGCCATCTGCTTAAGTTGGTCGGGGGTGGGCTGGCCGTTCACGGGCTGTCCATTCATCGCTCCGCCCATGCCGGTGGGCGCTGGAGCGCTGGCGGTCTCAGCGGGAGCGGCCGCAGCTGAGGATTGCGAGCCGCGAATCAACCATCCGCCCGCCATGCCGAGCAGCAGGCAAACAACGGCGAGCGTGTAAGCTTGTACGCCGGTCCAGTTGGTAGTCGAAGAAGTGTTGTTGTCTGGCATTGTCGTGCTCCTTGTTCGTCACAAATCTCTCGTTGCAATTCTAGTTCGCGGCGCTGGTTCCCTCGCGGACTTGCGCCATCAGCTTTTCAACCTGCGCTTTTTTAGCCGGTTCGAGCTGGGGATTCGACCTTAACAATTGTCCCCAGGCCTCGAGCGCACCTTTTGCATCTTTTTTCCCCTGCCAGCGAATCATTCCGAGGTTGAACAGCGCGTTCGCGTCTTTGGGATCGTCGGCGGTGGCCTGCACCAGTTGCTTCAAAGCTCCATCAATGTCGTTGTCATAATAGAGACAGGACGCCAGCAGCGTACGGATCGGATTATTTTTTGGCTTGATTTCAAGCGATCTGTTCAGATAGACCGCTGCTTCCTTAAACTGGTGAGTCGAGAAGTAGATTTTTCCGATCTCGATCAGCAGATCCGTATTCTTGGGATCGTCTTTCAACTTGGCAAGCAGGGGTTCGGCCTGTTTATCGGCCATGTGTTTCATCTGATCGAGACTCGGCGGACTGCTCATGGCGTTCTGGGCGCCCATAGCCGGCCCACCTGGAGCCCCAGCTTGCATTGCACTGGGAGGGGGCGCCTGTGAGCGCGAGCCGCGGAACAGGTATCCAACGGTCAAGCCGATCAGCAGGCAGACCGCAGCCATCGCATACACTTGCTTCGCCTGCCACGCCGATGAAGGCGTTCCCAAGGCCACACTGTCATTTGCCATGCTCTTTTGCTCCTGACTCCTAATTCCCGAATCTCCACAACCCTAGATCTAACCTGCAGAGTTCTGCTCCCCGCTCTGCGAGTCTACGCCCGATTTCGCGGTGCCGCGGCCGAACCCAAGCCGCCTCTCTCGCTTGACCATGACTACCTTAATCGCGGTGGCGGCTGCGCGCCTGCAAGTTCTGTCACATGAGATTGTGACGCCAATCACAGGGACAATCGACCGGCTGTCGTCTAATTCCGGCGCTGGGCCCTGGCAGAGGATGATGGGTACCTTGCCAGGCTAACGCCAGCAGTGCGCTAGAATAGAGCGGGTTTGGCATGGCAACCGAGAAAATCCTAATTATTGACGATGAACGCCTTGTGCGCTGGTCGCTGCGCCAAAAGTGCGAGGAGTGGGGGTACCACGTCTCGGAGGCGGAGGCTGCCGAGCCTGGGCTGAAACTCGCCCAGATTGAATCGCCCGATCTGGTTCTGCTCGACGTGCGGCTGCCCGATATCAACGGCATACAGGTTCTGGAACAGCTCAAGAAAAATGAGGGCGCGCCCGCCGTCATTATGATCACGGCCGACCCGCAACTGGACGATGTGAAGATTGCCATCAAGCTGGGCGCCTACGATTTTGTCGGCAAGCCTCTCGACTTCGACGAACTGCACGTCACCATCAAGAACGCGCTGGAGGCGACGCGGCTGCGCTCGGAAGTGCAGTCGCTGCGCGGGGAGATAAAGCGGCGCGCGGGTTATCACGAGATCGTTGCGGATTCTCCGAAGATGACCGAACTGCTGAATTTTGTGCGCAAAGTGGCGTCAAGCGAAGCGACAACGATTCTGATTCAGGGCGAGAGCGGCACGGGCAAGGACCTGATCGCCAAGGCGATTCACTACGAAAGCACTCGCCAGGAGCGGCCTTTTGTGGCCATCAATTGCTCGGCGATTCCGGAAACGCTGATGGAAGCGGAATTGTTCGGCCACGAAAAAGGCGCGTTCACCGACGCAAAGCAGATGAAGAAGGGCCTGTTCGAAATGGCCGATGGCGGGACGCTGTTTCTGGACGAGATTGGAGAACTCTCGCCGCTGCTGCAAGCCAAACTGCTGCGCGTGCTCGAGGATCAGGTGATCCGGCGCATTGGCGGGGTGCGGGATATGCAGGTAAACGTGCGCGTGATTGCGGCTTCCAACCGCGATCTGGAAAAAGAAGTGCGCGAAGGCAGGTTCCGGCAGGATCTGTATTATCGGCTGGCCATTATCGCCATTTTTATCCCCCCGTTGCGCGAACACAAAGAAGACATTCTGCCTCTGGTTGATTTTTTTATCGACCGTTATAACCAGCGCTTCCGCAAGTCCGTGCGCGGCATTACCGACGAAACGCGGCGTCTGCTGCTGGAAAGCGACTGGCCGGGCAACATACGAGAGCTGAGGAATTCGATTGAGCGAGCAATGATTCTGGAAGATGAATCGCTGCTGCGCCCCGCGTACCTGCCATTTGCCGTGAACCAGGCCCGGGCCGGAATGACGGCGTTCGAGCATTCCGCCTCCCACGATAACGGCCAAAGCCTGCCCAACGGACGCTCCCTGCCGAGGCTCTACATTCCGGAAGGCGGCACGTCGCTCGAAGAGGTGGAACGCGCGATGGTGGAAATTGCGATGAAGCAGGCGGGCAACAATCAGACGCATGCCGCGAAGCTCCTCGACATCAGCCGCGATGCACTCCGCTATAAGCTGAAGAAATTCGGTTTGGGCCACGCCGACGACCAGGAAGCGGAGACGTCGCAGAAAGAAGTAGGGTAGAGGGAACCCGCGAAGAGGCACGGTAAGGTAAGCCCGGCGGGTCAGTCGGAGCAGGGTAGGGTTGGACCCAAGGGCGGAACTCCAGGAACAATGTCATCTTGAGCGGAGCGGCTGCAAAGCAAAGCGCAGCAGCCACGGAGTCGAAAGATCTCTGCCGCTATCAAGCCGCACGCCTCGTGCACGGGTAGTGTAGAATTTCAGAGTCAACCCCCACGCTGCCATCTCGGGCAGCGGATCTCGTCGGGACGTAGCGCAGCCTGGTAGCGCACTTGCTTGGGGTGCAAGGGGTCGCGAGTTCAAATCTCGCCGTCCCGACCATTTTCTACAAGTCTTGCTACTGTTCGCCCTCGTTGCTCCCCTGCCGTGACTCCATCTCCTGAAGTCTCGCTTTGGCGTCGGCGGACGTGGGATCGAGCTGTAGCTCCCTGAGGAATTCACTTCGCGCTTCGCCAAGGCGGCCTTGTTGCTCCAGAGCTACTCCCAACAAATAATGTTGCCGGAATTTGCCCGGAACCAGTTCGATGGCGTGGCGCAGAGTAACTTCAGCTTCCGTGAATTGGTGGGCGCCCACTTCGGCCATGCCGAGGAAGAAATCGGCGATGCCTCCCTTGGGATGAAGTTCGCGGGCGTGAAGCAAGGCAGGAATGGCGCGGTCATAGCGGCCCAGATTATTTTCTGTGATCCCGAGCAGTAATAACGAGCGGTAGTTGTCCGGATCAACCTGGACGGCACGCTCCAGGTACGCAACCGCACGGTCATCCTGGCCCACGTGCGAGAGCTCGCTGCCCAACTGGTTGAGAGCCACCGCATTCATTGGCGAGACTTCAACCGCGCAGCTATAAAGCACAAGATCGCTTGACCAATAATCGGCCTGCTTTACGCATGCGAACGCGAACGCGAATCCCACAACTGCAAGTGCCGCAAACTGAGCCGCGGGGATGCCCCACGGATTCCGTTTACCGACGGGAATCCTCCGCAGTGCAATTGCGGTTAGCATACTGAAGCCCACGCAGGGCAAATAGAGGTAACGGTCATGCACCAGATCGCCAGGAAGAAATCGCACAATCGCCAGCAGAGGAGGCAGCAACGGCAGGAACAGCCACCAGCAGGCTACCATCACACGTTGGTCGCGCTTTGCCCATGTCCAAAGGGCAGCGCCCACTATCGACAACGCCAGAAGCGGCAGCCAGAAATCCCACAGGCCCGCTCGGCTGACAAAAGTCAGCGGGTAGAAGACGGCCATTGGCCAGGGAATGACCAGCTTTTGCAGGTAGAACCACAGTGCTGCCGGCAACGTGAGGAACACAGATGGGATGGAGGGGTGCTTCACGGTTAGCGCGACCGTGTTTCTCATGCCGTAGGTGCGCACTCCAAGATAGAGAATCGCAACCACAACATAGGATGTGACGGTCAAAAGCGTTGCCCGTATTCGGGCCATTCTTATCTCTTTCGCCCGACTCCGCCATTCGTAGAGCGAGATCAATGCGGGTGCCATAACGGCGGTCTCCTTCGCCAGCATTGACAGGGCAAAGCAGATGAGCGATGCGGCAATCCACTCATCGCCATCGCCATCTTTCCAGCGGAAATAGCAAAGTAGGGTTGCCAGGAAAAAGGCGGCATACAGCGGTTCGTTCAAGCCGGAGATCCAGACGACACCTTCGGCGTGGGCGGGATGCAGCGCAAACACTATGGCGGCGAATCCTGCGGCTATCTTGTCATTTAATTCTCGCGCAGCGAGACGAAACACAAGCCATGTAACCCCCGCATGCAGCAGCAGTCCCGCGAGATGCCATCCCATTGGGTTGTGGCCGAAGAGCTTGAAATTCAGCAGCATCCATACAAGAAAGAGAGGACGGTAATAACTATTGGGGGCAGCCGGGAGATGGCTCCAGAGGCTCTCGGTGAAGTAGTGCGGGAAATAGCTCCACGACTGCACTCGGGGATTTTGCAGAATTTGGCGCAGATCGTCGAAGACGAAAGGGAAGCTGGCCGCACCCAGATAAACTGCGACCGCAAGAGCCATGGCAAGCAGCGGAAGCAAATATTGAGGGCTGCCGGACTGTGCCTGGTAACTCAAGCTCTTTGAGTGATTGGGTTGTCTTGCCTTCGGCGCCATTATTTTACTGGCCGTGGAAACAGGTATCTGTGAACGAACAAGATTGTACTAGCTTCCGGATCGCAAACTCGGCCGCACAACGGAGGGGACATGGCCTGAGAGTTCTGTAGAGCGTAACATGATGACGGACGACCGGCTGCCCGGTGCGCCGCTTTGACGCTGTGACCGCGGCACTTGCATTTATCCGCGGTTTGGCGCAAGGTTTTCTGCTGTGAAAGGAGAGGCTTGCCCTCATGATCTATCTTGTCGTTCATCATGAAGTAGCCGACTATTCCGTCTGGAAGTCGGTTTTCGATTCTTCGCTCGACTGGCGCACGCGAAACGGAGAGCGCAGTTGCCGGATTTTCCGCGGAGTTCAAAATCCCAATGAGCTGACGCTGGTCTTCGAATGGGAAGACTACGACAGGGCGCGGGCCTTCATCGCGTCCGACGATCTTAAAACCCGTATGGCCAAGGCTGGGGTCAAGGGCCAACCGCAGGTTCAATATCTTACCGAGATGTTCAGCATCCGGCGCAGCGCCGCCGACTGACGATTGCAGGCAGCGCGGGCGGCCAACGCCTGCGCCGTACTGTTCCTCTTCGTATCGTTCCTCCGAAAATAAGGAAAATCTCTTTTCGTTCGCCGGCATCCAAACGCTGTCGGACGGGTGATTGGACGGCTCGCATTCGGGCCGGGTTGTGTCTCTGCAATCGCTCGCCTAAGAGATCAATCGGAGGAGAATTTATGGCCAGGAAAACAACGTCCAACCATCGCACAGTTTCCGCGCAGCCGAGATTTCATCAGTCGGCGCACGAACTTCAGCCTTTTGGGACCGTCACCGCCATGCTCCCGCTGCAACTGGAAGAGCCTGTGCGCCTGCAAATGACCGAACAACTCAACCAGTTGCTAGCCGACACCATGACGCTGCGCGATCTCTACAAAAAATCGCATTGGCAAGTCGCCGGGCCCACGTTTTATCAGCTGCATCTTTTGTTCGATAAGCATTTTGAAGAGCAGAGCGAGATTGTCGACACAATCGCGGAGCGCATTCAATTGCTGGGTGGAGTCGGCATTGCCATGGCTCACGACGTTGCCGAGTTGACGCGCATTCCCCGCCCGCCGAAGGGAAGGGAAGAGGTGCCAGTGCAGATTTCGCGCCTGCTGGATGCGCACGAGATCATCATCACGTACTGCCGCGAACTGGCCAGACGAGCCGACGAACTGGGCGACATCGGCACCAACGATCTGGTAGTGAGCGACGTGTTACGCCCGAGCGAACTCCAGACATGGTTTCTAAGCGAGCACCTCGTCAACGAGCCGCTGGTGCATGCGGAAGAACCGCGAGAAAAATCTGCCTGAGTAATAGACGCACCGGCTGTTAAGCAAAGACGCGGCCGTTTGCGGGCCGCGTCCTTTGTTGTTGAGAACCCCGTGCCCGCTATTGCTTTGCGTCGGGCTCTTTTGCTTCTGCCGGTTTCGCTTCGTCTGGTTTGGCATCCGGCTTCAGCTCCTGATTCAGAATCCGCAGTTTCTGCTCAGAGCCGTCTGCCTTCGGCAGGTAGAACGAATCTTTTTCTATCCGAAACTTAATCACATCTCCGATCTCCAGTTCCTTTTCTCCACCGCAGCCCTTTCCAGTCGAGTGGAATCCGAATGTCGGCACCTTGCCGCAATCCAATTCGTAAATTCTTGAGTCTGTTTCAACCTTATAGGTGTGGCTGTACACCGAGTAATTACCGCCGCCCATGCTTCCGTTTGGGCCCGTTTTTGGATGCGACTTGGTGTGCTCATTTAGACCAGTGGAGATTACTTTCCCCGACTCCGGATAGGCCTTCGGCTCATTCTTTGCCAAAGCCGTTTCCGGCACAACAAGCAACGCGAGGACGATTACAACGTTGAGAACAAATAGACCGGTCCAAGCACCCGGCTTTTGGCGATAATGCATCGCGCAATCCTCCAAAGAGTTCGATTTGAATTATATGAATCGCAGGACGGCGCGCCGGCGGTGAAAACCGCAGCAAACTGCCCCAGGCCATTCTAGTCGGCAGCCGCCGGGGCGCAAGGAGGTACGACCAAATAACAGCGAGCCCAGATTGTTCTAAGGATCTGTTTCTCGTAACCGAGCCGGTTTCTACGGATCGTACACAGTAGTGTGCATGCCGGCGTGGCGGGCGGCTTCCTGCATCTGGTCCAGTTTCTGCTTCTGTTGGTTGAGTTGATCTTGCATCTCTTGCAGGCGCACTATTTGCCGCGCTTGACCGGGATTGTACGCGATGCCTTCGCCGGAACTGTAATTAGCGTTCGGATTCACCAGATGGATCTGGGCTCTGAGCCGGTCGAACCGCGCCTGTAGGTTCGCAACCTTATTTTCTTGTACAAGAATCTGTTGCCGCCATTGCACGGCGGCTCGCTGTTCCGCGGTGCGCTGTGAGGCAGCTCTCCGGCTCGCGGCCGCGTTTGCCAGCGACGTTGATGAATTCTGGCGTGGATTGGCCGTCGCAGTGGTGTATCCGTCTGGGTTCTTGGGAAGATCGGAATTCGTGATTACTTTTGGCGGCGGTGCGGTGGACGCATGCGCAGCTCTCTTCTGCTGATTCTTGCGTGCGATTTCTCCTAAAGATTGACCGGATGGCAACTGATTGGGCGGCGATTGGCTCGGCCATGTTTGAGCGGACGACGATTGAGATGACGCTTGACCAGAGGCGGCCCGGCTCGATGGCGACTGGCTCTGAGTTGCTTGACTGAATGCAACTGCGCTTGTCAGCAGAAATAATGCGATGGTTCCGATTGCAGGATGAAAAGCCCGGCTGGAAATTCGGAGCATAGTTCGGAGCATAGTTCGCGCCCTCTGAAAGGGAAAACCCGCTTTCAGGCTCATGGTAGCGCGCGGTTACCGCAGAGCGAGATTACGGTTGTCACTTGCCCATATTACTCAAGTGAACGGTTGGGGGTTGGCCGAAATGCCAGTTCCAGTACGGCTTCGGGTGTCATTCTGGTTTCGCGCAAATGCCGGATGCTGAGCACATCGTGCCGTTTGGCCAGACGCATGCCGCTCGAATCGCGCAACAATTCACAGTGAAAATAAGACGGTGCGGACAGCGCGAGTACCCGCAGCAGCAGCAACTGGCGAGCGGTGGATTTCAGCAAATCCGCGCCGCGCACTACTTCCGTGATGCGCATGGCCGCATCGTCGACGACAACCGCGAGTTGATAGGCTGGCACGTCGTCGCGCCGCCAGACGAGAAAATCGCCGAAGTCGCGTGCGGGCATGTATCGCTGTTCGCCAAGATTCAAGTCTGCGAACCTGATCTCTTCGCTGTCAGGAACGCGAAATCGCCAGTTCACTCCACCCGGCGCGGAAAAAGTGCCAGCGTCGTTTCGAGTGCGGCAGCGTCCTGGGTAAATCGGCTCGTCGTCCGCGTCGTTTGGGGCGCTCGCGGCCTGTGCCAAGTCCTTGCGCGAACAGGTACAGGGATAGATGAACCCGCCGTCACGCAATTCCCGCCACGCTTTGAGATAATGCCCGCGTCGCTCGCTCTGCTCGTAGGGACCGTAGCTACCTCCGCAATCCGGACCCTCGTTCCATCGGATCCCGAGCCAGCGCAGGTCTTCGAGCATGGCGGCGGCGAATTCCGGACGCGAGCGCTGAGGATCGAGGTTCTCATTACGTAGAATCAACGTTCCATTGTGTTCGGCAGCCCGCTGAGCCGCAATCCAAAACGTGCGCGCGTGGCCGAGGTGAAGCAATCCGGTTGGCGAGGGAGCGAGACGTCCGCGATATGTCGATGCTGGCATTTCCGTCATCGTTCCGGTGCGATTGGTGGAGCTGAGAATTCCGCGCTCTTGCCGCGTTTTCTAAGATACGCTGACGGTTCTTGTTCGCACAGACCCTGCTTCGCACCAAGAGATGGTGTGCAAAATGATAATGAGACCGTTGATAGCGCCGTCGACCAGCCTGGTTTGTTTCAGTCGACAGAGAGTGAGCCTGTGAGGGGCGCACTCGCTCCAAAGCGCACTTGAGGAGTACAATCCGCAGTTACGCCGAGGAGGCATTGTGACTCAAAAAGTGATTGAAGTAGTCGGAACATCCAAGGAAAGCTTCGCCAAGGCGGCGGAAGCAGCGGTCAAAGAGGCGGCCAAAACCGTGCGCGCAATCAAATGGGCTCACGTCGATTCTTTCGACATGCTGCTGGACGGCGCTAATGTCGTGCAGTACCGCGCGACCGCCAAAATCTACTTTGACGTCGAACATTAAGACGTCGGACACTCAATCGTTATCTGCGCTGCGAAAATCGCGCCGTCCACCTTGGCTAGGGAGAGCGTTTTCCCCTTGGCAAGGTGGGAGGAGCGACGTCGCGGTTCCTTGAGCAGCGCGGGAACTTGGGTATAATGATTCTGACTTACCGCGATTCCAAGTGGGCGCTTAACTCAGCGGTAGAGTGCCATCCTCACACGGTGGAAGTCATAGGTTCGAATCCTATAGCGCCCACCATCTTTTCAATGACTTGGACCCTGTTCCGTGCCGCGTCCCGTGCCGTTGAGTGCAAGATCCACGATTTTCACGTGGGCTTCGCGCAGGTCCGGCGTCGCGGCGTCCCCGTAGATGTTCATCGTCGTGCGGATGTCCGCATGGCGCATGAGACGCTGTTGCACTCCCACCGGCGTGCCCACTGAATCCAACCACGTGCGGTACGTGTGGCGGAATGCGTGGCTCCGCAGATGCCCAAGGCTTGCGGCATCGGCAGCGCGTTGCACGTCCTGCTTCACTCCCGTGTAGGAATAAGGTAGCTTTCCAACTTGCACCGGCGAAGCAAAAACCCAATCCTCATTCGCCGGGAACTGAGTGGTTTGCTTCCACGCTTTCAGCACGTTTAGTAAGTCATCCGACATCGTGAGCGTCTTGCGTGAATCGTCGGTTTTCACATCATCCACAATCTGCTGCACAATGCCGCGCTCTACTCGCAGAGTCCCACTCAACCAATCCACGTCGGCCCACTTCGGCAGTAATTTCAGGTAGTGTCGGATGGAAGTGAAGTAAGGAGCTACTGGAGCTTGCGATGCTCTATGCGAGCTTGCTTGAGCAGGGGAATATCCGAATCGGCATCTTTCCAAATTGTAAAGAAATCCCCATACGCTGCGCGGGCCTTTGCAAGGGCGCCCGTCCGGTCGAGTGCTCGTCCAAAGTGCTGCTCTGTACCGGGTTTCTTAGACACTGACACAACTGGAATGCCGGCTTCCATCGCATAGGCGCGACCGATGCCCAAGTGAGCCAGTGCTCCCAGAATGTAGTTTCCAACAAGGCCGGGGTGATCGAGGATCTTCTGAAACTCCACCTGCGCTTTGTCGGGAAAGCCCGCTGCCAGGTAAGCCTCGCCGCGCAGATAGATGGGATAGAGCGCGACATTGGTGGCAACTTGGGGAGCGGCCAGTTCGTAACGCCTTGCGTGCTCTAGAATCTCAATGGCTTGAGCGGGATTGTTGCGCTGAAGTGCAACAGCGCCTCGAATTGACGGCAACCAGTATTCGTTCAAGAGTGTATTGAAGGGAAAACGTTGGTTCAGGTCATGTCCGAGTGCAAGTGCTTTTTCGTGTTCTCCCGCCCGTGCCAGCGCAAGAGCTCCTAAGATCTGAATTTCCTGTCCGCGACCGTGCACAAGTATATCGGTGATTTGCCTTGTCGCTGTGGCCCGGTTACCAAGTTCGGCTTCGCGGAGTGCCCCAATTGCAGCATAACCGAGAGCAGTTTCCTCGTCGCCGTCCTGACGGGCGGAAGCGATCGCCTGCCGCGTGTATTCGCGAGCCTTGGCCAAATGGCCGTGATAGGCCTCGGTGTCGCCCTGGTAACCAATTAGCAAGTTCTCAATTCCAGGTTTTCCGACCGCGGCCGCAACCTGGCGCTCCATCTCCGCTTCGTTGTGCCGCACAAATGCCAATTGATAGCGATTACCGACGAAAAAGGCACTATCCACCCTGCGTGCTTTGGCTTCGTTCAGAACCTCGTCCACTTTATCGAACTGGTTCAGATTGATGTAGACACTGGCGAGGCTGGAGTAACTTAACCCATCGTTACCGTTTAGACGCAAGGCCTCCAGTTCTTCAGAGATACTCTCTTCCGGATGTCCCAAGTTGCAGTAAATTACCCCCAGGTTGGCATAAGGAACGAAGTCGTGGGGATAAGTTTTTTCCCAAAATTGGTATGTTTCAACGGCCTTATCCGCTTCGCCCGTGACCATGTCGTAGTAATGCGATTCAATGTAAAGCCTTTCCCGCTCGCTTACGCGTTCCCGCGAGTCGTATGCTTTTCTTATGGCAGCAGCGCCCAGGGCAGGCTGATTGAAATTGATATATGCATTTCCCAGCCGGGCATAGGCCATGGCGAAGTTGGGATCGACTTTGATCGCGCGCTCAAAAAAAGGAATCGCTGCCCGGTATTCGCCCTTCGTGTCTATTGCCGTTATACCCAAGCTATACGCCTGAAGAGCGGCGAGCGACGCAGTGGTAGCCTCGACGGGAGTGTCATATTTCCGAATAGTCGCCAAGGACTCGCCCAGACGGGAACGCAACTTCGTCGCGGCGTCACTCAAAGCTCGTAGTACCTTTTCACGGCTCTGGGCCTCGGCCTCTTCGTTGCCGATTGCCTCCCCCGTCTGGCAGTTCACAGCCTGAAGCAAAACCACATAGTGGTTGCCCAGACTGGAAATCGATCCGCTTACGAATACCTTACCTCCGGTCCGCAAACATACTTCCCGTGCCACTTCGCCCGCGAGCTTCGTGTCTTGAGGTCGGCTCATATAGCTAAGCTCTTGCCTCATCTTTTGGTCGGAGAGCACGCTGAGGAACGGCGACTGCTCCAGTTGGACACGAAGCGCCTCCTTCAGGGTGCCATCGAAGATGCCCTCTCCTGTCGCATTATTGAAGTCGGCTAGCACTACTGTTTGAGGTTCCGCGAGGGCGGATGCTGGTCGTGCGTGGAAATGGAAGTAGCCTGCCAGCAATGCAGCAACTAGCAAAATTGACACCGTTGCAAGTGCCAACGGCCAGCGCTTGCGAACTCGGGAGACGTGGATCGCGTGCTCCGCCGAGTCCATTTTCAAGCGCTTCAGGTCATCCCGTAGTTCGGCAGCCGTTTGGTAGCGCTGCTCGCGGTCCTTATTAAGGGCCTTATTGATGATCGAGACGAGTTCCCCCGGCAGTTCGGGATTGAGCTTGGCAGGAGCCGGTGTATCCACCAAGATGCTGCCCGAGACCGCTGCGGCGGTCTCGCCCCGGAAGGGCAACAGACCCGTAGCCATCTCATAGAGCACGACTCCTAGAGAGAATAGGTCGGTGCGTGCGTCGACCGTTTTGCCCTGGATTTGTTCCGGCGACATGTAAAAGGTCGTTCCCAGAAACCGCCCGGTCCGACTGTGTACAGATTCGGATAAACGGGCAGTCGGTACATCGTCCAAAGGCATGGGCGGAGGCACTTCGCCAATTGGTCCGTGCGAAACCAATTTCGCCAGACCAAAATCCAGAATTTTGGCTTCCCCCCGCTCCGTTACGAAAATGTTTGATGACTTGACATCGCGGTGGATAATTCCAGCTGCGTGGGCCGCGTCGAGCGCGTCGGCGATTTGAGCGCCGAGGTCGACGATTCGTTCCACGCTCAGAGGCTTGCCGCCGATCTCATGCTTCATGGTGCGCCCTGCCAGGAACTGCATGACAATGAACGGATGGCCTTTGTACTGGTTAACTTCGTGCACGGTACAAATATTCGGGTGATCGAGCGCAGAAGAGGCGCGGGCTTCTCTTATAGCGCGGTCTAGAGTGGAGCGGTCATATTGCACCCCCGGCAGAACGACATCTCCTGAGCTGAAGTCTGGCGATACCGGAGAAAGAAACTTGAGCGCGACCAGGCGGTCCAGTTGCGTATCCTCCGCTTTGTAGACCACGCCCATACCGCCCGCATCCAGTTTTTCAAGAATGCGGTAGCGGGAACCGTTGTCGCTGAACGCGCTGAAATTGATTTCGCTGAGATTGTCTTTTCGGACCAAATCCTCCGCCAGCAATTGTGCGGCAAGCTCCAGCGCTGGCGATTCGATAAAGTCTACGGCGCGCGATTTATAGGCAAGTAACGATTCCACCTCGGAACGCAGTTCGTTGTCCTGGCCACAAGCCTCCGCTACGAAGAGTTGACGCTCGCTCTCTTCGCGCTCCGAAGCGGCGAAACACAATTCCTTGATCTGTCGCCAGCGTTCACTGTCCATTCTGCTTGCCTCTGTCCAGTTCACGCAGTAGCCAGAGCTTGGCCGACTCCCATTCCCGCTTGACAGTGGCTTCCGAAATGTCCAGCGTCTCGGCCGTCTCTTTGATGCTGAACCCTCCAAAGAAACGAAGTTGAACGACCTGGCTCATCCGCTCGTCAAATGCAGCCAGATCATGTAGCGCGTCATCCAGCGCGATCAATTCAGCGCCGGGATCGTGCTCGGGGACTCCAAGGTTCTCATCGAAAGGCACATGCTGAGCTTCGCCCCCACGCTTCAAGTAGAGCCGGGAGCGAGCATAGTCGGTGAGAGTGTGTCGCATCAATTGCGAGCAAACCCCAAAGAAATGCGTGCGGTTCTTCCAATCGGTTTTCCGGAAGTTGCCCAACTGCAGGTAGATTTCGCTAACGAGAGCCGTGTTCTGAAGGATATGGTCGCGATTTTGCCGGGCCATGTGGGATCGCGCCAAGCGATGCAATTCGCCATAGACAAGGGCAGTCAGCCGGTCGAGCGCGTGGTCGTCGCCGTTGCTCCACGCACGCAGCAACGTTGTGATGCCGACTGAAGAGACAGCCATAATACGTCCCTATGGAATGGGGAGGAGGAATTCCGTGCCGCTAGGTCAAATGCTACCACGTGCGAGCGCCGTTTGAACTGCAATTGAATGAGCGCGAAGTACTTCCACGGCGGAGATCGAGGCAAGCTTGGAATAAAACGTGCACCGGTTTGCGCATAAATCGCAAAGAGCAGCGACTCTGTGATTATTTTCATTTTGTTTGAGCCTTTTCAGAGCCAATTCCCGTTTTACGAGCTGAAGGGGATCTAGATGGCCTCGCGCGGATCGTTGACTCTCCCCTCGTATCTCCATGGTTGACCGGCTGGGACCGATGCGAGTGTGCAGTTCACACGCATGCTCACCTTTCTCAGGTAGAGCCAAAACGAAGTGGCTGGGTACGTCAATTCCCATGCCAGGAATGAGCCATGAGCAAGGACGAAACACCGTGCGGAACCACAAGAATGGGGACAGTGTACTTGATTGTGAAGCGGACTTTGCTCGGGTTGATTGGAATCATGGTAGTTTCTGCGATTTGTTTTTCCTCGATTATGCCGAGTTCTTTACGGCTGGTCGAACTAGAGGACGGGACACGAGTGCCAGCTGCCAAGCCTGTTTCTGCACACTCGGTTGCTGCAGGGCATGCCCGGCGAACTAAAGCCCTAAAAGGATTGCAGCCCAAGTCGTCGGACAGCAAAACTAGTACAGATCGGAAAGCGGCGCAGACAGCTCACGCGCTGGCCAGATGCAAGAATTTCACCCCCGCGGACGGAGCACCAGACGTACTCGGGGAAACGGATACTGCACGGGAAATTTACAAAAACTCAAACAAGGAGAAAAACCTATGCAACGCAGAAAGTCTTCGTTCGCGCTGAACGTGATTAAAGGCGCGGCTATGATAATTGTTTTGTTATCTGCTCTTGGCGCCTTCGCCCAGACCGCGGGCACCTTGTCCGTGTTATGGGACTTCGGCACCGTCTCTAGCTACGATGGCAACAGCCCGGTCTGTAACGGCGTGGTGTTTGACACGAAAGGCAACCTTTATGGCGCGACTGACTGGGGCGGCGCTAACGGTGCAGGCGTAGTTTTTGAGCTCACTCCCCCATCCCAAGCGGGCGGGAGTTGGAGCGAATCCCTTCTCTACAGCTTCGATCCAAATAGCACCACCTTCAACGATGGATCTACCCCGTGTGGCAGTCTTGCCATTGACGCGGCTGGGAACCTTTATGGTACGACCCTGTTGGGAGGAACCAACGGTACTGGAACCGTTTGGAAGCTCTCGCCGCCAGCTGCGGGAAGTACCTCCTGGACGGAAACCGTCCTTCACAGTTTTGGTGCGGCGGGCAGCGGTGACGGATTCAGTCCATTCGCAGGTGTCACCCTGGCGTCGAGCGCTGCCACCACTCTTTACGGCACGACACTTTGCGGCGGAACCGGCCCTGCAGCTGGAGCCTATGGCTATCTAGAAACTTTCGGACTTTATGGTTGCTCCAATGGTTCGGGCACGGTGTACGAGCTGTCGTATAAAAAGCCGACGAAAACGGTTAAGG
>Ga0182030_10000703_pt1 | contig 64990 bp, 55 predicted proteins | sample 812S3MmetaG_FD_121299 | JGI IMG/M metagenome (GOLD analysis project Ga0182030, IMG submission 121299) | Permafrost microbial communities from Stordalen Mire, Sweden - 812S3M metaG (Illumina Assembly) | ecosystem: Environmental > Terrestrial > Soil > Wetlands > Permafrost | place: Sweden... | reverse complement strand
CCCAAACCGAAAGTTTCATGCCGATAATATCGTCCAAAAGCCCAAAGAAACAAGATGGAAGCGGATAAAAGCCGCTAAATTAGGCAGCAGTTGGCAACCCCTGGGGCATAGCACGTTAAACCCAAGCACAACTGTGTCCAGATAAGTCTGGATCCGGCGATGAATTACCGAGGACCGGGTTGTGCGTGCGATGGAGTAGCGACCCGGACGTCACCGAAACCTACTTTCGGCATGCCTTGCAGCGCCGCAGTCACGGCCCTGCGTCCCATACTTTATCGGCTTCCCACCTCGTGCACGAGAATCCATTCCTCCAGCGAATGGCTGCGAGTTAACCGAGGCTGTCCGCCTCTTCGCGGAACCATTGAGAAAACCCCGAACTGTCCTGCGGAAATGGGGGCGCAAGAGTCACCGGGTTTGCTGCCCGATGTTTGGCGGGGGCGTGCATGTTTTCGAAAGGATCTCGAGACATGCCAGCCTCTGCCAATGTCGGTCATCCGCATACCCAATGATAGAAAAGGCCGCGCCCCTCGTGGACGCGGCCTCGTTAAACAAGGCGGACTATGCCGCGGCCAGCTGGCGAGCGGACTCCTTGGCGCTCTGGAGCGAAGTCTCCCTCTGTGGGTTGCCGTCATTCAGGCTGTGCGCGTAGACGAAGGTCACGTCGCTGATCCCGATAAATCCGAGGATCCCTCGAAGGTAGGGGCTCAGGAAGTCGTAGCCCGCAGCCGCGGTGCCCGGCCGGAAATCGCTTCCGCTGGCGACGATGATCCGAGCCTTCTTTCCCTGGACCAGGCCCTCGAGGCCCTTGGCGCCGAACCCGAAGGTGCGCCCCACCCTGACAATCTGGTCGATCCATGCCTTGAGCGCGGCAGGGATGTTCAGGTTGTACATGGGCGTCGAGATCAGGATTTCGTCCGCCGCCAGGAGCTCGTCGATATAGGCATCGGAGAGCGCACGGGCGGCGCTGGAGGCCTCGGTCTGCGCTTCCGCGGGTGCGAAGGCACCGACGACCCAAGCCTCGTTCACGAACGGGGGCGGGTTGGAGGCCAGGTCGCGCGTGACGATCCTGCCGTGCGGATGGGCGGCCTTCCATGCCGAGATATAGTCACCCGCCACCGTGCGGCTGTGGGAGCGCGCGGTGCGCGGGCTGACTTCGATGTGGAGCAGTGTGTGGGATGTGTGTTTCATGTTATAAATGTAACGATAATGGTTACAAAATAGGGCAAAAGTTCAGGCCTTCCGGTTCGGACATACCGGGGCCAGCTGGAGGTGGATCTGTTGGAGGTTCACCTTCAAGAGCTCCCCCTCTAGACCCTGACGCGCCCGGCCGAAGACATCGTGGAGGATGGCGCTGATGCGCGCCCCCACCGGGCATTTCGGATTGGGATTGAAATGAGCGAGGCCGTCCGTCGGTTTCGGCTCCACGGCCCGCTGGATGTCCAGCAGCGTGATTGCGGCCGGATCCCGGGCCAGGACGAAACCGCCCGCAGGACCCTTGCTGGCAAGGACCAGGCCCGCCTTCGTCAGGGCTGCCAGGAGGCGGCGGATGACGACCGGATTGGTGCCCACGCTCGAGGCGATCTCCGCGGACGGCACCACCTTCCCCTCCTGGTAGGCCAGGTAGGAAAGAATGTGCACGCTGACGGCGTAGCGTGAGTTGGCGGCCATATGTAACTATTATTGTTACGTTCCTCGAAAAGTCAAGCACGCTCCCCCAAGCGCCCCTGCGCGGGGTCGCCACTCAGCCCAGCACGGCGGCGATGGTCGACCCGTTGCGCAGCCGTGCCTTGGGAATCAGGTTCCCGTCCACCGGGCGTCCGTCGACCGACAGCGACTTGACGCCGCTGCAGACGCCCGACGGGTTTGTCACCTCGATCGTGAGCGTCTTGCCTTGGAACACGCGCCGGGCGGTGAAGCCCGACCACGCCTTCGGGATGCAGGGGTCGATGCGCAGGCCGCCCAACTCCGGCCGGATGCCGAGGATGTACTGGGTGGCGGTGTAGTGCGCCCAGGAGGCCGTGCCCGAAAGCCACGGCACGCGGGACCGGCCGAATTTCTTGGAGGCGGGAGCATGGGTGCTCTGGCAGTGGACGTAGGGCTCGATCTCGCGGATATCGGCCTGCTCGTTCTGGGCGGCGGGCATGAACGAGCGGAAGTAGGCGTAGGCCTCGTCGCCGTGGCCCCGCGCGATCTCGGCGAGCACGATCCAGCTCTGCGTATGCGAGAAGATGCCGCCGTTCTCCTTGTTTCCCGGGTTGAAGAGGACCGCGCGCATGACCTTCACCGGCATCTTTGCGAACGGCGGGTTGCACAGGGCCACCCCGTACTCTGAGGCGAGGCGCCGCCTTACTGCGCCGAGCGCTTGGTCCGCCTGCTTGGCCGTGGCGGCTCCCGAGAGGATGGCCCAGCACTGCGTGTTGAGGTAGATCTGGCCCTCCTTGGCCTTTCTTGTCCCGAAGACGACCCCGTCCTCGCTGATGGCCCAGATGAACCAGCCCCCGTCCCAGCACGTCCGTGCGATCTTGCGGTCGAGCTTGGCCAGTTGGGCGAGCGCCCACTTCGACTCGCCGGGCCTGCCGAGCGCGTCGGCGATTTCGGCATACGTCTTCAGTCCCAGCCTCAGCTGGAAGGTCACGAACACCGACTCGCCCTTGTAGCCGAGCTTGAGGCAGTCGTTCCAGTCCGCCAGCAGCCCGCACGGCAGCCCGTGCTTACCGGTGCGCTCGAGGTTGAACTCGAGGGCGCGGCGCAGGTGGCCGAACACGGTCGCCCTCCCCTTGTCTGCGTACGGCACCACCAGGTCGTAGAAGGCCAGGTCGCCGGTCTCAGCCACGTAGGCGGGCACCGCGTTGAAGAACCACTGGCAGTCGTCGCTGCGGTAGTTCTCGGGGGGCGTGGGCTTCATCTTGCCCGGCGCATGGCTCCAGGGCCGTATCTCGGGCTGGGCGCCTCCGGTGGAGTCCTGGCCGGAGAGCATGAGGATCATCCGCTCGCGCACCTCGGTGGGCATCATGCCCGTCACCCCCAGGAAGTCCTGCACGGTGTCGCGGAACCCGAAGCCGTCGCGCTGGTCGCCGGTGTAGACCAGCGAGCACGAGCGCGACCACTCAAAGGTCATGAGCGCGTTGTACGCGCCCCAGACGTTCGTCATGTGGTCGAAGTCGGCGTCGGTCGTCTTCACCTGCATCGTGTCCAGAAGGCCGTGCCAGTGGCGCTTGAGCCTTTCGAGCTCGAGCTCGACCGCGGCCGGGTTGCCAAAACGGGCGCGGGTCCTGCGGGCCACCGGCGTGTTGCCGATACCGAGCAGCACGATCACCTCCTTGGTCTCGCCGGGGGCGAGGACGAGATCGCTCTGGATCGCCCCGCATCCGTTGTCGGAGAATTGCTCGCTGTTGAAGCAGGAGCCCCGCTCGACCGCCAGCGGCCGGTCGAAGCTGCGGTATACCCCGAGGAACGTCTCGCGGTCGCAGTCGAAGCCGGCGATCGTCCCGCCAACCTGGGTCATCCACCACCAGCGCGACTGGTCGCCGCTGGCAAAGTTGACCTTGTCCTCCGGCAGGCGGCTGCAGGAGGAGGCCTGGATGATCCCGTCCTTCCACTTCGCCTCGGCGATGAACTGCGTGTACTGCAGGTTGAGCATGTCCTGGATCAGGCCCCACTCGGTTGCGAACTCGCAGAACGAGAAGACGCTGAGCAGGCGCGGTGCCGCGCCCGTGTTCGTGACCTTCAGCCTCCAGTACTCGAAGTCCTGGTTCAGCGGCACAAAGTACGTCGCCTCTGTCCTTATCCCGCGGTAGGCGCTCTCGATGATGGCGTACCCGAGGCCGAAGCGCGTGAGGGTTCGGTACTCCTCGAGCGGCTTGCCCGTTGGCTGCCAGGAGGCGCCCCAGAAATCGCCGCTTGCCTTGTCGCGCAGGTAGAACTGGCGCCCCGGCATGTCCATCGGCACCGCGTTGTAACGGTGCCTCAGGAAGCGGCCCGACGCAGGGGAATGGGTGAAGCTGTAGCCGCCGGCGTTGTTGGTGATGATGGCGCCGTAGCGGCGCGAGCCGAGGTAGTTCGACCATGCCCTCGGGGTGTCGGGCCGGGTGATCACGTACTCGCGTGCTGCGTCGTCGAAGTGTCCGTAGTTCATAGATAGGAAATTGCGCTGGGGCGCGGGAGGCGCCCTCTTCGGTTTGGGGGTCAGGCGCCGAGGCTCACCTCGACCCGGACCTCGGTGCGGCCATCCGCGGGCAGTGGGACGAGGTTTCCCTGGATTCTCTGGCCGTCGACGACGAGGGTCTTGATCCCCTTGGACCTGCCCCTCGGGTTCTTCACCACGATCGTGTAGGTGACGCCGCGGAACTTCCTCGTGACCTGGAAGCCCTTCCACTTGCGGGGAACGCATGGGTCAATTCTGAGCCCGTCGAAGTCGGGCTTCACTCCGAGGATCGACTGGCTGGCCACCACGAACGACCATGCGCCCGTCCCCGTGAGCCACGAGTTCTTGCCCTCGCCGGGCGTCGGAGAGAACTGCGAGGCGGTCATCTGGGCGTAGACGTACGGCTCGGAGCGGTACACGTCGTAGTCCTTCTTGGCGGAGGGGCAGATGCTCAGGTAGTACTCGAGCGCCTTGTCCCCCTGCCCGTACATCGTCCAGCCGATGTGGATCCAAGTGTTGTTGTGGGAGAAGACGCCCGCGTTCTCCTTGTAGCCCGGCGGGTAGCTTGAGACTTCGCCCAGCTCGAGGTGATATTCCGAATACGGCGGGTACTGCAGGGCGCAGCCATTCTCGGGCGTGTAGAGGTATTTGTCGACGGCCGCCAGCGCCTTGAGCGCGCGCCCGTTGGCCTGGCCGGCGCCGCCCAGCACGCACCAGGCCTGGCTCTCGATAAAGATCTTGCCCTCCTTGCACGACTTGGAACCGACGGGCCTGCCTTGGGCATCAAAGGCCCGCGTGTACCAGGAGCCGTCCCAGGCCTGCTCCTCGACGGTTTTAAGCATGGCGTCGTAATGGCCCTGGATACGGCCGGCCGACGCGGCGTCGCCCATGAAGCGGTAGAGGCCCACCAGGTCGCGGGCCGCGTACAGGAAGAGGCCCGCAATCATGACGGACTCGGCCTTGGAACCGGCGATGTCGCCGGTGATCTGGAAGGACTCGTTGGGCTCCTTGGAGAAGCAGTTCAGGTTAAGGCAGTCGTTCCAGTCGGCGTGGCCGATCAGCGGCAGGCCGTGGGGCCCGCGGTTGTTCAGGGTGTACGCGATCGAGGTCTCGATGTGGTGGAGCAGCGTGTCCTTTGAACCGGGCTTGTCGGCGTACCCGCAGGGCTCGTTCAGGATCGAGGTGTCCCCGGTCTCGCGGATGTAGGCGCAGGTCGATAGGATGAGCCAGAGGGGGTCGTCGTTGAAGCCGCCGCCGATGTCCGCGTTGCCCTTCTTCGTCAGGGGCTGGTACTGGTGGAAGCACGTCCCGTCGGAAAGCTGGGTCGAGGCGATGTCGACGATGCGCTGGCGGGCGCGCTCCGGCAGCAGGTGCACGAAGCCCAGGATGTCCTGGTTCGAGTCGCGGTATCCCATGCCGCGCCCGATCCCGGTCTCGTACCCCGAGGCGGAGCGCGAGAGGTTGAAGGTCGCCATGCACTGCGCCTGGTTCCACGTGTTCACCATCCGGTGCAGGTGTTCGTTGGGCACCGCATTGACCTGGTACGTGGAAAGGAGCGACTCCCAGCGCGCCTTGACCGCCGAGAAGGCGGCGTCGACGGCGTCCATGCTGGAGTACTTGGCGAGAACCTCGCGCCCCTTCGCCTTGTTCATCACGAACGGGGCGTCGAACTTGGGAAGGTCGCCCTGGTCGACGTACGCCAGCACGAAGGCGAAGGTTTCCTCGGCCCCGGGTTTGAGCGAGAGATTCACCTGGTGGGCCCCGACCGGGTTCCAGCCGTGGGCGATGCTGTTGGTGCAATGGCCGGCGAGCACGGCCTTGGGGTCGTGCAGGCCGTGGTGGACGCCGACAAACGCGTCGCGCGAGGTGTCGAAACCGTCGATCTTGCGCGTGCAACCGAAAAGGGCGTAGTGATTGCGCCTCTCGCGGTACTCGGTCTTGTGGTAGATGGCGCTGCCTTCGACCTCGACCTCGCCGATTGAGTACGTGCGCTGGTAGTTGGTCATGTCGTTCAACGCCTCGAACGAGCAGAACTCGACGAACGAGAAAAGCGTCAGCCTCTGGGTCTTCTTCGTCCTATTGCGCACGCGCACCTTCCATATCTCAAGGTTTTCCAGGGGCGGCACGAACATCAGCTGCTCCACCTCGATCCCGTCCTTGCGCCCCGTGATGCGGGTGTAGCCCATGCCGTGGCGGCACTCGAAGGCGTCGAGCTTGGCGCGCACCGGTTTCCATCCCGGGTTCCACACCGACTTGCCCTGCTTCACGTAGAGGAAGCGGCCGTCGTTATCCATCGGGTTGTTGTTGTAGCGGTAGCGCGTCACGCGCCGCAGCTTGGCGTCCTTCCAGAACGAGTATCCGCCCGCCGTCTGGGTGCAGAGGCCAAAGTAGTCGTCCTGGCCGAGGTAGTTGAGCCAGGGCAGCGGGGTGTCGGGGCGCGTGATGACGAATTCGCGGCTGGGATCGTCGAAGTAACCGTAGGTGGACATTGGAGGTGTTGGGTGTCGGTGAAAGGGACGGAGCGTGGATTTTTAGGGGACGCTCCGGCGATTTCGACGAAAATCGGGCGTGAGTCGGCAACCGGCTGCGCTGCGCCAGGGCTTGAGGCGTTCCGGCAAGCGCGCACCCCCTGTCTTCACTTCACAAACCTGCTCGCAGTGTGGCTACTGCGCACCGGAGAACCGCAAGAACCAAGCGGCTTTCCTCTGCGTCGCCTGCAGGTACACGACCCACGCCGATCTCAATGCGGCAATAAACATCTTGGCGGCCGAGCAGGCCTTGGCTGCTCAGGGAGGCTCGGAGATTACCCCGGCCGGCGAACTGCGAACCCATCCGAGGATACGACCGCGAAAGCGGCTCGCTCCGACGGGAATCCCGGCTAAAGCGGCCACAGCCGCTTAAACCGGGAGGTGTCAACGAGGGCTTGGGCGAGGTCCTGTCTGGAATCCGGTCACTTACAACCCAAAGATAGTAGAACGGAGCTTCAATACTATCCAAACGATGTATTAGGCCTGCAGCGACCGCGGCTGCTGAGCTCCTGAAAATGGTGGTGGAGGTTGGATTCGAACCAACGGTGCCGTAAGACCGCAGAGTTACAGTCTGCTTGCCTTCCAACGAGGCTTCCCAGGCTTCCTCGCGTTTGCCACGCGAAGGCTCTCCACCAGGGACTTCAAGATTTCAGGCGTTTGATGAACTGAGCCTCGAAGATCTCGTAAACGAGCTGGCGCTCCTCGATGAACAGAGCCTCGATGGCGCCATCAGCTGCATAGCTGAAGATGATGCGGTGCCGGCCCAAGCGAAGGCGATAATAGCCCGAGAGATTTCCCTCCAACGCGCAAATATTCCCCTCCTCATTGCAGAACGCCATGAGGGCCAGCTTGATGGCCCGCCTAGGCTGCGGTGCAAGCCTGCTGACAAAAGCGATGACCTGGAGCGAGGGGCGAAGAAGGCGACTCATCAGGGTATGTCATCAAGGCTCCCAAACTGCGTACGCCCCTCCTTGTGCTCGCCTATCGCATGCATGGCAGCAGCGTTTCCCATGATTTCTAGGGTCTCGGCAATCGCACTCATGCGCGCATGCCCAATCATACAAGCCACGGGCTCGTCGTGCCGGGTGACTGTGACAACATCACCTTTCTCGACGGCTTTGACGATTGCGGGAAAGGAATCCTGGCCTTCGGTAATGCTAACGGTAGATTTCATTATAAAACCGGTAGTTTTTTCTCCTGCGAAGTCAAGTTAGGGCCTGGGGTGCTGATATCGGCTATCCTGCGATGCAACTCGATCGCAGAACACTTGGGTGGGCAATGGGTTTCACCCGTATGCGACCGGTACGAAGCATCGGCCCAAATCTCGTTTCATGCCAAGGCCTTGGCTACCGTCACCCTGGTACTAGGCCAAAATGGTGGTGGAGGTTGGATTCGAACCAACGGTGTCGTAAGACGGGAGATTTACAGTCTCCGGAGCGGCCACTGCTCAACTCCACCAAGGGAACCGCAGAAAGAGCCACGCGCCATTTGTCCCGTCAAGGCCCATTTTGGCGCCGCGACCCCGCCGCAGGTGCGCACGCGAGCCTCTGGCCACTTGAGTATTGCCCGGCGCCACATAAGACAAAGGTTCGCAACCGCAATGAACCCAGACAGCCTCATCCCGACTGAATGAGCCACCTGCTTCACTCCGTCGAAGCGTGGATGCCCGGCGGCTTCCTGACGCATCTCGCCACGATCTGCGGCTTCCTGCTGGCGCTCTTTCTCGTGGCGCGCCTGATGAGCGAACGCCGGGCGCCCGCCAACACGCTGGCGTGGCTGCTCGTCATCGTGTTCATCCCGTGGCTGGGTGTTCCCCTCTACCTTCTCTTCGGCGGCAGGAAGCTGCGCAGGCTCGCCCGCGACAAGTCCGCGCTCAAGTCCATGGTGCCTGCGGCCATCGCCGCGCCGCTTGCCGACGTGTGCCTGCCCGTGGCCACGACCGTGCAGGCGGCCGGGGGCTTCGCCCCCGTCGGCGGCAACAAGGTCAGGCTGCTTCTCACCGGCGAGGAGGATTTCGCCGAGATGGAGAAGCACATCCTCGCCGCCAAGCACGAGATCCACATCACGGCGTTCATCCTGGGGCGCGACGCCACGGGACGCAGGATTGTCGAACTATTGGCCCGGCGTGCGCGGGACGGCGTCAAGGTGAGGCTGCTCCTCGACGCCCTGGGCTGCTTCCTCTCGTCGAGGGGCTTTGTCGATCCCATCCGCAAGGCGGGCGGCGAGGTGGGCCGCTTCATGCCGGTCATGCCCTTCACCTCGCGGGGATCGGCGAACCTGCGCAACCACCGCAAGATGGCCCTCTTTGACGGCACGACTGCGATCGTCGGCGGGCGCAACCTGGCGCGCGAGTACATGGGGCCGCTGCGTTTCGCGCGCCGCTGGCGCGACTTCGGCATGTTGGTTGAGGGACCCGCGGCCGTCGTGCTGGGCGAGGTGTTCACGGCGGACTGGAGCTTCGTCACGGGCAGGCCCGCTTCGGAGACACGCTACGACACCGGCACCCGGGGCGTCCCCAAGCATGGCAGCTGTACGATGCAGGTCGTGGCGAGCGGCCCGGACGTGCCCGGCGACCCGCTCTACGAGGGCATCGTCTCGATGATCCAGAACGCGGAGCACTCCATCTGGATCGTCACGCCGTACTTCATTCCGGACGAGGTGATCTTGCGTTCCCTGATCGTGAAGGCGCGCGCCGGCTGCACGGTGACGCTGATCGTGCCGGCGCACTCCAACCACCCCGTCACGGACTTCGCACGCAGGAACTTCACAAAAGAGCTGGCCCGTGCCGGCGGCCGCCTGCTTGTCTACACCCCGAGCATGCTCCACGCAAAGGCCATCGTCATCGACCGCCGCGTGGCTCTCGTGGGGTCGCCCAACTGCGACCTGCGCAGCCTCTTCGTCAACTTCGAGATCGGCGTCTTCGTCTACAGTGGGGCCGAGGTCGCGGCCATTCTTGCCTGGATCGCGGACCTGAAGCGGGACTGCAGGCAGCCCGTCTTTTCGCCGCCCAACCTGTTCTCAAGGATCGCCGAGGACCTCTGCAGGCTCCTGGCCCCGTTGCTCTGACTAGGAGCGCGCAGGGATGGAGAGGCGGTACTCGACCGCATCTCGCAGGGCCTCCCACGAGGCGTCGATGATGTTGTCGCTCACACCGACCGTTCCCCAGATCGAGTGGCCGTCGCCGCTCTCCACCAGGACGCGGGTCTTCGAGCCAGTCCCCTGGTTTCCCTCAAGGATGCGCACCTTGTAGTCGCGAAGCGTCATGTCGCGCAGCTGGGGGTAGGTGGCTTCGAGGGCGCGCCTCAGGGCAAGGTCCAGCGCGCCGACGGGTCCGGAGGACTCCGCCACGGTGTGGACGGGCTGACCGCCGACATTCACGCGCACGGTGGCCTCGGACCAGATCTCACCGCCGTGGCGCTCGACGATCACGCGGTAGCCCTCGACCTTGAAGAACTCCTTCTGGCGCCCGAGCTTGCGCGCCACCAGCAGCTTGAATGAGGCGTCCGCTGCCTCGTATTCATAGCCCCGGAACTCCCGCTCCTTCAGTTCCTCGACCAGGCCTTTGATCTCGGGACTCTTCTCATCGAGCTCGATTCCAAACTCCCTCGCCTTGACCGCGAGGCTGCTGCGGCCGGCCATGTCGGAGACGAGGACGCGGCTGCGGTTTCCCACAAGCGAGGGTTCCATGTGCTCGTAGCTGCGCTTGACCTTCTGCGCCGCGTTGGCGTGGAGGCCTCCCTTGTGCGCGAACGCCGATTGGCCGACGAACGGCGCCTTCGGGTCGGGCCGGAGGTTGGCCAGCTCGTCAAAGAAGAGGGAAAGGTCCCGGATCTGCGACAGGTTGCGGGCGCAGTTGAGCGTGCGCCCCATCTTGAGCACCAGGTTGGGGATGATGCTCACCAGGTTGGCGTTGCCCACCCGTTCGCCGTAGCCGTTCATCGTGCCCTGGACCAGCGTGGCGCCCGAGTCGATCCCTGCGAGCGAGGCGGCGACCCCGAGGCCGCTGTCGTTGTGGCAGTGCACGCCGATCATGGGCGAGCCAAAGCGCTGCACGGCGGCGGTCGTGATCGCGGCCACCTGGGGGACCAACTTGCCGCCGTTGGTCTCGCAGAGCGTGAGATTCGAGGCGCCCCCGCGCGCGGCGGCCTCCAGCGTCCTCAGGGCATAGTCCGGATTGTCTAGGTAACCGTCAAAGAAATGCTCGGCGTCGTAGATCACCTCGCGGCCCTGGGAGGCCAGGTAGCGCACCGAGTCCTCGATCATCGCCAGGTTCTCCTCGGCCGTCGTCCTGAGGATCTCCGTCACGTGGAGCATCCACGTCTTTCCGACAAGGGTGAGGACGGGCATGCCGCTGTCGAGGAGCGTGCGCAGCTGGGGATCCTCCGCGGCCTTCGCGCCGGCCCTGCGCGTGGCGCCGAAGGCGGCCAGGCGGGCGTGGCCTAGCTTCAGCTTCCTCGCCTCCGCAAAAAAGGCGATGTCCCTCGGGTTGGAGCCGGGGAATCCGCCCTCGATGTAGTCGACGCCGAACTGGTCCAGGCGCTCCACGATCATCAGCTTGTCCGCCACGGAAAAGCTGATCCCCTCCCCCTGCGTCCCGTCGCGCAGGGTCGTGTCGTAGATTCTCACATGGTCGTTGGACATGGCGGCGCGCCTCTAAATGGCGCGAGGCTCGATGAAGGCACGAATCTGCGCGGCGTCAGCCACAATCTTGTGGCGCACAATGGGCCTATCCTTCAGGGCCTCGAGCGAGGGATGGGTCGGTTCAATGCCGATCGCCGCGCGTATCGTGTCCGGAAACTTGGCGGGGCTGGCCGTGGCGAGGACGACGCTTGGATGAGAGGCGTCGAGCCCCTTGAAGGCGCAGGCCGTGTGCGGGTCCAGGATGTAGCCGTAGGCGCGGTGCACCTGCCGGATGATCCCGGGGATCTCGGCATCGGCGCACCGGGACGAGGTGAATGTATCCCGGTTGAAATCCTCGAAGCGGTAGGCCCCGCCGCGGGCGATCGAGGCCATGATCGCACTCACCCTATCGGCGTCGCCCCCCAGGCTGTAGTAGAGGAAGCGCTCGAAGTTCGAGGCGGCCTGGATGTCCATTGAGGGGGCCAGACTCGGGTGCACCGCCGCCGAGCGGTACTCGCCCGTCGTGAAGAGCCTGTGCAGGATGTCGTTCTGGTTCGTCGCGACACGGAAGCCGCGAATGGGGACCCCCATCCGCTGGAGCATCCAGCCCGCGAGAACGTTGCCGAAGTTGCCGGTGGGCACCGCGAATTCCGCCGAGGTGCGCTGCGAGGCCGGCAGCCGCAGCCATGCGTAGAGGTAGTAGACGCACTGGGCCAGGATGCGCGCGATGTTGATCGAGTTGACGGCGGACAGGCGGTGGCGCGCACGCAGCGGGCCGTCGCCCAGGAGCTGCTTCACGATGGCCTGGGCGTCGTCGAATGAGCCGTCGATCGCGAGAACGTGGACGTTGGAGGCGCCGGTGCACGCCATCTGGCGCTCTTGCAGGGGCGAGACGCGCCCATCCGGATAGAGGATAAAGATCGCGACTGCGGGCTTTCCCATGAGGCCGTGGATGGCGGCGGCGCCGGTGTCGCCCGAGGTGGCGCCCAGCACGTTGATCGACTCGCCCCTCAGGGCGCACTGGCGCGCATAGAGGTTGCCCAGAAGCTGCAGCGCGAAGTCCTTGAAGGCCAGGGTCGGGCCGTGGAAGAGTTCGAGGACGTGCAGGCCCCCGGAGAGGCTCAAGAGCGGCGCAATCTCCGCCCGGTCAAAGCGCGCATAGGAACGCTCGACGATCCCCCGCAGCTCGAGCGAGGGGATGTCGGTCGCAAAGCGCCCGAGAAAGCGAAGGCAGAGTTCCGGGTACGGCAGCGCCGCCAGGCCCTCCAGCTCGGCCGACAGGTCGGGAAGCGTCTCCGGCACCAGGAGGCCGCCGTCGGAAGCCAGACCCGCGGCGACTGCTTCGCTAAAGCCGAGCGGCTCGCCGCCGCCCCGGGTCGAGACGTAGCGCATGCCGCGTGGAGCCTAGAGCTTGTCGAGGCCGAATGCGGCGTGGGCGACGCGCACCGCCTCGTCTGCGCGGTCCTGGTCCACGACGACCGAGATCTTGATCTCAGAGGTGCTGATCAGGTCGATGTTGATCCCCACGTCGGCCAGCGCCTGGAAGAGGGTCGCCGCAACGCCGCTGTGGGTCTTCATGCCGACGCCAACCACGGAAAGCTTGGCGATGTGCTCGTGGACGGCCACCTGGCCTCCGCCGATCTCGTCAAGGACGGGCTCGAGCGCCTTGACCGCCCTGCCCGTGTCCGGCAGCGGCACCGTGAAGGTCAGGTTGGCGATTCCGTGGCGGCCCACGTTCTGCACGATCATGTCCACGATGACGTTCGCGTCCGCCAGGGCGCGAAAGACCTTCGCCGCGGAGCCCGGCTTGTCGAGGATGTTGCTGACAATGACCTTGGCCTGTTCCTTGTCTGCGGCGATCCCGCGCACGACGACCTGTTCCATGTAGGCTACTTCTTCTTTCACGATAGTTCCTGGATTGTGGTTGAATGAGGAGCGGACTTCGAAGACGACGCCGTATTTCTTGGCAAATTCCACCGAGCGCGACTGCATCACCTTTGAGCCCGAGGAGGCGAGCTCAAGCATCTCGTCGTAGGAGATCTCGGGAAGCTTGCGCGCGGTCTTCACCACGCGCGGGTCGGCCGTGTAGACGCCGTCGACGTCCGTGTAGATCTCGCAGCGGTCCGCCTTGATCGCGGCGGCGAGCGCCACAGCCGTCAGGTCGGAGCCCCCGCGCCCGAGGGTGGTGATCTGCCCCTCCTCGTCGATGCCCTGGAAGCCAGCGACGATGACCACGATGCCCTGGTTCAGGTCCCGGGTCACCGGGGTCGGGTCGACCATCTTGATCTTGGCCTTGGTGTGGACCTTGTCGGTGAAGATGCCGGCCTGGGCGCCCGTGTAGCTGACGGCGGGCACTCCGATCCCGTGCAGCGCCATCGCCATGAGCGAGATCGTCTCCTGCTCGCCTATGGCGAGGAGCTGGTCGAGTTCGCGCTCGCTCGGGTTCGCGCACAGCCCCTTGGCCCGCGCGATCAGCTCGTTGGTGACGCCGGCCCGGGCCGAGAGGACGACAACCACCTCGTTCCCCTCGTCACGGGTCGCCTTGATCCTGCCGGCGACGTTCTTGATGCGGTCGACGTCGCCGACCGAGGTTCCGCCGTATTTCTGTACGATTCTGGGCATGGTAAAGGGTGCTTCGGAGTTTAGTCGCCCAGGTCCCCGATCCTAAGGAGCAGCGGGGCCTCACGCACGCTCGAAAGCCTCGCCAGCGAACGCAGGGCCGTACGCATCGAGCGCTCGTCGCTCTCGTGGGTCGTGAGGACAAGCGACGCCGATCCCTCGCGCTCCGAGGGGTGCTGGATCACGCTGGCGATGCTCATCCTGTTGCGTGCCATTATGGTCGCCACGCGGGCAAGCACACCGGGAAGATCCGCCACCGTCAACCTGACGTAATAGCGCCCCCGGATGCGCTCGGGCGGCATGAGCCGGGCGAGCCCGCCGCTGGGAAGCTCGTCGTCGCCCATGAAGTGCGCGCCCTTGCCGTTCAGGATCAGCGAGGCCGCGTCGGCGATGTCGCTGATGACGGCGCTCGCGGTGGCGTCCTGGCCCGCACCTCGGCCGATGTAGAAGGTGGTGCCGACGACGTCACCCGTGACGGAGATCGCGTTGAAGACGCCGCTCACGCGGGCGATGACGCCGTCCTTGGGCAGCAGCGTCGGGTGCACGCGCACGCTGATTTCGCCGCTGTCAAAGTCCCGGGTGATGATGGCCAGCAGCTTGATGCCGAAGCCCAGCGCCTCGGCGTTCTTGAAGTCGGCCGGGGTGATCCGGTTGATCCCCTCGACGATCATCTGTTCGGGCCTGACCCACACGCCGTGGGCCAGCCAGGCGAGGATCGAGGCCTTGTGGGCGCTGTCCCATCCCTCGACATCGAGCGACTCCTGGGCCTCCGCGTAGCCGAGGCGCTTCGCCTCCGCCAGGACGTCGGAGTACGGGGCGTCGAGCTCCTCCATCTCTGTGAGGATGTAATTGCACGTGCCGTTCAGGATCCCGTAGATAATCGGGAATCGGTTGGCCACGAGGCCCTCCCGGATGGCCTTGATGAGCGGGATGCCGCCGGCGACGCTGGCCTCAAAGAGGAAGTGGCCGCCGTGACGGCGGGCCGTGGCGAAGATCTCGGCGCCGTGGGCGCAGATCAGGGCCTTGTTAGCCGAAACAACGACCTTGCCGCGCGAGAGGGCGGCCAGGGTCACCTCGCGGGCGGTGTCCACTCCTCCCATCAGCTCGCAGACGATATGGATCTGGGGGTCCGTCGCGACGGCCATCGGGTCGTTCGTCAGCTTGGAGCGGGGAATCCTGATGGCGCGCGCCTTGTCCAGGTCGCGCACGGCCGCGCGTCGCAGGTTGATCTTGGTCCCCAGCCGGGCCTCAAGGTCCGCCCTCAGGCGCCCAAAGTGCTTCCAGACGCCCTGGCCCACGGTCCCGAGGCCGCAGATCCCGATGTTGAGGGTGCGCGGGGCGGTCATTTTTCGTCCTCCTTGACCTTGCGGCGGTCAAAGCGGTTCTCGGTTCCGGCCAGGAGCCGGCCGATGTTGGAGCGGTGGCGAATGACGACAAACGCCGCAACGATGCCGGTCACCCAGAGCGTGGGGCTGGAGGGCTCCAGGAAGGCGGCCGCGACCGGCAGGCTCATGGCGGCGAGGATCGAGGCGAGCGAGACGAAACGGCTCGAATAGAAGACGAGAAGCCAGACGGCGGCCGCAATGCCGGCGAGGTAGGGCATGAGGACAAAGATACCGCCCGCTGCCGTCGCGACGCCCTTGCCTCCCCTGAAGCGAGTGAAGCACGAGTACGAGTGGCCCACCAGGGCGAAGGCCAGGCCCACGTAGCCCACGAGGCCCCTGAACTGGACGGCGCGGCCGATGAAGCCGGAGGGGCTGTCCAGCACCTCGGCATGGGGCCCGGCGAAGAGGAGCGCGGCGACGACGGGCCAGCCGGCCGCGAAGGCCCCCTTCAGGGCATCGAGGATGAAGACCGTGTTGCCGGCGCCCGCCCCCAGCACCCGGCGCACGTTGGTGGCCCCGGGGCTGCGGCTGCCCACCTCGAAGATGTTCACGCCCCTGGAACGGGCCACGAGGTAGCCGAACGGGAGCGCGCCGAGCAGATAGCCCCCCAGCGCCGCCACGGTGAGCGGGGCGATCAGGCCATTGAGCTCGGCGGTTGAAAGCATGCGCCTCTTAGAGCTGGACGAACTTGGCGAGCTTGATGGCCTTGTGGCCCTTCAGCTCGCGCCGCGCCGCGTCGCTCGGCTCGCTGTCGAGATTGATGACCATGAGGGCGGTCTGCCCGGCCTCCTGGCGGCTGAGCGACATGTTGGCGATGTTGACCTTGTCCTTGCCGAGCAGCGTTCCCACGTAGCCTATCATGCCCGGCTCGTCGCTGTTCTCGATGATGAGGAGCTTGCCCGTCGCCGCGACCTCGACCTCGCGGGCGTTGATGCTGACGATCCTGGGGGCGCTGGCCTTGCCCGTCAGGGTGCCCGAGGCGCTGCGCACCAGGCCGTCCGCGCCGTGCGCCTCGACCTGGATCAGCTCCGTGTAGTCGGCCTCGGCGGTCGACTTGATCGTCTCGTAGCGGATGCCGAGGCGCTCCAGCAGGAACGGTGCGTTGACGAAGTTGACGTTGTCGCCGCTGATGCGCTTGAGCCAGCCGCGCAGGATCGAGCGCGTGATGGCGTTCGCGTCCATGTCGACGATCTTGCCCCAGTAGGTGATGCTGATCGAGGAGACCTGCTCCGGGGAGATCTGCTGGACCAGGGTCCCCAGCTTTGAGCCGAGGTCGAGGTACGGCCTGAGCATCGCGAGGGTCGCGGCGTCCAGGGAGGGCATGTTGACGGCGTTGCGGATCACCCCGCCGCCCAGGACGTCGGCGATCTGCTCGGCGACCTCGACGCCCACGGCGTCCTGCGCCTCGGCCGTCGAGGCCCCGAGGTGCGGGGTGAGGGTCACGTTGGGCAGGCTTCGCAGCTCGCTGTCCGCCGCCAGGGGCTCGTCCTCGAAGACGTCGAGTCCGGCCGCGGCCACGTGGCCGCACTTCAGGGCGGCGATGAGCGCCGTCTCCTTGATGATGCCGCCGCGGGCGCAATTGAAGAGGCGCACCCCCTTCTTGCACTTGGCGAGCGCGACCTCGTCGATCAGGTAGCGCGTGTCGTCTGTCAGCGGCATGTGCACCGTGATGTAGTCCGCCTGGGTCAGGAGGTCATCGAGGTTCACGGCTTCGACCTGCATGGCCTTGGCCCGGCTGGGCGAGAGGTACGGGTCGAACGCCAGGACGCGCATGCCGAACGCCTGGGCGCGGCGGGCAACCTCGCCGCCGATCCGTCCCAGGCCCACGATGCCGAGGGTCTTCCTGAACAGCTCGCTGCCCGAGAAACTCTTGCGGTCCCACTTGCCGCTGCGCATCGACGCGGCGGCCTGGGGCACGGGGCGCGCCCCGCACAGCAGGTGCGTGAAGGTGAGCTCGGCCGTGGCGATCGTGTTGCCCGAGGGGGTGTTCATCACGATGACGCCGCGCTCGGTGGCCGCGTCCACGTCGACGTTGTCGACCCCGACCCCCGCCCGGCCCACGACCTTGAGAAGGGGCGCCGCGGCGATCACAGCGGCCGTGATCTTGGTCTCCGAGCGCACGGCGATCGCGTGCACGTCCTTCACCAACTCCAGGAGCTTCTCCAGGGACGACCCGTACGCCTCAACGACATCGATGCCCGGCTGTTTCTTCAGCCAGGCGACACCCTTTGCCGATATCTTGTCTGCGACGAGTACTTTCATGGTGACAAAATGTTGCTGATCGAAAAGCCGAGGGCCCTGGCTAGCAAGGAAAAGCGGCGCCGGGCGGCCGTATGACGCGGTTGCCACAGGGCCGCGGTGCGCGGAAAGGGTAACCCCAAGGTCGTGCTCGCATGCCGGCCCCGTCTGCTGCAACGCTTTCGGCATGCCCGCCGCGTCCCATCCCTTTGCCCGCCGCATCGGCGGCCTCCAGCCCTCGACCATCCGCGAGATCCTCAAGGTCACGGCCAGGCCGGAGGTCATCTCGTTCGCGGGCGGCTTGCCCGCGCCCGAACTCTTTCCCGTGGAGGCCGTTCGCGAGGCGGCTGACCAGGTGCTGGCCGAGGGCGGCCAGGGCGCCTTGCAGTACGGCCCCAGCGAGGGCTACCTGCCGCTGCGCGAGTGGATCGCCGCGGAGCTTGGAAGTCGCGCGATCCACGCGGCGGCCTCGGAAATCCTGGTCACCGTGGGCTCCCAGCAGGTGCTGGACCTGGTCGGCAAGCTCTTCCTTGACCCGGGCGACGTCATCCTCACGGAAAATCCGACCTACCTGGCCGCAATCCAGGCCTTCCAGGTCTTCGAGGCGACCTTCGTGCCGGTGCCCACCGACGCCCAGGGGCTGGTTCCCGAGGCGCTCCCCGAGCTCATCCGCCGGCACCGGCCGAAATTCCTCTACACGATCCCCAACTTCCAGAATCCGACCGGCATCACGCTCTCTGCCGCCCGGCGCCAGACGCTGGCCCGCATCGCCGCCGAGCACCGGCTAGCGGTCGTTGAGGACGACCCTTACGGCAAGCTGCGCTACCGCGGCACCGACATAGCCCCCGTGAAACACTGGGACGAGGCCGGACAGGTGCTCTACGCCAGCACCTTTTCCAAGACGATTGCACCGGGCCTGAGGCTCGGATGGGTGGCCGCACCGGCCGAGCTCTTCTGCAGGCTGCTGGTCCTCAAGCAGGCCGCCGACCTGCACACCTCGAGCTTCGACCAGAGGGTGGCGCACAGGTACCTCACCTCGAACCCGCAGGCGCCGCACCTCGAGCGCATCCGCCACGCCTACGGGGAGCGCTACGCGGTCATGGATCAGGCGCTGGGCTGCGAGCTTCCGGCGGGATTCACATGGACGCGACCCGAGGGGGGCATGTTCCTCTGGGTGAGCGGCCCCGCCGAGCTCGACTCCCTGAAGCTGCTCGAGCGGTCCATCGCCGAGAACGTGGCCTTTGTCCCGGGCCGCGACTTCTTCCCGGCCGAGGGGGGTTGCAACCACTTCCGGCTCAACTTCTCGAACTCAAGCCCCGAGCGCATCCGCGAAGGCGTGCGCCGGCTCGGCGCCATTTGCCGCTCCCTCTAGGCCGCGCCGCCGGGCGGATCAGGACGGCGGCGGCACGCACTCCCCCGGGCCCGGCAATGCGGGAAGACTTTCGTGTGGGCGGCAACCGGGAAAGGGGCGGCGCCCCCACCCATGATCCCTGTGCAACCAAAGGTATCCGGCCGCGTCCATGCACTTTAGGCATCATTGCGGCCCAAAAGAGATATTGGAGGTTTGGATCGAAATAGTGCACACTCAACCCTTTCATTTTAACGGACAACCATGTGGATCGTACGCCTAGCACTGCGCAGACCCTACACCTTCACGGTGGTGGCTATGCTTATCGTGATCCTCGGGGTCCTCTCGGCGCTCAATATGCCGAAGGATATTTTCCCGTCCATCGACATCCCCGTGGTCTCCGTGATCTGGCAGTACGGCGGGCTGCCCCCCGACGAGATGGCCAAGCGCATCGTGACCGTGAGCGAGAGGGCCATGACCACCACGGTGAACGACTGGGAGCACATGGAGTCCCAGTCCTTTACGGGCGTCGGCGTCATCAAGATATTTTTTCATCCGGGCACCAGCATTGACGCCGCGGTGGCCCAGGTGACGGCCATCAACCAGACGATCATCCGCATCCTGCCGCCCGGCGGCACGCCGCCGCTGGTCATCCGGTACAACGCCTCCAACGTGCCGATCCTCCAGCTCGGCCTCGGCAGCAAGGTGCTGACCGAGCAGAACCTCTACGACCTCGGCCTGAATGTCGTGCGGCTGCAGCTGGGCAGCATCGAGGGGGCCTCGGTGCCACTGCCCATGGGCGGCAAGGTGCGCCAGATCATGATCGACCTGGACACCAAGGCGCTCCAGGCGAAGGGGCTGACGCCCAACGACGTCACCCTGGCGCTGGCCACCCAGAACGAGACACTGCCCTCGGGCACGGCCAAGATCGGCACCCGCGAGTACAATGTCCTGCTCAACACCAACGCGCCTGTCGTCAGGGAGCTCGGGGACCTTCCCATCAAGGTCGTGAACGGGGCGATGGTCTACATCCGCGACGTCGGCCAGGTGAGGGACGGCTTCATTCCGCAGACCAACATCGTGCGCCAGGATGGCAAACGCGGCGCGCTGATTAGCATCCTGAAGAGCGGCAGCTCCTCGACGCTGGACGTCATCGACCGGGTCAAGGAGTTCCTGCCCCATATCCGCACGACCGTCCCCCCTGAGCTCGACCTCAAGCCCGAGTTCGACCAGTCGATCTTCGTGCGGGCGGCGCTGAGCGGCGTCATCAAGGAGGCCGTGATCGCGGCGCTCCTGACGGCGGCGATGATCCTCGTCTTTCTCGGCACCTGGCGCAACACGCTGGTCGTCGCCCTTTCGATCCCGCTCTCGATCTTCTGCTCGGTCATCTGCCTCTATGCCCTGGGGCAGACCCTCAACGCGATGACGCTCGGGGGCCTGGCCCTGGCGGTCGGCATCCTGGTGGACGACGCCACCGTCGAAATCGAGAACATCGACCGCAATCTGCACATGGACAAGGCGCTGGTGCGCGCGATCCTCGATGGCGCGCAGCAGATCGCCGTTCCGGCCTTCGTCTCGACGTTGTGCATCTGCATCGTCTTCGTCCCGATCTTCTTCCTCGCAGGGACTGCGAAGTTCCTGTTCGGGCCCCTGGCGATGGCGGTCATGTTCGCGATGATGGCCTCGTACCTCCTGTCGCGGACGGTGGTGCCGACTTTCGTGCACTACCTGCTCCTCGGCAAACCCGTCCTGCACGACGACGGCAAGGGGCACGCCGACGCGGGCGACGTCTTCTGGCGCATCCACGTCGCGTTCAACCGATATTTCGAGGCCTTCCGCTCGGGCTACACGGCCTTCCTCGACCGCTGCCTCGATCGGCGCAGGGCGGTCCTGGCCGTGATGATCGGCCTCGTCGTGCTGAGCGGCTTGCTCGCGGGAGTCCTCGGCAGCGACTTCTTCCCGATCGTCGACGCCGGCCAGTTCCGGCTGCACGTACGGGCCCCGGACGGGACGAGGATCGAGGAGACCGAGCGCTACTTCACGCGCGCCGATAACATCATCCGCCAGGAGATACCGGCCGACGAGATGGGCACGATCATCGACAACATCGGCCTGCCCAACGGCAGCACGGGCCTCGCCTTCACCGACACGGCGACAATCGGCACCGCCGACGGCGAGATCCTGGTCTCGCTCAACCACGAGAAGCACGGCTCCACGTGGGATTACGTGCGCCGCATCCGCACCCGCCTGAATCGGGAGATGCCCGACTGCACCTTCTTCACGCAGCCCTCGGACATCGTGGGGCAGATCCTGAACTTCGGGCTGCCGGCGCCGATCGACCTGCAGATCTCCGGGCAGAACGCCGCAGGCAACTACGCCGTCATCCGCGAGCTGGCGGCGAAGATCTCCCGCATCCCGGGCGCCGTCGACGTGCATATCCACCAGGTCGTGAACGCGCCGTCGCTCCTGGTGAACGTGGACCGCACGCGAGCCCAGCAGCTGGGGCTCACGGATGCGACGGTCGCCAGCAACCTGCTGACCTCGCTAGCCGGCACGAGCCAGGTTTCGCCGAGCTTCTGGCTGAGCCCGCAGGGGGTGCAGTATTTTGTCGCCGCTCAGGCGCCGCAATACGCGATCGACTCGATCGACGCCTTGAAGGCGCTCCCCATCGGCGTCGTCGGGCGCCAGGGAACGCCCGAGGTCTTGGGCAACGTGGCGACGATCGAGCGCGGAGTGACCCAGCAGGTCGTCGGCCACTACAACGTGCAGCCGGTCTTCGACGTCTATGCGAACGTCGACGGCCGCGACCTGGGAGGCGTCGCCGCCGAGGTCAGGAAGCTCATGAGGGACTATGAGACGCAGCTGCCCCGCGGAAGCTCCATCCAGCTGCGCGGCCAGGCCCAGAGCATGAACTCGTCCTTTATCGGCCTCGGGGTCGGCGTCATCTTCGCCGTGCTTCTGGTGTACCTGCTCATGGTGATCAACTTCCAGTCCTGGCTCGACCCCTTCATCATCATCATGGCGCTTCCCGGCGCCCTCTGCGGGGTCGTCTGGATGCTGTTCCTGACGCACACCTCGATCAGCGTCCCGTCGCTCATGGGGGCCATCATGAGCGTCGGCGTCGCCACCTCGAACTCGATCCTCCTCATCACCTTCGCCAACGACAAGCGCATCGACGGGCTGGATTCGCGCGCGGCCGCACTGGCGGCCGGCCACACGCGCCTGCGGCCGGTCCTCATGACGGCGCTCGCCATGATCATCGGCATGCTCCCGATGTCCCTCGGACTCGGCGAGGGTGGCGAGCAGAACGCCCCCCTGGGGCGCGCCGTCATCGGCGGCCTTCTGGTCGCGACGGCCGCGACGCTCCTCTTCGTCCCCGTGGTCTATGCCAGCCTGCGCACCAAGGCCGGCCACACGCCCGAAGAGGAGATCGCCGAGGAGCTGCGCGAAACCTGACCCCCCCCTGCCTTCCGCCGAAACACCCGCATCCCATGAAGTCGACACGCCTCCTTCTCATCGCCGTCCCCGTCGCGCTCGCGGTGGTCTACTTTGCGGGCATCCGCCCCCGGATGCGGGCCGCTAAGCTTCTCACCGAGCGGGCCTCGGAGTCCTCACACCCGGTCGTCAACGTCACGGTGGCGGCCAAGTCGGTTGCGCCCACGATCGTCACGCTGCCGGCCTCGATCGAGGCGTTCCAGGACACGCCCATCTACGCCCGGACTACCGGGTACATCGCGAAGTGGACGGCCGATATCGGCGACCGGGTCAAGGCCGGCCAGGTGCTCGCCGTCATCGACGGTCCCGATCTCGACCAGGAGCTCAACCAGGCGCGCGCCGCCCTCGAGCAGGCGAAGGCCAACACGGAGCTCGCCCGCATCAGCGCCGCCCGCTGGCAGGACCTGGGCGCCCAGAACGCGGTCGCGCAGCAGGACGTTGACCAGAAGGTGGCCGACTACGCCGCGGGCAAGGCGGCCGTCGTCGCGGCCCAGGCCAACGTCGACCGCCTGAGCCAGCTCAAGGACTTCCAGCAGGTCATTGCCCCGTACGACGGCGTCGTCTCGGCGCGCAACGCCCAGGTCGGCGCCCTCATCAACGCCGGGGCGGGCGCGGAGATCTTCCACATCGCAGAGACCGACGTCCTGCGCGTCTTCGTCAGCGTGCCGCAGGCCTATGTGCGCTCGATCAGGGAGGGCCTTGCGGTCGACGTCCTCGTCCCGGAATTCCCGGGCCGCTCCTTTGCAGGCGTCGTCGCGCGCTACGCCGGCGCCCTGGACAGCGCCTCCCGCACACTGCTGACCGAGGTGCACCTGCCCAACCCCAAGGGCGAGCTCTTCCCGGGAATGTTCGGGCAGGTCCGCTTCTCCTTCAAGGTCCCGCAGCCTGCGATCCTGCTTCCGTCCAACGCGGCGATCATCAACGCGTCCGGCACCCTGGTCGCAACCGTGACGGCGCAAAACACGATCCATCTGGTGCACGTGAGCTTCGGCAGGGATTTTGGCACCCAGCTTGAGATCATCGGCGGGCTCAACGAGGGTGCGACCGTCGTCACCAACCCGAGCGACGCGCTCACCGAGGGCCTCGAGGTGAGCGTGGCGCAAACGTCCTTCGAGAAAAAGCCGTGAGGCCGCCGTCAAAGACCGTTCCTGCGGCTGCGGCCGCCCTGGCGCTCCTCGCCGGCTGCGCCGTCGGACCCGACTACACGCGGCCCCCGCTGCCGACCCCGGTCGCCTTCTCCGAGGCAGGACCCTGGAAGGTCGCCGAGCCTCGGGACTCGCTCCCCAAGACCGCCTGGTGGAAGGCCTTTCGCGACCCGGTGCTCGACTCGCTTGAGTCCAAGGCGGCCGAGGCGAGCCCCACGCTCGCGTCGGCGCTCGCCCGCTACGACGAGGCCCTGGCGGCCGCACGCGTCGCGCGCGCTGCGCTCTACCCGTCCCTTGCGCTGCAGCCCAGCGCCAACAAGGCGGGCTATTCGGCCAACCGCCAGTCGGAGTATCCCCAGACCACCTTCGCCTATACGAGCGACTCGTTCAGCCTCCCCCTCGTCCTGAACTATGAGATCGACCTCTTCGGCCAGGCACGGCGCTCGACCGAGGCCGCCCGGGCCGCCGCCGAGTCGCAGGGGGCGACCTACCAGAATGTGCTCCTGACGCTCCAGTCAGGCGTCGCCCAGAACTACTTCGCGCTGCGCTCGCTCGTGACCGAGCGCGAACTGCTCCAGAGGAACGTGGTCCTGCTCAAGGACGCCCTCGGCCTCGTGCAGAAGCTGCGCCGTGGAGGCGCCAACAGCGACCTCGATGTCTACCAGGCGCAGGCCGAGCTCGCCACGGTGGAGAGCAACGAGCTCGCGGCCGAGCAGGCGATCCAGGACCAGCAGCACGCCCTGGCGGTTCTCGTGGGGCAGAACCCCGAGGATTTCCGGATCGAGGCCGCCGCCCTGGGATCCGAGGTGCCGCCCGTGCCGGTGGGTCTTCCGAGCGAACTGCTTGAGCGCCGTCCCGACGTCGCGGCTGCCGAGCGCACGCTCGCCGCCGCCAACGCCCGGATCGGCGTCGCGAAGGCCGCGTTCTTCCCCTCCGTCTCGCTCACGGCGATGGCGGGGACCACCAGCAGCGAATCCGGCAACGTCCTTTCCTGGAGCAGCAAGCAGTGGATCTTCGGCCCCGGCTTGAACCTGCCGCTCTTCACCGGCGGCGCCAACCTGGCCAACTACCGGCAGGCCCAGGCCGCCTACCGGGAGGCCATCGCCGACTACCGCCAGCAGGTGCTGGTCGCCTTCCAGGAGGTCGAGGACGGCCTTTCGGACCTGCGCCTTCTCGAGCGCCAGTCCGAGGCGCTGCAGCGCGCCGTCGAGGCGTCGAGCGGCGCCGCCAGCCTCTCCCTGGTGCGCTACAAGGCGGGGCTCGTCAGCTACATCGAGGTGATCGACAGCCAGCGCACCCAGCTGCAGAGCGAGCTCTCGCTCACGCAGGCCAGGGAGAGCCGGCTCTCGGCGACCGTGCTGCTGATCCGCGCCCTCGGCGGCGGCTGGTGACGGCCTCCCGGGCGCCGGGTCACTTCTGCGGCGGGCTGATCGTGACGAAGGCGGAGCGCGCCTTGGGGATCGTCACCCGTACGGCAATCGTTCCCGGAACCGAAGGGGCGGCGAGCGAGGCCGACAGGGCCTGGGACCACTCCTTGTAGCTCATGCTGGCCGAGACCGCGGCGCCGGAGCGCAGCAGGTCGGTTGGAAACTGCACCAGGACCGACAGGTCCGTGTACGTGTAATTATCGACCTGGGCCTCGCAGGAGCCATCCTGGCGCACCGGGCCCACCCGGGCGAAAAGCCTCCAGGGCTCGAGCACCTGGGTGGTGAGTTCGCCGGCGTTGAAATAGACCAGCAGGTAGTGCTGGAAGCCCCCCTCCTCCGGACCGCCCTCGTTCGGGGCGCCGCCGCCGCCCGTCACGACGTACGTGATGCCGTCGTGCACCGAGCGCGCATAGAGGTGCTCGTGGCCGCTGAAGACGCATCGGACGGCGTATTTCACGAACAGGCGGTGGATCTCATCGCGGTTCGCCGGGTCCGCGAAGCCCGCCGACGCCTTGTGGGGGAACAGGGGGTGGTGGGAGAAGACGATGATTTGCGCCGCCTTCGCATTGGCCGCCAGATCCGACTCGAGCCAGGCCTCCTGGGCCTTGCCGATCCCGACCTTCTGTCCGACCTCCTCGGTATCGAGGGCGATGAAGTGGCAGGCGCCGTAGTCAAAGGACCCGTAGATTCTGCCCATGCGCTTCTCATAGAGCGCCTCCATCTCGGGCCGCTTGCTGATCTCGTGGTTGCCGGGGGCGTTATAGACCGCCGTCTCGGAGCAGGCGACGTCCGCGAGGAAGCGTGTGTACTCGGCGTCGGCCTCGCCCGTGCTCTCCTCGGACCCGTAGATCGTGTCGCCGGTCCAGAGCGCGAACGCCGGGTGCAGCAGGCGCATCTCGGCAAAGATTTCCCGCGCCGTGGGCGGCATCGGCACCCCGCGGCCCGTGGCCCGGTTGTCGCCGCCCACGATGAAGGCGAAATGCTGCGGGTCGGCGGCGGCGGCGGGTGCCTGAACCGCGGGCCCCGAGGGCAGAGGAAGCAGCGGCCGATCGGTCGCGGCGCCGGCGCATGCTGCCACCAGAAGAAAGGGCGCAAGGATCGGGTGAATCGTCATGGCAAGAAAGAAACGACGGCCGGCAAAGGCCGAAGGCGATCGAAAATCCTCCGCCGGACGGTTACAATGCGGTGAAACCCGCGCGCCCCGGATCACGGCGCCACGGGCATCTGCAGGGAACCCTTGGGCATGAAGTGGGCGGCGAAGCCCAGCTTGTCCGACCACTCGTCGATCACCTTCGTCACGGGCGAGGTCCCGCTGGACCCGCCGTGTCCCGCGTTGGAGTCGATGCGGATCAGGACCGGGCCCGAGCCTTGCACGCTGCGGACGGCGTGCTGCAGCTCGGCCGCGTACTTGAACGAATGCGCGGGGAAAACCCGGTCGTCATGGTCGCCTGTCGTCACGAGGATGGCCGGGTAGCGCACGCCCGTCTTGACCGTGTGGACGGGGGAGTACGCGCGCAGGTACTTGAAGCCGTCAGGATCGGCGCTCGATCCGTAATCCGAGATCCAGGGGGCCCCCACCGTGAACGTGTGGAACCGCAGCATGTCCATCACCCCCACCCCCGGAAGCGCCACGGCGCACAGGTCCGGCCGCTGGTTCAAGACCGCCCCCACCAGAAGTCCCCCGTTGGAGCGGCCCTCGATCAGCAGACGGTCCCTGCTTGTGTAACGGCTGCGGACCAGCGTGTCGGCCGCGCCGATGAAGTCGTCAAAGACGTTCTGCTTGCGCTCCTTCGTGCCCGCCAGGTGCCACTGCTCGCCGTATTCGCCGCCGCCGCGGATGTTGGCCTGGGCGTAGAGCCCTCCCATCTCAAGCCACACGATCGGCGGCACCGCGAAGGCCGGCGTGATCGAAATGTTGAAGCCCCCGTAGCCGTAGAGCCAGGCGGGCGTCTTGCCGTCGAGCTTGAGCCCCTTCCTTGCCGTGATGAAGAGCGGCACGCGGGTTCCGTCGCGGGAGGTGTAGAAGATCTCCGTGGTGACGTAGCGCGAGGGGTCGAACGCCAGCGTCGGGCCCTGGAAGAGCGCGCCCTTTCCGGTCTCCAGGTTGCGGCTGTAGATCGAGGGGGGCGTCAGGAACGAGGAGAAGCTGTAGAAAAACTCGGGGTCCGAGGAACGGCCCGAGATATGCGCCACGTCACCAATCCCGGGAAGAGGCACATCGCCCAGGGCAGTCCCGTCGCTGCCGAATACACTGATGCGTCCCTGCACGTCGTGGAGGGTCGCGACCACGAACTTCCCGCCCGCAAAGACGACCGTCTCGATGCTGTCCTCGAGCTGGGGGACCGCCGTCCTCCAGGCAGTGCGCTCGGGATGGAGGATGTCGATCGAGACCACCCTGCCCCGCGGGGCATCGAGGGTCGTCCTCACGTGAAACACGCTGGCGCTGCTCCCGATGAAGTCATATCGCGCATCAAACGCGTCCAGCAGCTTCACCACGGCCCCCCCGAGCTTCGGGGCGAGCGGGTCCACGAGGTCGATGTAATACAGGGCGTTCTGGATCTTTCCCGTCTGCTGCACCGAGATCGCCAGATACCTGCCATCGTCGGAGACGTCGCCGCCGAAAAACCAATCCGGGTGCTGCGCAATCTGGAAGACCAGGGAATCCGCGGACTGCTCGGTGCCGAGGCGATGGTAGTACATCTGCCTGCCGGACAGTTTTCCGAACAGCTTGTCGCCCTTGGCGACCTCGGGGAAGCGGCAGTAGAAGAAGCCCTTGCCGTCATGGGTCCAGGAGGCGGCGGAAAACTTCACCCAGCGGATGACGTCCGGCAGGTCCTTGGCCGTGGCCACATCACGCACGTGCAGCTCGACCCAGTCGGAGCCCGCCGTGGCGAGCCCGTAGCCGATCAGGGATCCGTCATCCGAGGGCGTCGGGAACGTGACGGCTACGGTGCCCTCCGCCGAAAGCAGGTTCGGGTCTATCAGGACCCTGGGCTCGGCGTCCGGGGCGTCCTTGACGTAAAGGACGGCCTGGTTCTGGAGACCATCGTTCTTCGTGAAGAACATGCGGCCTGCGCGCTTCTCCGGAATGCCGTACTTCGGGACATTCCACAACTGCTTGAGCCTCGCGTGGATCGCCTGCCTTTCCGGCATGCCGGCAAACCGCGCCGCCGTGTACGCCCGTTCGGCGTTCACCCAGGAGCGGGTCTCCGGGGAGTCGATTTCCTCCATCCATCGATAGGGGTCTGCAACCTTTTGGCCGAAATAGAGGTCGGTATGGTCGCTCCGCCTTGCAGCGGGATATTCGGAAACCTGGGCCGCCAGGCCCGCCGCAGTGGAGACAAATGCACCCATTTTTAAGATTTTCACCCAACTGGAACGCTTCATGGTAGTCCACTCTCCTCAAACACCCTTGAAGTCCAAGCCCGAAGTGCCCGGAAGCGAGCGCGACCTGCGTTTTGACACGCTCAGGGGGCTGCTCCTCGTCTGCATGACGGTGAACCACCTGCCGACCGAGCTTAGGGTAGTGACCGACCAGTCGCTCGGCATCTTTTCCGCGGCCGAGGGCTTCGTCTTCCTCTCGGGCCTGATGGCCGGCTGGGTGTACACCCGAAAGCGGCGCAGCCAGGGCCCGGAGGCCCTGTCGTCGAGCGCCATGTCCCGCTCGAAGTCGATCTATGTCTGGCACATAGGCTCCTTCCTTGCCGCCTTTGCGCTCGTCCAGCTGACGGGCCACTTCCTGCGGTTCTCCTCGACCAGCGCCCCCCGGCTCTTCATCGAGCATCCGCTCGCCTCCCTGGTGCTCGGCTTCTCGCTCCTCTACCAGCCGGGCCTGCTCGACCTCCTGCCAATGTACTGCGCCTTCGTGCTGCTGCTGCCTGCCGTGATCAACGCTCTGGAGGCCGGACGGCGCTGGCTTGTCCTGTCGCTCAGCGCGGCGGTCTGGCTCGCGGTCCAGTGGGTTCCGCCGATGGCCGGCCTACCGCTGTACCCCATCAACACGGGCACCTTCAACCTGTTCGCCTGGCAGTTTCTTTTCGTCGCCGGCATGGCCCTAGGCCACGCCCGGATGAGCGGCGAGGCCCAGGTGGCGCGGCCGAGCCGCTGGGTCGCCGCAGCGGCCCTGGCTCTCGCGCTCTATTGCCTTGGGCTGCACAAACTCCACTGGCCCGAGCCCTGGCCGGATCGCCTCTACGGCATCCTCCTGAACAAGCCTGGCCTCGGGCTCCTGCGCATGGCCGACTTCGGCTGCGTCGCCTACCTGGTTGCAATCCTCGGGGAGCGCCACCCCGGGCTTCTCACCGCCCGCCCCCTCGCCTTCCTGGGCCGGCATTCGCTGGCCGTCGTGGCGACGCAGAGCGCCGCAGTGGTGGCACTTCTGCAGTTTGCACCCCTCTTCTCGACCGGGCTGCGCCGCACCCTGACGGCACTGGCGACCATCGGGCTCCTCTTCGCGGCAGCGGCCATCCACGAGCGCCTCCACGGCGCCCTTCGCGCGCGCGCGGCACTCCGCTCTCGCCAGCGGGCGGAGGTCCTTGTAGACCGCCGCAATGAACGAGCGGCTTGAGAAGCAGATCCGTTTCATCCTCGAGGTCGACAAGCTCAAGGAGGTGTTCAGGCAGACCGTCTGCACCCAGAGCCGCCGGTCCGAGAACGACGCCGAGCACTCCTGGCACCTGTGCCTGGCCGTGATCGTGCTCTCCGAGCACTCGAACAGCCCCGGACTCGACGTCCTGAAGGTGCTCAAGATGTGCATCCTGCACGACCTCGTCGAGATCGACGCGGGCGACACCTTTGCCTACGACACGGCGGGTCGCGCCACCGCCCACGAGCGCGAGGCGCTGGCCGCCGACCGGATCTTTTCCCTCCTGCCGCAGGATCAGGCCAAGGAGTTCCGCTCGCTGTGGGATGAGTTTGAGGAGGTGAAGACGGCCGAGGCCAAGTTCGCGGCCGCGGTCGACCGCTTCCAGCCGTGCCTGCTCAACTGCAGCACGGAGGGTTCTGCGTGGAAGCGCCACGGCATCACGAAGGACCGAGTGATCGCACGGAATTCACCGATCGCTGACGGCTCAGCGGCGCTCTGGGAGGCAACCTCGAAGCTTATCGACGACGTCGAGCGCGCCGGCCACATCAATGCCAGGGCCTAGCCTCGGAATCCGCCGCAGAGCCATACGTTCGCACAGGTGCCGCGCGAAAAGGCAGACCGGCAAGAGCAGCCAGCCGGTGAGGCTTGCCCAGAAGGCGGCTTGAAGGAGCGGACTGCCCGGGTAGCCGAGCTCGACCTCGGACGTGCCCGCGGGCACGCGGATCATAACGAGGCCGGAGGGCGAGCGGGCGATCACTGCCGGGCCGCCGTTGACCGTGGCATGATACCCTGCGATGAATATCCTCGGGGTCTCTAGCCAGCCGTCTGCGACGGTGTGCGCACGGATTCGAAGCGGGCTGTGACCCTCGATGCTGAGCGGCAGCTCGCTCGGCTTGTACGTCGTAACACGCAGGCCTCCGAATCCGCCGAGGCGCGGGGATCCCGCTCCCGCCACAAAGCGCATCTGCAGGGTCTCTCCCTCGGGATGCGCCACCGAGAAGACGAACGGGACTCCCGGCTTGCGTCCGCCACGCTCCCCCTCAGGAAAGAAAAACTCCTTCCACGTGTGCGTCCCCGAGACTACGAGCGTGCCGCTCGGGACTTCGCCGTTGAAATCCAGCGTGAACAGGCTGCTCCTGCCTGCAGGAAGCCTGAGGGGCGCCTGCAATTCGGCCCGGTCGCCCGTCTCGTTTACGGTAAAGGCGACGGAAGCCCCGCGCGGGGCGTCGGCCGGCCCGCCCACGAGCCCCTCCCGGTTCGCCTGTCGCAGCGAGAGCCCATCGCGGTCCAGCATGCGCAGCTGGAGCTCCTCCGCCAGCGAGCGGACGCTGAACGAGGGCCGAGGCTCGCCCAGCATCCCGCTTGAATAAATGGCACTGACCGCGTTGTCCTCCCACATGAGGTTCTGGGAGAGCGCAGGAGGCAGTGCCACTCGAAAGCCGCGCTCCAAAAACCTGCGTGCCTCGTATCCGCTCCAGAGGCAGCCCAACGCCAGGCCCGCCAGCACCGCCCGACGCCACCTTGGGCGGGAAAGCTGCCTGAACGCCTGCAGGCCTATGAACACGGCGAACACGGAGAGGATCGGGTAAAAGCGCTGCATCGGCCACTGGTCGGTGATCCGGTCGACCCACGATGGCATGAGGGACCATATTTGGCCCGTGAGTCCCGGGATTGGAATGAGCAGAAGGAGGAGCCCGGCCGAAGCTAGCAGCAGAAATCTTAGGCCCCAGTCGCACCGCCGCCAGGCGAGCGCACCCGCTCCGACGCAGACCCAGAGAGGCAGACTCAGCTGCAGGTCCGAAAGCAGCCTGCTGCCGTCCGCACTGACGGGGCGCAGGAATCCGGACCAACCCGCCTCAAGATTGGCATACACGGCGGGGCCGCGGAAGACCTCAAGCTGCCTCGCGACGAGCGCGGGCAGCCTCAGCTCCGCGACTGAAACAAACTCGAAGCCGGCGAGCACCGCGAAAAAGAATAGGGCGCCTAGGCCTATGAGAACGTTCTGGGTCCGCCGGAGGCGGCGGTTTGTCGCCAGTCGCAGGATCACGACGGGCAGGGCGATCAGCGAGAGCCACATGGCTATCGGCGCATGGATGAACCAGATGAGCGCCACCACGGCCGCCAGGGAAAAAACACGGTCGCTGCGAACGTCGCCGCCTGCGATCCTCGAGAGAAGGTACGCGTAAAGCGGCAGGTAGGGCAGCGTGAGCCAGGAGGGAATCATGTCGCCTCCATACACGAGCGCCAGCACCCCGGGGCTCGACACGTACAGGAGGGCGAGAGCCAGGCACATCCAGGGTCTGTCGATCGCAAGGCGGCGCAGGCAGGCGTAGCAGCTGAAGGCGGCGGCGCAGAGGCTCAGGATAATCGCCAGATTCTGGACGGCAAAGCCACCCAGGCAGCCGCACGTCAAGGCGTACAGCGCGCCCGCCGCATACTCCAGGTACGGTGCCGTGCGCAGGGGATTGAAGGCGCCGTTTGAGGCAAACCCGCTCTGGCCGACCAGCACGGGAAACACGTGCTGGCGGCTTTGGGCAATGAAATCCGCAATGTGCTGCGCATAGTCCTGGGCATCCCCGGCCCCCACCCGCTCCGGGCGCGCGTAGGGCAGCGTGAGGTAAAACCCGACGCACAGAAGGATCAGCCAGCGCAGGGCCTCGCCTTTGCAATCGCTTGCTCCCATCCGCGCAAACGGGATCCGCGCCAGCAGGCCGACGACGCATAGCTCGGCGCCGAGAACGGCGAGGCCAAGCTGGACGTTACCCGGCCGTACATGGAGTGTCAGCGAAAGGTAGACTGCGGCACCGGCGGCGAGGAGGATCGGAACAAGGAAGCTGGCGAATTCGGATTTTGTGTGAGGTAACAGTCGGTCGTGGTTCAATGCGGGCTCCTGGGTAAGAGGGCACGATGGATGAGCAATTGCAGACTGGATCCGCCGAGAACAAGAGACAACCCGCAAATGGGAACGGCCAAAAAAAGCGGTCAGCTTAGATCGCGAATCGAGCCGAATTCCGGGTCGAACAGCCGCCGGTAGGTCCTGACAATCATTCCGTCCGTCAGGCCGGCCAGCCAGTCGCAGATCTGGCGCGCCTTGGCCTTCCTGCCCTTGGCGGCATCGACCAGCTGCCCGACCGCGGGTGGCAGGATGCGGATGACGCGCGGGCCGGGTTCGACGTAGTTGCGCCAGCACGAGTCCCACAGGTCGAACATCACCTTGCGCGCCTTGTGCTCCATCTGCTGGAGCTGCGGGCTCTCGAAGATGATGTCGTTGGCCAGGCGCTTGTAGAACTCCACGTGCTTTTGCGCCTCGGGGGCCACCACCAGCTCGTAGCGGTAGCGGTGGGTCTTCTCCGACATGAAGTTCTCCCGCTCCCTCAGGCGGCACGCCGTGATGAAGAAGCCTATCCTGGCCGAGAAGATGCCCGCGAGCTGGTCCGTGCGGATCGCGTCGAGAAGCTCGTCCAGAAGGCGCGACGCCAGCGGCCCGTTGACTCCCTCCTGCGCCCAGGTCTCGATCCGCTCGATCGTCAGGAAGCCCGCCTTGACCCCGTCGACGATGTCGTTGAGGGAATACGCCGCGTCATCAGCCCAATCCATGATCTGGCACTCGACGCTCTTGAAGGCGTTGAGCGGCTCGCCCGCCTTGAGCGTCCTCGGGGCCTTCGCCCCGCCGAATACAAAGTCCCTCACCCCGCTCTGCGTGTCGTAGAGGAAATGGTTGCTCGGCCTCTTGGGGAATTCTCCGAACAGGGTCTTGTACTTGAGGACCCCGTCCAGCAGTGCGCGTGTCGGCTGCATCCCGTGGACCCCCGAGCGCTCCTGGTACATGGTCTCGATCAGCAGGTGCAGCGTCTGGGCGTTGCCTTCGAAGCCGCCCCAGCCTGCCATCAGCTCCTGCAGGGTGCGCTCCCCTGAGTGCCCGAAGGGCGGATGCCCCAGGTCGTGGGAAAGGCAGACCGCCTCGACCAGGTCGGCGTCGATGTGGAAGTCGTCGCGCAGGGGCTTGCCGACGGTGCGCAGGTACTGGCAGATCGAGCGGCCGATCTGGGCGACCTCCATCGAATGCGTGAGGCGGGTGCGGTAGAAGTCGTACTCGCCCGAGAGGAAGACCTGGGTCTTGGACTGCAGCTTCCTGAAGGCGTGGGCATGGATGATCCGGTCGCGGTCGATCTGGAACGCGTTCCGATAGTCGGTCTTGCGCGGCCCGCCAAAGGTTTCGCTGTCGAACGCGCCGTAGAATCGGTTGGTCATCAGTCGCTCCAACAGAGCACACCCGCGCCTGCGGATGCAATCCCGTAGCGACAGCCATAAGACTCGCTTCGGGGTTGTTTTGCGGGGAAAGCAGGGCAACACTTCGGGCTACATATGAGCTCCCGGACAATGAAAGCCCTGTCCAAGGTGAGACCCGGCCCCGGCGTGGACCTTGTGGAGGTCCCCGTTCCCGTGCCCGGCCCCAACGATGTCCTGATACGGATCCGCAAGACCTCCATCTGCGGGACCGACGTCCACATCTACAACTGGGACGACTGGGCGCAGAAGACCATCAAGACCCCGATGGTGATCGGCCACGAGTTCGTGGGCGTCATCGAGGAGGTCGGCAGCTCCGTGCAGCGCTTCCACAAGGGCGACCTTGTGGACGGCGAGGGCCACATCGTCTGCGGCGTCTGCCGCAACTGCCTGGCGGGCAGAAGGCACCTCTGCAAGGACACGAAGGGCGTCGGCGTCAACAGGCCCGGGGCCTTTGCGGAGTATCTGTGCATCCCAGCGACGAACGCCGTGCCGGTCGATCCGTCGATCCCGCTGGACGTCCTCTCCTGCTTCGATCCGTTCGGCAACGCCACCCACACCACGCTCCAGTTCGACCTCGTGGGGGAGGACGTGCTGATCACGGGCGCCGGTCCCATCGGGTGCATGGCCGCCGCGATCGCGAAGCACTGCGGAGCCAGGAAGATCGTTGTGACCGACGTCAACCCCGCACGCCTTGCCCTCGCAATGAAGATGGGCGCCACCCGCGCGGTGGATGTCTCCAAGGAGAGCCTGCCCGGCGTGCAGGCCGAACTCGGAATGAAGGAGGGCTTCGACGTCGGCCTGGAGATGTCCGGCAACCCGAAGGCGCTCAATGACATGATCGACAACATGGCCCACGGGGGACGCATCGCGCTCCTCGGCATCATGACGGCGGCCGCCGCGGTCGACTGGAACAAGGTCGTCTTCAACATGCTGACGATCCGGGGCATCTACGGGCGCGAGATGTACGATACCTGGTACAAGATGACCGCCATGATCCAGAGCGGCCTGGACATCTCCCCTGTGATCACCCACCGCTTTGACTACACCGACTTCCAGAAGGGGTTCGACCTGATGCGCTCCGGCAAGAGCGGCAAGATCGTGCTCACCTGGAGCTAGGGCGAGGCCGAGCCACCATGACCCCCGACTACAGGGCCCATGCCCAGAAGACGCTGGCCGAGATCTCGGCCGCCGGCCTGACCAAGGTCGAGCGCGTGATCGCGACCCCCCAGGGAGCGCACATCGCCGTCGCCGGCGGCGCGCGCGTCCTCAATTTCTGCGCCAACAACTACCTCGGCCTCGCCAACCACCCGGAGGTGGTCGCCGCGGCCCACGCCGCACTCGATCGTTGGGGCTACGGCCTTGCCTCGGTGCGCTTCATCTGCGGCACCCAGGAGATCCACCAGGAGCTTGAGGCGCGGCTCAGCTCCTTCCTCGGAACCGAGGGGACGATCCTCTACTCCTCCTGCTTCGACGCCAATGGCGGCGTCTTCGAGACCCTGCTCGGGGAGGAGGACGCCGTCATCAGCGACGAGCTCAACCATGCCTCGATCATCGACGGGATCCGCCTCTGCAAGGCCAAGCGCTACCGCTACCGCAACTGCGACATGGTCGACCTTGAGGGCCGCCTCAAGGAGGCCCGGGCCGACGGGGCGCGGTTCACGCTCGTGGTGAGCGACGGGGTATTCTCGATGGACGGGACGATCGCGCCCCTCAGGGGCATCTGCGACGCCGCGGAGCGCCACGGGGCGCTCGTCATGGTGGACGACAGCCATGCCGTCGGCTTCATGGGTGCCCACGGACGCGGCACTCCCGAGCACCACGGGGTGATGGACCGCGTCGACATCCTCACGGGGACGCTCGGCAAGGCGCTCGGCGGCGCTTCCGGGGGCTACGTGAGCGGCCGCCGGGAGATCATCGACCTCCTGCGCCAGCGCTCGAGGCCCTACCTCTTTTCCAACAGCGTTCCCCCCGCGATCGCCGCAGCCTCGATCGCATCCCTGGACCTGATCACCCGCTCTCCCGGGCTGCGCGACAAGCTCCACCGCAATACCCGGATTTTCCGTGCGGGCCTTGCGGAGGCCGGCCTTGAGATCCGCCCGGGCACCCATCCGATTGTGCCGATCATGCTCGGCGACGCCACGCTCGCCCAGAGGTTCGCATCCCGGATGCTGGAGAAGGGGGTCTACGTGATCGGCTTCTTCTATCCCGTCGTGGCCCAGGGCGCCGCGAGGATCCGCACCCAGGTGAGCGCCGCCCATGACGAAGAGGACCTGCATACTGCCATCCGCGCGTTTGCCGAGACGCGCAAGGAGCTCGCAAGCTAGCGTCCCCTAGGCCTCCCTAACCCACCATGTCCAAACCCACGGAAACCGCATTCAGGCGAATGGAAAAAGCCGCGCGCACGGCCGCCGAAGGCAGCTACAGCCCCTATTCCAAATTCCCCGTCGGGGCCGCGGTCATCGCGGGCTCGGGAAAGATCTACAGCGGCTGCAACGTCGAGAACGCCTCCTACGGCCTGTGCAACTGCGCCGAGAGGACCGCCATCTTCAGCGCGGTGGCCGCCGGCGAGCGCTCGATCAAGGCCGTGGCCGTCTTCACGCCGACGCCGCTGCCCACGGCGCCGTGCGGCGCCTGCCGGCAGGTGATCAACGAGTTCGGGCCGGACGCCGCGGTGGTCTGCGTCTGCAGCTCCAAGAGCCGCATCGACACTCGCCTGACGGCGCTTCTGCCCGGCGCGTTCGGTCCCGGCGACCTCGCCTAGGCCGAGAGGTAGCCCCGGACGGCGGACTCGACCTCGGAGGCGGGAAAGTCCCGCTCGGAGCGGTCCGTCATGTCGCGCACCTTGACGACCCCCTTGGCGAGCTCATCGCCTCCGTAGATGAGCGCGAGCCGCGCTCCCGACTCCGCAGCGGCCTTGAACTGCTTGCCGAAGGCGAGGTCCCTGAGAGGGTACTCCACGCGGAAGCCCGCCGCGCGCAGCCGGTGGATGTCGGCAAAGGCCGCGCGCCTCTCGGCGGCCCCGCCGATGACGCAGTAGACATCCGGCGCCTGCGTCAGGGCCGGGGTGAGGCCGCGCTGCTCCAGCAGCAGCGAAAACGTCATGTCGCCAATGGCGAAGCCGACCGCCGGAAGCGCCGAGCCGCCCAGCTTGCCCACAAGGTCGTCGTAGCGGCCGCCGCCCGCCAGAGCCCTCAGCTCGCCCTTGCGGTCGAAGGCCTCGAAGACAAATCCGGTGTAGTACGCAAGCCCGCGGACGACCCCGAGGTCGACCTGGACGAAATCCTTCAGGCCCATGGCCTCCAGTCCCCCGAGCAGCGTCCTCCACTCGGCCAGGCGGGCGGAAAGCGCCCCGGAGGCCTCTGCGCCTCCCACGGCTTTCTCCAGATCCGGGAACGAGCGGATGCCCAGAAACGCGAGGACCTTGGCCTTGACGTCCGGCGCCAGCGCTCCGAACGCCTCCTCGTAGGGCCGGAAAGCGTCGTCTCCGCTGCGCTCGAACTTGTCGACGACGCCAAGCATCGAGCGGATGCGCGCCTCGTCGAGTCCGAGCGAGGCCAGGTAGTGCAGCCACATGTTGCGGTCGCTCAGGCGCACATAGAAATCCTCGGCCGTGAGGCCGAAGGCGCGCATGAGCTGCACCAGGAGCGAGATCAACTCGATCTCCGCCTCCGGTCCCGCCTCGCCGAAGATGTCGGCGTTGAGCTGGGAAAAACAGCGGCCGCGGCCCTTCTGCATCCGCTCATACCGGTAGAACTCCGCGATGCTGAACCACTTGACCGGGCGCTTGAGGGCGTTGGCCCTTGCCCCAACGAGACGGCACACGCTCGGGGTCATCTCCGGGCGCAGGGCGACATCGCGCCCTCCCTTGTCGGTGAAGCTGAAAAGCTGGTTCTCTATCTCGTCACCCGACTTCGCCTTGTAGAGTTCCAGGGGCTCAAGGACCGGCGTGTCGTATTCGGAAAAGCCAAAAGCCAACGCCGTCTGCCGCCACAGGCGAAAGAGATGGGTGCGCTTTGCCAGGTCCTCTGGATAAAAGTCGCGAAATCCGGGCAGGCTCTGGAACGTGGCCATCAGGGACGGACACGCTGCACGACGTCCATTACGGGTCGACCCAAAATTACTCCGACACCCAACCCCGCTCAGGTGAGCGTGGTTAGGTCGAGCTTCTTGAGTTGCTGCTTGAGGATCTTGCCCGCCTTGAATTTGACGACGGCGCGCTGGGGAATGATTACTTCGGCTTCGGGCTTGTTGGGGTTGCGCCCCACCCGTTGCTTGCGCACCTGAACCTCAAGCACGCCAAAATTGCGAAGCTCGACGTTGCGACCCTCGGAAAGGGCCTTTTGCACGATGTCGAGGGTCTGCTGGACCGTGTCGACGATCTGTTTCTGCGGGAAACCGGCCTTCCGGTAAATCTCTAACACGATCTCGCGTTTGGTGAGGTTCGTGGACATAAATTATTCCTTTTGGTGTGAACTTTAACGAAGCTTGTTAAATTATTCGTCTGGGATGAATTGCGTCAATACTTATCCTCACTGAATCATGCCTGACCCCGCAGCTGTCAATTCCATGTTTGGGCGCATCGCCCGGCGCTATGACCTCGCCAACCGCATCCTGAGCGGGGGAATCGACCTGTACTGGAGGGCCCGCCTCGTGTCGTCTGTCGCAGCGGGGCACCCCAGGGACGTCCTCGATCTGGCCACAGGCAGCGGCGATGTCGCCTTCGCGCTCGCCCGGGCCCTTCCCCGGGGGACGCGAATTCTCGGGATGGACTTCTGCGCCCCGATGCTCGACGAGGCGAACGCCAAGAAAAGCAGGCGCCCCGGTAGCGGCGCAATCGAGTTTCGCATCGGCGACGGGCTGGCGCTTCTCCTGCCCGATCAGAGCTTCGACGCCGTCACCATCTCCTTCGGGCTGCGCAACATGGCCGATCGTAACCGCTGCCTCGCGGAGATGCGGCGGGTACTCAGACCCGGCGGCCGCCTCCATGTCCTCGAGTTTTCCCAGCCGCAGCGCTGGGTGCGCCCTCTCTACTCATTCGAGCTTCGCCACATCGTCCCCCGCGTGGCGGGCCTCCTCACGGGCGACAGGGACGCATACCGCTACCTGGGGGATTCCATCGAGGCGTTTCCCGGCATGGACGCGCTCTCGCAGGAAATTCGGGGCGCAGGCTTCGCCGAGGTCCGTGCATCGGCGATGACCTTAGGGGTCGTCGCGCTGCACATCGCGAGCCGCTAGCGGCCGCGTCAGTTGAACGACTTGCCGCAGCCGCACGTCGACTTCGCGTTGGGGTTTCGAATCTCGAAGCCCTTGCCGTGCAGACCGTCGTCAAAATCCACTGTCGTTCCGTCGAGGTGCGAAAGGCTTGTCGGATCCACGATGATCGAGACCCCTTCGCTCTCGAACGCCGCGTCGTCGGCCTTCGCATCGTCGAAGGACATCCCGTACTGCATGCCCGAGCAGCCCCCGTTTTCGACAAAGAGGCGCAGACGCCCCGCGGCCTTCTCGGAGGCGGACCGCATCGTGCGCACTTGGTCGGCGGCCCTCGGTGTGAGTACGATCATGCGCGCACCTTAGGAGCCGGCGGGCTCCTGTCAAATGGAGCGGCCGAGAGTTGACCGGGAAGCTCTGCAGCAGATTTCACGCCGAATCCAAAATGATTCACTTGCAAGCGCCCTTTCAGGGGGTTTGCCTTGGTCAACCGTGGCAGCGATCAAGAAAATCCTGAACGAAATCAGCTACGAGATGGTGCGCCAAATTGCCGAGGGCGGCATGGGTGTCGTCTACGAGGCCGACCAGCTCGGGGCGGGCCAGTTCAGGAAGACGGTGGCCGTCAAGCTGATCCGCGAGGAGTACTCGACCATTCCCGAATTCCAGAAGAACTTCATCGGCGAGGCGCGCCTCGTGGCCGACCTGATCCACACGAACATCGTCCAGACCTACCACCTGGGAAAGACGGGAGAGCAGTACTTCATGGTGATGGAGTACGTCGGAGGCCACAACGTGGAGCAGTTTCTGGAGAAGCACCGCCAGCTGGGACGGCAGGTGCCCGTGGATCTGGCCGTCTTCATCGTCTCGCGGGTCGCGCGCGGGCTCGCCTACGCGCACCAGAAGCGGGACCGGGAGGGCAACCACCTCAATATCGTCCACCGCGACATCGGCCCCAAGAACATCATGATCGGCTACGAGGGCGACGTAAAGCTGACGGACTTCGGCATAGCGAAGGCCCTGAACCTCATGTACAACGAGGAGGGCAAGGTGATCGCCGGCAAGGACGAGTACCTCTCGCCGGAGCAGGCCAGCTATGCCGTCACCGACGCCAGGGCCGACCTCTTCCCCCTCGGCATCGTGCTGACCGAGATCCTCCTCCTCAGGAACCTCTTCAAGAGCAACGACCGAAGCCAGTCCCGCCGCAACATCCTGACGATGCCGATCCCGCGCTTCCAGAGCCTGCGCCCGGAGATCGACGAGCGGCTCGAGCACCTGATCCAGAAATGCCTCAAGCGGGACCGGGATAGCCGCTGCCAGTCGGCGGCCGAGGTGCTCCACGAGCTCGAGGTCTACCTTTACAGCGACGGCTACGGCCCCACTAACGAAAAGCTCGGAGCCTACATGAGGGAGCTTTTCGCCTACAAAGAACCCCGATCGCCCTTACTACCCCCACCTCCCCCACCCGAGCCGAACCCGTGAGGAATCTCAACCCTCTATCCCGATGAGCGTGGGCGGATTCAGCCAAGACCTCCGGCAGCGGCAGTCCCAGTCGCTGGTGCTCGCGCCCCAGCTGCGCCAGTCGCTCAAGATCCTCCAGGTGGCGGCGCTCGACCTGCGCTCCGTCATCCAGGAGGAGCTCCAGTCCAACCCGGCGCTCGAGGAGTTGCCCATGGACAGCATGAGCATCGAGAAGGACGAGGCGACCAACGCCGATGCCGATGCCCGCGATGCGGATGGCGACGACGGCGGCTCCGGCGCCGATGGGACCCCGGACCCGGCGGCGGAACCGAAGCGCGAGGAGATGGATTTCACCAAGGAGTTTGAGATCCTCGGAAAAATTGACGACGACTGGCGCGACTACATGGCAACCGCCGGGGGCGCCCAGCCCTTCACGGCCGAGGATGCGGAGCGCCGCCAGCACTTCTTCGATTCCGTGGCCACCGAGACCTCGCTCCAGGAGCACCTCATGCGCCAGGCGGAGATGACCGACCTCGATCCCAAGGCGATCGCCGCCATGCAGCACCTGGTGGGAAGCCTGGACGACCGCGGCTTCCTGACCGTGAGCGCCCCGGATGTGGCGCTCCAGACCAACCTTCCCCTGGAGTCCGTGCAACAGGCGGTGGCGGCCTTGAAGGGCTTCGAGCCCCCAGGAATCGGCTCGGAGAACCTGGCGGAGTGCCTCCTGGCGCAGCTGACGGCCAAGGGAAGGCGCGACTCGCTCGCTTCGCGGATCATCCGGGACCACTTCGACCTGCTCACGCGCCGGCGGATCCCCGAAATCGCCCGCAAGCTCGGCGTCGCCTCAGACGACGTGCAGGGCGCCATCGAGGAGATCGGCAAGCTCAACCCGGCTCCAGGCCGCCAGTTCGCCGAGGACCAGAACCGGGTGGTCGTGCCCGACGTCGTGGTCGAGCACGACGGCAACGACTGGAAGATCCACCTCAATAACGACTATATCCCGCGGCTGAGGATCTCGAGCACCTACCGCGACATGATCGCGCGGGGCGTCCTCTCCAAGGGCGAGCGCGACTACCTGAAGGAGCGCATGCGCTCCGGGAAGTTCCTGATCGACTCGATCGAGCAGCGCCAGCGCACCATCGAGCGCATCACCCGCGAGATCCTGAAGGCCCAGATGGCCTTCTTCGAGAAGGGCGTGGCCTACCTGCGCCCCCTCACGATGACCCAGATCGCGGACGTCGTGGGAGTCCATGAGACCACCGTCAGCCGCGCCATCGCGAACAAATACATCCGCACGCCGCACGGGGTGTTCGAGTTCAAGTATTTCTTCACCCCGGGCTACCAGAATGACAGCGGCGCCTCGGTGTCCAACACGAGCGTGAAGGAGATGATCGCCGACCAGATCGCCGCCGAGGACAAGGCGGCGCCGTTCAGCGACCAGGACCTGGTGGCCAAGCTCCAGGAGAAGGGCATCAACATCGCACGGCGAACCGTCGCCAAGTACCGCGAGGAGCTCGCCATCCTGCCGAGCAACCTGAGGCGCGACTACAAGTAGGCCGACGGGTCGGCCCTCAGGGCGCTGCCCGAAAAGCGGTCCGCATCGGCCGCGTCGATCCAGGCCGCAAAGCCGATCATGGCGGCATTGTCGCCGGTGTGTCTCGGCTGCGCCGCGAGGAACGAAACGGCCGCCCGCCCGGCCACCCGCTCCAACTCTGCGCGCAGCGCCGTGTTGTTCGCGACGCCCCCGGATAGTCCCAGGCTGCGGTAGCGCCCAAGCGCGAGGGCGGCCGAGGTCTTTGAGGCCAGGGCGTCGACGACCGCCGCCTGGTAGCTGGCGCAAAGGTCCGGCAGCGCCGTGCGCACGGCCTCCTCCGGCATCGCCTGCACGCGGTAGCGCAGGCTCGTCTTCAGTCCCGAGAAGCTGAAATTGAGGTCGCCCTTTTTCCCGATGCCCCTGGGGAAGTCATAGGCATCCGGGCGGCCGCCGGCCGCCAGGCGCTCCACGGCGGGGCCGCCGGGGTAGCTGAGCCCCAGAAGCTTGGCCCCCTTGTCCAGGGCCTCGCCCGCGGCATCGTCGCGCGTCGCCGAGATCGCCGCAATTCGCCGCTCGGCCGAGAGGCAGAAGAGGATCGTGTTGCCTCCCGACACAATGAGGCCCAGGTGCGGCAGCAGCGCCGAAAGGCGGGCGTCAAACGTGTCGGGCGACTCGCCATGCAGGCCTATGAACGGGGACCAGGCGTGGGCCCGCAGGTGGTTCACTCCGACGACCGGAAGCCGCAGCGAGCGGGCGATGGCCTTCGCGGCCACGGTCCCAATTGCCAGGCAGGCGGCCAGCCCTGGGCCGCGGGTCACGGCTACCCGCGAGAACCGGGGCCACTCGCCGCTGGACCTCGCCCTCTCGATCAGCGGCCCGAAGTGGCGCAGGTGCTCCCGGGTCGCGAGGTCGGGGACGACGCCCCCGTGCTCGGAATGCAGCTCCATCTGGCTGTGGATCCAGTCCCATGCGACGCCGACGCCCGGATCAAACGCGGCGAGCGCGGTCTCGTCGCAGGAGCTCTCGAGGGCCAGGATCACTTTTCGAGGAGGTGGGCCGCTCGAATGACGTCCAGGGCGGCATCGAGCTGGCGGTCCTCTATGGGCTCAAACCCGAAGCGCTCCTTGAAATCGGCGCGAGCAGTGATCTCCGGCCGCGCCTCCTGGCGCTCGAGCTTGCGGTCGTCCTCCTCGCTCAGGACGACCTCGACCTGCGGCGCGATGCCCTTGCCGTGGATCAACGCCCCGCTCGGAGTGAAGTAGTGGGCCGTCGTCAGGCGCATGCCCTCCCCATTGCGCAGCTCGAACTTCGACTGCACGCTGCCCTTGCCGTAGGAGCGCTCGCCGACGATCACCGCGCGGCCCGTGTCCTTCAGGGCGCCGGCCACGATCTCGGCGGCGCTCGCCGTGTCGCCGTTGATGAGGACGGCCACCGGGATCTCCAGCGGAGCGCCCTCGGTCTCGGAGAGATAGCTGTCGCGGTCGTCGGGGTTGCGACCCTGGGTGTAGACGATGAGCTCGTTCTTCTTGAAGAACGGCTCGGCGACCGCCACGGCCGCGTCCAGCAGACCTCCCGGGTTGTTGCGCAGGTCGATCACGAGGCTGTCGATCCCCTTTTTCAGAAGCCGGTTGAGGGCATCGATAAACTGCTCGCCGGTGTGATCGGAGAAATCCCGGATCTGGATGTAACCGATGGTGCCATCGATCACCCGCGTCCCGCGCACGCTCACGATCTTTATCACCTCGCGGACGAGGTCCAGGTTCATCCTGCGCCCCGTTGCGGGGCGCATCACCTCGAGGCGCACGTGGGTGCGCGGCTTGCCGCGGAGCCGGTCGACCACGGAGTCCATCTCGGTGCCGGCCAGCAGGGACTTCCCGTCGATAGTCAGGATCTGGTCTCCCTGCGCGATGCCGGCCCTGTCGCCAGGGGAGCCCGGGATCGGGTTCACCACGGTGAACGCGCCCTTGTGCAGTTCCACCTCGATTCCGATGCCTCCGTACTCCCCGTTCAGGTCCTCGTCGAACTCCTGGTTGTCCTTGGCCTCGAGGAACTCCGAGTGCGGATCGAGCGACTCGACCATCCCGTGCAGCGAGTGCCTGGCCAGCGCGTCGTAGCTGGCGGCCGTGCCGTCGACGTAGTTCTCGTGCACGATCTTCAGGACCTCACGGACGTACGCCGAGCTGCGGTCGAGCTCCCGGTTCGGGAACAGGCTCCAGGACGCCAGGGCGTGCGTGAAGGCCACGTACACGGCGATCCCTGCCGCGGCGGCGGCGAGGAGTACGAGAATCCGTTTGAACATGGCCGCAAGTGTGTCCATCGGCTGGGGTTTGTAAATGAAGGCTTCGAAACGCATTCCGGCTCTCCCCGCCCTCGCCGCGGCCCTGCGCGAACGCGCGGCGGGCGCAGCCGCCGTGAGCTTCGCCGACTTCATGGACGTGGCCCTCTATGGCCGCGGCGTGGGCTACTACCGCTGCGAGCGCCGCCGGGTCGGCCGCCAGGAGGGGACGGATTTTTTCACGGCCAGCTCCTCGCCGCTCTTCGGCCCGCTGGTCGTGGAGTCGTGCGTCCAGCTGCTGGGCAGAGCGGCCGCAAGCGAGCATGAATTTGTCGAGATCGGCTCCGAGCCCAGCGGCGGGATCCTGACGGGCATCAAGCATCCGTTCCGCGCCTACCGCCAGGTGCGCCTGGGAGACCCCCTGCGGATCGAAGGCCGCTCGGTCGTCTTCTCCAACGAGCTCTTCGACGCGCAGCCCTTCCGGCGCTTCCGCTACCGAGAGGGAACATGGCGGGAGCTCGGCGTCTCGCTCGAGACCGACGTCCTGGAGGAGACGGAGCTTGGGGCCGCCCGGCTGGCGCTGCTGCCGGATGGGGCCGGCGAGGGTTATGTCATCGACGCGCCCCTGGCGGCGTCCGAACTCGCCCGCAGCCTTGCGGCGCAACCCTGGACAGGACTCTTCCTCGCCTTCGACTACGGAAAGAGCTGGGAGGAGCTCTGCCACAGCCACCCGGAGGGCACAGCCCGCGCCTACCGCCACCACGCCCAAAGCTGCGACCTTCTCGCCTTCCCCGGGGAGCAGGACCTGACCTGCCACCTCTGCTGGGACTGGATTTCCACCGCGCTTTCGGAGCGCGGGTTTGCCGCGCCGACACTCGAGTCCCAGGAGGCGTTCTTCGTCCGGCACGGCGCGGCGCTCCTGGCGCGCACGGCGCAGGCCGAGGCCGGGCGCCTGAGCCGCGACAAGCTCTCCCTCATGCAGCTGCTGCATCCGGCCCACATGGGCCAGAAGTTCCAGGCCCTCTGGGCAATGCGCTCCACGGGCGGCGGCGGCCCGCCCGTAAGAATCCCCTTGCCTACTGCTTGCGCCGGCCGCTAACGTCTTCCTTTTAACTCAATCCACCATGCCCAAAGTCTGCGTTATCACAGGTCGTCGTCCCGTCAAAGGGAGCATCATCAATCGCAAAGGCCAGACCAAGAAGAGCGGTGGGATTGGCACGCACGTCACCAGCATCACCAAGCGCAAGTTTCGCCCGAACCTGCAGCGCGTGCGTATCCGCACGGCTAACGGCGGCACCAAGCGCGTCTGGGTTTCGGTCAAGGCGCTGAAGGCCGGGCTGGTCCAGAAGGCCTGATAACCATCATTTTACAAAAACCCGCAGGCTCGGTCCTGCGGGTTTTTTTGCGCCCTTGGGGAGCCCCCTTTTAGGGCCCCGCAGCGAGAGTCAGCAGTTTCCTTGCCTCGCCGTCGTCCAGGGGCACCCGCTCAAACAGGCTGCCGGCAAAGGTCGCCTCGGCCGTGCTGAAGCCCTGGGGATTGGCCCCCGGGGTCAAGGTATCCATATGCCCCGGGTGATGGACGGTCGTGAAATTGCCCACGATTCGGTCGTCCAGGGCCACGACCAGGTGGTTCCTCAGGGCCTGGAGGCTCCCCTCCAGCTTGAGGTCATAGGGCCCCGTGTTTGACGCCAGCTGGGGCCCCAGGAGGATCACCAGGGTGTGCTCGCCGGCCGTTGCGGCCACCGAAAGGCCCTCCTGCAGGCCATAGCCCCATTCATCCATCACAATGCGATAGGAGTTGGCCGCCTCGGCCCGCGCCAGGATCAGATTGCCGTCGCCCGCCACCCCCACCCCCAGCAGCGGCAGGCCCGACGCGACGCGGCCGGCTACGGGGAACGTGAAGCGGTACTTGAGGGCTCCCTTCTTCTGCTGCAGCGAGTACACGTTACTCAGGGCGAAGTCGCGCAGCTGCGCCGGCGGCGTCGCCAGTGACTCGATCGATCCCGCGTAGTAGGCCGACGCCGACGAGAAGCCCTGCGGATTGGTCCCGATCGACACGAGCCCGTAGGTGTCGAGGTTTGCGTCTACCTTGGCCGTCCACACCCGCTGCCCATCCATCCACACGCACAACGTATGGGACAACGCCTCCAAGGACGCGCGGTCGATCCCCCATTCCCGCGGCACGTCCGCACGCGCGACCTGGGCGCCCACGAAGACCGCAATCTCGTGGAGACCGTCACCCTTGACGGCGATGTCCGCGGATGACGTGAGACCGACGCCCCATTCATCCACGCTGAAGCGGATCGTGTGGTCGGCGTGGGTCTGGACCAAGAGCAGGTTCCCGCGCCCGGGGCTGCCCGAGCCGAGGAGCGGCTGGCCCACATTGGTCACGTTGAAAGGAAAGGTCACCCGCATGCGCCACATGCCAGGCTCGGCCGCCTGCGCCTGAAGCTCGGAGACGGTGCGCGCGGGAAGCCGCTCCACCCCCGTGACGGTTCCCGTGAACGCGGGATCGTTGCCCGCCGGGTTCCTCCCGACGAAGACCCAGCCCGGAGGCGAGTCATAGAAGCGCACGCGCTGGCGGATGAGCGGCTTCCCATCGAGCTTCACCATCGCCGTCGTCTTCAGGGCCTCGGTCTCCGCGTCGCTGCGCCTGCCAAACCAGGCGTGCCCGTAGGGAGGGTAAAGGGAACCCAGGTCGACCTCCAACTCGTGATCCTTGGAGGGATCGACGACCACAAGGGACGACTTGATGCTCCCGTACCCGTTGTGCTCGACGGCAAACTCGGCCTGGTTTGCCTCGTGCTGCGCCACATAGACGACGTCCGTGTAGCCGGGAAGGCCGGTCGCGACCAGCGGCCGGTACAAGGGCCGCCCGTCGTAGGGCGGGAGCCTGAAGCGCAAGCGGATCGGGCCGTAATGCACCAGGCCCGCCCGCTCCAGGAGGTAGGACGGGTAGTTTCCGATCCGCGACAGGAGCGCCCAGCTCTGGGGCCGGATGTTCTGAAAGCGGGAATTAAGCTGAAGGGCCCCCAGGAAGTTGCTGAGCACGGCAGCGAGCGCCAGGGCGACGAACCCCGCGCGCCACAGGCGGGGCCCCGCGCCGCGCTGTTCCGAGCGTTCCGCCGAGCACAGGCCCGCGACGAGCACGATGTCGGCGACCAGGACCCCCTGGAAATCCACGATGTAGCGGTTCGAGCGGTTGCCGTAGAACGCGAGCGAGAGGTACATGCAGACGAAGCCGAGCGTCATGAGGCCCAGGAGCGCCCTCAGCTTGGAGGGCCGGTGCGCCGCCCTCAGGAACCAGGCGAGGCACAGCAGCGCGAGGAGCGCCACCGCGAGCTGCCCGTGGATCTGCTCGTAGCCGTAGTAGCCTGCGGGCCGGACATACGCGTTCATGGGGAACACATAGGGAAAGTAGAGGCTGAACGCCGGCGGCAATAGGAAGTACCACTTCAGGTTGCTCCAGAAGAACGAGAGCCGGTAGAGCGGGAAGTGCTCGAGAATCATCGCATCGAGCTGGTAGTGGATGCCGAACTCGAGCGGGGAACCGAACCTGAGGTAGTTATAGGCGCCGAGGGCCGCCCCCACGACTGCCGCGGGCAGGACCGCGCATGCAAAAAGGCGGCCCAGCCCCCCGTCGCGCCGTATGAGGAGGAGCGCGAACAGGGCCACGACCGGCAGGGCGAAGACGTAGTCCGGGCGGCACCCTACGGCCAGGCCCGCCGCAAGGCTGGCGAAGGCGACCCACCTGGCCGCCTTCTCGCGGGCGTGCCAGGCGTTGAAGATGCAAAGCCAGGTCAGCGCGTGGAAGAAATAGCCGGCGGCGATCGAGGTCTCGTAGAAGCCGCCCACGACCACCAGGGACGGCGTGCACGTGGCCACGGCGAGAAGGAAGACTGAGGCGATTTCCTGGACGGCCCCGATGCCCGGGAAATGCCGCTTCTTCGCGTCCGCAAAGAGGCGCAGGTAGACCAGAAATCCGGCCGTGACGAAGAGCAGCGTCACGGCGTTGCCCGAGATGTCGGAGCCCGTCAGCAGGTGGTAGGGCAGGTAGACGAGGACCACCGGGACGATGCCGAAGTAGAGGTAGTAGTGTCCCTTGTAGACGCTGGCGTCCAGGAGCGTGACCGCGCCGTCGCGCACCGCCGGCTCGGCGCTCAGGTAGCGCGGGTCCACCGCCGTATCCATGTACAGGTGGCCCTGCTGGAGCCCGCGGGCGAGCGAGGCGTAATAGTCTTGGGACGATTCCCCCTTGAAGGAATAGGCGTACTTCAGCGAGTCGCTGTAGGCGCCCAGCCATGCGTAGGCGGCCAGGATCAGCAGGCCCGTGAATAAGCTCGCGATGCGCATTCGGCGGTGGGATTTGGCGGGTGGCTAAGGTGGAAGAGGCCGCCGCATGGGCCCCAGGCACCTTATGGAACGGTCCAATGTGCGCCCCGAGGCCGGTCAGTCAATCGGAGAGCTGCCGCTGGCCGGGATCTCCGCCCGCGGTCGAACGCTGAGGAAATTCGAGGCGCGTGCATCGAGACCGCGCTTTCGCTCTTTGCGGCCAATCGACCCCGGGGGCCGCGCCGGGTCAGGGTGGCGGCTCCACGGGATGCAGCTCGCCCGAATAGAGCCTGTAGGCGATCGGCTCAGACGGCCTCGAGATGCGGCTCACGTCGAGGCCGCGGGCCCGGACGTAGTGGCAGCGGGCCCGGAGTATCCGGCAGGAGAAGATCCCGCGGCGGCCAAAAAAAAACCTCACATCGCCCTAAAAACCACCGATGCGTTCTGCCCGCCGAAACCCAGGTTATTGCTGAGGACGGTCCTGACCGGCGCGGAGCGCGCCGCGTTGGGGACATAGTCCAGGTCGCAGTCGGGATCCGGGTCCTCGAGGTTCATCGTCGGCGCGATGACGCCCTGCTCGATCGTCTTCACGCAGATGACGGACTCGATTCCTCCGGCCGCGCCCAGGAGGTGGCCCGTCATGGACTTCGTCGAGCTGATCGCCACCTTGCGCGCGTGCTCGCCGAACTCCTTCTTGATGGCGAGCGTCTCAAACTTGTCGTTGTAGGGGGTCGAGGTGCCGTGCGCGTTGATGTAGTCGATCGAGGACGGATCGACCGAGGCGCTCGCCATCGCGCGGCGCATCGCCATCGACAGGCCCTTGCCCTCGGGATCGGGCTGGGTGATGTGGAAGGCGTCGCACGTGGCGGCGTAGCCCGCCAGCTCGCAGTAGATGCGCGCCCCGCGGGCCCGGGCATGGGCCATCGACTCAAGAACGAGGATTCCCGAGCCCTCCCCCATGATGAACCCGTCTCGGTTGCGGTCGAACGGGCGGCTCGCACGCTGCGGCTCGTCGTTGCGGGTGCTCATGGCCTTCATCGAGCAGAAGGATGCGTAGGCGAAGGGGGTGATGGCCGCCTCGCTGCCGCCCGCGATCATCACGTCGGCGTCGCCACGGCGGATCGCGTGGGCCGCCTCGCCGAGGGCGTGGGTGCCCGTCGCGCAGGCCGAGACGATGCCGAAGTTGGGCCCGCGGGCGCCGTGCTCTATCGCGACCAGGCCCGAGCACATGTTGCCGATGAGCGACGGGATCGCGAAGGGGGAGACCTTGCGCGGGCCGCGCTCGTGCAGGACCGCGAGCTGCGTCTCGTAGGTGTGCATGCCGCCGATGCCGGAGCCGATGATGACCCCGACCCTGTCGGCGTCCTCCCTCGCCATGTCGAGGCCCGAGTCGGCAAACGCCTGCTTCGCGGCCACGAAGCCGAAGTGCGTGTAGCGGTCGTTGCGCCGCGCCTCCTTCGGGTCCATGAGCGTGGCCGCGTCCCAGTCGCGCACCTCCGCGCCGATCTGGCAGGCGAAGGCCGACGGATCGAACAGCGTCACGCGCCGCACACCGATCTTGCCTGCCACCAGGGACGCCCAGAAGGACGGGACGTCGTGGCCAATGGAGGTCACGGCGCCGAGGCCGGTGACGACAACGCTGCGATCGGACAAGGTCCTGCTCATTCGAGGATGCCTTGGGGCGTCCTGAGTGTTTGCGGGAGGCGAAGCGGTGACCGGCTCAGCGCCGTCACGGTGCGATCAAGCCTGACCGGCTTTGCTCTTAATGTAATCGACGACCTGGCCGACCGTCTGGAGTTTCTCGGCGTCGGACTCGGGGATCTCACCCTTGATCTCGTCCTTGAACTCCTCCTCAAAGGCCATGATCAACTCAACGGTATCGAGAGAGTCCGCGCCGAGATCGTCGAGAAAGGACGCGGTCGGTGTGATCTGCTCCTCGTTGACGTTGAGCTGATTCACAATGATCTCTTTGACGCGCTGGTCTATGGTTTTTTGGTCGGCCATTTGGGGGATAATCCTGTGTTCGGAGGCTTCACATTGCCATGCCGCCGTCAACCGTAAAAACTTGCCCAGTAATGTATCCCGCCTCCTCCGAGGCGAGGTAGGTGCACATATTGGCTATGTCGGAAGGCTCGCCAAATCGCTTGAGGGGCACGGCTTCCAAAATCTTGGATGCCACCTCCTCCTTGCCGATCAGCTCGTTCGTCATGTCGGTCCTGATGAACCCGGGCGCCACGGCATTGACCGTGATGCTCCGGGACGCGAATTCCCGGGCCAGGGACTTGGTGAGCCCGATCATTCCCGCCTTGGCGGCCGAGTAGTTGGCCTGTCCTGCGTTGCCCAAGATGCCGCTCACCGAGGTGATGTTGATGATCCGGCCCCAGCGGGCGCGCGTCATGGGGCGCGCCACGTGCTTTGTCCAGTGGAAGCAGCTCGATAGATTGGTGGCGATCACGTCATTCCAGTCGGCGTCGCTCATCCTGAAGAGGAGCCCGTCGCGGGTGATCCCCGCATTGTTCACCAGGATGTCGATTGCGGGAAACTCGGCCAGGAGCGCCTCCGCCGCCTTGGCCACGGCCGCGCCGTCGGCGACGTCGACCGCCAGGGCCTTCGCCTTGCCCCCGGCCTGCGTGATGGCGGCTGCCACCGCGCCGCATGAGTCGGCCGATTTCGAGACGCAGATGACCGTGACCCCGTGCGTGGCCAGAGTCTCGGCAATGGCCTTGCCAATCCCGCGGCCCGCGCCGGTGACCAAAGCCGTACGGTGGGTGAATGTGAGCATAGGGTTCAGTAGACGTCGCGCTGGTAGCGTTTTTCCTTTTTCATAACCTTCACGTAATCATCTGCTTCTGTAGGAGACATGCCGCCCTGCCCCGAGACGATGTCATGGAGGGCTAGCTCGACATCCTTTGCCATCCGTTTGGCGTCGCCGCAAACGTAAAAATAGGCGCCCCCCTTGATCCAGGCCCAGAGTTCCGCCGCGTTCTCCCGCATGCGGTCCTGGACGTAGATCTTCTTCAACTGGTCCCGCGAGAAGGCCGTGTCCAGCCGCGTGAGGCTGCCATCCTTGAGGTGGCGGGTCCACTCGTCCTCGTAGATGAAGTCGCTGGCACGCTTCTGGTCCCCGTAGAAGAGCCAGGTGCGCCCGGTGGCCTGGGTGGCCCCCCGGTCCTGCACGAAGGCCCTGAAGGGCGCGACACCGGTGCCGGGCCCCACCATGATGATGTCGCGGGCACCGTCTTCCGGCGGCCCGAAATGCGACGGCGACACGAAGACGGGGGTCGGCGTAAAGCCTACGGCCACGCGGTCGGCGAGGAAAGTGGAGCAGACCCCCACCCTGTCGCGGCCGTTCGTCTTGTAGCGCACGACGGCGACCGTCAGGTGGATGTCGTGCGGGTAAAGCCGGGGCGAGGACGCGATCGAGTAGAGCCTCGGCATCAGCTTCCTCAGGTGGTCGACCAACTCCTGGGGGCTGAGCCGCGCGCTCGGGAACTCAGCCAGGAGGTCGACGAATTCGCGCTCCTTCAGCCACACGGCCAGAAGGTCCTTGGACTCCGGGGCAAGGAGGCCGCAGAGCTTCGCCTTGTCCGCGGGGTCGGTTGCCTTGGCCGCGAGCGTCTCGACGATCCGGCGGGTGGGCCCCGCGAGGGCCAGCTTGCTCGTAAGCGCCTCCCTCAGGGTGATCGGCGCCTCGGCCTTCGGGAGCATCACCTGCTCGTCCCCATGGGCGCCGAGGTTCACGAGGAGCGCGTCCACGTCGCTTGGCCTGTTGGAGGCAAAGATGCCCAGGGAGTCGCCGGTCGTGTACTGGATGCCGCTGCCGAGTGTACTCACCACGAAGTGGCGGGTCTCCTTGGCCGACCCCGGGCCGTTGAGGATGCGGTTCTCCGTGACCCGCGCGGGGAACGGATGGTCCTTGGAATAGGCGGAGGTTGGGGAGGTATCGGACATTGAAATGAGGGGTCAGTAAAGAAGGGGTCGGCCGCCCGCGCTGGCAAGCCGGTTCCCTGGGAAAGGCCCCCAATAGCGCGACGCAGTGGGCTTGCCATCCCCGTTGCCAGCCCCAATCGTGGGCCCTCAATTCCAAGGACATCTCCTTGCGACCCATGTCCAACGAAGAACCCATACGCCTCCAGAAGTTTATAGCGGACGCCGGCCTATGCTCCCGCCGGGCGGCCGAGGTGCTGATCGCGGCCGGCGAGGTGTGGGTCAACGGCTCGGTGGCCGTGGCCGGCCAGAAGGTGACGGCCTCGCTCGACCGGGTGAACGTGAGCGGCAAGTTGGTGCGCACCCAGGCGCAGCCCAGGATCACGCTCGCGGTCAACAAGCCCCGGGGCCTGGTGTGCTCTAACGACGACCCGCACAATCCCGACACGATCTTCGGCCTCCTTCCGCGCGAGTACAACCGCTTCCGTTTCTTCTGCGCCGGCAGGCTGGACAAGGACAGCGAGGGGCTGGTCATCCTGACCACCGACGGGGACCTGGCCCACCGGCTGATGCACCCCTCCAACGAGGTCGTGAAGCGCTACTTTGTCTCGCTCAAGCAGCCCTTCCCGGTCGCCAAGCTGATCCGTCTCGTCAAGGGTCTCACGTTCGACGGCGAGCGCCTCAAGGTCGAGCGGGCGGCGGTCGTGAACCCGAAGGTGGACGGCTCGGGCACCGACCTCGATGTCCACATGCACCACGGCAAAAAGCGCGAGATCCGCCTCCTCTTCTCCGCCCTGGGCTTCACGGTGCAGCGCCTTCGGCGTTACCAGATCGGGGCCATCCGGCTGAAGGGAATCCCGTTGCGCGGGGCCAAACAACTTGCTTCAAAGGAGATCGAACAACTCTTCAGGTCGCCCTCGACTCCGAACGCCCAGTTCCAGGCGACCTCAAAGCCGCTTCCCACTCTCAATGAAGATTAAAATCCTCCTGACGTCCGCGGGCCTCTCGTGGGGCAGCTGCCTCCTCGGGGCGCCGCTGAGCAGTCCGACCGCCGTCCAGACCCAGCCCAATCCCGCCTCCCCGGTGATCGCCATCCTCGCTGCCGGCACCGAGCAGCCCGCCCCGTCGCAAAAGGCCACGGCCGTCCCCGACGGATGGATCGGCGTCGATCTCCAGGGACCCTTCACCGGCTACGTCAGGAACCGGGACCTCGACAAGCAGCTCGAAGTCAAAGCCGGCTCCTCAATCTACATCGGACCGAAGGAGGACTCGGGCGTCCTCGCCGTCGTTGAGAAGGGCGACAAGGCCGACATCACCGGCCTTCATGGCGGCTGGACCCAGGTTAGCCTGGTGAAGACGATCACCGGCTACATCGCCGCCAATCCCTCCGCCCAGGCCCCCTCCGCGGCGCCGCTCACCGCTCCTGCGGCTGCCCCGGCTGCCGCCGCCCCCGCGAGCACCTTCGCGACCGCCCCCGGGTCGGCGGTTTCCGCCGCGCCGGCCGCCCCCCAGGGCACCAAGGCCGCCCCGGCCCAGATTTTCGAGGGCAAGCTCACCTCCTCGGAGTCCTTCCTCTACCCGCATCGTCCGTTCAAGTGGCAGCTCAGCGATGCCTCGGGCAACCGCATCGCCTATGTCAATCTGGAGGGGCTTCTTCTCACCGACCAGGTGGACGCCTATACCGACCACCAGGTGGTGGTTCTAGGCACCGTGCGTCCCGTCAAGGAGACCCGCGACCTGGTGATCGACGTCGAGGCCTTCCATCTGAAGTAAATGGACGTAATCGATGGTAACCGGGTTGCCGTAGACCTTATTGCCGGCCTGAAGGCGGAGGTCGGGGCCCTCAAGGGTCGCCGGCCCTGCATCGCCCTCGTCCGCGTCGGCGAGGATCCCGCTTCGGTGTCCTACGTGCGCAAGAAGGAGAAGACCGCTTCGGAGATCGGGATCGAAAGCCGCGTCATCCTTCCTGCGGCCACGATCAGCCAGACGGAGCTCCTCGCCCTCGTGGATCGCCTCAACGCCGACAACACCGTCGACGGCATCCTGGTCCAATCCCCCCTTCCCGAACCCCTCGATGAGCAGGCCGTCTTCGCGCGCATCGCCCCCGAGAAGGACGTCGATGGCCTCAATCCCGTGAACCTCGGCAAGGTGGCCCAGGAGGACGACAGCGCCTTTGCGCCCTGCACTCCCTCCGGAATCATGGAGATCCTTGCCCGAAACGGCGTCTCCCTGGAGGGCCGGCACGTGGTGGTGATCGGTCGCTCGCTCCTCGTCGGCAAGCCCGCCGCCCTCCTCGCCCTGCAGCGCAAGGCAGGCGCCAATGCCACCGTCACGGTGTGCCACTCGCGCACCGCCGACCTGGCCTCCCACACCCGGCGTGCCGACGTGCTGATCGTGGCCATAGGGCGCCCGGAGTTCGTGACGGCGTCCATGGTCAAGCCCGGTGCGGTCGTGATCGACGTCGGCATGAACCGCCTCGCCGATCCCTCCCGCAAGACGGGCTACCGCCTGGTCGGCGACGTCCACTTCGAATCCGTCGCCCCGCTCTGCTCCAAGATTACGCCGGTTCCCGGCGGTGTCGGCCCGATGACGGTCGCCATGCTTATGAAGAACACGGTCAAGGCGTTCCGGCAGAGGACGGGTGGATGATTGTGAGCGCGATGGCTTGCGCCCGCACCGGCGCGCTGCATGCTCGGTCCCACTGACCGACCCATGTCCAGCGCCAAGATACTGGTAGTCGACGACCAGCCCATCAACGTCCAGCTGCTCAAGCGCAAGCTGGAGCGCTCCGGCCTTGAGGTCATGACCGCTAGCAACGGCCTCGAGGCCCTCGAGCAGGTCAAGCTGCACAAGCCCGACCTGATCCTGCTCGACCTGATGATGCCCGACATGGACGGCATCGAGGTCTGCCAGCGCCTGCAGGAGCGAAGCGACACCCGCTCGATCCCCGTCATCTTTGTCACGGCCCGCACCACCAAGGAAAGCAAGCTCGAGGGGCTGGCCGTCGGGGCGGTGGACTACATCACCAAGCCCATCGACCTGGACGAGACGGTGGCCCGCGTGCAGACGCAGTTGCGCTTCGCCACCATCAACCGCGAAAACCTGGAGCTGCAGCGCAGGCTTGAGGAGTCGCGCCGCGCGGCGACGATCGGTGCGGTGGCGCAGGGCATCGCGCACAACCTGAACAACCTTCTCGGCGTCGTGATCGGCTACCTGGATTTGATCAAGAGCGGCTACGAGAAGCCTGCCCAGGTCAAGAAGAACGCCCAGAGCCTCGACGACGCCGTCCAGCGCATCGTGGGCATTGTACGCCAGCTGAGCACCCTTGTCGTCAAGTCACGGCCGGACCTGACGCGCGTGCCGCTTGGCCAGGTGATCCAGGGCGGCATCAGCCGCTTCCACACGGACTACAAGCTCATGGCGCCGGTCAGCGTGGACAACGCGTTGGGCGACCTGGAAATCGACACCAACATCGAGACCTTCGAGGAGATCCTCTCCAAGCTGCTCATCAACGCCTGGGAGTCCTACCACGATGCTCCGGAAGCCTCCCGCACGATCGAGATTCACGCCAGTGTGACCGAGAAGCCGCGCGGCGAAAAAATGCTTGAGCTCAAGATCGACGACGCCGGGGACGGCGTGCAGGAGGACATCAAGGACCGCATGTTCGAGCCCTTTGTAAGTTCCAAGCGCACGGTCGGCGTCGGCATGGGCCTGACGATTGCGCGCCACTCGCTGCGCAGCTTGGGCGGCGAGGTCCAGGTGGTCGCCCGTCCCAGCCGGGGATCCAGCGCCATCGTCGTCCACCCCGTCCGCGACCCCCGCCACCGCGACCGCAGCCAGGACGAAGAGTAACCCCTGCAGTGCCCGCACCAAACGAGATCGCCTTCCTGGGCTCCGGCTCGATGGCCTCCGCCATGGTCGAGGGGCTATTGGCCAAGGGGGTCGTCCCCCGCGAGAGGCTCGCCTGCATCGGGGGAACCGGGACCTCGGCCACAAAGCTCGCCGAGCGCACCGGCATCCGCCTGGCCACCTCGCTTGAGGACCTGCTGGCCCGCGCCGACACGCTGGTCGTGGCCTTCAAGCCGCAGCATCTGCCAGACGCGGATCCCCGGCTCGCTCCCCTCACCCAGGGGCGCCTGGTCATTTCCGTGCTTGCGGGCAAGCGCATGGAGGCCCTCTCCAGGGTTTTTCCCGGGGCCCGCAACCTCATCCGCAGCATGCCCAACACCCCGAGCCAGATCGGCGCCGGCGTGACCGGATGGTGCTCGCGGGTTCCCCTGGCCCCCGGCGAACGCGAGACCCTCGACGCCCTCTTCGGCGCCCTGGGAACCTCGATCGAGCTTCCCGAGGCGCAGCTTGACGCCTTCACGGCCATCTGCGGCTGCGGCCCCGCCTACGTCTTTGAATTCGCGGCGGCTCTCAGGGACAGCGCCCTCAACCAGGGCTTTGACGCCGCCGCGGCGAAGATGTTCGCGGTCGAGACGCTCCTCGGCGCCGCCCGCCTTTTGGCCCGCAAGGGCGTCGACCCGGAGGTGCTCAGGGCGGAGGTCACCTCCCCGAATGGCGTCACGGCCGCGGGCCTGCGGCGCATGACAGACCTGCACTTCCGCGACATGGTCCAGGAGACCGTGCGCGCCGCCACGGCGCGCTCGAAGGAGCTTTCAGCATGAACCCACTCGGCGGACGCATCTTGGTCACCGGCGGCGCCGGATTCATCGGCAGCGCGCTCGTCTGGGCCCTCAATTGCCGCGGGATCGAGGACATCGTGGTCTGCGACGTCCTCGCCTCCGACGAGAAATGGAGGAACCTGGTCCCCCTCAGGTATGCCGACTACATCGAGGCCGGCGTGCTGCGCGCGAGGCTCGCCCAGAGTCCCGCGGCCGTCGGAAAGTTCTCGGCCGTGTTCCACCTGGGAGCCTGCTCGTCGACCACGGAGCGCAACGCCTCCTACCTGATCGACAACAACACGGCCTTCACCCGCGAGCTCGCCGCATGGTCTGTGGCCGCCGGCTCGCGCTTCATCTACGCCTCGTCCGCTGCGACCTATGGCGACGGAGCCCAGGGAATGAGCGACACCGACCCCAGGCTCGAGAGGCTTCGGCCGCTCAACATGTACGGCTACTCGAAGCACCTCTTCGACCTTTATGCTCGGCGCCTGGGATGGCTCGACCGGATCGTGGGAATAAAATACTTCAACGTCTTCGGCCCCAACGAGGAGCACAAGGCGGACATGCGCTCGGTGGTCTCCAAAGCCTACCGGCAGATTGGAGCCTCAGGAAGCATCGGCCTCTTCAAGAGCTACGACCCGCGGTACAAGGACGGCTGCCAGATGCGCGACTTCCTCTACGTGAAGGATGCGGTCGAGATGACCCTGCACTTTGCCGAGAAGGGCTCTTCGGCGGGAGGCCTGTACAACCTGGGTTCAGGCCAGGCGAACACCTGGCTCACCCTTGCGGAGGCCATCTTTGCGGCCCTGGGACGCGAGCCGATGATCGAGTTCATCGAGATGCCCGAGACCCTCAGGGCCAAGTACCAGTACTTCACGCAGGCGGACATTTCGAAGCTGCGCTCGACGGGCTATGAACGGCCGCTGACGCCGCTCAAGGATGCCGTCGCCGACTACGTGCGCAACTACCTCGTTCCGGACAAACGCCTGGGCGATTGAGAGCCGCGCCAGCACGGCGCCGGCGCCCGCGCTACTTGACCTCTTGCAGGTCGGCCTCGGTCATCTCCTTGCGGGTCCCGACAGCCTTCCGGACGGCGGCCACCTGGTCCGCGGTGATCGCCGCGGCCTTGTTGCCCCATTCCTGGCGCACGTAGCTGAGGACCGCCGCGATCTTCTCGTCGCTCCAGTTATACGCCGAATTCGGCACCTGACCGAAAACGGGCATCGCTGCGGCGTTGAAGGCCTTGCCGCCGACGTGCACCTCGCCCTTGAGTCCGTAGACGAGAATGCGGATCACGCGCTCCGCGGAGCCGTTCACAAACTCCGAGCCGGCGAGCGGGGGGTAGATTCCGGGCATGCCCGTGCCGCTCGGCTGGTGGCAGGTGATGCAAACGGCCTTGTACTGGGCCTTGCCCTGGGCCAGGGGGTCGATCTTGATCGAACCGGGCAGGGCAGGCTTCGCGGTCTCGTTGAAGACCAGCGCACTGTAGTGGCCCGTGTAGCGGTTCAGGTAGGTGCCCGCAAAGAGGATCAGCCCGGAGAGGACAAAAAGGATGCCGATCGGCAGAAGGCGGTAGTTGCCCTTGTCATCGGGATGGCGGCCAAGCTGCCTTTCGTGGGCGTCCAGCAGGGCCTCGTCGGAGACCGACGCCTGGTCGAGCCGGGGATCATTCTGGGGCTGGTCGCTCATTTGGCACCCTCCTCAGAACCCTCTTTGGCCGGGGGGACGGGAACCGCCTCCGGGTAGTCGTAGGTCGTCTTGCAATTCACCAGGTAGGTCACCAGGGCCCGGGCGCGCTCGCTCGGGATGACCTCCCATCCCTCTGGCGGCTCGAGCGAACCCGTGAGATTGAGGGCCAGGTCTGACGGCTGGGCTCCCACGCCGATGTGGCGCTTCTCAAAGAGGAAACGGTAGGAGGGCATCCCCTCGGCACCCGCATAGAGGAGCTTCAGCAGGTCCTCCGAGTCAGGAGCCGTCGGCTTGCGGTCACCGATGTTGGCCAGGTCCGGGCCGACGCGGGACAGCCCGAGCTGCGGAGCCGGCTGGTAGATGTAGTCGCGCGCGACGCTCTGGCGCTCGCCCCACCCACGGGCCTGGTCCGAGCCGAAGCCCGGCCGGCGCACCTGCTGGGTATGGCACTCGGCGCAGCCCAAGTCCTTGTAGACCAATTGGCCACGGGCAGCCTCGCCTGGCATCCACTCGGGATAGGCCGAGTTCTGGCTGTCGTCGTAGAACGGGGCCAGGCCGCCCAGCTGCGCGTTTGAGCCCAGCACGATCCCGGCCCAGGAGAGCCCCAGCGCCGCGAAAATGCCCAGGAAAAAGAGGACGTTGTTCTTCACGAGGCGTGAGTCTCCACCGCCGTTGGCGTGTTGAACACGGCCGGCTTCGAGAGGTTCAGGATCTCGCATACCGTCGTGTAGAGGTTAAGGAGGAGAGCCACGTTGCCCAGGAGCAGGATCGCCTGCGCCCCGCTCACGAGGAGGAGGCACGGCCGCACGTGCAGGGTGATCTCCTCGAAGGAGAGCTTCGGGTCCATGAGGCCCCGGGTCTGCGTGGCGGAAGCCGCCACGAGGGAGGCGACCAGCATCACGATGCCGACCAGGGTAAGTCCGATGTGGGCCAGGACCAGATTGCCCGAGAGCCATGCCTTCCCGGAAATCCTGGGGACTGCGTAGTAGATGCCGCCGAACAGGATCGAGGAGGCTGCCCCGTAGAGGGCGAGCTGCTTCTGCGCCTCGTCAAAGTAGGTGAACTGGGTGTGCTCGGCCATCGAGTGGAACGAGGTCAGCGCGTCCATCGCGGCGCCCAGCGCATAGGCCGCGACACCGAAGGCGATGAACTTGGCCGCGATGCCGCCCGCCGAGAGCGCGCCGCGCAGGTTCAGCACCACGATGAAGGTGTGGAACAGCAGGAGGGCGCAGGAGACGACCGCCAGCGAGGGGATCCATGCCGGGACCGGGCCGCCCACGAGGTGGCGGCCCCCCGTCAGGCCCCCGACGAAAACGAGGGCCCAAAAGCCGAGCGCCGCGAACTCATACGACGGCAGCACCTTGCCCGTCACCTTCGGGATCACGTAGTAGGCCACGGAAAGCGCCAGGGGGGCGATCCAGAGCGTCCAGGCCGCCTGGGCGTACCAGCCGGCGACGATCGCCTGCAGGACGCCGCGCACCGGGACCGCGAAGAGGAAGACATGGACGATCGAGAGGAGCCACGGAAAGAGGAACAGGGCCGCGGCGGCGTACCACTGCGAGGCGTAGGAGACCTCGCGCTGCCTTCCCGACCAGGCCAGGATGCCGGGTACGGCGATCGAGGCATAGGAGAAGAAGAGGATCAGCTGGACGTACTTGGGCAGCCCCAGGAGCGCGAAACCCGTGGCGTCGCCGGTGGCGACCCCGACCAGCGCGGCCAGGACGCCGATGTTCCAGAAGATCGTGCCCAGGATGGCCCAGTTCTGCCCGCGCAGGGCCTCGCCCGAAAGCCGGCCGAGGACGAAGAGGGCCAGGGCCAGGCCCGCGTTGGCGAGCCAGCCATAAACAAAGGCCGTCTCCGCGAGCTGGGTCATGCGTCCGTAGGTGGTGAGCGAGCAACCGGCGAGGAAGCCCGGAGTGTGCAGCTGCACCGAGGCGATGACCGCGAGGACGCCGCTCGCGACAAGCCAGACGGTGCCCGAGATGAGGAGCAGCAGCAGCGGCCATCGGGAGGCCCTGTCAGTCGGTGTGTATTCGCTCTTCATGTCAGTGGTGGACGCCGTTCTCCTTAACGATGAGTTCCATGGCGCGCTCGATCGGCAGCTGGACGATCCCGGCCTTCTCGTCGACCCAGCCATAGGAGGCGGCCTGCTCGGCCTGGCGCTTCCGCAGGTCGACGAGGACCGCCTTGCGCTGGGCGGGCGTGGCCTTCCAGTCAAGGTCCTTGGTAAGGTTGTCGGGAGCCTGGTTCTGCGGCGCGGGGGGCAGGTGGTGAAGGTAGGCCCGTTCGCTCACGAACCAGAACAGCGAAAAAAGGACGAAGATCGCGCCAACCGCCACGATGGACACGGGCCGGGGTGCGGGTGCGGGCTGGTCACTCATGGTGGTTCAGGCACTCGCCGATGCGCGGGTCGCGGATCGGGATAAGTTTGGTCTTGGGCAGGTCCCTCAAGTAGGCCCAGACGGCGACGCCGCCCACGCCCATCACCGAGGTGAAGGACCAGAGGAGGTTGATCGAGAAGAACGCCTGCGGGTTGCCGTCGGCGTCCTTCAGGGCCGGCAGGATGTTGTAGCAGAGGTCCACGAAGATCACGAAGAGGATCAGCAGGGCGATCCTGCAGATTGAGGCGTGCGTGACCTTGAAGCGGTAGGACAGCAGCAGCAGGAACGGCAGCAGGAAATTGCCGAAGACCAGGAACAGGCTCACGTACCACCAGTCGCCGACCTCGCGGATGTTGTACCAGAAGGTCTCCTCGGGGACGTTGGCGTTCCAGATGAGGAAGTACTGCGAGAACGAGATGTAGGCCCAGAACACCGTGAAGGTGAGCATCAGCTGGCCGATCGCCCAGAGGTGGTCCGTCTTAAGGATCCCCTTCAGGTCTCCCCGGTCGTAGAGCCAGAGGAGGATGATGACGCCGCAGGCCAGGGCCCCGCGCATGCAGTTGGCGAAGTACCAGACGCCGTACATGGTCGAGAACCAGTGGTACTCGAGGCTCTTGAACCAGTAGATGGCGGCGAGCGTGAGTGTCAGCGCCACGATCGGGATGCCGAAGCCCGCGGTCTTTCCGTTCATGCGGGTCCAGCGCACGTCGCCATCGGAGTCCTGCGTGAAGGAGGCCTTGCGCAGGCGCGCCGAGATCCAGATCCAGAGAGCGAAGGCGCCTATCGAGAGCAGCGTGAAGAGGGGCACGTTCAGGAACGCCGATTTCTTCTCATAGAGGATGTCGGTGCGCACCGTGTGGCCTCCGTGCACCTGGTGCAGCGGGTTCATCCAGGGCCATACGAGGTCCCCCTGCCCCAGGTAGGAGCCGATGATGAGCGGCAGGAAGAGCAGCAGAAGCCACGGGAAGGCGGCTACGCCGTGCTCATATTGGCGCCTGAGCACCGTGGACCACTGGGCGTCGAAGATGTGGTGGATGAGGATCATCATCAGCATCCCGATGGCGACGGCCGTCCAGAAGCCGATACCGACCAGCCAGGTTGTCGCAATGACATGCGCCCCGGACACCGCGATCCCGATCGCCGTGACCACGATGCCGGCGATGCCGAAGCCGAGGGCCTTTGTTGCGGTGAGCTTGCTCATTTGATTCCGAGCTCCGCCTTGTGGTCGTCGGGCACGTCGGCAACGGTGCCGGTCTGGGCCCGCTGCAGCGCCCTGACGTAGGCAATCACGGCCCAGCGGTCGTGGGGCGAGAGCTTGTCGCCATAGGGGTTCATCTGGCCCTTGCCGTTCGTGATCGTGTTGAAAATCTCGCCCTCGGCCATCTTGCGCAGCCGGTCGTCGTGGTAGCTTGGAACGGAGCCCATGCCGTACTTCTTTATGATGCCGTTGCCGTCGCCCACGGCCCCGTGGCAGGGCGAGCAGTAGATGGTGAAGCGGTCGCGGCCACGCGCCAGGAGCTTGGGGGTGACCGGCAGGGCCGCCGGGAAACCCCGGACCCACGAGCGGTCCGCAGCCTTGCCGAGGTAGAGGAAGTCGTCGCCGCGCAGGGGCTCGTCGACCGGGCCAAAGGACGCGGGCACCGTGTTCGTCGGCGCGATGCGGTCCGAGCGCCCGTCCGAGAAGAAGGCGCTCGCCACCTGCTGGGTGAGCTTGGGCTGGTGCTTCATGCCCGGGAACAGCCACTCGGGGAAGACGTCCATCGGCGGATGCGAGAATATCCGGTCGCGAAGCCCAAGGACCGAGACCGCCAGCACCACCAGGAAAAGGGTCGCTATGTAGACGTTGCGCATGGTCAGCCCTCGAGCTCCGTGATGTCGGTGCCCCCCGCCTGTGCCAGGAGGGCGCGCGTCGTGGCTGCGTCGAAGCGCGTGTCGCTGCGCTCGATCACGATGAAGAAGAGGTCGTCCGTGCCCCTGCGGATCTTGTCGTAGTGCAGCACCGGGTGGTGGTGCATCGGCAGGCTGTTCACGAAAAACATGCCTCCGATCGTCGCGAAGGCCGTGAAAAGGATCGTGAGCTCGTACGACACCGGGAAGGCGAACAGCGGGCTGAAGAACGGCTTGCCGCCCACGGTGAGGGCGTAGTCGAAGCGGTCCATGTAGAAGATCATGGCCATGCCCGTGCAGAAGCCGGTAATGCCGCCGGCGAGCGAAAACCTCGGCACCTTGGAGCGGCCGAGGCCCATGGCCCCGTCCAGGCCGTGCACCGGGAACGGCGTGATGCAGTCCCAGCGCCGGTAGCCCGCGTCGCGCACCTGCTGGGCGGCGTGCATGAGGGCTCCCGTGCTCTCGAAGGTTGCTATCAGACCGTAGGGTTTTTCAGCCATGGCGGTGCGTCAGCTGTGCCCGTGGCCCGCATGCGGGTCGGCCTGGGGGGTGACGGCCTTCAGCTCCGCGATCGCCATGATCGGGAGGAAGCGCACGAAGAGAAGGAACAGGACGGAGAAGACCCCGAATGTCCCGAAGAAGGTGAAGATCTCGACGATCGAGGGGCTGTAGTAGCCCCAGCTCGTGGGCAGGAAGTCGCGGGCAAGCGAGGTCGCGATGATGACGAAGCGCTCGAACCACATGCCGACATTGACGAAGAACGCCAGCACCCAGACCAGGACCGTGTTCTGGCGCACCGACTTGAACCAGAAGAACTGCGGCGTGATGACGTTGCAGCTGACCATGATGAAGTAGGCCCACCAGTAGGGCCCGAATGCGCGGTTGATGAAGGTGAAGCCCTCGTAGGGATTGGAGCTGTACCACGCGATGAAGAACTCCATCGCGTAGGCGTAGCCCACCATGGTTCCGGTCGCCAGGATCACCTTGCACATGCAGTCGATGTGGTACTGCGTGATCAGGTCCTCGAGGCGGTACACCGCGCGCAGCGGCAGCGCCAGTGTCAGCACCATGCCAAAGCCCGAGAAGATGGCGCCGGCGACGAAATACGGCGGGAAGATGGTCGTGTGCCAGCCCGGCAGCAGCGACACCGCGAAGTCGAAGGAGACGATCGTGTGGACCGAGAGGACGAGCGGCGTCGAGACGCCGGCCAGGATCAGGTACGCCATCTCGTAGTTGCTCCAGTGACGGGCCGAGCCGCGCCAGCCCATGGCGAAGAGCCCGTAGATGCGCGCTTTCATCGTCTTGCCGACCGAGGCGAAGCGGTCGCGCATGGTCGCCAGGTCGGGAATCATGCCGACGTACCAGAAGAGGACCGAGACCGTGCCGTAGGTCGAGACCGCGAACACGTCCCACTCCAGCGGCGAGCGGTAGTTCTGCCAGATGTAGTTCGAATTCGGCAGCGGGAACAGGAACCACGCGTACCAGACCCGTCCGATGTGGAACACCGGGAAGATGCCGGCGCAGACGACGGCGAAGATCGTCATGGCCTCGGCCGAGCGGTTGATCGACGTGCGCCACTTCTGGCGCAGGAGGCAGAGGATGGCCGAGATCAGGGTGCCGGCGTGGCCGATGCCGATCCAGAAGACGAAGTTGACGATGTCCCAGGCCCAGTTGACCGGGCTGCGGTGGCCCCAGACGCCAACGCCGGTGGCGACCAGGTACGTGATGCCGGCGACCGTGAAGGAGGCGACAAAGCAGGCGACGCCGAAACACCACCACCACCAGACAGGCGTCTTCTCCTCGGCGAT